>Ga0315281_10000155_pt1 | contig 86217 bp, 81 predicted proteins | sample YL17G07_0_MG_FD_204540 | JGI IMG/M metagenome (GOLD analysis project Ga0315281, IMG submission 204540) | Sediment microbial communities from Yellowstone Lake, YNP, Wyoming, USA - YL17G07_0 | ecosystem: Environmental > Aquatic > Freshwater > Lake > Sediment | place: USA: Wyoming | collected... | reverse complement strand
CGACGACCGCGCCGACCTCGAGATCTGTCAGCTCTGCCCCTTTCCGATCCTGCCGGCGGGCCCATACCCGTCCTTTCGGCAGGGTCGCACTATGGCATCGGCCGGAATGACCCGTCAATACAACCCCTGGGCTGGGTGGGGCGTTGCGCCCGCCGTGGCCGTTTCGTGGACGTTCGGTGTCGGAAGACGAGATAGCAGTCAAGAACCAGAGGGCCATGACCCGATATAGCCATATGAAGGCCGATAGCTTCGAGGAGGGAGTCCCAATGTCGATCCGCCGTATGGCTGCAGCCCTAGTCGCCGGCTTCCTACTGACGGCCGTCTTCGCCCTTCCGGCGGCTGCGAAGTCGGCGCCGGTCACGAAGATCACGTTCAAGCTCGACTCGCATCAGGTGGCGGCCGGGGACGATGTCACCAGCGCGGTGTTTGTCCAAACCCGCAGTGGCAATCAGTGGGTGGCGTTCCCGGGGGCCGTGCTGACGATCAAGGTGGACGGCCTTGACGTCGGCACGACGACCAGCGCCGCCGACGGACTCGCACCCGTCTCCTACACGGCCGTCGAGGCAGGCGATCACGTCATGAAGGTCGTGTTCGCGGGGGACGACACCCACAAGAAGGCGCAGCGCGCGCAGGGTTTCGAGGTCTCCGCTCCCGCGCCGGTCGCGACCGCTCCCGACGCGCCGGTACTGTCGGCGACGGCCGGTACCGCCCTCGTGTCGCTCTCGTGGACCGTTCCGGCCGACGGTGGGTCGGCGATCACGAGCTACAACGTGTACCGGGGCGACACGACTGGCACCGAGACGCTGCTGATCTCCGCCCTGACTGGAACCACGTACGACGACACGACCGCCGTGACCGACTCGACCTACTACTACGTCGTCACGGCCGTGAACGCCGTCGGCGAGAGTGCCTGGTCGAACGAGGCGTCGGCGACGGCACTGTAGCCGGTGGCGGGCGCCGTCCTCGGACGACGGGCGTCTACCGGGCGAAGAAGTGCAGGCCGAGCCAGGCCCAGCCGGCGATGACGCCGACGCGGACGGAGCGCGTGCGCATGATGCGGCCGAGCAGGTCGCCGAACGCCGGGATCCGCGACCGCCCGCCGTAGGCGAGCCGCTGGAGCCCCACCGCCGCCGCGGCGAAGAGCACGTAGCCCGCGATCGTGACGTTGTGGCTGCTCATCTCCGGTGGCTGCTCATCTCTGGAGGAGGAACCAGCCGAACGAGAGCCACAGGAATAGGGTGGCCGACCGGCCGGCGTGGGACGCGAGTACCGGGTCCATCAGGTAGCTGATCGTCGGGTGCGCGTAGGACATCGTCACGAGGTCCGGCTGGAGCAGCAGGGCGGCCAGCTCCCACAGCCCGAGCGCGACGAACACGGCCGCCCAGGCGCCGGCACCGAAGCGGTCGATCGGCGCCGGCTCCGGCCCCTCGCGCACCGACGCTCTCCACGCTATGGCGATGGCGGCCACGCCGGGAGCCATCACGGCGACCGTCACCGGCCACGAGTAGCGCGCGAACGCCCCGACGATCACCGCGTAGGCGAGACCGCCCAGCAGCAGGCGCGGGGTCGGCCGCAGGATCGCCGCCGTGCGGGTCGGCGGCCGCCCTGCCAGCACGACGGCCGCATCCGCGCCTCCATGCCCATGCACCTCGCCGGGTATGGCGGGCTGCGCGTTCCGCCGACGAATCGTGTCCAGGGCGAGCCCCACTGCGACGACGATGAGCATCATCCCGTGACCCACAGGGCTCCCGGAGATCGCGTCGACGACGCCCGCGACCATCAGTACCGGGACCACCGGTTGGCGGAGCATCCGCACGAGTGCCCCGGGAAGAGTGGCGAGCACCCTGGCGCTCCCGGACATCAGGCGGCCTCGCCCGGTCGAACGCATGTGGTCGCTTCCCGACACGCGGACACCCCCCGAGATCCTGCGCCAGCCCCACGAGAGCTTAGCTCCCGCGGCGGGGAGCACAAATCCGGGGAGTCGGGCTCAGCAGTCGAAGGGCGCGGACCCGCCGGCATCCGGGGCGGTGACGAGCGCGACCTCGCCTGTCTTGACCATGCCGAGGCACTCACGCGCGAGGCGCTCGAGCTCGGCCGGCTTGTGGAGCTTCGTGATGTCCACGCGGAGCTTCGCGTTCGTGTCCTCGAGGACCTGCGCTTGGCGCTCGAGCTCGGCGATCTCCGCCCGCTGGTCGACGTAGGCGCGAACCGGCGACACGGCGAGCAACGCGAGGAGCGCCACAGCCACGAGCAGCGCGGCGGCCCGGCCGGTGAGCTTCGGCCGCGGTCCTTCGACGGGCTTCGCGCCGACGCTCTGGGTGCGGCCGCTCACGCGCCTCTCCGTCGGAGCGCGGACAGGCCGGCGTAGCGCGCGGCGTCGCCCAGCTCCCCCTCGATCCGGAGCAGCCGGTTGTACTTCGCGACGCGCTCGCTCCGCGACGGGGCTCCGCTCTTGATCTGGCCGGCGTTCGTCGCCACGGCGAGGTCGGCGATCGTCGTGTCCTCGGTCTCGCCCGAGCGGTGGCTGACCATCACGCCGTAGCGGTTGCGTTGCGCGAGGTCGATCACGTCGAGCGTCTCGGTGAGCGTGCCGATCTGGTTCACCTTGATGAGGATCGCGGTGCAGATGCCTTCACGGATGCCGCGCTCCAGGCGCTCCGGGTTCGTCACGAACAGGTCGTCGCCCACGAGCTCGCAGCGGTCGCCGAGCTCGTTCGTCAGCAGCGCCCAGCCCTCCCAGTCGTCCTCGGCCATGCCGTCTTCGATCAACACGACCGGGAACGCGTCGAGCAGCCCGCGCCAGAACGCGACCATGTCCTCGGCGGTGCGCTCCTTGCCCTCCAAGTGGTACCGCCCGTCGCGGAAGATCTCGGAGGAGGCAGGGTCCATCGCGAGCGCCACCTCGTCGCCGGGCTCGAGGCCCGCGGCCTCGATCGCGCGCACGAGGAACCCGAGCGCCTCGGCCGCCGTGGCGATCTGAGGCGCGAAGCCGCCCTCGTCGCCGACGCCGGTCCCGAGGCCCTTCTCTTTCAGCAGCTTCTTCAGCACGTGGTAGATCTCGGCGTTCCAGCGGAGCGCCTCGGAGAACGACGCCGCGCCGACCGGCGCGAGCATGAACTCCTGCAGCTCGAGCTCGTTGTCGGCGTGCACGCCGCCGTTGATCACGTTCATCATCGGGACCGGCAGCACGTGCGCGTTCGGCCCACCGAGGTAGCGGTACAGCGGCAGGCCGAGCGAGCACGCCGCTGCGTGCGCGGTCGCGAGCGAGACACCTAGAAGCGCGTTCGCGCCGAGGTTCGACTTGCCGGCGGTGCCGTCGAGGTCGACGAGTACCGCGTCGAGCCCGCGCTGGTCGTACGCGTCGAGCCCGGCCACCGCCGGAGCGATCACATCGACGACGTTGCCGACCGCGCGCAGCACGCCCTTGCCGCCGAAGCGCTTCGGGTCGCCGTCGCGGAGCTCGAGCACCTCGTGCTCCCCGGTCGACGCACCGGAGGGGACCGCGGCGCGGCCGAACGCGCCGCCTTCGAGGACGACGTCGACCTCGACGGTCGGGTTGCCCCGGGAGTCGAGGATCTCTCGCGCGCGGACGCTCTCGATGACGGGCATGCGGGCTCTGATTCTAGAGCCCCGGGCAAGCGGAAACCGGGAACCCGAGCCGAACCGGACTGCCGCTTTCGCCCCGGGCCGCGCGCTCACACGCCCTTGCCGGGCGGTCGCGAGAAGGACCACAGCCGGCCGATCTCGTCGAAGCCGAGCTTCGCGTACAGGCGCTTCGGCCAGTCCCGGAGCTCGGCGTGGAGGAACACGAGGTCGCAGCCGGCGGCGCGGGCCTCGTCGACGGCCCGCAGGACCACGGCGCGCGCGAGGCCGCGGCCGCGGAACTCCTCCAGCGTGTTGACGTCCTCGATCTGCCCGACGTCCCCGTCGACGTACAGCTCGCAGGCGCTCGCGATCCGGCCGTCCATGCGGGCCACGAAGAACCGCGCGCCGACCGTCTCGGCCGCCACCTGCCGGTAGTCGGCGAGCATCCGCACGGTCTCCTCGTCGCCGCCCCACGGCTCGCGCCGCAGGATCGTAACCAGGGCCGGCCTGATCGTCTCGAAGCCGACCTCCTCCGTCGGGCTACCGCTCCACCGGTCGGGCTCGCGCCGCGCGACCATCGTCGCGAGGTGCTCGGGCTCGAAGCCGAGGGCGGCGAGGCCGGGTGCGACCCGGGCGCCGCCGGCATCGTCGTCCACGTACACCTGCCGGTGCTCGAGCCCCGCCCCGCCGAGCACCCGATCGGCCTCCGCCGCAAGCTCTCCGGGCGAGACGTCGTCGAGCGAGGCCTCGACCCACAAGAAGTTGCTGTCCCAGCGCTTCGGGAACCGGTCGTCGAGGAAGGCTCGCCCCCATCGGAACGGCTCGATGCGCGTGGCGAGCCGCCCGTGGAGCCGCCGCTCGAACGCGACCTTCCGCTCGAGATCGTTCACCGCGCGTCGCGGAAGTAGGCGAGCAGATCGTCTTCGGAGAGCGAGGCGAGGTCGACGCCCTCCTCGCGGGCGCGCGCGAGCATCGCCTCGTAGCGCTCGGCGAACCTCGTCGTCGTGCGACGGAGCGCGCTCTCGGGGTCGACGCCGAACTTGCGCGCGACGGCGGCCGCAGCGAACAGCACGTCGCCGAGCTCCTCCTCGGCCTCCTCCGGCGTGCGCGCCGCCTCGAGCTCCTCGACCTCCTCGCGGAGCTTGGCGAGCGCGCCCTCCTTCGTCCGCCAGTCGAACCCGAACCCGGCCGCGCGCCGCTGGACCTTCGAGGCTCGCGCGAGCGCCGGGAGCGTCGGCGGGATGTCGTCCTCGATCGGCTTCTCGCCCTTCTCCTCCGCCTTGATCCGCTCCCAGTTCACGAGCACCTCGTCGGCGCCGGAGACCTCGATCTCGCCGAACACGTGCGGGTGCCGGCGGATCAGCTTCTCGACGATGCCCCGCGCGACGTCGTCGACGTCCCACGCGCCGTCGTCGGCTGCCATCTGCGAGTGGAAAGCGACCTGGAGCAGCACGTCGCCGAGCTCCTCGCGCAGGCGCTCGCGGTCGTCGGCGTCGATCGCCTCGAGGACCTCGTGCGTCTCCTCGAGCAGGTGCCGCGCGAGCGTGCGGTGGGTCTGCTCGCGGTCCCACGGGCAACCGCCGGGACCACGCAGCCGCGCCATCACGCGCACGAGGTCGAGCAACCGTTCCCCTTGCTGCGAGGACGGAACGGGGCCTTCGGGGGCGTGAGCGAGGGGGTCGTCCGGGGTCACGGAGTGGGGCTCGCCGGCGCGGTCGGCGACGAGGTTGCCGGGACACCGGTCGCGGTGCTGCGGACCGGCACGACCTCGCCGGTCTTCGCGTCGAGCTTGCCGTACTTCGGGTTCACGCTGATGTCCGCGGTCGCGAGCTGCTCCCCCATCCAGTCGTTGAACGCCTGCCCCGACGCCTGGGCGATCAGCTGCTCCTTCACCTCCTCGAAGGATGGAGTGTCGACGGACACGAGCAGGATCACGTGCCAACCGTACTGCGTCTGGACCGGCCGGCCGATCTCTCCCGGATCAAGCGCGAGCGCCGCCGCCACGAACGCCGGGTCGAGCTGCGAGCCGGGCACGGTCCCGAGATCTCCGCCGTTCTGCTCGGCGGTGGGATCAATCGAGTACTTCTTCGCGAGCTCGGAGAAGTTCTCCGGCGTCGCCTCGTCCGCGATCTTCTGCGCCTCCGCCTGGGTCTTCAGGAGGATGTGCTCGGCGTGGACCTGGCTGATCTGCGCCTTATCCTGCTCGTAGAGCTGTTGGAGCTGCGCGTCGCTCACGGCCTGCTGACCGACGGCGGTGCGAACCGCGTCGAAGAGCATCAACCGGTGCGCGAACTCCGTGAAGGCGGCGCGCGTGACGCCACCGGCCTTGAGCTGCGCGTCGAGCTTGTCGGCGCCGCCGAGGTTCGTCTCGAGCTGCGACACCGTGGAGGCGACCGTCGCCTGATCGACCGTGATCTCGTGCGCCTGCGCGTAGTGCTTCGCGAGGTCCACCTGGATCACGTTCGAGAGGGTGAAGCGCGCGCACGCCGACTCGGGCGTCTCGCCGGTCACGGGCTGCCCGCAGGAGCCCTGGCTCAGCGACGCGAGGAACGTGAACAGGTCCATGTCCTGCGCGAGCTGCTGGTCGGTGATCTTCTCGCCGTCGACGGTCGCGGCCGGGGGTTCGGCGGAGCTGCAGGACGCCAGTGCCAACGCGGCGAGGACCGCGATGAGGCACAGCGTGAGGGAACGGCGGGGGAAGCGGATCACGAGGCGATGCTATCAAAGGGCGCTTCGGAACCCGTAGCCGCGAGCAGCGCCCGCTCGACCCAGCCGGGTAGATCGGCGCCGGTCATACGCTCCGGCACCAGGTTCAGGGTCGCCGTCGTCCGGTGGTACGTGGCGCCGGGCACCCGACTCGTGAGATCGACCTCGAGCGAGGACGTCAGTGCGACCGGCTTCACCCGGATCTGGTCGCGGTACTTGGAGACCTCGCGGACGCCGAGCCGCGCGCACGTGAGGCGGAGCGACGCGACCGCGAACAGGGTCTCGACCTCCTGCGGGAGCCGGCCGTACCGGTCGGCGGCCTCGGCGCGCACCTCCGCGAGGCGCCCGTGGTCGCCGGCCGTCGCGACGTTCCGGTAGAGCTCCAGGCGCAGCGCCTCCTGCCCCACCCAGCCGACCGGGACGTACGCGCGCACCGGCAGGTCGATCCGGATCTCCTTCTCCTCGGGGATCGGCTCGCCCTTCATCTCGGCGACCGACTCCTGCAGCAGCCGGCAGTACGTGTCGAACCCGACGGCCGCGATGTGGCCGTGCTGTTCGGCACCGAGGAGGTTCCCGGCGCCGCGGATCTCGAGATCGCGGAGCGCGATCTGGAAGCCGCTGCCGAGCGCCGTGTGACGGCTGATCGTGGCGAGGCGCTCGTGCGCCTCCTCGGTGAGCGACTGCGAAGGTGGGAAGAAGAAGTACGCGAACGCGCGCTCGGCCGAACGCCCGACGCGTCCGCGTAGCTGGTACATCTGCGCGAGCCCGAGCCGGTCCGCGCGCTCGACGACCAGCGTGTTCGCGCTCGGGACGTCTAGGCCCGACTCGATGATCGTCGTGCAGACGAGCACGTCGGCGTCGCGCTCCCAGAACCGCATCATCTGCTTCTCGAGCACGGCCTCGTCCATCCGGCCGTGCGCGACGACTATGCGCGCGTCGGGGGCCTGCTCGGCGATCCACGCCGCCTGCCGGTCGACGGTCGCGACGCGGTTGTGGACCCAGAACACCTGGCCGCCGCGGAGCAGCTCGCGCCGGACGGCCCCGAGCCCCATGTCCTCGGCGTAGGGACCGACGTACGTCAGCACGGGCTGGCGATCCTCCGGCGGCGTGTCGACCACGCTCATGTCGCGGATGCCGCTGAGCGCCATCTCGAGTGTCCTCGGGATCGGCGTCGCGGTCATCGTCAACACGTCGACGTGGGCGCGCAGCTTCTTCAGCTGCTCCTTGTGCGCGACGCCGAAGCGCTGCTCCTCGTCCACCACCACCAGTCCGAGGTCGCGGAAGACCACGTCCCTCGAGATCAGCCGGTGCGTGCCGACCACGACGTCGATGCGACCGGCGGCGGCGTCGTCGATCACGCGCTTCTGCTCGGCCGGCGTGAGGAACCGCGACAGCATCGCGACCCTCACCGGGAACGGCGCGAAGCGCTCGGAGAACGTCACGTAGTGCTGCTCGGCGAGGAGCGTCGTCGGCACGAGCACCGCGACCTGCTTGCCGTCCATCACGGCCTTGAACGCGGCGCGCACGGCGATCTCGGTCTTGCCGTAGCCGACGTCGCCGCAGACGAGCCGGTCCATCGGCTTCGGGGTCTCCATGTCGCGCTTCACCTCATCGATCGCGACGAGCTGGTCGCGCGTCTCCTCGTACGGGAAGGCGTCCTCCATCTCGCGCTGCCACGGCGTGTCGGGGTCGAACGGGTGGCCGGGCACCGCCATGCGGACCGAGTACAGGCGGACGAGCTCGCCGGCCATGTCGCGCACCGCGCGCTTCACGCGCGTCGTCGTGCGGACCCAGTCGTTCGTGCCGAGACGCGACAGGCGCGGCACCTCGCCGCCGACGTACTTCGCGACCATCCCCACCTGGTCGGTCGGCACCGACAGTCGGTCCCCCGCCGCGTACTCGAGCACCATGTAGTCGCGCTCGGATCCGGCGACCGCGCGTCGCCGGATCCCCGTGAACCGCCCGACGCCGTGGACCCGGTGCACGGCGAAGTCGCCGGACGACAGCTCGAGCGCGACCGCGTCGGTCCGCCGCTTCGTGATGCGCGGCGCGCTCCGCGTGTGCCGCCGTGAGCCGAACAGGTCCTCCTCGGTCGCGACGGCGAGCTTGCCGGGCGCGAAGACGAACCCACCGGCGAGCTCGACCGGGGTGGCGACGGCCGGGCCCTCGACGGCCGGGCCCTCGTCGGCCGGGCCCTCGTCGGCCAGGCGCAGGCCCTTCTCGGCCACGACCTCGCGCGCGCGGGCGAGGCTCCCGTGGCCCTGCGCCGCAACGACGACGCGATAGCCGCGCCCGGCGAGATCGGCCAGGCGCTGCGCGAGCTCCGGCGCGTTGCCCGCCGCCGTCCCCCAGTCGGCGAGGCCGAGGTCGATCCCCTCGGCGAACTCGGTGAGGTCCAGCCGCGTGCGTTCGCCGAGCGCCTCCTCGAGCGGCCGGAGCACCCGTGGACCCGGCCAGTCCGAGGCCTGCGCGAGCGCGTCCGCCTCCTCGACCGCCTGGCGCGCCCGGTCGATCGTGCGGCGCGCCTGCACGAGCACGACCCACGAACCGTGCGGCAGCAGGTCGGCCGGCGTAGGCAGGTGCTCGAACAGCAGCGGCGCGAGGCCCTCCATCCCCTCGAACGCGAGACCGTCCGCGAACCGCGTCAGCGCGTCGCGGAACCGGTCGATGAAGCGGGGCGCGAGCTCCTCGGCCCGCTCGCGCAGCTCCTGCGTCGAGAGCAGCTCGCGCACCGGGTACGCCTCGGCCCGAGGTACCGGGTCGGTCGACAGCTGCGTCGCGGGTGCGAACTCACGGAGCGACTCGACGTCGTCGCCGTCGAACTCGGCGCGGACCGGCCTGCGCGCCGTTCCGGGGAACACATCGACGATGCCGCCGCGGACCGCGAACTCGCCGCGGTGCTCGACGACGTCGGAGCGCACGTAGCCGAGACCCACGAGCCGCTCGGCGAGCACGTCGGGCGGGAACGTCGTGCCGCGGGAAAGGACCAGCGGCTCGGTCTCGCCGAGCGTCGGCGCGATCCGCTGCAGCGCCGCGTGGGCGGGCGCCACCAACGCGAACGGCCCGTTCGCGGTCCTCGCGGACCGCGCCGCCCGGGCTCTCCGGGCCGCCGTCTCGGGGCTGGGGCTGATCCCTTCGTACGGCAGCGCCTCCCACGCCGGGAGCAGCGCCGCGCGTTCCGGACCGAGGAACGCCGAGATCCCGCGCGCGAGCGCCTCGGCCTCCCGAGGGCCCGGCGCGACGACGAGGATCGGCGAGTCGAGCGCCCGGGCGAGCGCCGCCACGACGAAGTCCCGCCCCGCCTCGGCCCGCGCGACGACCGGTCGGGCGCGCTCGAGCAGGAGCCGTTCGAAGGGCTCCGAACCGATCATCGTGTCGAGCAGGCGCTCCAGCATCACTCCCCGTTCCCGGGCCGTTCCCGGACAGCACTAAGAGGCCTCGTCGCGGCGCGACGGGGCCTTCACGATCAGTGTATCGGCGCCCGGGGCCGTCACGCGCGCTCTCCCTCCGAACGCGCCCTCCCTCCGAACTTGATAGAACGGTGGCGCGGGTGCCCGATCTGCGACAGATCTTCGCCGCTCCCGGGGAGCCGGAACCGAAGGGAAAGGAACGATGACCGACACCACGTCCGCACACGGAACCGCCGCTCCCGGGGAGACCGCCGGTGTCTCGCCCGGCATGGCCGCCTGGATCGCCGTGGGAGAGGAGCAGCGCCGCGCCGAGGCGGCCCGGCGGGCCGAGATGCGGCGGATGAGGTTCGACACGATCGCCGTGCACGGGCTCTACGGCATGGAGGCCGCGCTCGCGAACCAGGGCAGCATCATCGAACCCGTCTTCCTCTCGCCGGCGCAGCACTTCGCCGACTCGGACCACATGGAGGCCGCCCTCGCTTACCTCATGCCCTCGTGGACCTACTCGCGGATCGCCAACCCGACGCTCCACTACTTGGAGGAGACGGTGGCGCTGCTCGAGACCTACGACACGGACGTGGAAGCGAGCGCGTGCGTCACGTCCTCGGGCATGGCCGCCGTGTTCATGGCGACGAACCCGTTCCTCGCGGCCGACGAGGCGCTCCGGACCCCCAACATCGTCGCCATGGCGAAGTGCTACGGCGGCACGTTCATGCTGTTCTCGCAGCGCTACGCGATCGAGCGCGGCGTCGACGTCCGCTGGGTCCGCGACCCGCTCGATCTCGAGGAGTGGGCCTCGCGGATCGACGGGCAGACGCGGTTCGTCTACGGCGAGATGCCGACGAACCCGAGCGCGGCCGTCTTCGACATCCCGGCCGTCGCGGAGCTCGCGCACTCGAACGGTGTTCCCCTGATCGTGGATCCCACGGTCGCCACGCCCGCCCTGCTGCGGCCGCTCGCGCTCGGCGCCGACGTCGTCGTCCACTCCATGAGCAAGGCGATGGGCGGCAGCGGCCTCGCCATCGCCGGAGCGCTGATCGCCCGGCGCGAGATCCCCAGCCGGGTCGGCCCCGACGAGCTGCGCGAGGACCTCGCCACGTACGTGAAGCTGCTGCCGTTCCGGGACCATGGGCCCGCGCTCTCGCCGTTCAGTGCGTTCATGGTCCTGTCCGACCTGCGCACGCTCCGGTCGAGGATCGACCAGTGGAGCAGGGGCGCCGAGACCGTCGCGCGCTTCCTCTCCGAACATGCCGCGGTCGAGGCCGTCACCTACCCGGGGCTACCGTCCCATCCGGGCCACGACATCGCGCGCCGTGACCTGTGGCTCGTCGACGGCGACGACGACGGCCGGCCCGTCAACCGGTACGCGCATCTCCTGTCGTTCGACGTCAGGGGCGGTGCCTCGGCGGCCCGCCGGGTGTTCGACGGGCTCCGGCTGATCTGGAGAGCCACCGACCTCGGCCGGGTGAAGAGCGTGGCCACGATCCCGGCCATCTCCACCCACCAGCAGCAGGGCGACGAAGGGCGCGAGCTCGCAGGGATCCCCGCGAACCGGATCCGCCTGTCGATCGGCGGTGAGCATCCGGACGATCTGATCGCCGACCTCGATCAAGCGTTGCGCGCCGCTGGGTCGAGTCGCTAGATCGCTCGGAGCGGCCGGCGGACGCGCGCCTCGGCGATCGACGAGAACGGTACCTCGCCCTCGCGGTCTCCGCGGTCGTGGCCCTCGCCGTCCTCGCGGTCGCGGTTCGGTGCACGGATGGCGAGCCAGTCGGTCATCTCGATGGGCGGTAGCGGCTTGGTGAGGAAGAAGCCCTGCGCGACGTGGCAGCCCATCGACACGAGCTGCTCCCAGGTGCCAGCGTCCTCGACGCCTTCCGCGACGACGCGCAGGCCGAGGTTCCGGCCGAGATCGACGGTCGCTCGGACGATCATCAGGTTGCCGGGGTCGTCCTGCATGCTCGTGACGAAGGAGCGGTCGACCTTGATCTCGTGGATCGGCAGCCGCTTCAGGTACGACAGCGAGGAGTACCCGGTCCCGAAGTCGTCGATCGACAACTGCACGCCGACCTCCGACAGGAGCGAGAGCACGTCTGTCGACCGGCCAGAATCGGACATGAGGAAGCTCTCGGTGAGCTCCAGCGTGAGCTGCTCCGGCGGCACGTTCCACCGATCCAAGAGGCCGGCGACCTGCTCGGGCAGCTGCGCGTCGAGGAGGCTGCGCGGGGACAGGTTGACGGCCATCGGGACGGCGATACCCATCCGGTCCCAGATGTGCCACTGGCGCAGCGCCTCCTCCAGCACGTACATCGTGAGCGGCCGAAGGAGGACCGTCCGCTCGACGAGCGGGATGAACTCGTTCGGCGCCACGAGACCGCGTTCAGGGTGCTCCCACCGGACGAGCGCTTCCACACCGACGACCGCGCTGTCCGACAGGCGGAGCTTCGGCTGGTAGTGGAGGAGGAACTCCGCGCCGTCGAGGGCGGGGCGGATCTGGCTGACAAGCGCGAGCCGAGCCGGGCTGTGACGGTCCATCTCGGGGTCGTAGACCTCGTAGCCGTTCCCGGTCTCCTTCGCCGCGTACATGGCGACGTCGGCCCTGCGCAGCAGCGCTTCGACGTCCCTGCTGTGCGCCGGGTAGATCGCGATCCCGACGCTCGCCGACACGTCGAGCGCCAACCCCTCGACCGCGAGCGGGTGCTCGAGCTCTTCCAGCAGCCGCTCGGCGATCCGTACCGCGGTCTCGTCGTCGGGCAGGCTGGGCAGGACGACACCGAACTCGTCGCCGCCGAGGCGGGCCATGAGGTCCCCCTCGCGAAGCACGGTGGCCAGGCGCGGTCCGATCGCCTGCAGGATCTGGTCCCCGAAGTGGTGTCCGAGGGTGTCGTTGATCTCCTTGAACTGGTCAAGGTCCATGATCATCACGGCGAGGCGCTCCTTACCCCCCGAGGCCTCGACCGCTTCCTGCAGGTGCCGAAGGAACAGCGTACGGTTCGGCAGGTCCGTGAGCGAGTCGTGCAATGCCTGGTACTCGTTCTCACGCTCTCGCTCGGCCAGCTCGTCGGTCGCGACCTGCAACGAGTGCGTCCGGTAGAACATCTGACGCGCGAACGCGAGCGGCGCGATGAACACCGCGATCGTCGCCGGGCCGAACTCGACGAACGAGATCGCGACCAGCACGCTGAACAGGGCGAGCCCCATGTAGCTGAACACGAACTCGCCGAAGACCCCGATGTGCATCTCGCGGAGGATCCCCAAGAGCGGCTCCCTGGACTCCAGGTGGAAGTACCAGGCGACGAGCAGCGTGTTGATCGAGTAGCCGACGACCGTCGCGAGGAGAACGGTCGGACCGATCCGGTACCAGGGCGAATCGAGCTGCGCGAGCGCGTGGAAGAGCGCGCTCTCCCCGATCACCGAGGCGGCCATCTGCGCGCGGATGAACAGTGCCTTCGCGAGGGGCAGCTCGCGGCGGATCTCCCGCATGTCGCTCGTGCCGAGGAACGTGACCGCGGCCGCCACCGGCGGCGGGTAGATCAGGGCGACGGCGAGCTGCAGCGGGAAGCTGAGGCTGAATTCGAGGTTGACCGAGGTCGGCACCGGCAACAGGTCGACGACGGCGATCGCAGCGACCCAGAGCAGGAGCATCGGGTCCTCGAACCGCCCGGGGTCAAGGGTCAGCTCTACCGTGAGCCAGCCGAGCAGCGGGACGGCGACGGCGAGCTCGTACATCCGCGTGGCGAAGCGCCGCGCGTGGGGGATGGCCCGTCCCTCGATCTCAGCCGACACCCTGCACCTCCGTCTGCGGCGCGGGCGTCCCCGACGGCGCGCGCCGCCGCATGCCGGTGACGATCACCCACATCACGCCGAGGTACGTGAACACGTCTCCGACGCTCACCGCCTGGTGGATCGGCGCGATGGGGATCACGTCGCCGAGGAACAGCAGACGGTCGTCGGCGGCGAGGTGGTGCTTCGCGCCGCCTTCTTCAACGAGCAGCGTCAGCGTTTCCTGCTGACCCGATGCGACCAGCGCGTGCCGTGTCACGGGCATCCCGTGGTTCAACGCGATCACGGTGAAGTTCAGGACGATGCCGATCAGGATGAACGCGAACCCGGCGACGCGGATGTTCGCGACGACGAACGCGAGCAAGAGCCCGAACGAGATCCACAGGAACACGAGCGGCAGCGTCCTGCCCGGCACCGGCGCGACCTGCAGCGCGAGCCCGGCGAGCGCGACGACCGACCACCGGATCTTGAGCTCGCCAAGCGCGGACAGTCGCCCGCCCGCCGCGTAGCCGACGGCGAGCGCAACGACGAAAGAAGCCACCACGAGCTTCATGCCAGTTCCATCGGTCGTCTGGGACAGCTCCTGTAACGCCCACGGCGCCTCCGGGGGGGCGGGCTCTCACGCCTACGGAGGCTCGGGTCCCGGACGCACGACGGCTCGCCCTTTCGGGCGAGCCGTCGTGTCACCAGAGGGCGCAGCTCCGACGTGCGAGGGGGTCTCGTCGGGTCGGCGCCCGGTGAGCTACACGTCTAGTTCGGCTTCCACCCGGCCCCGATGGCCACCGCAAGGGCGGCCAGCCACGCCAGGGAGTACACGACACGAGGGATACGCATGGTCTTCCTCCCGCTCCCCTTGCTCAGTGGGGCTTCCACTTGGCGCCTGCCGCCAAGAGCATGGTGGCCAGCGTTGCCCCCGACCACAGGAGCCGGCGCCAGGGGAACGACGCGATCTTCTCCCGCATCCGACCACCTCCTTCTTCTCGGCAATCATCGGCGTCGGACGATCGGACTACATCCGCCGGGGGTCTCGAATCTCGCGTCGGCCATGGGGTGGTCGTCCGCCCTACCGACCGCCTCATAGGGGGAGACCCGGGCCTACGCCGAAAGTCGGTGTCGGCCGATAGCCGGGAAGCCTTCCAGGCGCGGATCAGGCGCTCGGACCGGAACGGTTGAAGCGGTCCTGGGTGGCGGTCAGGCCCTCCCGAACCAGCGCGAGCACCGCGTCGGCCGCCTCGTCGATGAGCATCGCGACGTCGGCTGCCTCCCGCTTCGCGAAGTCCTCGAGCACGAAGTCGACCGGGTCCTGCCGCCCCGGCGGACGGCCGACGCCCATGCGAACCCGGTGAAAGTCCGGTGTCCGCAGCGCCCCGACGAGCGAGTTCAGCCCCTGGTGACCCGCGGTCGAGCCGCCGAGCTTCACGCGGAGCGCCGCGAACGCGAGGTCGAGATCGTCGTGGACGGCGACGAAGTGATCGGGCGGGACGCCGTTCTTCTTCGCGAGCGAGGCGTACGAAGGACCCGACTCATTCATCCAGCCGTGCGACTTCACGAGCAGGACGCGCTCTTCGCCCTCCTTCAGCTCGGCGGCATCGGCGGGGATGAACCGCGCCTTGCGGAACCGCACGCCCGCGCGCCGGGCGAGCTCGTCCACGACCATGCGACCGAGGTTGTGACGCGTCTTCGCGTATCGGTCGCCGGGATTGCCCAGGCCGGCGACGAGCCAGGTCATGGGGCGAGCCGCGGAAGGGGCGGGAGCGGCATCGGCCGCCTAGCCCTCGCCGCCCTCCTCGGCGGCCTCCTCCGCGGACGCCGCGGCGGCTTCGGCCGGTGCGGCCTCGCCCTCGGCGACCTCGACGGCGACCTCCTCGACCACGCGGACCTGCGGTATCACGACGGCGAGCACGCTCTCGTCGGCCGGCGTGAGGATCACGGCGTCCTTCGGCGGAACGAGGTCACCGACCTTGAGCGAGTCGCCGACGGCGAGCTCAGAGATGTCGGCGTCGATCCCCTCCGGCACATCGCCGGGGAGACACTCGACGTGGAGGCCCCACAGGTGGTGCTCGAGGACGCCCCCGGCCTTCACCCCGGGTGCTTCGCCGACCACGCGGATCGGCACCTCGATCGCGATCTTCTCGGTGCGGCTCACGATCAGGAAGTCCACGTGCGTGAACTGCCCCCTGATGTGGTCGCGCTGGATCTCGCGGGCCATCGCAAGGTGCTCTTTCCCGTCGACGACGAGGTCGACCAGCACGTTCGTGCCGGCCCGGGTGTGGAGCACGTGGTAGAGGTCCTTGGAGCCGACCGAGACCGGCACCGGTGTCCTCCCGTGCCCGTAGACCACGGCGGGCACACGCCCGGCGGCGCGGAGCTTCCGCGCGACGCCCTTCCCGGTTCCCTCTCGTTTCTCCGCTACCAGCTTCTGCTCTGCCATGGGTACCTCCGGTGCGGCATCGTACCAACACGCTGCGGCTTCGGACCTCCGCTTCTCTTTCGGACCCCCGCGCACGTTCGCATACGGCACGACCCGATCATGTCGGTCCGCTTGAAGCTCGACGACGGACGGGTCAGCAGGCGGGAACGTGATCCGCTCGAGAACGATCCTCGGCGCCAGGGGCCTAGAACTGGTTGTCGCCGCGGAAGATCTCGGAGACCGAGGTGTCCTCGAACACCGCGCGGAGCGCCGACGCGAGGAGCGGCGCGATCGACAACACGCGCAGCTTCCCGAACTGCTTCTCCTCGGGGATCGGCAGCGTGTTGGTGACGACGACCTCGCGGATCGGCGCCTCCTCGAGGTTCTGCACGGCCTTGCCCGAGAGCACCGGGTGGGTCGCCGCCGCGTAGATCGGCCCGGCGCCCTGCTGTGCGAGCACGGCTGCGCCCTCCGCCACCGTGCCCGCCGTGTCGATCATGTCGTCGATCAGGACGCAGGGTCGCCCGTCCACCTCGCCGACGACCGCCATCTCCTCGATCTTGTGCGCCTCCCGACGAGAGCGGCGCTTGTACATGAACGCCAGGTCGGCGTGGAGGTACTCGCGCAGCTTCTCCGCCGTCTTGATCCGGCCGGCGTCGGGCGCGACGACGACCAGGTCCTCCCCGAGGCCGAGCTGATCCTCCAGGTAGGCCGAGAGGATCGGTAGCGCCGTGAGGTGGTCGAAGGGGAAGTCGAAGTAGCCCTGGATCTGACCGCTGTGGAGGTCCACCGACACCACGCGCTGGGCGCCAGCTGTGCTGAGAAGGTCGGCAACGAGCTTCGCCGAGATCGGCTCGCGCGCGAGGCCCTTCTTGTCCTGCCGCGAGTAGCCGTAGTAGGGAACGACGGCGGCGATGCGCTTCGCGGAGGCCCGCTTCATCGCGTCGATCATGATGAGCTGCTCCATGATCGACTCGTTGATCGGCTCGGCGTGGGTCTGCACGACGAACACGTTGGCGCCGCGCACGCTCTCCTCGGGCCGGACGTAGATCTCCCCCGATGCGAACCGGGAGATCTTGCACGGCGCCACGTGCAGCCCGAGGTGTTCGGCGATCTCCTCGGCGAGCGCGGGGTGCGTGGTCCCCGAGAACAGCATCATCCGCTTCTTGCTGACGATCTCCACCGGATCTACGCCCCCTCGCGCCCCCGAGCCTTCTTCTTCGCCGCCGCGGCGTCCTTCCGCTTGCGGTAGCCCTTCACGATCCGCTGCTCCGACCGCTCCACGGCGAGCGAGCCCGCGGGAACGTCCTTCGTGATCACCGAACCGGCTCCCGTGATCGCCCTGTCGCCCACCTTCACCGGCGCCACGAGCATCGTATCCGAACCGATCCGGACGTCGTCCCCGATGACGGTACGGTGCTTCTCGTAGCCGTCGTAGTTCGCCGTGACGGTCGCCGCGCCGATGTTCGTGCGCTTCCCGATCGTCGTGTCGCCGACGTACGAGAGGTGCGGCACCTTCGAGCCGGGACCCACCGTCGAGGCCTTGATCTCGACGAACGAACCTACCTTCGCGCCCTCGGCGAGGACGGTGCCGGGACGGACGTGGGTGTACGGTCCGACGTTCGCGCCCCTGCCGATCCGCGACCCCTTCACGACCGAGAACGCCACCGTGGCGCCGTCGTCGACGCGCGAGTCGACGATCCGCGCCGACGGCCCGATCTCGCACCCGGCGCCGATCCTCGTCGAGCCTTCGAGGAACGTGAACGGCCGGATCACGGTGTCGGGCTCGATCTTCACCCCGACGTCGATGTAGCTCGTCGAGGGGTCGACGATCGTCACGGCGTTCGCCATGTGCGCGGCGTTGATCCGGTCCTGGACGACGCGGCGCACGGCCGCGAGCCCGCCGCGGGAGTTCAGTCCCATCGCGCCGCCCGTGTCGACCCGGATGGCCGAGACCCGCTCGCCCTTCGCCATGAGGATCGGGAACACGTCGTTCAGGTAGTACTCGCGCTGCCGGTTGTCGCGGCCGACGAGCGGGAGCGCCTCGAACAGGTCGTCGCGCCGGAACGCGAAGACGAGCGTCGAGACCTCGTGGATCGCACGGACGGTGGGCGACGCGTCTGCGTGCTCGACGATGTCGATCAGCCGGTCGCCGTCCCGGAGGACCCGCCCGTAGCCGCCGGGCTCGTCGACCTCGGTCGTGAGGAGCGATGCCGCGCTCCTCGTGCGTCGGTGCACGCGCAGGAGCTCCTTCACGTGCTCCGGTGCGACCGGGTCGAAGTCGCCGCCGAGCACGAGGACGTCATCGACCTTGCCTACCGCCGTCTGCACGACGAGCACCGCATGCCCGGTCCCGAGCGGCTCCCCCTGCTCGACGAGGACCGGCTCCGGCCGGATGCCCCAGGACGCGACCGCCTCGCGAACCTGGTCGGCCCCGTGGTGAACGACGACGACGATCCGCTGCGGCCGCGCCGCGCGCGCGTTCTGCAGCACGTGCCAGAGCGCGGGCCGGCCGCACACCGGGTGGAGGACCTTCTGGACCTGGGACTTGATCCGCTTGCCCTTGCCGGCCGCGAGCACAACGGCGGTGAGGGAACGGGGAGCGGTTCTCTCGGGCACGGCCTTCCTTCGGTCGACGCGGCACCCCTTTGTACCGGGGGGCGCCCTTCCTGACAAGACGGCCGCTCAGGCGACCACCGACGCGGCCGCTCAGGCGACCACCGACGCGGCCGCTCAGGCGACCACCGACGCGGCCGCTCAGGCGACCACCGACGCGGCCGCATGACTCAGCCGACGGAGGCGCGTTCCAGACGCGTTCCGGGGGGAGGAATCGAACCTCCATCGAGGGCTCCAAAGGCCCGCGTCTTACCGTTAGACCACCCCGGACGGAGGGATTATCGCCGACCCGCGGCCGACCCGATGCCATCCCGATACCGTCCCGACACCCGCGGTCAGGCCGCGGGCGGCCCGGACGTGACGACCGCGCCCGGGAACCCCCAGGCGATCTCCTTCGCGTGCGCCTCATCGCGCGCAAGTCCCGCGACCGAGGACCCACTCCCGCTCATCACCGCGCCGAGGGCCCCGGCCTCGAGCAGCCTCGCCTTCGCCTCCCCGACCTCCGGGTGCCGGGCGAACACCGGCGGCTCAAGGTCGTTGAACAGCAGCGGCCCGAGCACTCCGACGTCGCCGGCCTCCGCGGCGTCGAGCAGCGGCTCAGGGTCGGGACCGCTCGGCGCGCCGTCCTCGTCCCACCACCGGTAGGCATCGGGCGAGCGCACGCCGAAATCGAAGGACACGATCACCCACCACAACCGCGCGACCGTCGCCGGTGCGATCAGCTCGCCCCGCCCGTACATCAGCACCGGGCCGCCGGCGAGCATCGCCGGGACGTCGGAGCCGACTCGCGCCCCGACGTCGGCGAGCGTCGCCGGGTCGAGCCGGCAGCCCCACAGCTCGTTCAGCGCGAGCAGCGTCGCGGCCGCGTCGGCGCTCCCACCGCCGAGCCCCCCCGCCACCGGGATCCGCTTCGTGATCTCGATCTCGGCGCCGCCCGACCGCTCGCACACGTCGCCGAGCGCGAGCGCGGCGACGAGCGCGAGGTTGAGCCCCCCGGCCGGGACCGCGCCGGCGAGCCTCGCGGCGCCCTTCACCGTCACGCGGAGCCCGTCGGTCTGCCGGACGCGGACGCGGTCGGCGAGCGTGATCGGCAGCACCAGGCTCTCGAGCTCGTGGTAGCCGTCCTCGCGCCGGTCGAGCACGCGTAGGAACACGTTCAGCTTCGCGCTCGCCTCGCGGAAGACGCCGGCGCGTGTCAAAGCACGCCTTCCCGCACAAGCGTGTCCGCGATCTCGGCGAACCGCTCGAGCCCGAGATCCTCCGCCCGCGTCAGCGGATCCACCCCGCTCTCCCTCAGCAGGCGCGACGCCGACGGGCGGTCCAGCCCCATCCGTCGGAGCGCGTTGCCCATCGTCTTGCGCCGCTCCGCGAAGCCCTCCTCGACGACGCGGAACAGCGCTCGCTCGTTCACGTCGACCATCGCCGGCCGCGGCGTCAGTCGCACGAGGACCGAGGCCACGTTCGGCCGCGGCCAGAACACGGACGCCGGCACGCGTCGGACGAGCTCCGCATCGGCGCGGTACGCGACGCGCACGCTCGCGGCGCCGTAGGCCTCCTCACCGGGTCCGGCCACGAGCCGCTCGCCGACCTCGCGCTGCACCATCACCAGATAGCCCTCGATCGCCGGCACGCGCTCCAGCAGGTCGAGGAGGAGCGGCACCGACACGTTGTATGGAAGGTTCGAGGCCATCTTCCACCCTGAGCCCTCGAGCAGCGAACCCCAGTCCATGCGCATCGCGTCGCCGATCTCGAGACGAACGTTCGGGAACGACGCGAGCACCTCCTCGAGGGCCGGGACGAGCGCCCGGTCGAGCTCCACCGCGAGCACCTCGGCTCGCGTCGCGGCGAGCGCGACGGTGAGCGAGCCGAGTCCGGCACCGACCTCGAGCACCCGGTCGCCCTCCCGCACATCGGCGTCGGCGACGATCGCGCGCGCGAGGTTCGGGTCGGCGAGGAAGCTCTGGCCGAGTGACTTGGAGGGTCGGATGCCGTGGCGGGCGGCGAGCGCTTTCAGCGCGGCGCGACCGAGGCCACCGCTACCAGGTGAGCCGGACCTGACAGACGCCCTGGCTGAGGGTGGCGATCGCCGAGAACGCCCTCGGGGAGAGGTCGATGATGCGTCCGCCGAACGGTCCACGATCGTTGATCACCACCTGGACGCTCTTGCCGTTCGCGAGGTTCGTGACGGTGACGACGGTACCGAACGGCAGCCACGGGTGCGCGGCCGTGAGGCCGTTCCCCACCGCGTAGTACCACGAGGCCTCGCCGACCTGCGTCCCGCTCGTGGCGTTCGCCGAGCGGCCGACGACCCGGCGCTCCGGGAGCGCCGGGACGAGGACGTGGCGGGAAACGAGCGTCCGGTCGGCGACCTCGCCGTTCACGATCTTCACGCGGTAGGTCTCGAGCATCAGGCCGTCCTTGCCGTAGTGCGCGATCCGCTCGGCGCCCGGCGACAGCCGGCTCGAGTACGTGGTGAGGGTCGTGAACGGGATCGGCACGTGTATCTCGCGCGTGCGGTACTCGACGTCCACGTAACGGACGAACTCGCCGACGTGAAGGGGGGCCCTGGGTGATGGATGGACGCGATCGCTACGGTCGGGCTCGATCCCCATGGCCGAGAGGAGCTCCCGGACGGTGTCCGCGTTCGTGAGTACGTCGTGTTCCTTCCCCTCCACGACGACCCGCGCGTTCACCACCCGAGACGGCCCGACCGGTTCCCCCGCGGAGAACCAGTTCTCGGTGGGCTGCGCCGCCACCCGAAGGAGCGGTCCGCTCACCCCTTCCACCACCCAGACCCCCACATCCGAAGACGCCCGGGGGGCCGAGGCGCCGACACCATCGGTGTCGACCACCACGGTCATCCCGTCGGCGAGGGGAGTCGCCGCCGGGGGCTCCACGACGTCTCCGGCATCGAGGACGATCCCTCTCGAATCGAGGAGCTCCCCGACGCTTCCACTCAACGTGCGCACGGACTCCGGCCGCCCATCGACCACGAGGGTCACCTGCTTCTGGACCGCCAGGTACAACGTCGCCACGACGAGCACCGCCGTAGCGAGCGCCGCGCTCTCCATCGCCTTGCGGATCCGCAACCGGCGGACCCGTGTCGGACGTACCCGCACCCTTCCTCCTGTCGAAGGAAGGCCTCGGAGGGAAGTCGCGGAGGGGCCGCGCCGAAGCCTCTGCACTCAAGGGAACCGCACCCTACCAAAGCCTCAACCCTCACTGCAAACTTGAAAGAGAACATGTGTTCGAACCCGATTTCGGGCCTTCGAGGACTTTCGAGGGCGTTCGAACGCTAGCGGAGACGTGGGAAAGCGACGCGAGCGTTCGTCGCGGTCGCGTCGCGAACGTGATCGAACGACTCTCCGCGGACTCGCGCGATCTCCTCGATCGCCGAACGGACGTTGGCGGGCTCGTTGTCTCGCCCTCGCGTCTCCTGCGGAGACAGGAACGGGCTGTCGGTTTCCACAAGGAGGCGGCCGAGCGGTACCGCGGCGACCGCGTCGCGAAGGTGGTTCTTCGGGTACGTGATGTTCGCCGCGAACGAGAGGAAGTAGCCGCGCTCCACGCACTCGTGCGCGATATCCACATCCCCGCTGAAGCAGTGGAGGACGACGCGCTCCGCCGATCCCTCATCCAGCAGTCGAAGGATCTCGGGCCACGCGTCGCGAACGTGAACCACGAGTGGAAGCCCGGTGGCCCGGCTCAAGGAGACGTGGAGACGGAAGACGCGCTCCTGGTCCTCCCGGGGCGAGCGCATCCGGAAGAAGTCGAGCCCGCACTCCCCCACGCCCACCACCTGCGGGTTCACGAGGAGCTGCTCGATCTCGGCTGCGGCCGCCGCGTCGAACCTCGAGGCGTCGTGCGGGTGCATCCCCGCGGTCGCGAAGACACCCGCGAAGGACTCCGCCAGCTCGAGCGACCGGCGGCTGGTTTCGGGGTCGATCCCGGCGCAGACGAGGGTGCCCACGCCGACCGCCCGCGCGGTCTCCACCGCGGCTGAAGGTTCGCCCTTGAGGAGGAACAGGTGGCAGTGCGCATCCACCGCCCCGCTCTTCACCGATTCCTCAGGGTTGCGGTCGCTCATCGAAGACTCACGATACGGGCTCTCCACCTACGGTCAACCCGCGATGCGGGCGACATCTGATTCGGAAGAGAGCGAAGCGCGCCGGTGTCCACCAACAGTCGAGGAGCGGGGTCTCACGTGAAACGCGATCCGGAGAACCTTCACTCAGGACTCGAGGCGCGGGAATAGGGCGTCGCCTTTCGCGGTCTTCGTGCCGGGCGTGAGGCCTCCCCACGCGACCGCCTCCGGTACGCGTTGGCTCGCGAGCGGCGGCTCGAGGCCGAGCTGCCCCCAGAGTCGCTCCGCGGCGCCCGGCATGATGGGCCGGATCAGGATCGCGAGGATCCGGAGCGTCTCGGCCGAGGCGTAGAGGACGCTCGCCAGCTCGCCCCGCCTCGCGCCGTCCTTCGCGACCTTCCACGGCTCCTTCTCGACGAGGTACCGGTTGGCCCGGGCCACGATCTCCCAAAGCGCGGCGAGCGCCTGCTGGAGCCGGAGGGCGAGCATGTGCTCGTCGTACCGGCGGACGACGTCGGCCACGACCACAGGCAGGTCGGCCCCGGCGCCGTCGATCACCGGTTCGGGGACACGCCCCTCGAAGTACGAGCCGAGCATGGCGAGCACCCGTGACGCGAGGTTCCCGAGGCCGTTCGCGAGGTCGGCGTTGTGGCGTTCGGTCATCGACTCCCACGAGAAGCTGCCGTCCTGACCGAACGAGATCTCTCGCATGAAGTAGTAGCGGTACGAGTCCGCCCCGAAGTGATCGGTCAGCTGTGAAGGGTGGATGCCCGTGAGCTTCGTCTTCGACATCTTCTCCCCGCCTACGAGGAGGTAGCCGTGGACCCACACTTGGCCGGGGGGCTCCAACCCGGCGGCCATCAGCATCGCCGGCCAGTACACGGCGTGGAACCGGACGATCTCCTTCGCCATGAGATGAACGTTCGCCGGCCAGATCCGCCCGAACCGCTCGGGGTCATCGGCGTACCCGGCGGCTGTCAAGTAGTTCGTGAGCGCGTCGAACCAGACATAGCAGACGTGCGTCGGGTCCCAGGGCAGCGGGATGCCCCAGTCGAACGAGGTCCTGCTGATCGAGAAGTCCTGGAGGCCTCCGCGGATGAGGGAGAGGACCTCGTTGCGGCGCGTGTCGGGCTGCACCGCGTGCGGGTTCGCCTCGTAGTGCTCGAGGAGTCGGCCCGCGTAGGCCGAGAGGCGGAAGAAGTAGTTCTCCTCGCGCATCAGCTCCACCGGCCGGTCGTGGATCGGGCAGTTGCCGTCCACGAGGTCGTCCTCGACGTAGTAGGCCTCGCAGGACACGCAGTACAGCCCTTCGTAGGTCCCGAGATAGATGTCGTCGCGACCGTTCCCGCGAACGGCTCCGAGCAGCTTGGCCACGGCCGCGTGGTGTCGAGGCTCAGTGGTCCGGATGTAGTCGTCGTACGCGATGTCGAGCCGCGCCCAGACCTCTCGCCATTCCGGGTCGACGCTGTCGACCCACGCTTGGGGGTCCATGCCGGCGGCCTCGGCCGCCCGCTGAAGCTTCAGGCCGTGCTCATCCACCCCCGTCAGGTGGAAGACCTCCTCGCCGCGGAGCCGGTGGTACCGGGCGATGAAGTCGGCGGCCACGGACGTGTACGCGTGCCCGATATGGGGCACGTCGTTCGGGTAGTAGATCGGCGTCGTGATGTAGAAGACGTCCCGGCCCATAGCCGGGTCATTCTACGGGTGGGCCGCCGTCCGGCGCGTCACGCGGGGGTCAGGTCCAACGACACACCACCACGGAACGGTACCATCCGCCACCGCACTCGTGGCCCGGAACCGTTGGGAGGCAAGCCGTTCGGGAGTACGCGGGAAGAGAAGTCCGTTCAGCCGCGCGGCGTCAGACAGCCGGCGTCGCGCCCGAGGAGCTTCAACCCCTCGAGGTCCCCGGGGCCCCAGGAGGTCTGGAACGGGTCGGGGTACTCCGTCGCCCCCTTCACATCCGACGACCACATGATCTCGTCTCCCGAGCCAACGTGCGCCAGTCCCATGAGGTGGCCAAGCTCGTGCATGAGAACCACGCCCCGGCTGAACCGCTCGCCGAAACCCGGGGGCAAGGGCTCGCCGGCGTCGATCGCGACCACCCCGCTCACGAACTCGTGCGCGAGGTCGCCGTCACCGCGCTGCGGCTCACCGAAGGCCACCGCCTTGTGGGTGTCGACGAGGAAGTCGAAGTGCTCGTGCGGGACCCAGGCAACCAGCAACGGAAGCCAGCGCGACTCCTCCGGCGTCGTGTCCTGGAACGCTGTGCCGATCTGGGTGTCGACGGTCTGCGTTGTCACCCCGTCGAACACGAACGCGATCCCCGTCCCGTCCGAGACGCGCTGCACCGCCTCGCGCACATCCGCCATCGCTCCGTCCGGCGCGTCGATCAGGTTCACCTCGTAGTGGATCGGCTGACACGGGTTCCAGCGGTACGGCGTGCCGTCGGGGAGCACCTCGAGGAATCGATGCTGGCCGTGGACGGACCCCCGGCCGACCTGTCCGATCGTTCCCAGCGCCGTCGCGAGGAGCGCGAACAGAGTGACGAGGACGACCGGCAGGACCCACGCGGGGCGCGCAAGGGGTCGCGGCGAGGGTGGGAGATCGGACCTCGGCGGGACCGGGAACGCGGGTGGGGGCGGCTGCTGCACGCCCGCCTCAGACGAGCTTGCGGTAGATCTCGTTCGCGGAGGCGCCGCGCGCGTGCGCTACCTCCGCGGCCGCGTCGCGCTTGCGCATCCCCGCCGCGACGAGCGCGCGCGCCTCATCGACGAGCGCCTCGAGGTCGACGAGGTGCGGCTCGCGCGCGCCCTCGAGCACGACGACCACCTCGCCCTTCAGCTCGTGGCCGCCGAGGCGCGCCAGCACCTCAGACGCGCGGCCGCGGACGACCTCCTCGTGGAGCTTGGTGAGCTCGCGGGCGATCGCGACCTGTCGGTCGCCCAGCTCGACGAGCACGTCACGCAACAGCGTCGCGACGCGCAGCGGTGACTCGAACAGCACGACCGTACGCGGGTCGCGGGCCATCGCCCGCAGCCGCGTACGTCGCTCCCCCGTCCGCTTCGGCAGGAATCCCTCGAACACGTACCGGTCGGTCGGCAGCCCCGACACGACGAGCGCCGTGACGACAGCCGATGGGCCGGGCACGATGCGGACGTCGATCCCCTCGTCGATGCACGCGCGAACGAGCGGGAAGCCCGGATCCGACAGGCCGGGCATCCCGGCGTCGGAGACGAGCCCGACGTCCTTCCCGTCGCGGAGGATCTGGATGAGCTCTCGCGTCCGGGCTCGCTCGTTCCCCTCGAACAGCGAGAGGATCTTCTTCTTCCCGATGCCGCAGCTCGCGAGAAGCCGGCCCGTCCGCCGCGTGTCCTCGGCCGCGACGACGTCGACGTCCTTGAGCGTCTCGCGCGCCCGATCGGTCATGTCCTTGAGGTTCCCGATCGGCGTCCCGACGAGGTACAGCGTCCCGGTCACAGCACCCATCGTGGCACGGTTCGACCGGCGCGTGAACGGCCGAAGGACGTACGCCGACGTCGGGGGGGTCAGCGCGCCGGTGGGAACCGCAGATCGCGAGGCCCACCGAGGGGGCTGAGGCGAACCCCTCCGGCTTCAGCTCACGTACCATCAGCCGGTGTCCAACTTCCTACAGAAGCTGAACCGTCCCGCCGTCGCCGTGATCGCCGTCGGGCTCATCGCCGGCGTGCTCCGCTTCACGCACCTCAGCTACCCGCCGGAGCGGATCTTCGACGAGGTCTACTACTCGAAGTCGGCGTGCATCTTCCTCGGGTACTCGGACGAGCGCTGCGCGATCACCTCCTCCGACGAGAAGTTCTGGCGCAACGACAAGAACGACACCGGGGCGTGGGTGCACCCCCCGCTCGGCAAGTGGGCGATCGCGCTCGGCGAGCTCGCCTTCGGGACCAACTCGTTCGGCTGGCGCTTCTCCTCGGCCGTTGCCGGTACCGCCAGCGTCGTGTTCCTCGCGATCATCGTGCAGCTGCTGTTCGGGAGCCCCATCTGGACGTTCACCGGAGGCCTGCTGCTCGCAACCGAGAGCCTGAACTTCGTGCAGTCGCGCGTGGCGATGCTCGACATCTTCGTGACGTTCTGGATCGTCCTGACCTTCCTGCTGTTGCTGCTCGACCGAAGATGGATCGACCGGAGGACGCCGGCGATCGCACCGGGCGGGGCCGGGGCGGAGGCGACCCCTGAGCCCCTCGCGATCACCATCGGGGAGGAGGCAACCCCTGAGCCCCCGGCCCCGCCCGGACCAACAACGGCGCCGGTGCGCGTGCCGTCGCCGCTGTGGCGGCCGTGGCGCCTGGCCGCCGGCGTCGCCCTCGGAGCCGCGATCGCGACGAAGTGGTCGGGTCTGACGGCCGTCTTCGGCGTCATCGTGCTTTCGCTGATGTGGGAGGTCGCCCGGCGCCGGCGCGTGGGGATGCACACGCGCCGCGCGCTCTGGCGCACTATCCAATTCGAGAGCTTCCCCATCGTCGTGTTCTTCCTCGCGGTGCCGGTCGTCGTCTACTACGCCTCCTACATCGGATGGTTCTTCCATCTCGGCTGGAGCTTCGACAAGTGGATCCACCTCCAGGGCGACATCGCGAACTACCACGAGCACCTGAAGTCGGCCGGCGACAAGGGCAAGCCGATCCACCCGTACCTAGCGCAGGCGTGGAAGTGGATCCTTCTGTGGCGACCGGTCCTTTACTTCGCGAAGTACGGCAAGGACGTGCGACACGTGATCTACGCGAACGGGAACCCGGCGATCTTCTGGGGCAGCATCATCGCGATCCCTTACGCGGCGTACGCGTGGTGGAAGAAGCGCGACTGGCGAGCCGGGTACGTCGTCGTGACGATCGCTGCGCTGTACCTGCCCTGGTTCCTCGTCACGCGGCCGCAGTTCTCCTTCTACGCGACGCCGATCACGCCGTTCTTCGTGCTCGCGTGCGTGTACGCGCTGCGGGACCTCTCGGAGGCGCACATCGCCGGCTCGCGCTCGCGGCCGTGGCTGCCGGTCGCGGTCGGGTTCGTGATCGTCTCGGTCGGGCTGTTCTTCTGGTTCTGGCCGGCGCTCACCGGCGGTCCGCTCTCGGGCACGGCGTGGCAGCTGCGGGCCTGGTTGCCGAGCTGGGTCTGACCGGTTCCACGGGCGCGGCGTACGCTTGAACCGCCATGCGGTACGCGATCCGCCGCAACCTGCTGTGGTCGCCGCTCCTCATCGCGCTCGGCGGGACGGCGCGCGACTCGTTCGTCGAGGTGGAGCCCGGCCGGGTGCGGTTCCGCTTCGGGTGGGGCTTCGACCAGACCATCGGCCGCGAGCAGATCGTCGACGCCTACCGCACCGGCTGGCCGCTGATCGCCGGGATCGGCTGGCGGATCGGCGGGGGCTGTGTCGGGCTGATCGGCTCGCGGACGGGCGTCGTCGAGGTCGTGCTCCGAGAGCCGCGCCGCGCCCGCGTGGTCGGCCTGCCGTACACGTTCCGGCGGATCGCGGTCTCGCTCGAGGACCCCGAGGGTTTCCTCGCGCAGATCCGGAGGTCGGCAACGACGGTGTGACCGGTGGTCGCGCGGACCTCCGTGCGACTCGGAGGCGCGGCGGGATACGATTCCAGCCTATGCCCCGCGAGCACGTGTTCATCCCCATGGCCGACGGCGTGCGCCTGCACGCGACGCTCTACTTCCCCGACGGCGATGGGCCGTGGCCGGCGGTCCTCGAGGCCCTCCCCTACCGCAAGGACGACGTCACGGCCTCGTACCGGCCCGAATACGTGCGCCTGGCCGAGCACGGCTACGTGATGTGCAGGGTGGACGTCCGCGGCACCGGCACGAGCGAGGGTACGGCCGAGGACGAGTACCCGGTGAAGGAGCAGAAGGACCTCTGCGAGGTCATCGACTGGCTGGCGACGCGCGAGTGGTCGACCGGCAACGTCGGGATGTACGGGACCTCGTACTCGGGCTTCAACTCGATCCAGGTCGCGATGGAGCGGCCGCCGGCGCTGAAGGCCGTGATCCCGATCTTCGCCACCGACGACCGCTACGCGGACGACGTCCACTTCTTCGGCGGAGTGCTGAAGGCCCTCGACCTCGTCGACTACCCGCTCTACATGGTCTCGATGAACGCGCTCCCGCCGGTACCGGCGCTGTACGGCGAGGGCTGGCGCGAGGTGTGGGAACAGCGGGTGCAGCGGAACGAGCCGTGGACGATCCGCTGGCTCGAGGAGCAGACGTTCGGCCCGTACTGGCAGCACGGCTCGCTCCGCCCCAACTACCACGCGATCGAGGCGGCGACGATGATCATCGCCGGCTGGGCCGACGGCTACACCAACAACTCGCTCCGCACTATGGCCGGCCTCACGTGCCCGAAGCGCCTGCTGCTCGGACCGTGGGCGCACATGTCGCTCGAGTCCTCGCTCCCGGGGCCCAACATCGACCCGGTGCCGGAGATGCTCCGGTGGTGGGACCGGTGGCTGAAGGGCATCGACAACGGGATCGACCGTGAGCCGGAGATCGTGGTGTTCGTCCGCCGTCCGACGAAGCCGGAGCCCGACCTCTCGGAGCTGAACGGCAAGTGGCGCTACGAGGCCGGCTGGCCGCTCGAGCGGCTGGAGGAGCGCCCGCTCCTGCTCGGGAACGCCGAGACGCCGGGCCGCGTACCCATCGACGTGAACGAGCTCGAGGTCCGCGGCGACGTGGGTTGGACGGCGTGGATCTCGTGCGCCGGGTCGCTCCCGTACGGCCAGCCGATCGACCAGCGGCCCGACGAGGCGTTCTCGCTCGTGTACGAGTGGGCGCCGCTCGAGGGCGAGCTCGAGATCCTCGGCCACCCGCGCCTCGAGGTCACCGTGCGCTCGTCGGCGCCCGTCGCCTACCTCGGCGCGAAGCTCTGCGACGTGTTCCCCGACGGCACCTCGGCGCTCGTGACGCGGGGGCTCCTGAACCTCACGCACCGCGAGTCGCGCGAGGATCCCTCGCCGCTCGAACCCGGCGCGGAGTACCACGTGGTCGTGGAGCTCGAGGTGACCTCGTGGGTGTTCGAGAGGGGACATCGCATCCGCCTGGACATCGCCGGCACCGACTGGCCGAACGCGTGGTCGCCGCCCGCCCCGGTCACGCTCTCGATCGAGCGAGCCGGCTCGGGGCTGATCCTCCCGACGGTTCCGGGCCCGGCGCCCATCGCCGAGCGGCCGGTGCTCCCACCGCCGTCCAAGCCGAAGGACAAGCTCGAGTCGCCCAAGGGCAACATCTCCTCGGAGGTCGTCTGGCGCGTCGAGCAGGACATCCTGGCTCGCGAGACGCGGGCCGTGACCGTCTACGGCGGAACGACGGAGGCCGAGAACGACCGGCCGCGGTTCACCGACCGCTACGAGGGGACGGTCGCGGTGTCCACGGCGGACCCGGGCACGGCGCGCGCGGAGGGTCGGTCCTTCTTCGAGATCGAGTGGCCCGAGGCGACGGTTCGCACGGAGGTGCGCCAGGTGATGGCGAGCGACGCCGAGGCGTACCACCTGAAGCTCGAGCTCGACGTTTCGGAGGACGGCGAGCCGCGCTGGTCCCGGCGCTGGGACCGGCGGATCCCCCGGAAGCTCCAGTAGCTACTCGGCCGGCGCCGCGGCCTCGGCCCGGCTCTCGGCGGTGAGCGGCGTGATGACCACCGGATCGGTCCCGAACAGGTCGCTCGTCGCCATCCGGACCGACACGTCCTGGCGGCCCGCCGCGAACACGACCCGGTCGCGCTCGGCGACCGCCGGGTCCACGTACATCGGCGCGAGCAGCATCATCGACAGCGGGGGCAGCGCTCCGAGTTCGTAGTCGGGGAACGCGCGCTCGAGCTCGCGCTCGGCCGCCAGGCGCGCCTGGGGGTCCTTCGTGATGTCGGCGACGAGCCCCAGATCAAGCTTCCGCGACGCCGGGATGACCATCAACGCGGGGCCGTAGTTCGCGATGACCACGACGGTCTTCACGACCTCGTCCTCGGAGATGCCCATCGTGTGGGCCTCACCGACGGCGGTCGGGGCCTTCTGGTGCGGGATCACGGTGAAGGTGACGCCCCGTCCCTGCAGGTAGTCCAACACAGCTGCCATGTACCAGACCTCCTCACACGGGCCACGTTCAGTCTAGGCCATGCCGTCGGTGGAAAGGAAACGGCCGAAAGGCTGAGTTTCTGCGGCGTGTCCCCTGCTCACCGCGCGTCGGGCCTCAGTGGAAGCCGGGCAGGTGCTCACGGAACAGCAGGTAGCCGACCCCGGCGCCGACGTCCAGGAGGAAGTGGGCCACGATGAGCGGCCACGTGCGCCGGGTCCGGGCGAACACGAACCCGAAGAACACACCCATCGCGAGGTTCCCGGCGAAGCCGCCCCACCCCTGGTACAGGTGGTACGTGCCGCGGAGCAGCCCGCTCGCGACGATCGCCGCCACGGCCGACGCGCCGAACTGGCGGAGCCGCGTGATGAGGTAGCCGGCGACGATGACCTCCTCCACGAGCGCCGCCTGGGTCGCGGACATGAACAGCACCGGCACCGTCCACCAGTGGCCGGGTGGGACCGGCACGACGAACCTGTTCACGCCGATCGCGACCGCCGCGAGGTACACGAGGATGCCCGCGATACCGACGACCGCGAACAAAGCGACGCCGCGGCCGAGATCCTCCGCCGGCCGGTCCCACGACAGGCCGATCGAACCGAGACCCTCGCCGTTCCGCCGCACCAGGTACGCGACGAGCCACACGGGCGCGAGGCCGAACACGAAGTTCGCGAGCTGCGTGGCGAACGGGACCGGCCTGACGACGTACACGGTCACGCCCTTCACCGGCGCGGACGTCAGGTTGATGATCGCGTAGACCGCGCTCGCGAAGAGCGAGAGCGACAGCACCACGAGGACCTCTTCGGTGAGGGTCCTCCTCGGGAGCAGCGGCTTCGGGACGCGCTCCTCGGTACCCATATGGGAACTGTACGGCGGGGCGCGCTACCAGACGTCGCCGGGGCGCCACTCGCAGCTGATCGGCGCGTCGAGGTCGAGCGGCGGGGACGCCGGCGTGGGGAGGACCATCACGGCCCCGTCCTCCTCCGGGGTCCGCACCGGTCCACCCTCGGTCCGCACGGAGATCGGACCCCGCCACACGCGCCACCCGTGCCGCTCGTAGAACGTCGGACGCGACGTGTCCAACGCGCCGAGCTGGTAGGCGGCTGCGATGTGCTCGTTCACGGCGCGCAGCACGCGGGTGCCGAACCCCCTGCCCTGCAGCTCCGGACGCGTGGCCATGTTCTCCACGTAGCCGGTGGAGAGGCGATGGCCGCCCGTGTGCAGCTCGCGCTCGACCACCGCCGCGTGCGAGACGACGTCGCCCCCTGCTTCGAGCAGGAAGTGCACCGCCGGGAGCATGTGCGCCCAGTCCTCGTCGCTCATGGGTCCGCGCCAAGCGGCATCGAACACCGCCCGGAGCGCGGCGAGCTCCTCGTCGGTCAGTTCGCAACTCGTTCGGATCCGGAGCGTCGTCAGCGCGGAACCCTCTCGCGACAAGAGCTCGTGGCAAGCGCCATCCCAACCCGCCGGCGCGCGGCGCCGCGGGATCCTCGACCCCCTAGGGTCGCGGTCTCAGAACTGAAGGACCGGGCAGGTGAGCGTGCGCGTGACGCCGTCGACGGACTGGATCGGCATCACGATCGCCTTCGCGAGCTCGTCGAGGTCCGCTGCGTCCCCGCGGGCGATCACGTCGTACGGCCCGGTGACGCCGTCGACCTGCACGATGCCCTTGATCTGACCGATCTCCTTCGTCACGTGACTGGCCTTGCCCACTTCGGTCTGGATCAGGATGTACGCGCTGACCACGGCAACCTCCTCGTTCGACGGACGAACCCTATCGTACGCGAACCGCGGAACCCCGCGCGAACGCGATCCCGGCGCCCGCGTGTAAACTCCGGGCATGCTGCGGATCGTCATCATCGGAGCAGGCAGCGTCGAGTTCACGCGCAACATCGTCGCCGACCTGTGTTCCTTCACGGAGCTTCACGGCACGGCAACGATCGCGCTCCACGACATCGACGAGGAGCGCTTGACCTACTCGCACCGGGCGGCCGAGTCGATCGTCCGCCGGACGGGTGCCGGGTACACCATCGAGGCCCATGCCGATCGGCGCGCCGCCCTCGACGGCGCCGACTACGCGATCAACGAGATCCAGGTCGGCGGATACGAGGCAACGGTGCGCGACTTCGAGATCCCGAAGAAGTACGGCCTTCGTCAGACGATCGCCGACACGCTCGGCATCGGCGGCATCATGCGCGGGATCCGCACGATCCCGGTGATGGTCGGCATCGGCAACGACATGCACGAGCTGTGCCCGGACGCGCTGCTGATGAACTACACGAATCCGATGGCGATGGTCCCGTGGGGGGTGTACGCGGGAACGCCGTTCCAGAACGTCGTCGGCACGTGCCACTCGGTCCGGGACACCCACCACTTCCTCGCGCGGACCGTCGGAGTGCCGGAGGACGACGTCGCGTTCCGCACGGCCGGCTTCAACCATCAAGCGTTCGTGCTCGAGTTCCGGAACCGGCGGACCGGCGAGGACCTCTACCCGCGCCTGCGCGGGATCGTCGACGCCGACCCCGAGGGGCTCGGCCGGCGCGTGCGGGTCGAGATCTTCAAGCGGTTCGGCTACTTCCCGACCGAGTCGAGCGAGCACTCGAGTGAGTACGTGCCCTGGTTCATCAGGCACAACGACATGATCGACCGGTACCGGATCCTGATCGACGACTACATCTTCCGCAGCGACGAGAACCTCGTCGACTGGGAGCAGACGAAGGCGGCCCTTGACCGCGGCGAGGAGCTCGACGTCGAGCCGACCAGCGAGCTCGCCTCCGAGATCATCCACTCGCTCGAGACCGACACGATCCGAGAGGTCTACGGGAACGTCCGCAACCGCGGGCTCATCGAGGGCCTGCCGGACGACGCCTGCGTCGAGGTTCCATGCCTCGTCGACAAGAACGGCTTCCAGCCCACGCGCATCGGCAGGATGCCGCCGCAGTGCCTCGCGCTGAACCGCACATTCGTGAACGTCGCGGAGCTCACGGTGCACGCGGCGCTCGAGGAGCGGCGCGACCTCCTCTACCACGCCGCCCTGCTGGACCCGAACGCCGCGGCCACGCTCACCACCGAGCAGATCGTCTCGATGTGCGACGACCTCATCCAGGCGCACGGGGACCTGATCCCCGAGGGCATCCGCCGCGGCTGAGCCGCGTCAGGCGGACAGCAGCTCGCGCACGCCCTCGAGGCCGCTCTCCACGAAGTGGGGTTGGCCCGTGTCGAGCCCGTGCGTGACCTCGTGCCAGGGGCCGAGGCGACAGTAGAAGCCGGCGCGGGTGCGGAACGTCGCCTCGGGGGCGCCGCCGTACGCAGCCAGCATCCGCTCGCCGAACTCCGGGTGACCGGCCACCCACCAGAGGTCCATCGCGGGATCGCCGACCTGGGCATCCCCCCAATCGATGACGCCGGCGAGACGCCCGTCCGACGACACGAGGACGTGCTCGGGACCGATGTCGCGGTGCACGACGGCGGGCGCGAAGCGGAAGTTGGCGGCGTCGTCCACGAGGGCCGCGAACATCGCGTCGGCCGCTCTGCGCTCGGCGGGCGACAGCAACGGCGACACGCGCTCGCTGAATCCCCGCAGCTCCACCCGGAGCTCGCTCCGAAGCGCCTCGGGTTCTCGCGGATGCCAGCCGACGATCTCCGGCGGCACGGTGTGGAGGTCGTGCACGAACCGTCCGAGGCACTCCGGCAGGTCCCCATCCAGCGCGGCGTCGACGTCGAGCGGCTCGCCCGCGATCTTGCGGTAGCCCATGCAGAGCGGCTCGCGTGAGACGAGCTCCGGCACCGGCACCGCCGCCGGTAGCTCGGGAGCGAGTTTCGGCAGCAGTGCGATCTGCTTCCGCGTGGTCGCCTCCGCGCCGGGCAGCCGCGGGAACTGCACGATCCACTCGCCGTTCACCTCGTAGGTGAAGCAGTCCCACCCTTCGCCGACCGGCTCGAACGAACGGACCTCCAGCTCCGCGAATAGCTCCTCGACCAGACGCCGGTGCTCGTTCACGCGCCGAGGATCGGACTCATCAGACTGGCGCGACCTCGGTCTCAGGCCGCGAGAGGGCCGGCGTCGACAGTGCGATCCACGCCACGCCCGCCGCCGCGAGCGCGAGCGCCGACGCGCCCGTGTACAGGACAACCGGCCCGAAGCGCTGGTACACGGAACCGCCGATGCCGGCGCCGAGGATCGGCCCGATCCCGAACCCCACCGTCGCGGCGATCGACTGTCCCGTCGAGTACAGCGACGAGGGCAGCAGACGACCGATCACGACGACGCCGGTCGTGAACAGCAGGCCGTAGCCCATGCCCTCGAACACCGTGAGCACTGAGACGATCGTCGGGTTCTGGATCAGCCCCCAAGCGAGGAACGCGCCCGTGTAGACGCAGCACCCGATCACGTACACGAGCCGCAGCCCGAGCCGCCGCTGAAGCCGTGAGGCGAGGCGCATCACCGGCACCTCCATGGCCCCGCCCAGCGCGCACCCGATCCCGACGAGGAGCGGGCCGCCGCCGGCCCGCTCGATCTTCAGCGCGATGAAGTTCCACGCGCCGTTGAACGCGGTCCACACGACGAGGACCGCGGCGAGGAAGCCCCAGAACCGCGGCGCCTCACGGAACACCGCGCCGACCGCACCGAGCCGTCCGTGGCTCTCGGTGCGCCTCGGCCTGTCGGACACCGTGGTGAACGACCACGCCAGCACCGAGAGGCTCACAACCGTGTAGATCGGCATCTGCCACCGGACGCCCACCTGCTGGAGCGTGAACCCGAACACCAGGCACCCGGCCGCGTACGACAGGCTCTCCCACCCGCGGATCTTGCCGTAGTCGGTCATCCGCTCGGCGCCGAGATGCTCCAGGGCGATCGCGTCGAGGTTCGGCCCGGTCGTCGTGCTGAAGGCCGCGAACACGATGGCGATCGCGACGATCGGCGCGAGGTCGTGCGCCCAGAACAGAGAGAGCGCCGCCACCCCCGCGCCGGCCGTGCCGATCTGCAATGCGCGCCGACGCCCGAGCGTCGTGTCCGCGAGGTGCCCCCAGACTGGGCTGCACAGCATCCGCGCGACGGCCATCGCCGCGATGACGAGCCCGATCTCGCCGGTGGAAAGCCCTCGAGCGTCCAGGAACAGCGCGACGAAGGGGAAGAACGCGGCGATCACGAGCCCGAAAAGCAGGAACAGGACCTGGACCGCGACCGCGGGACGGACCTCGCGCCGGGTCACGGACCGATCCCCGGGATCAGCCGCCGCGCGTTCTCCGCGTAGACCGCGCGGAGAACGTCGTCCGGCAGGCCGAGCCCGGAGATCGCCCATCGGCCTTGCGGGGGAACCTCGTCCGGCGAGTACGGGAAGTGCTCGTCGTCGGTCTCGAGGAACCGGAAGTGGATCGCGTACGTGTCGCGGTTCGGCGGGAAGTCGTCGGTGCCGAAGAGCACGCGGTCCGGGTGCGTCGTCATCAACGCGCGCGCTGCACGCGGCTGCCTTCCGAGCTCGGGGATGCGGGCCGCGATATCGACGTTGAAGTTCGGGTAGGTGTCGAGCATGCGGCCGACCCAGGAGAGGTCCTCCGCGTAGCACCCGACGTGCACGCCGATGAACGTCGTGCGCGGGTGTGCGGCGACGACCGCCTCGAGGGCCTCGATGATCCGCTCGAACGGCGGGAAGCGGTCTCGGTCCCCGAACCACCAGTCGGGGTGCTCGAGCAGCTCCTCGACACGCTCGTTCGTCGCGTCGAGCGGCTCGAAGAACGCGAGCGGATCCGCGACGTGGACCACTATCGGCAGGCCGAGCTCGCCGGCCGCGTCCCACATATCGGACAGCCGCGGGTCGTCGGGCATGAGCAGCTCGCCGCGGTCATCGCGCAAATGCAGGCCGAGGTCCTTCCAGACCTTCACGCCTTTCGCGCCACGATCCCGCGACCGCCGGAGCGATCCGACGAGCCGCTCGGCGAACCCGGGCGAGGCCGCCTCGCGCCAGTCGAGCTGGCAGAGCGTCGCGAAGCGCCCGGGGTGCGCGCGGTCGTACCGCTCGAGGTTCGCTTCCAGATCGTCACCCCAACGACCGTCGAGGTTCACGATCGCGTGGATGTTGCTGTCCTCCATCAGCGCGAGCAGCTCGCCCACGTCGGGCGCCGCCCACTCGCCCGTGAGCCACCGGCCGAGGTGGTTGTGCGCGTCGACGACGGGGAACCGACCGCCCTCCACGCGATGCTCCTGCACCCGGAGCATCGGGCGCGGCCGGTAGTCCCGCAGCCGCAGGTCGGCCAGCGAAGGATCCACGGACGCCATGGTCTCAGACGACCGTGACCCGCACGCCTGCCTCCTCGATCTCGCGGAGGACGGTCGCGTCGGCGGCCGCATCGGTGATGAGGTCGTGGACGGCGTCCAGCCCGCAGATCCGCGCGAACGCGACGCGGCCGATCTTCGAGCTGTCGGCAACGACCACGGTCCGGCGAGCGCGGTCGATGAGCGAGCGGTTGGTGTGGGCCTCGACCTCGTGGTGGGTCGTGAGGCCCGGCACCGGCGCGATCCCGTCGACCCCGAGGAAGACGAAGTCGAGGTTCAGGCCGCCGAGGCTCTGCTCGGCGAGCGGACCGACGAGTTCGTAGGACTCGGCCCGCGCAACGCCGCCGGTCACGACGAGCTTCAGGTTCGGCCGGACGGCGAGCTCGGAGGCGATGTTCAGCGCGTTCGTGACGATCGTCAGGCGCTCGCGGCCGACGAGCGCGCGGGCGACCTCGGTCGTGGTCGTCCCGCCGGTGAGGCCGATCGCGACGCCCTCGTCCACGAGCTCGGCCGCGGCGTTCGCGATGCGGCGCTTCTCCTCCTGGTGCCGAGCGCCCTTGTAGCGGAGCGGAAGCTCGTAAAGGACGCCGTGCGCGACGGCGCCGCCGTGGGTGCGCACGAGCAGACGCTGACGCTCGAGCTGCTGAAGGTCGCGGCGCACGGTCGCCGGCGACACGCCGAGCCGCTCGGCGAGGTCGGCGACCTCGACCGCCCCTCCCTCGGAGAGGCCCTCCAGCACAGCGCTCATCCGCTCGGCCTGCCGCACGAACCCGAGTATAGGTCCTGCCTGCGTGCATCTGTTTGCACTCCTGAGCGAAATCGGCGTAGGCTACGCCGGAATGAGCGAAATCGCGCACGAGATCGCGAGCCAGCCGTCGGCGTGGGCTGAGGCAGCCGAGCGGGCGCGGGGAGCCGCCGACGCGCTCCCACCCCACGGCGCGAGGGTCGCCGTGGTGGGCTGCGGGACCTCGCTCTACATGTCGCAGGCCTACGCGGCGCTTCGGGAGGCCGCCGGGCACGGGGAGGCCGACGCCTTCCCGGCTTCGGAGATACCCAGCGGCCGGACCTACGATGCGATCCTCGCGATCTCGCGATCGGGCACGACGACCGAGGTCCTGCGCCTGCTCGAGGCGCTGCCGCCCGGCGCGCCGACGATCGTGATCTCGGCGGTCGCCGACTCCCCGATCGTACGGGCCGCGGGGCGCGCGATCGTCCTGGACTTCGCGGACGAGCGCTCAGTCGTGCAGACGAGGTTCGCGACGAGCGTGCTCGCGCTCCTCCGCGCGCACCTCGGCGAGGACCTCGCGCCGGTGATCGCCGACGGGGGGCGGGCGCTCGAGGCCGATCTACCAGTCAGAGCTGGGGCCTTCGACCATCTCGTATTCCTCGGCAGAGGGTGGACCGTGGGGCTCGCCAACGAGGCGGCTCTGAAGGTCAAGGAAACGAGCGGTTCCTTCTCCGAGTCCTACCCCGCGATGGAGTACCGCCATGGCCCGATCAGCCTGGCCGGCGAGCGAAGCCTCGTGTGGGCGCTCGGCGACGTTGCGGCTGACCTCCTGGAGGACGTCCGTGGGACCGGGGCCGCGATCGTGGCGGGCGAGCTTGACCCGATGGCGGAGTTGGTGAAGATTCAACGGACAGCGGTGGTTCTGGCCGAGGCGAAGGGCCTCGACCCGGACCACCCGCGCCACCTGACTCGGTCGGTGGTGCTCTCGTGAGGGGGGTGCGGCGATGAAGCGGATGTGGTTGGGCCTGGTTACGGTCTTCGTCCTCCTGGCCACGGCCTGTGGAGGCGGCGGCGGAGGCGGAGGCGAGAGCACCTCGGGCGGACCGAGCGGCGGCCCCGTCGAGATCGTGTTCTGGCACGGCAACACCGACCTGGCCCTCACTCAGATGAACAAGCTCGTCAAGGAGTGGAACGCCGCGAACCCGAACATGCAGGTCAAGCCGGTGTACTACGGCAGCTCCGACCGCGCGCTGACGAAGGTGGAGACGGCGGTCGCGAGCGGCGTCTACCCCGACATCGCGTACCTCTACGGCTCCTGGGCGGCGAACATCGCCACGAGCCCCGCGCTCCTGACCCTGAACGACTTCATCGAGAACGACCCGACGTTCAACTGGGACGACTTCTGGCCGGCCGAGCGGTTCGCGGCGACGGTGAACGGCAAGATCATCGGCGTTCCCGCTCTCGTCGACAACCTGGCGATCGTCTACAACCCGGCACTCTTCGACCAGGCGAACCTCCCGTACCCGTCGCCCGACTGGACGTGGGACGACTTCCGCGCCGCCGCCAAGGCGCTGACCGACCCGGCGACGAAGCAGTTCGGGTGGGCCTACCCCGCCGACGCGAGCGAGGACACGGTCTGGCACTGGGAGGCCATGCTGTGGGAGGCGGGAGGCGACATCCTGAACGCCGACAACACGGAGGCCGTGTTCAACTCGCCGCAGGGGGTCCAGGCGCTGACCGTGCTGCAGGACATGGCCACGGTCGACCACTCGATCTACATCGACACGACCAACAGCAAGATCCAGGACGTGTTCAACGCCGGGAAGATCGGCATGCTCGTGACCGGGCCGTGGGACCTGCCGGGCTTCAAGAACGTCGATTACGGCGTGCAGATCATGCCGTCGTTCCCGGGCGGGGACCACGAGACGATCTCCGGTCCCGACAACTGGGTGCTGTTCAACAACGGCCCCGACCGGGCGAAGGCCGCCTTCGAGTTCATCAAGTGGTACACGGACCCGGAGCAGGACATCCAGAACGCGCTGTACACGGCGACCCTGCCGATCCGCCAGAGCGAGCTGGACGTCGCCGGGTATCAGACCTTCCTGGACAAGTACCCCGGGATCCAGACGTTCGTGGAGAACGAGCAGAACGCTCTGAAGGCCCGGCCGGTTACCCCGAAGTACCCGATGGTCTCGGAGGCGCTGGGGCAGGCCATCGTGTCGGTGCTCCTGGGAAAGGCCGACGCGCAGACGGCCCTCGATCAAGCGGCCCAGGCGGCGAACGCGGCCCTGGCGGCTCCGTGATCCAGGCATAAGGACGCAGGGAGCGGGCTTGGAGGCGACGGGGCGACGACGAGCGCCCCTGTGGCTGCGGGCCGTCCACTCCGACCACGTGGCGGGGTGGACCCTGGCCGGGCCCGCCATCTTCATGATGGCGCTGTTCTCGATCTACCCGGTCATCTGGTCGGTCATCCTGTCGTTCCAGCGGAAGAACCTGCTGTCGGGCGAGTCCCAGTGGATCGGGTGGGAGAACTACGAGGCCCTGACGAAGGATCCCATCTTCAAGACGGCGCTGTGGAACTCCGCGAAGTACACCGCCCTGTTCGTGCCCCTGTCGATCATCGCTGGCATATTCGTCGCGGTCGCGGTGAACCGGAAGCTACGCCTGATGGCCTTCTACCGCCTTGCCGTCTTCGTCACTCTCGCGATCTCCACGATCTCGACGGCCATCATGTTCCTGTGGCTCACGGAACCCACGTATGGAATCATCAACGCGTTCCTGCACGCGCTCCACCTGCCCGAGCAACAGTTCCTGGCCGACACCAACGAGGCCCTCTACGTGATCGTCGCGATGACCGTGTGGGGCTGGCTGGGGTTCGTGGTCATCATCTACCTCGCGGCCCTGCAGGGGATCCCCCAGGAGCTGATCGAGGCGGCGCAGATCGACGGCGCCAGCCGCTGGGGGATCTTCCGGAACGTGACGCTCCCGCTCCTCGGTCCCGCAACGTTCTTCCTCGTCGTCTGGCTCACGATCAACGCGCTGCAGCTGTTCGATGAGATCTACCTCACGACCAAGGGCGGCCCCCTGTACTCCACCACCGTGATCGTCTACTACATGTTCGTCCAGGCCTTCCAGAACTTCGCCGCGGGGTACGGGGCCGCCATGGCCTACGTGCTGTTCGCGCTGATCCTCGTGATCTCCATCATCGAGTTCGTAGTCGGCAAGAGGTTGGTGCACTACAGCGCATGACCAAGCCCATCGCCCTCGAGCCCCCCGCCGTGGTCCGGGCGACCGCGCCCCATCGGCGCCGGTGGCTGCCGTTCGACCGGTGGCACCTGTTCCTGTTCCCGTTCGCCCTCGTGATGCTCTTCCCGATGCTGTGGATGCTCGTCACCTCGATCGAGACCATCAGCGAGGCGAGGCGGTTCCCGCCCGTGATGATCCCTGAGGGCATCCACTGGCAGAACTACCCGAACGCGCTGAAGCGGGGTGCCTTCGGCACATACTTCCTGAACACGTTCTTCGTCACGATGACGGTGGTCGTCGGGAACCTCGTCTTCTGCAGCCTGGCGGGCTACGCGTTCGCGAGGGTCAAGTTCTTCGGCCGCGAGGTCGTCTTCATGCTCATGCTCGCCACGCTGATGATCCCCTACCAGGTCACGATCATCCCGGAGTTCCTCATCGTGAAGTGGCTCGGCACCCACATCAGCCCGCAGATCGGGATAGACAGCCTGGGCGCGCTGATCGTGCCGGGCATCGTGCAGGTGTTCGGCATCTTCCTGCTCCGGCAGTTCTTCCGGACGCTGCCCGTGGAGCTGGAGGAAGCCGCCCGCATCGACGGCGCCTCGCGTCTCGGTGTCCTGTTCAAGATCGTGCTGCCGCTGTCGCTGCCGGCGCTCGCGACCCTCGCGGCCCTCACGTTCCTATGGACCTGGAACGACTTCCTGTGGCCGCTCATCGCGATAATGTCGCCGGAGCATTACACGATCCAGCTGGGGCTCATGAACTTCCAGACCGCGCACACCACATCGTGGACCTTGCTGATGGCCGCCAACGTGATGAGCATGATCCCGCTGTTGATAGTGTTCCTCGCGGCCCAGAAGTACTTCATCCAGTCGGTCGCGACCTCGGGTCTGAAGGGGTGATGCGCTGAGATGTCGGACGTGACCTTCCACGGAGTGACGAAGGTCTTCCCCGGGCCCACCGTGGCCGTGGACGACCTCTCGATCACCGCGGAGGACGGGGAGTTCCTGATCCTCGTCGGCCCGTCGGGCTGCGGGAAGACCACCGCCCTGCGGATGGTCGCGGGCCTGGAGAAGCCGACCTCCGGCTCGATCTCGATCGGCGGTCAGGACATCACGGATCTCTCGCCGCGCGAGCGCGACATCGCGATGGTGTTCCAGAACTACGCGCTCTACCCCCACATGACGGTGTACAAGAACCTGGCCTTCGGGCTGAAGCAGCGGAAGACCCCGAAGGACGAGATCGACCGTCGCGTGCGCGACGCGTCGGGGATGCTGGGGCTCGACGATCTGCTCAAACGCAAGCCGGGACAACTGTCCGGCGGTCAGCGCCAGCGCGTGGCGATGGGTCGGGCGCTCGTCCGCGAGCCGAAGGCGTTCCTGCTGGACGAGCCGTTGTCCAACCTCGACGCGAAGCTCCGCGTGCAGGTACGCGCCGACCTGAAGCAGCTGCACCGTCGGCTCGGCATCACCACGGTATACGTGACGCACGATCAGGTCGAGGCCATGACGCTCGGCGACCGGATCGCCGTGATGTCGAACGGCCGCCTCCAGCAGCTCGGCGTGCCCCAGGACATCTACGACCACCCGGCCAACATGTTCGTGGCCGCGTTCATCGGGAGCCCCGCCATGAACATGCTGCGCGGCGTGGCGCGGGAGGGACGCGTCACCGCGGGGGATCTCGATGTCCCCGAGGTCGGCGTGCCCGACGGCGACGTGGTGCTTGGCATCCGTCCGGAGGCCGTGCGCCCGGCCGGGGACGGGTTGCCCTCGTTCGAGTTCGAGGTCCAGGTCGTCGAGCCGCTCGGGGACGAGGTGATCGTGCGCGGCGCGGTGACCGGACAGCTCGCGGAGGTCGAGACCGGGGAAGAGCACGCCGAGCTGCTGCCTCAGCTCCCCGGATCGCGCGCCGTGATCACGGCACGCTTCGATCCGGAGGTCCGACTCTCGCCGGGGATGCGGATGCGGCTCGGTGTGCACCCCGACCGCGTCCACGTGTTCGACGCCCGGACCGGCGAAGCCGTCCGCTGAAAGGAGTGCACCACCGAGGGGTCGCAGCCGACGGCGGGCACGATCATGTCCCGGCTCCCGCTGGTGCTCGCCTTGATCTTCACCCAGCGGTTCTTCATCCGATCGGTGGCCTTCTCCGGGCTGAAGTGAGGAGACGATGGAGACGCCGACGATCGAGTCGGGATCGGGCCTGCGATGGGAGTTGGCCGGCACGGGCTCGGGCGGCTACGGGCTCGGGCGGCTCACCTTCCGGGGGCGCGACCTCGCGCCCCCCGCGAGCCGCGCCGTGGCGCTCCGCAACGTCGCGACCGGCGAGCGCACCCTCGTCGCGGCCTCGTCCGCCGAGCGGCTCGACGGGTTCACGATCCGTCTGCGCGGTGCCGCGGCGGTTGAGGGCGGCCGCCTTTCGTTCGAGGCAACGGTCTCGGTCCGCGACGACATCCCTGCCGCCGGGCTCGAGGTGACGTGGCGGACCGACGCGGACCTCACGGGGTGGGAGCTCTGCCTCGCGTACCAGGAGGCGTTCGACCGGCGGTGGCGCTGCAACCTGTATCCGTTCGCGGAGGACGAGGCGTTCGTGTCGGAAGCTCCCCTCACCTACGTCGGGGTGCCGGCCGCGCTCATGCACACGCCCGACTGGTCGACGGCGGTGCTCTTCGGGATCGACCCCTCCTTCGACTACCTCGACCCGACCTCGTGGACGGGCGACGTCGCGTTCCACTTCGCGGACGGCGTTACCCCACCGGAGTTCCGGATCGGCGGGCGCGGGATGCGCGCGGGCGAGCACCGGCTGGCGCTCCAGCTCCTCGTGACAGCGGAGGACTCCTCGACCGCCGCGGTGACGCGGCTCGTCCGCGACTGGAGCGCGCTGAACGGCTACCGGGTGGAACCGCTCCAAGTCCGGACGCCCGACGAGGCGCTCGCGATCTTCCTCGAGGGACGACGGAAGACGAGCGCGTGGCAGCCGGGGATCGGCTATCAACTCGAGGAGGGCGACCCGGACTCGGACGTCGTGTACATCGGTGAGAACCCGCTGTCCGCGTACTTCGAGTACCTGGTGTTCGAACGCACCGGCGACCATCTCTGGCGCGACCGGTCGCTCGAGCAGCTGGATGCCGTGCTGCGCGGACAGGAGCGCGACCCGGACCACCGGCACTTCGGCGCGATCCACACCTCCTTCGACCTGCGCAAGCGCGCGTTCGACAGCGACGACCGGGGCGCCAACGTTGGCTACAAGCCGGACCTCGTGGCGCACATCGCGCGCTACCTGCTGCTGACGTGGGAGCGCATGCGGAACCACGAGGGGCTCGACCGCCGGGACTGGTACGACGCCGCGCTCCGGGCGGCCGACTGGGTGCTTCGGCAGCAGAACCCCGACGGCGGCCTGCCCCAGTGCGTCGACATCGAGACGGGTCGGCGGTCGGTCTCGCACACGGCCGGGCGCGCGCTGCCCGCGGTGCTGGCGATCGCCCGGATCACGGGCGAGCCGCGGTACGTGGCGTTCGCCGGCGAACTGGAGCGGCACCTGCGCGAGGTCGTCGAGGCGAGGATGCGCTTCACGGGTCATCACCCCGACCTGCCCCCCGACGAGTTGGAGGAGGCGAGCGTCTGGGGGGCGATCGAGTACTGGCTCGATACGTACCAGCGGACCGGTGAGGCCGCGCGGCTGGAGCGGGCCGTCGCCGACGCGTCGCTCGCGTTGCTGTGGTGGTGCCCAAAGCAGCTGCCCTGGGTGAAGAACCCGACGCAGTGCGCCTCCGCCGAGCAGCAGCACTTCCTCCAGTACTCCGTCTACTGCTACCAGAACCGCAAGATCGAATGCCTCGAGCGGCTGGCGCGTCACACCGGCGACGCCCTCTGGCACGAGCTGGCGGAGCGCGTGCTCCAGGGCATCCTGTGGACCCAGGTCACCGAGGGCGACCAGATGGGCGCGACCCACGAGCGGATAGCCGACCCCTGGCTCGCGCGGGACGAGGACGGAGGCGCCGGGTTCGACTCCCTCGGCACGATGTACATCGGGGAGCAGTCACTCGACGCGATGCTCCAGCTGGTGGAGATGGGCTGGGCGACCCCGGCCGCGTGAGCGTCAGCCGCGCGTGAGCGTCAGCCGCGGCCCGGCGCGCGGAACTGCGGAAGCCACGCGGCCTCGGCCTCGAGCATGCGGTCCACCATCTCGTGGATCTGCGGGAGCGTGAGGACCGCGCTCGTCAGCGGATCCAGGGCCACGGCCGCGTGGACGAGGTCGCGCTCCCCCGTCATGGCCGCCCGGACCGCGAGCCGCTGCACGTTGATCTGCACCTGATTCAAGGCCGCGCATGCGGCCGGCAGGGCGCCGTGGCGCGTCGGACGCACCCCGTTACCGTCCACGACGCAGGCAACCTCCACGCACGCGTCCTCCGGCAGGTTCGAGACCGAGCCGCCGTTGCGCACGTTGCCGTAGACCACGCGGGGCGTCCCGGTCACGACGCTGTCGATGATCGGCGCGGCGAACTCGCCGCCGGGCCGAAGCCCGCCCCGGCGCGCCTCCTCGATGATCTCCGCGTTGCTCTCACCGGTGTCGGCGCTGCGGCAGATCTCGTAGTAGTCCCATCGGCGGTCGAGGTACTTCGTCGTGACCTGCGGGTTCTTCCGGAACCAGGCCCAGTACTCGCTGGCGTGGTGGCTCGACTCCGTGTGGAAGTAGCCGCTGAGGCGCATCAGCTCGGTGCGAACCTTCTCGTTGCCCGCGTACGGGTCGTCGGACCTCGGGGGGAGGTCCCGTCCCTCCAGGTACCGCCCCGTCATCGTCTCCCGGATCGCGGGGATCAGGTCCTCCTCGCCCCGGCGGAACGTGGTGAACCAGGCGGTGTGGTTCACCCCGGCGCACTCAAACGTGACCTCGTCGTACGGCACGCCGAGCTCGCGCGCGAGGAGTTGCGACGTGCCCTGGACGCTGTGGCACAGACCGACGACGGTGACCCCCAGCAGGTCCGTCGCCCAGCAGTTGATCGACATCGGGTTCGCGTAGTTCAACAGGAGAGCGTCGGGGCAGGCCTCCTGCATCGTCCGGGCGACGACGCGGAGCGCCTCGACGGTCCGGAGCCCCCGGAACACACCTCCGGGTCCCAGCGTGTCGCCGACGGTCTGGTCGATGCCGTACTCGCGCGGGATCTCGACGTCGAACCCGTAGGCGTCGAGGCCGCCCACCTGGAACACGGTGACGACGAAGTCCGCTCCCGACAGGGCGTCGTGCAGGCTCTCGGGCACTTCAGCTCGGGCGGTCAGGCCGCCCAGCTCGATCAGCGATTCGACGTCGTGGAACGTCCGCTCGGCCGCCTCCGGACGGATGTCGTACAGGGCGAGCGTGCACGCCGACAGCGAGCGATGGGCCAGGATGTCGCGGGCGATCTCGAGCGGGAACACCCACCCGCCGGCGCCCACGATCGCGATCTTCGGTCCCCCGCCGCCCATGCCGTCCCCCTCTCAGCTCGTCTCCAGACCTGGGCGGCGCCCATTCTACGGAGTCCCGCCCACGGCGTGAGAACGGCGTTCCGCGTTGCGGAACGTCCCCCGCTTCCCGCTAGGATGCGGTCATGGCGGAAGCGACCGCGCCGGTCCTTGAGAGCGTGGACCGGGCCCTGCGGGTCCTCGAGGCGCTCGCGGAGCACGGCGGCGGGATCGCCCTCGACGACCTCGCGAAGACGACCGGGATCCCGAAGAGCTCGCTGCACCGGACGCTGACCGCCCTGCGCCAGCGAGGCTTCGCGACGCGGCAGGAGGACGGACGCTACCTCCTCGGTGGTGAGCTGCTCCGCCTCGCCTTCGCCTTCCACGAGCGGCTCGACATCCGGGCCGTCGCGCATCCTTTCCTGGAGCGACTACGCGACGAGGTCAACGAGACTGTGCACCTGGGGATCCTCGACGGCCACGACGTCGTATACCTCGACAAGCTCGAGTGCTCCCACTCGATCAGGTTGACCTCGATGGTCGGGGGGCGGAACCCGGCTCACTGCACGGCCGTGGGGAAGGCGCTGCTCGCCTGGGCCTACCCGACGGATAGGGAGATCCGCGGATGGGCCCGGCGCCACAGGCCTCTGGAGCGGCGGACGCCGAACACGATCACGACCGAGGCCGCCCTCATTCGTGAGATGGCGCGGATCCGTCGCGATGGGTACGCGAAGGATCTGGAGGAGAGCGAGCGCGGTGTGCACTGCGTGGCCGCCCCGGTGTTCCTCGGCCATCCGGTCCCAAGGGCCGCCGTGAGCGTCTCGGCGCCGAGGGACCGTCTCCCCCCAGCCCGGATCCTGGATGTGATCCCGCTCCTGTCGGCGATCACGCGGTCCCTCGGACCCCCGCCGACCGGCGCGCTCGCTTGACCCGGGCGCGCTCGCTTGACCCCGGGCACGTCCGTCAACCCCCGGGCGCGCACATCGGCGTAGAATCCGATGGACGCTCTGGGGAAACGGCGTTCCGTACGGCGGAACGAGCGAACACGGGGGACATCCGGACCAAGGAGCGGCAAGGTCCGCAGAAGGAGGGGTCGGGCATGAGGCGTGCATGGATGGCGGCAGTGCTCGCGGCAGTGCTCGCGGCAGGGCTCGTCGCCGCAGCCTGCACCGGGGGTGGCGGTGGGGGCGAGACGCCGTCGTCGGCGAAGGGCCCCGTGATCGTCGTGTTCTGGCAGCCGTATTCGTCGGGCACGGAGAAGAGCGGGTTGATCGCCCTGGTCAACGAGTTCAACAAGGCGCACGAGGGGAAGATCTCCGTGCAGCCGCTGTTCTACGGAAACGCCGACTACGCCCTGCAGAAGGTGGAGACGGCGATCGCCGGCGGCGTGTACCCCGACGTTGCATACCTGTACGGGTCGTGGGCGGCGAACATCGCAGGGAGCGAGAAGGTACTGGCCCTGAACGACTTCATCCAGAAGGACCCGTCGTGGAACTGGGAGGACTTCTGGCAGGCCGAGCGGTACGCGGCGACGGTGAACGACAAGATCGTGGGCGTCCCCGCCCTCGTCGACAACCTCGCGATCGTCTACAACAAGGGACTGTTCGACCAGGCGGGGCTGGAGTACCCGTCGCCGGACTGGACCTGGGACGACTTCGAGGCGGCCGCCAAGGCGCTGACCGACCCGGCGAACAAGGTGTTCGGATGGACGATCCCCGCCGACGGCACCGAGGACACGGTCTGGCACTACGAAGCCATGCTGTGGGAGGCCGGAGGCGACATCCTGAACGCCGACAACACGCAGGCCGTGTTCAACTCGCCGCAGGGGGTCGAGGCGATGACGGTGCTGCAGGATCTGGGCAACGGCGGTGCCCACGCGATCTACGTCGACACGCAGAACACGGGGCAGGCACAGCAGCTGTTCAACTCCGGGAAGATCGGGATGATGATCACCGGGCCGTGGGACCTGGCGAACTTCATCAACGTCGACTACGGCGTCCAGATCATGCCGTCGTTCCCGGGTGGGGACCACGAGACGATCTCCGGCCCCGACAACTGGGTGCTGTTCAACAACGGTCCCGAGCGCTCGCAGGCCACCTTCGATTTCATCAGCTGGCTGACCGCGCCGGAGCAGGACATGACGTACGCGCTGGCCTCGGGGCACCTCCCGCTGCGAGCGTCGGAACTCAAGCTGCCCGAGTTCGAGCAGTACCTCCAGAAGTACGCCGGGATCCAGACGTTCGTGGAGAACGAGCAGAACGCTCTGAAGGCCCGTCCGGTAACGCCGAAGTACCCGCAGGTCTCGGAGGCGCTGGGGCAGGCCATCGTAGCGGTGCTGCTCGGAGAGGCCGACGCGCAGACGGCCCTCGACCAGGCCGCCCAGAAGGCGAACGCGGCTCTGGCGGCTCCGTGACCTGGGCGATGCGGCCTGCTTCCCGCGGTCGCCGCGATGCTCCGGCCGGCGGAGACGGGGGCGGCGCCTTTCAGCGCCGCCCCCGTCGACCCCACGACGTCCGAAGGGAGATGAGCGGATGCGCGGACGGGTCCTCTCCACAGCGGCGATCGTCGTCCTCGCGACCTTGACGGTGTGGGCCCTGACCACCCGGACGACGAACCGGCCCGCGCCGTCCGGGCGCGACTACTACGTCGCCACCGATGGGGACGACTCGAGCCCCGGAACACAGGCGGCGCCCTGGCGCACACCGCAGAAGGCCGCCGACACGGTCGGTCCGGGGAGCACGGTCTACGTCCGCGGCGGCACCTACAACCAGATCACGAGCGTGCACGTCTCCGGCTCCGCCCGGGGTGGGTTCATCACGTTCCGTAACTATCCGGGCGAGCATCCCGTCCTGGACGGCACCGGTCTCACGGTGGGAGACGGGTTCTCCGCCATGTTCTCCATCGACAGCCAGGACTACGTGATCGTCCGGGGCTTCGAGATCCGCAACTACCGGACCGCCGAGCCCGGTCACGTCCCGATCGGCATCTATGTGACAGGTGACGCGAGCCATATCCGGGTGCTCGACAACGACGTCCACAACATCGAGACGAACATCCAGGCCCGGGTCAATGGCGACGCGCACGGCATCGCCTTCTACGGAACCAAGTCCCCGAGCCCCATCCGCGACGCTGTGATCGACGGGAACGAGGTTCACGACTGCAAGCTCGGCTCGAGCGAGTCGCTCGTCGTGAACGGGAACGTCGTCGGCTTCTGGGTCACGAACAACGTGGTCCACGACAACAACAACATCGGGATCGACGTGATCGGCTACGAGGGGAACGCCGGCGACTCCACCTACGACGCGGCGCGAGACGGCGTCGTCCGCGGCAACCTCGTCTACAACATCGACTCCTATGGGAACCCCGCGTACGGTCAAGACCGCAGCGCGGACGGCATCTACGTCGACGGGGGCCGTGACATCGTCGTCGAGCAGAACGTCATCCACGACGTCAACATCGGCATGGAATTCGCGAGCGAGCACGGCGACAGATCCACGAGCTACATCACCGCCCGCGACAACCTCGTGTACAACACCACCGTGATCGGCCTCGCCATCGGCGGCTACGATCGCAAGCGCGGCAGCACCGAGCACTGCGTGATCGTGAACAACACCTTGTATCAGAACGACTCACTCATGACGGGCAGCGGTGAGCTCCTCATGCAGTTCGACACGCGCGACAACGTGATCGAGAACAACATCTTCTACGCCAACCCGCAGGGCCTGTTGATAGCGAACCCGTACGCGGAGAACTCCGGCAACCGGATCGACCACAACATCTACTTCTCGCCGGGCGGCCCGGACGGCAGCACCTGGCAGTGGAAGGGCGTCCCTTACGCGAGCTTCGACGCGTACCGGAAGGCGTCCGGCAACGACCGGCACTCCGTCTTCGTGGACCCGGAGTTCGTGAACCCGCAGGAGGGCGACTTCCAGCTCAAGCCGACGTCGCCGGCGATCGACACGGGGGCGTTCCTCCTCCAGGCCGGCGCGCGGGATCTGAGCGGGCTGGGCCGCGCGGAGAACGGGAGCATCGACGTCGGCGCCTACGAGTCGCCCGCCCCGCCGCCTTCGCCGATCCCCACCATCACCGGGCCGACCACCTATCTCAGCGACATGGAATGGGTCTCGGCCACCGGCGGCTGGGGCCCCGTCGAGCACGACATGAGCAACGGCGAGCGGGCTCCCGGGGACGGGGAGACCATCACGATCAACGGCCAGACCTTCGAGAAGGGGATCGGCGCCCACGCTCCCTCGAGCATCGTGTATCGCCTGGGCGGGACGTGCACCGCGTTCCTCGCCGACGTCGGCATCGACGACGAGATAGCGAACCAGGGATCGGTGATCTTCCAGGTGTGGGGCGACGGCGAGAAGCTCTACGACAGCGGCGTCCTGCGCGGGGAGAACGGCGCGAGGCCGGCCTACGCCGACCTCACCGGCGTCGATGAGCTCGAGCTCGTCGTGACCGCCGCGGGGGACGGCAACGCCAACGACCACGCCGACTGGGGCGGCGCCCGCGTCGCCTGCGGATAGCGAGGCCGAGGGACGAGGCGAGGGGACGGGCCGAGGGACGAGGCTGAGACCGAGGGACGGGTCAGCGTCGAGCAGATAGGGTCGGAACGGAGGCGGATGTGATCGAGCGGAACGAGATCGTCGCGGAGGGAGCCCCGAGGGGAACCGGCGCCTACTCGCAGGCGATCCGGGCGGGCGACTTCGTCTACATCTCCGGCCAGGGGCCGCTTGACCCGGCGACGCTGGAGGTCATCGGCACGACGATCGAGGAGCAGACGGAGATCACGCTCCGGAACGTCGAGGCGATAGCGGTCGCCGCCGGCGGTTCGCTCCGCGACGCGGTGAAGGTGGGCGTGTTCCTCGCGAGCATCTCGGACTTCGCGGCGTTCAACGCGACGTACGAGCGGATCCTCGGGTGGTCGCCGCGGCCGGCGCGGACCACGGTGGCGTGCGAACTCAGGAACATCTTGGTCGAGATCGACGCCGTCCTTCACCTGCCGCGGTGAGCCGGGGGACCTGACGGAGACGACGTGACGGCCCCCTACCCCGAGCTCGACACCCCGGTCCTGCTGTTCGATCTCGACGTGGTCGAGCGCAACCTCACCGAGATGGCCGAGCTGGCGCGGTCGGCGGGCGTGAAGCTCCGCCCGCACACGAAGACCCACAAGTGCCCCGAGATCGCCCGGATGCAGGTCGACGCCGGCGCGTCGGGGATCACCGTCGCGAAGCTGGGCGAGGCGGAGGTCATGGCGGACGCCGGCCTCACCGACATCCTGCTCGCCTACCCCATCTGGGGCGAGGAGAAGCTGCGCCGGCTGCGCGCGCTGATGGAGCGGGCGAGCGTGCGCGTGAGCCTCGACTCCGTGGAGGTGGCCGAGGGCATCGGCCGCATCGGCCGCGACAGCGGGCGCGACGTGCCGGTGCTCGTAGAGGTCGACACCGGCCACCACCGGCTCGGGCGGCCGCCGGGCGAACCCACGGTGCAGCTCGTGGCCGAGATCGCTCGCGCGCCCGGCGTGGAGGTGATCGGGCTCCTCACTCACGCAGGCCACTCCTACGGCAGCCGGAGCCCTGAGGAGCTGCGCGCGACGGCCGAGCACGAGGGCGCGGCCCTCGTCGAGACGGCGGAACTCTGCGCGAGGGAGGGGCTCGAGATCCGCGAGATCAGCATCGGATCGACGCCGACCGCGAGGATCGCCGCGAGGGTCCCCGGCGTGACCGAGATCCGCCCCGGTACCTACGTCTTCAACGACGTCCAGCAGATGCGCCTCGGCGTCGCGAGCGAGGACACGTGCGCTGCGCGCGTGCTCGCCACCGTCGTGGCGCACCCGTCCGAGGAACGGTTCGCGATCGACGCCGGGACGAAGTGCTTCACGTCGGACGGCGGCGACGGCCCGCCGTTGCCCGGACGAGGGGTGGTCGTGGGCCGGCCGGGTCTCCGTCTGGACTTCATGAACGAGGAGCACGGCGTCGGCCACCGCACGGACGACGACGACGTCCGCATCGGCGACCGCCTGGAGGTGATCCCGCTCCACGTGTGCAGCTGCGTGAACATGTTCGACGTCGCCTACGGCGTACGGGGTGGGGACGTGGAACGCGAGCTCGCCATCGCCGGACGCGGGAAGGTGCGCTGATGCGGGGACTGACCGGCAAGGGCGTGCTCGTCTCCGGCGGCAGCCGAGGCATCGGCGAGGCCGCGGCTCGCCGCTTCCTCGAGGAGGGGTGCCGCGTGTTCCTGTGCGCTCGAGGCCGACCGGGCGTAGAGGAGACCGTCGGAGAGCTGCGCAGGCTCGGCGAGGTCGAGGGGATGGCCTGTGACGTGAGCCGCGAGGAAGAAGCCGAGCGCCTCGTCGCCACGGCCGAGGGATCCCTGGGCGGCATCGACGTGCTGATCAACAACGCCGGCGTCGCCTGGCAGGAGCCGTTCCTCGAGATCACCCTCGAGAGCTGGGACCTGGTCCTCGACATCAACCTGCGCGGCATGTTCCTCGTCGCGCAGAAGGTCGCCGCTCGGATGGTCGCGCGCGGCCGGGGCGGGGCGATCGTGAACATGTCCTCGACGAACGCTTTCGAAGGAGAGGCAGGCTACGCCCACTACAACGCCTCGAAGGGGGCGATCGTGATGCTCACGCGGACGATGGCCGTCGAGCTCGGGGCGTACGGGATCCGCGTGAACGCGCTCTGCCCCGGCAAGATCCGCACGCCGCTCCAGGCCGAGGCCGAGGACGCTGCATACGTGGAGAAGTTCGAGCGCGAGCGGATCCCCCTCGGCCGGTCCGGGACGCCCGAGGAGGTCGCCGCCGCGTACGCGTTCCTCGCGTCCGACGACGCGTCGTTCATACACGGCGAGATGCTCGTCGTCGACGGCGGGCAGCTCGCGATGTGATCCGAAGATGTGACCTGGGAATCTGAGCCGAAGGAGGCATGCGACATGGCCGGTCCCTCACCTTTCGAGCTGCTACGAGAGGTGCCGGTGGGGCCCGGTCGGGCCGCGCTGTCGTGGCTCGGGCAGGCCGGTTTCGTCCTGCGGACGCAGCGCGCCACGGCGCTGCTCGACCCGTTCCTGGCGCCCCACGAGGCGCGCCTGTACGAGCCGCCGTTCCCGCCCTCGGCGGCGACGGGCCTCGACGCCGTGCTCTGCACCCACGAGCACATCGACCACTTCGATGGAGAGAGCGCGCCCGCCATCGCGGCCGCGTCCCCGGGCGCGGTGTTCGTGGTCCCGACTCCGATCGTTGACATGGTCACGGAGGTGGGCATCTCGGGCGACCGCGTGGTAGGCCTGCAGCCCGGCCAGACGGCCGAGGTCGCGGGGCTCACGATCCGCGCCGTCGCCGCGAAGCACGGCGTCACGATGGAGGATGCCTACGGGTTCGGCGAGGACCTCTCGGGCGGGCTCGTACGCTTCCTCGGCTACGTGGTCGAGAGCGAAGGGCTCCGCCTGTACCACGCGGGCGACACGATCCACTACGAGGGGATGGAGACGGAGCTGTGCGAGCTCGCGATCGACGTCGCGATGCTGCCGATCAACGGCCGCGACCCCGAGCGCGAGGGGCGGGGGATCGTCGGCAACCTCACCGAGCGCGAGGCCGCGTGGCTGGCGAAGGAGATGGAAGCCGGGATGCTGATCCCGATGCACTACGACATGATCAGGGGGAACCGAGGGTACCCGGAGCTGCTCGTCCAGAGCGTGCAGATGGACTACCCGGGCGTCCCCATCTTCGTACCACCACGTGAGACGCCGTTCGTCTGCACGAGCGCGAGGCCGCGATGAAGGCCCTCGTCTATCTCGGTCCGCGCAAGATGGAGCTGCAGGACGCGCCGGATCCCGTCCCGGGACCGGGAGAGGTCGTCGTGCACGTCGCCGCCTCGGCGATCTGCGGTTCGGACCTCCACGGGTTCCGCGAGGCGAGCCCTCGCCGGATCCCGCCGCTCGTGATGGGGCACGAGGTGGCGGGGCGCGTCTCAGAGGCCGGAGACGGCGTGGATCCCGCCCTCGTGGGTACCCGCGTGATCGTGAAGCCGGTGATCTCCTGCGGGACGTGCGCCCGGTGCGCCGAGGGACGGCCGAACCTCTGCCCGAACCGGAAGCTCATGGGCATGAACTTCCCCGGCGGGTTCGCCGACGCCTGCCTGCTGCCGGCGCCGCAGGTCCTGCCGATCCCAGACGACGTGCCCGACGACGTCGCGTCGCTCACCGAGCCGCTCGCGAACGCGGTCCACACCGTGGACCGCGCGGTGCGCGAGGGTGACGACGTCCTCGTGATCGGCGCGGGATCGATAGGTCTCTTCGCCGTGCGGGCGGCGGTCCTCGCCGGCGCCGAGCGCGTCTTCGTCGCCGACCCTCTGGCACCTCGTCTCGAACTGGCGGCGGCGCAAGGCGGACGACCCCTCGCGGACGAGGACCCCACCGCGGCCGTCGCCGAGGCGACCGGCGGTAAGGGTATCGACGCCGTCATCGACGCGGCCGGTTTCCCCTCGACCTGGGCCCTCGCGCTCGCCGCCGCGCGGTTCGGCGGTCGTGTCGAGGCCGTCGGCCTCGGCGCGGTGGAGGGTCCGATCAGCTACCACGCGGTCGTGTCGAAGGGACTCACCATCACCGGCTCGTACGCGTGCACCGACGAGGACTTCGAGCGCGCGGTCGCCTTCCTCGCGCGCGGGGACGTCCGCGTGGATGACTGGATCACCCGCATGCCGCTCTCCGACGGCCAGCGCGCCTTCGAGACGCTCGTCGACGGCACGGACCTCGTGAAGGTGGTGCTCACGCCGTGAAGCTCGTGTCGCTCGAAGGAGGGTTCGGACGGGTCGAGGACGACGATGTCGTGAGGATGGGCGACGATCTCGTCGCGTACCTCGCGACCGGCGAGGCGCACGATGGACCGCGGATCCCGCTCGCCTCGATCCGACCGCTCGCGCCCGTCCCCCGTCCCGCCAAGATCATCGGCATCGGCCTCAACTACCGCGATCACGCCGCGGAGTCCGGACAGCCGATCCCGGAGGAACCGATCCTCTTCCCGAAGTTCGCGAACTCCGTGATCGGACCGGGCGAGCCCATCCTGCTCCCCGAGGCAACGGAGCAGGCCGATTACGAGGCCGAGCTCGCCGTCATCATCGGGCGGACGACCCGCGACGTGTCGGTCGACGACGCCCTCTCGCACGTGGCCGGCTACACCTGCGCGAACGACGTGTCCGCCAGGGACCTCCAGTTCCGCAGCTCGCAGTGGATGCTGGGCAAGGCGATCGACTCGTTCCTGCCTACAGGGCCGTGGCTCGTCACGGCGGACGAGATCCCAGACCCGCAGGCGCTCGCGATCAGGTGCGTCCTCAACGGTCGCACGATGCAGGACTCGAGCACCGCGCAGATGGTGTTCGGCGTCGCGGAGCTGGTGGCATACATCAGTCGAACGATGACGCTCGAGCCCGGCGACCTCATCGCCACCGGCACGCCGCCGGGGGTGGGCTCCGCGCGCACGCCGCCGGTGTGGCTCGAGGACGGCGACGAGGTGACGATCGAAGTCGAGGGCATCGGGGCACTCACGAACCCCGTCCGTCGTCGGGCAGGGACCTAGAGGGGAAGGGGGGGGACCGACATGCGGCTGCCGAGAGGTATCGCGCTCGCAGGTTCCACGCTCCTCGTGCTCCTGTTGACCGCGACGATGGCCGGGACCGCTGCGGGCGAACGGCCCCGGCGCGCCGCCGACGTCGTGCAGCAGGGCGACGAGCTCGTGCTCACGGAGCCGGCGAGCGCCGACGCGCCCGGCTACGAGGTGCACATAGGCATCTCCGTCTTCCAGATCCTGACGATGCGCGACGGCGCAGTGGTCCTCGCGACGAGGCCGGCCGACACTGGCCAGGGCCCGGCCCGGTTCCGGGTGGGCGGGGCCTGGTTCAAGGCGACCGCCGTGACGTCGTGGGACTGGGACGGAACCACGCTCTCCCTGACGCTCGCGACGACGTCGCCCGACCACACCGTCGCGATGACGATCCGGCCGGACCCCGACCGCTACCGGATCGAATGGTCGCTCGGCCCGGTTGCCTCCGGCGAGCTGGGCACGGTCCTCGAGCTCGAACCCTCCGGGCAGTGGTTCGGTCAGGGCGAGGCCGCCGGCCGTGCGCCGGCCCCGTGGGAGGGGCAGCCGTGGCCGCTCAGCTCCGGCCGTGTCTACGACGGCGACATGAACCCCGCCGAGTACCTCATGACCGACCCGTTCTGGTTCACGTCGAAATCTGTGGGCCTGTGGGTCGACACCGACCTGCACATGAGCGTCTCGATCAACGACCGGAACGACGGTATGGGCCGGTTCTTCGTGAAGCACACCGACGCGTTCGCCGCCGAGGTCTTCGTGGAGGCCACACCCGACGCCGCCTACCACGACTACATCGACATCGTGGGCGGGCCGCAGCAGATCGATGCCACGTACGAGCAGATCGAGATGCCGCTCTGGAACACGTGGGGTCAGTTCTACACGTCGGTCGACCAAGCGAAGGTACTCGACTACGCCGAAGGCCTCGCCGCCAACCGTCTCACGGGCCACGCCGTGCAGATCGACGACGGCTGGATGCCGCACTACGGCGACCTCGAGTTCGACCGAACGAAGTTCCCCGACCCGGCCGCGATGTCGAAGCGGATCCACGAGCTCGGGTTCGACCTCGGCCTGTGGGTGACGCTGTGGATCAACACGGACTCGACGAACTTCGAGATCGCGAGGGACAACGGCTACTTCCTTCCGGACAAGCAGGACCCGGCGCAGCCCTGCCTCGTGCACTGGTGGAACGGCACCGCCGGCATCGTCGATTTGGCGAACCCCGACGCGTACGGCTGGTACGAGGGGCGCCTGCACAACCTCATGCGGCGCTACGACGTGAACGGGTTCAAGTTCGACACGCGTTTCTTCGACGGGCGGTGCGCGACGACCCACGGCGCGGCGCCGCTCGACTACCTCACGCTCGGCGCGCAGCTCACGAGCAGTTTCGACCTCCAGGGCGTCGGCGTCCGGATCTCGTGGGGCGCGCAGCGCTACGGGTTCGTGATCCGCGAGGTCGACAAGTGCACCGACCGGCGCTCGCTCCAGGCCGCCGTGAGCCAGGTGCTCGCGATCTCCACGATCGGCTACCCCCTGGTCGAGACCGACATGATCGGCGGGTCGAACTCGTGTCCACCATCCACGAAGACGATCCTCGTCCGGTGGGCGCAGGCGGCGTCGCTCATGCCGGTGATGTACTCGTCGGTCACGCCGCTCGGCGTCACGAACCCCGACACGGGACAGCATCGCTCGTACGACGCCGAGACCGTGCGCCTGTACCGGCAGGCGCTCCGGACGCACCGGCGCCTCGCCCCGTACATCTGGGATCGGGCGCAGGAGGCCGTAGCCACCGGCGAGCCGATCATGAAGCCCCTGTGCTTCAGCTTCCCGGAGTCTCCGACCCCGTGCGGGTTCGACGATGAATGGATGCTCGGCGACGCCGTGCTCGCCGCGCCGGTGCTCGGCCCGGAGCTCGGCCGCGACGTCTACCTACCGGACGGCACCTGGCTCGACGCGACGACGTGCGAGCTCCAGACCGTGAAGGGAGGCCGGCTGCTCGAGAGCTACCCGGCGCCGCTCGGCACGGTGCCCGTCTTCGTGCTCCAGGGCATGGAGCAGAGTGCGCAGGCAACGGCCGCACTCGCCCCGGGTTGCTGAGCCCGACGGCGCCGCTGCGTCCCAACGGGGACGGGGCGTTCGGCCTCGTGCGCCCCGCATCGCCGCGTGGCAGGATGGCGCCCGGAGGGCGGTCATGAGGCAGGCAGCGAACGGCGTGGCGGTCGAGGCGACCGGACTCGTGCGCACGTTCGGGCGTGTTCGCGCGCTCGACGGCCTCGACCTCACCGTTCACACGGGCGAGATCCTCGGCCTCGTCGGGCCGAACGGCGCCGGCAAGACGACGTTCATCCGCAGCGTAGCCGGACTGCTACGCCCGACGGCCGGTCGCATCACCGTCCTCGGCGAGGCGCCGGGGCGACGCGTCGCCGCACACCTCGGGTACATGACGCAGTCGGCGGCGCTCTACGAGGACCTGCCGGTCCGCGACAACCTGATGTTCTTCGCACGGCTGTTCGGTCTGTCGAAGGACGAGGCGCGTTCGCGCACCTCCGCCGCGCTCGCCGTCGTCGAGCTCACCGGCAAGGAGCGCGTGCCGGTCCGCGACCTCTCCGGCGGCATGCGCCAGCTCACGAACCTCGCGTGCGCGATGGTGCACGGGCCGAAGCTGCTGCTCCTGGACGAGCCGACGGTCGGCATCGACCCCGTGCTCCGCCTGCGGCTCTGGGACCACTTCCGCGAGATGAACGCCGGCGGGACCACGATCGTCGTGACGACCCACGTGATGGAGGAGGCGGAGCGCTGCCACCGGGTCGCGATGATCGCGGCCGGGCGGACGATCGCCGTCGGCGCACCGGAGGAGCTGCTCCGCGCGGCCGGCGTCGGCACGATCGAGGAGGCCTACCTCGTCCTGCGCGAGCGGGACGCGAACGGGAACGGGCGAACATCGTGAGGCTCTCCCGCGTCGCCGCGATCGCCGGCCGCATCCTGAAGCAGTTCCGGCACGACCGGCGCACGGTCGGCCTGATCGTGATCGTGCCCCTCGTGGTCATGGCGCTGATCGGCTACCTGATCGGCGACAAAGGCAAGGAGCCGCTGCCGGTCGCGGTGGTGAACCTCGATGCCGGAACCGAGACGCCGAGTGGCCACATCTCGCTCGGAGCGAGCATCGCGAACGCCCTCGGCGTGAAAGGGCAGATCGCCGTGGAGTCGGCTACGTCCGAGCGGGCTGCGACCGAGCGGGTCCGCGACGGCAAGGTCGCCGGCGCGGTGATTATCCCGGCCGACCTCACTCAGCAGGTCCTGGGCGGCGTTCCGGCGACCATCGACATCGTCGTCAAGGGAACCGACCCCGGCCTCCAGGGTCCCGTGATCAAGGCGACACAGGAGGCGCTCGCGAACCTCGCGAAGGCGACCAGCGCGGCGGTCGCAGGATTCGAGGCGCCGCCGCTCTCGATCCGCCCGGTGTCGCTCGAGGGCGGCGTCGGGCTCTCGACGCTCGACTACAACGCCCCGGCGATGATCGCGGTGTTCGCGTTCCTCTTCACGTTCATGCTGACGAGCGTCTCGTTCCTGCGCGAGCGCTCTTCGGGCACGCTCGAGCGGCTGATGGCGTCTCCGGCGTCGCGCCTGGAGGTGCTGGTCGGCTACCTGCTCGGATTCATCGGGTTCGCGATGGCCCAGGCGCTGCTGATCCTCGGCTACGCGGTCTGGGTGCTCGACGTGCGCATCGCCGGCTCGATCTGGCTCGTCCTGCTCGTGATCGTGATCCTCGTGATCGGTGTCGTGAACCTCGGGATCGCGCTTTCGTTCTACGCGCGGAACGAGCTGCAGGTGATCCAGTTCATCCCGCTCATGCTGCTGCCGCAGGTGTTCCTGGGCGGGCTCTTCTGGGCGGTCCAGACGATGTACCCCCCGCTGCGATGGCTGTCACAGCTGCTCCCGCTCACGCACTCCACGGTCGCGCTCCGCGCGGTCATGGTGGGCGGCGAGGGGTTCGGCGACATCCTCGGCCGGCTGCTCGCGCTCGTCGCGTTCTCCGCGGCGATGGTGCTGATCGGCGTCCTCGCGCTGCGCAAGCAGCGCGCGTGAGACCGCTCGGATCTCACCTCATGCCGCAGGCGGACGCATAGAGGTCCACGGTCTCGAGGATCCTGTGGCGGATCAGCTCCTCGGGCCGGGCGGAGAGCTTGCCCTCGCGCACGGCCTCGTACTGGACGGGTAGGAACTGGCCGAGGAGCGTCGGCGGGATCGGGCGTTCCGAGAGGTTGCCGACCAACCTCGCGAGCGCTTCCCGGAGCTCCGGCCGGGGCCAGTAGTACCGACAGCGGTCGCTGTAGCTGTACGCGCGGGCCAGCCGGAGCTCCCGTTCGTCGCCGTGGTAGTAGGACTTCCAGTGCTCCGGATGAGCGACCATGGTCGCCTCGAGCACTTCTCGCAGACGTGAGAGGACGACGTCGTCGCGACCTGTGAACAGCTCCTCCTCGATGGACTCCAGCGCGAAGAGGGCTTCGCGCATCGAGAAGGTCAGCCACGGCCCGACCTTCAGGATCGCGAAGTGGTCCTCCACCATCCGGCGGAGGGATGCCGCGGTCTGATAGTCGGTCGAGTGAGCCTCGTACACCAGGTGCCGGTTCCGCTCGAGGTGGGCGGACAGTTCCCGCGCCTCGTCGCGGTCGTAGTCGTGGACGACGTCATCGCCGAACTCGACGCCTGGCTGCACCACCACGGCGATCACTCGCTCCCAGGCCGCCTGCAGGCCCTCGCGCTCGAACGCCTCCCCGGACAGGGTCAGGATCCTCTCGACGTCCGCGACCCGCGTCACGGCGACCCCGGATCGATCGGCCTGCTCGCCCCCCGGGATCGGGACCTCCGTGCCTATGACGTACACGGGCGCGGGAAAGCCCTCGGGCAGCTCCGCGTGGGCCTCCTCCGCCGCCCGGCAGAGATCGACCGTCCTCTCGGTCACGACCTTCTCGTCGAGACTCGTGCTGCGATCTCCGGGGTCGTCCGCGCAGCGCGTGCTGGCGTCGAGGTGGATCTTCGTGTAGCCGGCCAGCACGCAGCTGCGCACCAGGTCGCGGGCCTTGGCCATGGCCGAGCGGGCCGGCTCCCCCTGCCAGACCCACGGCCCCAGGTGATCGCCGCCCAGGATGACGTTCGGTTCGGGGAACCGCATCTCAGCGGCGACGGAGTCGACGAACCCGCGGAACGCGGCCGGTGTCATCCCCGTGTAGCCCCCGAACTGGTTCACCTGGTTGCAGGTGGACTCGATGCACACGACGGTGTCGTCCCGGAGGGCCTGGGTCATGCCCGCTTCGAGGACGAAGCGGTCGGCCGAGCAGATCGAGTAGATGCCGACGCGATCACCGCGGAGGTTCGAGTCCACCAGGTCGAGAAGCAGCTCCGTGACGTTCACGTCGTGGCTTCCAGCGCGCCGAGCGCCTCCTCCATCGTCGGTTGCGCCTCGGAGCCGCCGATCGCACGCGTCGAGAGCGACCCGGAGGCGACCGCGAGCGCGAGGCACCGGTCGAGAGGCCAGCCGTTCAGGCGCCCGGCGAGGAACCCCGCGTCGAAGCTGTCGCCCGCGCCGGTCGTGTCGACGACGTTCGCCGGGATCGACTCCGACCGCACCACCTCGCTACCCGACATCGCGAGGCCGCCCCCCTGTCCGAACTTCACCGCGACCACCGTGCCGTGCTCCGCGAGCGCCTCGGCGGCGATGTCGACGTCGTCAACGCCGGTGATCGCCCGCGCCTCCGCGGAGTTCGGGAAGAAGCAGTCGGTGAGCTCGAGGAGCGAGAGCAGACCGGAGTCCCACTCCTCCGAGGGGTCCCAGTTCGGGTCGATCGACGTCGTCGTGCCGGCCTCGCGCGCCTCGAGGAACAGGCCGGGCAGATCGCGCTGGAGTCCCTCCTGCAGGTAGTACGAGCTCACGTGCACGTGCCGCGCCGAGCGCACGAGGTCGGCGTCGACGACCTCGCCCCGCAGGTCGCCGATCGTTCCCGGCGATGTCAGGATCGCGCGGTCCTCACCGTGCGACAGGATCACCGACAGGCCGGTAGGCCGGTTCGGGTCGACGAGGCATCCGGTCGTGTCCACACTGCGCTCGCGGAGCGCCGCCAGCATGAATCGGCCGAAGACGTCGTCGCCGACGACGCCCACGAACGCCGTCCGGAGCCCCAGCCGCGCCGCGCCGCAGGCCATGATCGCCCCCGAGCCGCCGATCACGAGGCGCGCCTCGTCCACGAGCTTCTCGGTCTGGCCGAACGCCGGCTCGACGTCGCCGCGCAGGATCAGATCAGGGTTGCAGTCCCCGAGCACGAGCAGATCGAAGTCCACCACGCCGACGCCGAGCCTACCGTCTCGCGAGCGCGACGGCCCTCGTCAGCGGCACGGCCTCCAGGGATAGTCGTAGAGGTCGTTGGTCTTCCGGATCGTGTTGTAGTCCCTGCGCTCCGCCTTCTTGCAGACGGTCTCGATCGTCTTCGGCCGGTACTCGATCTCGAAGACGGGCTTCCCGGCCGTGATCATCGGGTTCATGTGGAAGCACTCCGTGTACTGGAAGCACTGTTCGTTGATCATGTAGTCGGCGTACGGCTCGAACAGCTCGACCTGCAGCAGGTCGTTGTTCGGACCGGCGGCCAGGCCGTGGCTGTGCGCGAGGTTCAGCAGGCGGGTGAGGTACATGATCTGGTCCTTGGCCGAGATGTCGAACGGCGTCGCGTACTGGAACTCGTCCTGGTTGTCGAAGTAGACGCCGTCGAACCCGGCCTTCGCGACCTTGCGGATCCGCGCCTCCATCATGCGCAGGAGGAAATCGCGCTGCCCCTTGTTGTCGTTGATGTTGAGCCACCGCTCGTCCTAGTAGCGGCTGAGCGCGTCCCCGAGCAGACAGCCGTCGCAGCGCTCGTCGAAGTTCACGAAGCGCTGCTGGTCGGTGCGCCACTGCTCCCACGTGCCGGCGTCGACGTAGCCGACCACCTTGATCCCCTGCGCGTGGAGCGCCTCGACCGCCGGTCGGTTCAACGTGCCCGGATCGAACCGTTTGCAGGTCCCGGTGTCGATGAACGGGTCGAACGCGTACACGATCGGCGAGACGGCGGGGCCGCCCGAGTACGGCCGCGCCGAGACGGCGGTGTCGATCCCGCCGGTCTTGCAGAACGCCTTCACGCCCTGGAGCTGGATCTGCCACCGGCTCTCGACCGCAGGCTGCCAGCACCCCTTGCACGGCACGGGTTTCGGGCAGCCCTTACAGGCACGTACCGGCTCGCCGCTCGTGCTTGCGTCGGCGAGAGGCCTCCCGGCCTGGGCGGAGCCCGCCAGGGTCGCCGGCAGGGCGACGCCCACGGCCAGCGCGAGCGTCACCAGGATCGAGAGCCGTCGCATCGCCTCACCTGCACGGGGTCCAGGGGGTGTCGTACAGGTCGTACGTCTTCAGGATGGCGTTGCGGTTCACGGAGTTGGCCTGCGGGCAGAACCTGCTCGTCTTCAGCTTGTACTCGACCTGGAACACGGCCTTGCCGGCGCCCGTGAAGTACGTCGTGTACCCGTCGCACTCCGAGTACTGCTGGCACTGCTCGTTCACCGCGTAGTCGAAGTACGGGGCGAGGTCGACGAGCTGCTCGACGTCGTTCTTCAGGGCGACCGTCAGGCCGTACTTGTGGGCGAGGTTCGCGAGCTGCGAGTCGTAGTTGAGCTGGTCTGCGGCCGTGAGCGGGAATCCGGTCCGGTTGCTGTAGCCGTCGACGTTGTCCCACTCGACGCCGTCGAACCCGCCCTGGACGCATTTCTGGACGCGTGCCTCCATGATCGGCAGCAGGATCGACGTCTGCCGGATGTCGAGCCACCGCTCGCCCGCCCATCCGTTCTTCGCCCCGAGGACCGAGCTCGGGAACGCGCCCGCGTCGGGCCGCCAGTTCTCCCACGAGCCGGCGCTCATGTAGCAGAGCGCCCGCCCGCCCGCGGCGTGGATCGCGTTCACGGCGGCCGTGTTGATCGTGGAGCTGTTACCGGCGACCGCCGGGTCCACGTACAGGTCGATGTCGAACACCGTGGGACTCACCGCCGTACCGCCCGTGTAGGGCACCGCGGAGATGCCGACGTTGATGCCCCCGGTCGAGGCATATGCGGCCACGCCCTGCAGCTGGTACTGCCAGCGCGCGTTCAACGCCGGCTTCCAGCAGGCGCCCTTCGTCGCGTCGCACGCGACCGGCGCGGGGGGCGCGGCCTGCGCAACGCCGTCCAGCATCAACGAAACCAGAGCGAGCCCGAAGAGGATGGGAGCCCACCGTCTCATGCCGACCACCTCCTGTGGCGACTGACGACACGGATCTCGGACGAGCACGATTCTGTTCCGTCGGTCGCAGAGAAGTCAAATCCCGCTCACGCAAGGTGCGCATTTCTGCGCGCTTGTGCCTCGCCCGGCGTCGGCCGAAGCGCGCCCGGGCACGCCGGCGGAGCTAGGATGCGAGCATGCCGAGGATCGTTCTGGCGCGGGGCGACATCACCGTCCAGGAGGTCGATGCGATCGTGAACGCGGCGAACTCCTCCCTCATGGGCGGGGGCGGCGTCGACGGAGCCATCCACCGCCGGGGCGGCCCGGCGATCCTCGCGGAGTGCCGCGAGATCCGGCGCACGACGTACCCGGAGGGCCTGCCGACCGGGAAGGCTGCGGCGACCACGGCGGGGAACCTGCCGGCACGGTGGGTGATCCACACGGTGGGTCCGGTCTACTCGGGCTCGCCCGACGACCCGAGGCTCCTCGCGAGCTGTCACACCGAGTCGTTGAGGGTCGCCGACGAGCTCGGCGCGAGGACCGTGGCTTTCCCCGCGATCTCGACCGGCGTCTACGGGTACCCGCCGGAGCTCGCGGCCCCGGTCGCGATCGCGGCGGTGCGGGGCGCCGACACGAAGGTCGCGGAGGTCCGGTTCGTCCTGTTCGGCGAGGACGCCTACGAGGCGTTCGAGCGGGCGCTGAACATCTAGGACCGCCCTTCCCGAAACCCCACCGCGCTCGTCGCCGGCATGCTCCGGGCTCACAGCTTCGAGGCCTGCAACGCCGGCCGCAGGATAAGCTCACCACGGAGAGACGGGATGGAAGAGAAACCCTCAACGCCGGGCGAAGCCGGATACGCCGAGTACGACCTTGCGGTCGTCGGCCGCCCCTCGGTCGACATCACGTTCACGGGACTCGACGCGTGGCCGGAGCTCGGCCGCGACGTGGACGCGAGCGGCTTCGGATGGGGAGCCGGAACGTCGTTCAACACACCGGCGTCGGCGAACCGCCTCGGTCTGCGGGTCGCGTACGTCTCCGTCGTCGGCACCGACCTCTGGAGCCGGTTCGTCGTCGAGGAGTACGAGCGCGAGGGCCTCCCCACCGAGTTCCTCCGCGTCGTCGACGGACCGCTCGCGTTCGTCTCGGTCGGGATGAACCTCGACACGGACCGCGGCTTCGTGACCTACGCGGACCCGGCGGAGGACGCCGAGGAGGACATGTACCGCCGTGCGACGGAGCTCGTCTCGAGCGGCCGGGTCCGGCACCTGCACGGCTACATCTCGAAGGACGACGCGAAGCTCGCGCGGGCCGCGCGGGACCGAGGCATGACCGTGTCGTTCGACTCGTGGGGTGGTCCGTGGTTCGAGGCGGACGCGGAGCCGGTCGACGTGCTGCCCCTCGGCGATGTCGTGCTCGCGAACGAGGGCGAGGCGATGGCTATGACCGGCGCAGGCGACCCCGACGCGGCGATCGGCGCACTCGCGGAGTTGTGCCGGTTCGTGGTCGTGAAGCGCGGCGCGGATGGGGCCAGTGCGCTTATCGACGGCCGCCGGATCGACGTCCCGACGGCGCCGGTCGTCCCGGTCGACACGACCGGCGCCGGCGACTGCTTCAGCGCGGGCTTCCTGTACGGTTGGCTCCACGGGCTGCCGCCCGAGGTCTGCCTCGGGCTCGGCAACCTGTGCGGCGGCGCCGTCGTGCGGGCGTTCGGTGGGTACAAGAGCTGCCCCGCCGAGGCGGAGCTGCTCTCGATGGCCCGGACCAGGGGCATCCTCGACAGGAGGGAAAGCACGTGAAGATGACGTTGCTCGGAACCGGCGTCCGCACCCCCTACATCCTGCACGGGCTGGTCGCCAGGCAGGAGGAGCTCGGGCTGCGCGAGGTCGTCCTGCACGACTCGGACCCCGAGCGCTTGGAGCTCATGACCGCGTTCGGCGCGTACCTGTGCGACGAGTGGGGCGCGACGTTCGAGGTGCGCGGCGAGCCGAGCCCGAGCGGCGCGCTCGCCGGCGCTCGGTTCGTGTTCTGCGCGATCCGCGTCGGCCAGGACCGAGCGCGGGCGCTCGACGAGCAGATCGCGCTGAAGCACGGCACCCTCGGACAAGAGACGACGGGGCCGGGCGGCTTCGCGATGGCGATGCGCACGATCCCGGCGATGCTCGAGTACGCGCGGCTGATCGGCGAGGTCGCGCCCAGCGCACTGCTCATCAACTTCACGAACCCGGTCGGGTTGATCATGCAGGCGGTCACGCAGAACTCGGACGTGCCGGTCGTCGGCGTTTGCGACGGCCCGATCGAGATGAAGCGGAGCGTGGCCGCGTTCCTGGGCGTGCCCGGCGACGAGATACACGTCGACTACGCGGGGCTGAACCACGCGGGCTGGATCCACCGCGCGCTGGTCGACGGACACGACCGCATGCCGGAGCTCCTCGCGCGCTACGAGGACCTCGCGAAGACCGACGACTCCTGGACGCTGTTCGACCCGGAGCTCGTGCGCACGATCGGCATGCTGCCGATGGAGTACCTGTACTTCTACTACTACCGGGACCGCGCCGTGCAGAACATCGTGACGTCGGGCGGTTCGCGCGGAGAGCAGGTCCTCGCGCTGAACGAGCGGCTGTGGGCGGCGTTCCGCGAGCGGATCGACGCCGGCGACCTCCCCGGCGCGCGCGCGGCGTGGGAGACCGCGCTCGAGACCCGCGGCGCGACGTACTTCGCCCGCGAGCGAGGCCAAGAGGTGGGTGACGAGGTCCTGGCGCCGGCCGCAGACGAGGACATGTTCGAGGGCGACGGGTACGAGGGCCTCGCCACTGCCGTGATGGCGGCCGCGACGCAGCGCCTGCGGGTGCCGCTGATCCTGAACGTCCCGAACCGCGGCGCGATCCCGTGGATGCTCGACGACGACGTGGTCGAGGTGACCTGCATGACGGACCAGCACGGGGCGGCGCCGCTCGCGCAGGGGTCGCTCTCAGAGCACGCCCGCGCACTGCTCGAGCCGGTGAAGATCTACGAACGGCTGACGGTCGAAGCGGCGGTGACGGGCTCCTACGGAGCTGCGCTGAAGGCCCTCGTGGCGCACCCGCTGGTCGGTTCGTACGCGCTCGCGAAGTCGCTGCTCGACGACTACCTATCGGCGCACGCTGAGTTCCTCGGCTACGTCGGATAGCAGTGCTCGCACACCCCGTGGGCCGACCGGAGTAGCCTGAGCGCACGCCCATGGCCGACGTGAAGGCCGCCCGCCGCGCGCTCGAGGACGCCCTCGGCCCCGCCGAGGTCCTGTCCGAACCGCTCGCCCTGCTCCTCTACGCCCGCGACTCCTCGATGGTCGAGGGCGGCTGCGCGCTCGTCGCCTTCCCGCGCAAGGTGGAGGACATCGTCGCGTGCGCGCGGATCGCCGCCGAACACGGTCTGTCGGTCGTGCCGCGCGGGTCCGGCACCGGTCTGACCGGCGCCGCGACGCCGGTCGGCGAGGCGCTCGTCGTCGTGACGACGAAGATGAACCGGATCCTCGAGATCCGGCCGGAGGACCGCCTCGCATGGGTCGAGCCGGGCGTGCTGAACCTCGACCTCGCGGACGCGCTCGCCCCCCACGGTTACACCTACGCGCCCGACCCGTCGTCGCAGGCGACCTGCTCGATCGGCGGCAACGTGACCACGAACGCCGGCGGCCCACACTGCCTCGCCTACGGGGTCACGTCGAACCACGTGCTCGCGGTCGACGTCGTGCTCCCCGACGGCACGGTCGAACGGCTCGGCGCCGAGGGGCCGGAGGCGGCCGGGTACGACCTGCGCGGCTTGATGGTCGGCTCCGAGGGCACCCTCGGGATCGTCGCGGCCGTCTGCGTGCGCCTCACACCACTGCCTTCGGCCGTGCGCACGATGCTGTTCGACTTCGAGACCGCCGAGGACTGTGCGGCGACCGTCTCCGCGATCATCGCGAGCGGCGTCGTCCCGGCCGCCGTCGAGATGATGGATCAGGGCATCGTGATCGCGGCCGAGAACTTCGCCCATGCCGGGTACCCGACCGACGCGGCGGCGATCCTGATCGTCGAGGTCGACGGCACCGACGCCACGGTCGAGGCGCAGGCGGCGGCGGTCGAGGCCTCCGCGCGCGCGAACAGCGTGCGGAGCGTCCGCGTCGCCGCAGACGAAACGGAGCGCGCGCTGCTCTGGAAGGGACGCAAGAGCGCCTTCGGCGCCGTCGCGCAGATCGCGCCCCACTACCACCTGCACGACTGCACGGTTCCGCGGACGAAGCTCGTCGAGGTGCTCTCGGGCATCTACGCGATCGCGAAGCGCCACGACCTCACCGTCACGAACGTGTTCCACGCCGGCGACGGCAACCTGCACCCGCTGCTCTCGTTCGACCGGCGCGTCCCGGGCACGCTCGAGCGCGTGCTGAAGGCCTCCGAGGAGATCGTGCGCCTGTGCGTCGACGCCGGCGGGGCGCTCTCCGGAGAGCACGGCATCGGCCTCGAGAAGCGCGCCTTCATGTCGCTCGTGTACTCGGAGGACGACCTCGCGGCGCAGGCGTGCGTGCGCGCGGTGTTCGACCCGGCGGGCCTGCTGAACCCGCACAAGGTGCTGCCAGAGGGCGCGAGGTGCGCCGAACTCGCGATGGTCCAAGGGATGGACGCGACCAAGGCCGCGGCGGAGATGCCGGAGGGATCGTGGATCTGATCCACCCGCACGGCAAGGCCGATGTCGTCGAGGCGCTCGTCGAGGCGACCGAGCACCGCCGCCGCGTGCTCGTCGTCGGCGGGCGCCGGCACATGGACAAGGGCAACCCGTGCGAGGTCGACGCCGAGCTGTGGACGACCATGCTCGACCGTCTCGTCTCTTACGAGGCGGCCGAGATGGTCGCGGTCGTCGAGGCCGGGATGCGCGTCGGCGACCTCCAGCGGATCCTCGCCGAGGGCGGGCAGGAGTGGCCGGTCGACGCGCCGGACGACGCGACCGTCGGCGGCGTGATCGCGGCCGCGGCGAGCTCGCCGCGGCGACTGTCGGTCGGCGCCGTCCGCGACACGGTGCTGGAGCTCGAGTTCGCCACCGGCGACGGCCGGTTCCTGCGGAGCGGCGCGCGGACCGTGAAGAACGTGAGCGGGTACAACCTGCACCGGCTGCTCACCGGCTCGCTCGGCACGCTCGGCGTGATCGTGCAGGTTGCGATGAAGCTCCGTCCGCTCCCGGCCGCGCGGCGCACGGTCCGGTTCGCCGGCGGCCTCGACCGAGCACGCGCGTTGCTCGACGCGGTGCCGACGCCCGCGGCGGTGCTGGCGGGACCGGACATCGTGGAGCTCCGTCTGGAGGGCTGGCCGGAGCAGGTCGAGACCGAAGCGAGGACGGCGGGCGAGGTCGCCGAGCCGGTCGACGCCTCCAACGACGCGCCGTTCCCATCGCAGCGGCCGTGGGAGGACCGCCCGGTCGTCGCCGAGGTCGCCGTACCGCCTTCGAAGCTCCCGGACGTGCTCGCGGTGGCCGGCGACGCGTGGGGCGCACTCGCCGGCGTAGGGCTCGCGTGGGTCGGGCTCGACTCGCCCGACGGTCCGCTCGACGCCCTGCGGGCGCGGGCTCGCGCGGCCGGCGGCATCGCCCCCGTCGTGAAGGGTCCCGGCGGGCTCGGCGCCGACGCACCGCCCGCCCGGGAGATCCACCGCCGCCTGAAGGGGATCTTCGACCCGGCCGGAGTGCTCGCCCCCGGTCGGTTCTGGGGCGGGATCTGATGTCCGGCCCGCGCGGCGCCGGCGGCGACCTCCCCCTCGGCGGGCAGATGCCGGAGGGCGTGCGGTTCGTCGGGCCGGTCCCCGGCCTCGTTCCAGGCTGGAAGGGCCGAGACTTCCCGGCCGACGAGGACCTGAACACGTGCGTCGCGTGCGGCCTCTGCCTCCCGCACTGCCCGACCTACCGCCTGACCGGTGAGGAGCCCGCCTCGCCGCGCGGGCGGATCGCAGCGATGCGCCTCATCGGCGAAGGACGCGCCGGCGTCGACCCGACGTTCGCGCGGTTCATGGACCTCTGCCTCACGTGCCGCGCGTGCGAGGACGTCTGCCCCTCGCACGTCCCATACGGGCGGATGATGGAGCGTGCCCGCGTCCAGACCGAGCCACTCCGCGCGCGCCACACGCGGCTCCTGCTGCGGCTCGGTCTCGACGTGGCGCTCCCCCGCAAGAAGCTGCTGTGGCTCGCGGCCGCGTTCCAGCCGCTCGCGACGCCGTTCCTGCCGAGGCGCGTGCGCGCGCTCGTGCCGAAGCGGGGCGAGCTGCTCGCGCGGCTCCCGGGAACGACCGAGCCTCGAGGCGAAGCGCGCGGCACCGTCGCCGTGCTCTCCGGCTGCGTCCAGGACCGCTGGTACCGGAGCGCGAACCGCGCCACGATCCGCGTGCTCGCGCGCAACGGCTGGCGCGTCGTCGTTCCTCCGAAGCAGGCCTGCTGCGGTGCGCTAGCGGCTCACTACGGGCGTCTCGACACCGCGCGGGAGCAGGCGGAGGAGACGCTCCGCGCGTTCGAGGGTCACGACCGCATCGTCGTGAACGGCGCCGGGTGCGGAGCGCACATGAAGGAGTACGGCGACCTGCTCGGTACCGATGAGGCGAGGGCGTTCTCGGCGAAGGTCCGCGACCTGATGGAGTTCCTCCACGAGGAGGGCGTGGAGCCGCCGTCCGGCGGCCTCGGCTCGGGCTTCACGACCACGCGGGTCGCGTACCACGACGCGTGCCACGCGCTCCGCGCCCAGGGCATCCGAGAGCAACCGCGCGCGATCCTCCGGTGGATCCCCGGCCTCGAACTCGTCGAGATCCCGAACGGCGACCGCTGCTGCGGCGCGGCCGGTCTCTACAACGTCCTGCAGCCGGAGATGTCCGGCGAGCTGATGCGGCAGAAGGCGGAGGCGATCGTCTCGACGGGCGCCGCGATCGTCGCCTCCGCCAACCCGGGGTGCACGATGCAGATCTCCGCCGGGTTGCGCGCGATCGGCAAGGACATCGAGGTCCTCCACCCGGTCGAGATCCTCGACCGAGCGTACCGGGCGTCGCCCGGACACGACTGAGGGGGCGGAGCCCCGGCCGCCCCCTCGCGCGGAACCCGAACGCCCGGCTACATCCTGAGCGCGGCGCGGGCCTTCGCGTTGTCGCTCGTCACCATCACGCCGCGCGTCCGCGTGGCCAGGTAGACCACCTGGACGTTCACACCGGCGTCGGCGATCTTGCGCGCGATCTCGCCGAGCGCGCCCGGCCGGTCGGCGTCGGCCGTCATGTCGATCAGGAGCGGCTCGGTCTCGCCCTCGACCTTGATGCCGGCGCCCTCGAGCGCTGCTCGCGCGGCCGCGGCATCTTCCACGAGCACGTGGATGATGCCGCGCCCCTCGTGCGTGACGGCGCTCATCCCCTCGACGTTCACCCCGGCCTTCCCGAGCGCCTCGCCGAGCGAGGCGAGCTGGCCGGGCCGGTCCTCGAGGGCCACGGTGAGGTCCTTGGCCATGGACCACCTCCTTCCCCGTGCACGGGCCGGTGTACTCCTCGGACGCCGGCCGGTCAATCCCGTTCGCGCTGCCCCGCCGTCTCCTCTGCGATGATGCGGCCGTGAACGAGCGATCCGATCGACCCGAGCGATCCGATCGACCCGAGCGATCCGATCGACCCGCCGGCCCGGTCGACCCGTTGAAGGTCCCGCGCTTCGCCGGGCCTTCGACGTTCGCCCGGCTCCCCCGGCGCGACGAGGTCGAGCAGTGCGACGTGGCCGTCGTCGGGGTGCCGTTCGACTCGGGGGTCACGTTCCGGCCGGGGGCGCGCTTCGGACCGATCGCGATCCGTCAGGCGTCCCGCCTGCTGCGCGCCTATCACCCCGGGCTCGACGTCGAGCCTTTCGGCGACCAGCAGGTCGCCGACGCCGGCGACATCGCCTGTAACCCGTTCGATATCGGGGAGGCGATCTCGCAGATCGAAGCGGGCGCGACCGACGTGCTCGCGCACGGCCGGCGCTTCGTCGCCCTCGGCGGGGACCACACGGTCGCGCTGCCGCTCCTCCGAGCGGTCGCCCGGGTCCACGGACCCGTCGCGCTGCTGCACTTCGACGCGCACCTCGACACATGGGACACGTACTTCGGCGCCGCGTACACGCACGGGACGCCCTTCCGCCGAGCGTGGGAGGAGGGTCTCCTGCTCGAGGAAGGTTCGATGCACGTCGGCATCCGCGGACCGTTGTTCTCGCGTCGGGACCTCTCCGACGACGATCGGTTCGGGTTCCGCATCGTGACGGCCATGGACCTGGAGGAGACGGGCGTCGCGGAGATCGCGGTCCGAGCCCGTTCGCGCGTCGGCGACGCGCCGCTCTACGTGTCGGTGGACATCGACGTGCTCGACCCGTCGACCGCGCCGGGCACGGGCACTCCGGAGCCGGGAGGGCTGACCAGCCGGGAGCTGCTCGGGCTCCTGCGGGGGCTGCGTGGACTGCGCCTGGTCGCGGCCGACCTGGTGGAGGTCGCTCCGCCCTACGACCACGCGGAGATCACGGCGATCGCCGCATCGCACGTTGCCTACGAGCTGATCGCGCTCTGCGCGACGGCGGGGCAGGGAACGTGACCGCCGGGCGCTCGGGCTGAGCTGCTCGAGGCTCACACGAGCCCGCGCTCGGCCAGACGCTGCGCGATGCGCTCGCGGAGCAGCCGCTCGACGTCCGCGCGCCGCTGCGGGCGCGTCTCGGCGACCACGCGGATCGCCACCACGCCGTCGCCGGCCGTCTCCACGCCGAGGACGGTCGGCCCGTCCATCACCCACTCCTCAACCTGCGGCTCCTGCCGGAGCTGCTCGAAGAGCTCCTCGAGGATGCCGCGCGCCCGCTCGAGGTCCTGACCGTACGCGATCCGCGCGTCGACGATCGCGCGCGCCCACCCGCGCGACCGGTTGCTCACTACCTGGATGTTCCCGTTCGGAACGATGTTGAGCGTACCGTCGTAGGCGCGGAGCGCGGTGGCACGAAGCGTGAACCACTCCACCCGCCCGGCCACGGGGTTGGCCGTCGTCCGCACCTCGATGCTGTCCCCGACCCCGAACTGGTTCTCGAGCAGGATGAAGAAGCCCGTGAGGCCGTCCTTCACGATGCTCTGCGCGCCGAAGCCCAGCGCGACGCCGGCGATCCCGGCGCTCGCGATCAGCGGCGCGAGGTTCACGTGCAGGTAGCCAAGGGCGATCAGCACGGCGATCGTCCACACGATCACGACGACGGTGGCCGACAGCGCGTGGGCGAGCGTCGCCGCCCGCTGGAGGTTCCCCGCCTGCGACGGGCTCGGCGTCTGCTCGAGCTTGCGCCGGAACCGGCCGACGACGACCCGCAGCACGACGGTCACGGCGACCGCGACGCCGACGGTGATCAGGATCGGCACTCCCGTCTCGACCCACCACGAGCCGTCCTCGGTTGCGGCCAACAGCGCTTGCACGGAGGCCATTCAGGCAGAGAACCGCGCGCACGTCAAAGGGACGGGCCCCGCGAAGCGGGGCCCGTCCCCAGCGCGGAGCGCCTTCCCGCTACCGCGACATCGCCTCCTCGAGCGCCCGGCGGACGATCACCTTCGTGAGCTCACGCCGATACTCGGCGCTCCCGAACACGTCCGACGGCGGGCTCGTGCCCTCGGCCGCGCGCCGGGCGGCCGTCGCCGGGTCGTCCCCGGCGGCGAGCGCCTCCTCGACGCCGGAGGCACGCAGCGGCCTCTCCCCCATGTTCGTGAGCGCCACCGCGGCCCCGCCGTCCCGTCCGGTCACGGCCGCGACACCGACGAGCGCCCAGTCGTTCGCCCGGCGGCGGAACTTGACGTAGCTCCATCCGCCGCTCGTCTTCGGCACGCGGACCTCGGTCAGGACCTCGATCGGCGCGAGGTCGGGCTCGAACAGGCCCTTGAAGAAGTCCGCCGCCGCGACGGTCCGCGAGGCGCCGCCGGCACCCCGCACGATCATCTCGGCCCCGAGCGCGAGCAGTACGGTCGGCATGTCCGACGCGGGGTCGGCGTGCGCGCACGAGCCGCCGATCGTGCCGACGTGTCGGACCTGCGGGTCGCCGATCTCGCTTGCCGTGTACGAGACGATCGGGCACGCGTCGTGCAGCAGGTCGCTGTTCGCCACGTCGTGGTGCCGGGTTCCGGCGCCGATCGCCACCCGGTCGCCGTCCTCGCGGATGTACGACAGCTCGCCGATCCGCGAGACGTCGACGAGCATCGAGGGACGCGCCAGCCGAAGGCGCATCAGCGGCAGCAGCGATTGCCCGCCGGCGACGACCTTCGCCTCCTCGGTCGAGGACAGGAGCTCGATCGCGTGGTCGACCGACGCGGCGCGCGCGTAGTCGAAAGGAGCCGGGATCATGCCGTCCCCCTCCTCACGCGGTCGCACCGCTCATCTGCGAAGCGGCGTCGAGGATCGACTTCACGATGTTCTGGTACCCGGTGCACCGGCAGAGGTTGCCCTTCAACGCTTCGCGGACCTCCGCCTCGGTCGGGTTCGGATTCTCCTTCAGGTAGCTCGCCGCGGCCATGATCATGCCCGGCGTGCAGTACCCACACTGGAGCCCGTGGTTGCGGTGGAACGACTCCTGGAGCGGGTGGAAGGTCCCATCCGCCGCAGCCATCCCCTCGATCGTCGTGATCTCACGGCCGTCGGCCTGGACGGCCAGCATCGTGCAGGACTTCACCGACTCGCCGTCCACGACCACGGTGCACGCGCCGCACGAGGAGGTGTCACAGCCGACGTTCGTCCCGGTGAGCCCGAGGGTCTCCCGGAGGAAGTAGACGAGCAGCGTGCGCGGCTCGACGTCCGCCCCGCGCTTCTCGCCGTTGACGGTGACCTCGACGCGCGCCACTCCCATCCCCTTCTCGCACAGCCCGCTCAGGAACCCGCAGTGTAGCCCGGTCGGCGACGACCCGAACCGAGGGCCCCCGCCGGTGCGGCCGTCAGGCCGCGAAGATCGGTGCCAGCAGCAGGACCAGCGTGAGGACGAGCAGCAGCACGATCGTGATGATCGTGAGGACGTTCGCGAGGCGCCCGTTCCTCAGCTCGCCCATGAGGTCGCGGTCGTTCGCGAGGAGGTACAGGTAGCCGAGGATCGGCGCGAGCAGGACCCCGTTGACCACGGCGGACGCGAACAGGACCGGCACGAGCGAGACACCGGGGATCAGGACGACGAGCGCGCCGAAGCCGATCGAGGAGGCGATCGTGCCGAAGAACACGGGCGCCTCCCGCACGGGCTGGTCGAGCCCGAGCTCGAACCCGAAGGCCTCGCAGACCGCGTACGACGTCGAGAGCGGCAGGATGCCGGCGGCCATGACCGAGGCGTTCAGCAGCCCGAACGCGAACAGCGTCTCGGCGAACCTGCCGGCGAGTGGCTTCAGGGCGAGGGCGGCATCCTTCGCGTCGACGATGCTGCCACCGGCCGCGTGGATCGTAGCGGCCGTCGCCACGATGATGAAGAACACGACCACACCCATCATGGCTTGTCCCAGGTACACGTCACCGCGTTCGTACCGCAGGTCGTCGGGGCCGAGGCCCTTGTCCACGACGTAGCCCTGGATGAAGAACTGACCCCACGGCGTGACCGTCGTACCCACCATGCCGACCGCCGTGAGCACGAATATCGGGCTCTTCTCGAACGACGGCGTCACGAGGCCGTGGACGGCCTGTCCCCAGTCGGGGTGCGCGAGGAACCCCGATATCACGTACGCGACGTACACGGCCGAGAGCACGAGCAAGACCCGCTCGACGCGCCGGTAGCCGCCCTTCGCCACCAGCAACAGCACCAGGACCGCCGCGATCGGGACCGAGATGTACTTGCTCACGCCGAAGATCTCGAGGGAGGCGGCGATGCCGGCGAACTCGGCGGCCGTCGTCCCGAGGTTCGCCACGAGCAGCAGGAGCATCGCGACGGCCGCCGGGCGCACGCCGAAGCGCTCGCGGATCAGCGCGCCGAGACCCTTGCCGGTGACGATACCGATCCGCGCGCCGATCTCCTGGGTGACGACGAGGGCGACCAGCGCCAGCGGAAGGACCCAGAGAAGCTGGTAGCCGGTCCGCGCGCCTATGAGCGAGTAGGTGGTGATGCCCTGCGCGTCGTTGTCGGCCGAGGCCGTGATGAGCCCGGGCCCGACGACCGCGAGGAACGCGAGGAGCCCCACACGGCGCCGGAGCAACCCCCGCGCCCGTCCCCGCGCCCGTCCCTCCTCGGTCCGGCTCACGCGAGCCTCATCCGAGGAACCTTCGCGGCCCCGCGTGCTCCTGGGGACGGACGAGGTCGATCACGTCGTCGACCGTGACGATGCCGACGAGGTGCTCCTCGGCGTCGACGACCGGCACTGCGAGCAGGTTGTACTTCATGATCGCCTCGACGACCTCGTCCTTGTCCTCGTCGACGCGGACCGAGATCGGGTCGTCGTGCATAACCGTGCCGACCGGCGCATCGCCGGGGGCGACGACGAGCTCGTACAGCGAGATCTCGCCGACGAGCTTCGTCTCCTCGTCGGTCACGAAGACGTGGTACGCGTGCTCCTCGTCGGGCACACGGTGGCGGAGCGCGTCGATCACGCCCTGGCAGGTCTCCTCGGGCTCGACCGTCACGAACTCGGTCGTCATCAGACCGCCGGCGCTCTCCTCCTCGTAGCGGAGCAGCTTCAGGATCTCGGCGGCCTCGTCGCGGTCCATCCCGGAGAGCAGCGCCTCGGCGTCCTCGCGGTCGAGGTCCTGGATCAGGTCGGCCGCGTCGTCGGGCGACATGCGCTCGAGCAGGCGCGCCGCGCGCTCGGGGCCGAGGGCCTCCAGCATGCGGATCTGGTCCTCGGGGTCCATCTCCTCCAGGGTGTCGGCCGCGACCTCCTCCTCCAGGGTCTCGAGGAGTTCGACGCCCTCGGCCGGCGGCAGCTCGGCGGCGATCTCGGCGAGGTCGGCCGGGTGGAGCCGCCGTACACCCGAGCGCGAGACGCGCAGCCGCACGTTCGGGTCCTTCCACGAGCCGAGGTCGACGTCGGACCAGGCGACCGAGTCCGGCGGGTAGCGCCGGGCCACGCGGTCGGCGACCTTGCCGAACCGCAGACGCCGCAGCAGCGCCGAGGTCGACACGTCAACGCCGATCACGCGCAGGCGCGTACCGGTGCGCGAGAGCTGGACGTCCTGGACCCGGATCAGCCGGCGGTCCTCGAGGTCGACGATCTGCTTGTCCATCACGTTGCGGGCGAGCAGCACGTCGCGCTCGCCGAGCGCGTACGGCCGCAGGTCGTCCACCTCCCGAGCGAGGATCACCTGCGAGATCTCGAACGCCCGGACGTCGGCCCAGTCGACATCCACGCGCGAGCGGAAGCCGGTCTTCACGCGGAGACCGATGACGAGCGGGAACTCGCCGTCCAGCCGCGCGACCAGGTCGAGTACCTTTCCGACGGGGCGGTTCGCCGCGTCGAAGACCGGTCGTCCGAGATAGGTGGAGAGATACAGCATCCCGCGTGGCCTCCCGCCGGTCGCTCCCGGCCGAGCATACCTTCGCCCGAGCCGTCCGCCCCGGTTGCGGGGGAACCTTCCGCGTGGCCCGGCTCCCGCCGCTCGCGCGCCGACGGCGCCGTCCGCGAGCCCTCCCGTACTATCAGGCCGTGAGCGAGCTCACCGACGTCCTCTCCGCGATCGAGTCGCTCTCCGCGCGGGGTGAGAGGCTCGCGCTCGCGACGATCGTCGCCGTGCGAGGCTCGACCTACCGCCGCCCCGGCGCGCGCCTGCTCGTCCCCGAGCAGGGCGAGCCGATCGGCGACATCAGCGCCGGGTGCCTCGAGAACGACGTAGCCGAGATCGCGCAGATCGTGATGCGGGAGGGCCGCGCCCGCGTCGTCTCGTTCGACCTCACGGCCGACGATGAGGCCGTGTGGGGCTGGGGTCTCGGCTGCAACGGCGCCATCGAGCTGTTCGTCGAGCCGGCCGCCACGGCGGCCGAGGTCGCCGGCGCGCTCCGGACGGCGCTCGAGGAGGAGCGCCCGGTCGCGATGGTCACGGTCCTCGATTCCTCCATCCCCGGCGTCGGGCAGGGGAACCGGATGCTCGTCCGCCCCGACGGCCGGGCGGAGAGGTCGCTCGGGGACGCCGGGCTCGACGCCGCGGCGGAGGAGGCGGCGCTCGAGCTGCTCGCGCGCGAGAGGAGCGAGGTCCGGATGCTGCCGGGCTCATCCGGCGAGACGCGGGCGTTCGTCGAGGTGCTCGAGCCTCCGCTCCGCCTCGTGATCTGCGGAGCCGGCCACGACGTCGCACCGCTCGTGCGCGCGGCGGCGCTGCTCGGCTGGAGCCCGGTCGTCGTCGACGACCGCCGCGAGTTCCTGAACCGCGACCGCTTTCCCGAGGCGGCCGCGTTCGTGCACCTCGAGCGTCCGGCGGACGTAGCCGACGCCGCGCCGATCGACGAGCGCACGTCCGTGGTCGTGATGACCCACAACTTCCTGAGGGACAAGGACTACCTGCGGTCGCTGCTTCACTCGCCGGCGCGCTACATCGCGATGCTCGGCCCTGGCGCGCGCACGAAGCGGCTCCTCGCCGAGCTGTGCTCAGAGGGCGTCGAGGTCACCGATGACGACCTCGCACGGATCCACGGCCCGGCGGGTCTCGACCTCGGCGCCGAGGGCCCGGAGGAGATCGCGGCCGCCATCACCACCGAGATCGTCGCGGTGAAGCGCGGCCGAGGCGCCGGGTTCCTGCGCGACCGCCAGGGTCCGATCCACGAGCGCCAGGCGCCCCGGGGCAGACCTAGCGCGTCAACCGGTTGAGTGTCGGCGGGCAAACGCTCCCCGGATGCGTCTCGCCTCCTCTTCAGCGGCAGCCCGATGCCTCTGACGCAGATCGCGAGCAGTCTCAAACGAGAGTCTCATGTTCCCTGAGTGAAACCTGGAGCGAGAAGCCGGTCAGGCCGGGCACCTGCCGCGGACCTTGGCCCCGGCCATCCGGGACCCCCGACCTGGCGCGCCGCCGCCCCGAGCCCACGGGCTGCGTTAGGCTGCGGCCCGACACCACCGGAGACCATGATGGATGCTTTCCATCTCGCGAGATGGCAGTTCGCGATCACGACCATCTTCCACTTCTTCTTCGTGCCGCTCTCGATCGGCCTCGTGTTCTTCACGGCGGTCATGCAGACGGCCTGGTACCGGACGAAGGACCCGACGTACCTGCGGATGACGAAGTTCTGGGGGAAGCTCTTCCTCATCAACTTCGCCCTGGGCGTCGTCACCGGCATCGTCCAGGAGTTCCAGTTCGGGATGAACTGGTCGGCCTACAGCCGGTTCGTGGGGGACGTGTTCGGCGCGCCGCTCGCGATCGAGGGTCTCGCCGCCTTCTTCCTGGAGTCGACGTTCATCGGTCTGTGGATCTTCGGCTGGAACCGGCTATCCGAGCGCGTGCACCTCGCGACCATCTGGATCGTCACGATCGGCACGGTCCTCTCGGCCTTCTTCATCCTCGCCGCCAACTCGTGGATGCAGCATCCTGTCGGCTACCGGGTGAACCCCGCGACCGGCCGCGCCGAGCTGCACGACTTCGCGGCGCTGCTCACGAACCCCACGCTGTGGACGCACTTCCCCCACACGATCCTCGCGGCGCTGGTTACCGGTGGGATGTTCGTGATCGGCGTCTCGGCCTGGCACCTGCTCCGCGGGCACGAGACGACCGTGTTCCGCCGCTCGGCGGCGATCGCGCTGGTCGTCTCGCTGTTCGCCACCGTTGGAGTCGCACTGAGCGGCCACCTCCAGGGCCAGCAGATGACGAAGCAGCAGCCGATGAAGATGGCCGCCGCCGAGGCGCTCTGGAACACGACGCGGGGCGCGGGGCTCTCGCTCTTCGCGATCGGCGACGTGGGCGAGGGTCGGAACGATCTCAACATCCAGCTCCCCCACCTGCTCTCGGTGATCTCGACGAACTCATGGAACGGGACGGTGGAGGGCATCAACGACCTCCAGCGGCGGTACGAGCGGATGTACGGCCCCGGCAGCTACGTCCCGGCTGTCGGCGTGACCTACTGGACCTTCCGCGTGATGGTCGGGACCGGGCTGCTCATGATCCTGATCTCGGCGGTCGGCCTGTGGCTGCTCCGGAGGCGCAGGCTCGAGAGCGCGAAGTGGTTCCTGAGACTCGCACCGTTCGCGATCGCGCTCCCCTACATCGCGAACTCGACCGGCTGGATCCTCACCGAGGTCGGACGCCAGCCCTGGGTCGTCTACGGGGTGATGCTCACACGCGACGCGACCTCGCCCGCGGTCGGCCTCGGGCTCGTCCTGACGACGCTCATCGGGTTCACGCTGATCTACGGGGTGCTCACCGTCGTCGACGTGTACCTGCTGACGAGGTTCGCGCGCTCGGACCCGCCGGTGGTCGAGACGCCGGCCGCCGGGCCGACGCTCGTCTACTGAGGGGGTGGCCGATATGCGCGAGGGCTACCTGAACCTCGAGACCCTCTGGTTCGCGCTGATCGCTGTGCTCTGGATCGGCTACTTCTTCCTGGAGGGCTTCGACTTCGGCGTCGGCGTCCTGCTGCCGTTCCTCGGCAGGGACGACGTCGACCGCCGGATCCTGGTGAACACGATCGGCCCGGTGTGGGACGGGAACGAGGTCTGGCTGATCGTCGCCGGCGGGGCGACGTTCGCCGCGTTCCCCGAGTGGTACGCCACGCTGTTCAGCGGCTTCTACCTCGCGCTGTTCCTGATCCTCGCGGCGCTGATCTTCCGCGGTGTCGCGTTCGAGTTCCGCGGCAAGGGCAGGCACCCGGAGTGGAAGCGCTGGTGGGACCGCGCGATCTTCTGGGGCAGCGCGGTGCCGGCGCTGCTGTGGGGCCTCGCGTTCGCGAACATCTTGCGCGGCGTGCCGATCGACGCGAACAAGGAGTGGGCCGGCTCGTTCCTCGACCTGCTGGACCCCTACGCGCTCCTCGGCGGCGCGACGTCATTCCTGCTGTTCGCGCTGCACGGCGGCGTGTTCCTCACGCTGAAGACCGACGGCGAGATGCGCGACCGGGCGCGGCGCGCGGCGGAGCTGCTCGCGTGGCCGGCGACGGCGGCCGTGCTCGGGTTCCTCACGTGGACCTTCTTCAACGCGCGCGAGAACGGCGGCACCGCGCCGGGCGTCGTGCGGGGCGTCGTGCCGGTTGTGGCCCTGATCGCGGTCGCCGCGGTCGCGTGGCTGCTGCGCATGAAGCTCGACGGCTGGGCGTTCCTGGCGACCGGCCTCGCGATCGTCGGGGTCACGGCGACGATCTTCCTCCACCTGTACCCGCGCGTGATGGTGTCGAGCCTCGGCGGGGCGAACGACCTCACGATCTGGAACGCGTCGTCCACCCACTACACGCTGAAGGTGATGACGATCGTGGCGCTGATCTTCGCGCCGCTCGTCCTCGCCTACCAGGGGTGGACGTACTGGGTCTTCCGCAAACGGATCGGCCGCAAGGACATCGAGGAGCAGCCCAACACCGTGTAGGCGCGCCTAGTACCAGTCCTGGGGCGGGCCCTTGTACTCCTGGATCGTGTTCCCGCCGTCGACGACGATCGAGCGGCCGGTGACGTAGCTCGCGCCCTCCGAGGCGAGGAACGCGATCAGCTCCGCGACCTCCTCGGGCGCGCCCGACCTGCCGACCGGCGTGTGCGTCCCGGCCACGAGCTCCTCCGAGCCCGAGGAACCGGTCTCGATCCAGCCCGGCGCGACCGAGTTCACGGTGATGCCGTGGCGGCCGACCTCGAGCGCGAGGCCGCGCGTCAGTCCGTCCATCCCGGCCTTGGCCGCGCCGTAGGCGACGTTCTCGGGGATCGCCACGATGGTTCCGGTCACCGAGGACACGTTCACGATCCGGCCGTACCCGCGCTCGAGCATCCCCGGCAGCACGGCGTGCGTGACGTTCACCGCGGTCTTCAGGCTGAGCGCGATCTCCCGGTCCCACTGGGCCTCGGTGAGGTCGACGAAACGCCCCGAGAGCTCCTTCGTCCCGATCTGCACCATGCCTGCGTTGTTCACGAGGACGTCGATCCTGCGGAACCGCTCGAGCACGGCGGCGACCATCGCGTGCGCCTGCTCCCAGCCCGTGAGATCGGCGACGAACCCGGCGGCGTCATAGCCCAGCGTCTCGAGCTCCGCGGCGCGCTCGTGGATGCGGTCGGTCGTCGAGCAGACGGCGAGTGCGGCCCCGTCGCGGCCGAGCAGCTTCGCCGTCGCGAAGCCGATGCCGGTCGGGCTGCCGGCGCCCGTCACGAGGGCGACCCTTCCTTCAAGGCTCGGAGGCATCGGCCCATGCTACCCGGAGTGGCGGCCTCCCCGACGCCGCGGGTAGGCTCGCGTCCGACCCGCGAGCCGCATCGGAGGATGGAGTGCTGATCGAGAACGAGTTCCAGGTCCCGGCGCCGGCCGACCACCTATGGGACTACCTGCTCGACGTGGAGAGGATCGCTCCCTGTGTGCCCGGCGCCGAGCTCACCGAGGTGGTCGACGACCGAACCTGGAAGGGCAGGATCGGCATGAAGCTCGGCCCGGTGTCGTTGTCGTTCGCCGGCACGGTGACGGTGCGGGAGCGCGACGACGCCGCCCACCGCGTCGTGCTCCACGCGAAGGGCCTCGAACAGAGGGGCAAGGGCGCCGCGGACGTCGTCGTGACGGCATGGCTCGAGCCGGGCGACGGCGTCACCACCGTGGCGATGCGGTCGGACATCACCCTCGCCGGCACGGTCGCGCAGGTCTCGCGCGGGCTGCTGCCCGACGTGTCAGCGAAGCTTACGCAGCAGTTCGCCGACTGCCTGCGGGAGAGCATGTCGGCGCAGGAGGCGGAAGCTCACGCGAGCGGCGGGGCCGCCGCTCCGACACCCCGGCGACCGCGGGCCATCGGGGGGATCCGGCTCGGTCTGTACGCAATCTTCCACGCGGTCGGGCGGTTCTTCCGGCGGATGTCCGGTCGCAGGCCCGCGTGATCACCGGCATCGTGCTGGCCGCAGGGCCCTCGTCGCGGTTCAGGCGCCCGAAGCAGCTCCTCGAGCATCGGGGTAAGCCGCTCGTCCAGCATGCCGTCGACGCCGCCGCTGAGGCCGGGTTGGGTGAGGTCCTCGTCGTCGTCGGGCACGAGGCAGAGCGGGTGGAACTCGCTCTGCGACTCCCCGAGAACGGGCGCGTGGTCGTGAACCCGCGGTTCGAGGAGGGACTCTCCACGTCGCTCGCGGCGGGGCTCGGGGCGGCCGACCGGGAGAGCGAGGCCGCCGTCGTACTACTCGCCGACCAGCCGGGGGTCACGGCGAACCAGGTGCGCGCGCTCGCGGCCGCGTTCCTGAGGAACCGTGCCCGGATCGTGCGGCTGCGGTTCCGGGATGGTCCCGGACCCTCGCTGCTGTCGCGGGAGATCTGGGAGGAGGCGCGGCACGTCGCCGGCGACACCGGCGCCCGCGCGCTGATCGACGCGCACCCCGACTGGGTCGAGCAGATCGCGGTCGACGCCTACGCGCCGCCCGACGTCGACACGCCGGGCGACCTCGAGCGCCTCGAGCCCTGAACGTTCGAACGCCCCGGGCCCTTCGTGGCCCGGGGCGTTCGCCCTACAGCTAGGTCGGGAGGGGCTAGCCGTAGAAGATGACCGTCACCCAGAACTCCCCGTCTGACTTGAAGACCCCCACGGCGGCGTCGTCGAACGTCGTCCGGAGGATGTTCTTACGGTGCGGCTTGCTTGCCATGAACGCGTCCTCGAGGTCCGTCAGCGCCGACCCCACTCCCACGTTCTCGCCGCCGATCGTCCAGTCGCGGCCCTTCAGCACCGCGGCCAGGTCGGCGGTGTGGAACAGGTAGCCCCTGTTCGCCATCTCGCGGCTGTGCTTCTTCGCGTAGCGTGAGAGCTTGGCGTCCAGGCCGAGCGTGGCCTTGCCGTGAGCGGCGCGGTCATGGTTGGTGAGCGTGAACATCTGGTCCCGGGGGCGCGCGCCGGCGGCGTTCGCTCCGGTGGGTGCAAGCCCCTGCGCGAGGAACCCCAAGATCACCACGGAAAGGACGACGAGGGCCCTGCGGCCCTTCCCCATCGTCGCTTCCATGTCGTCGAGCCTCCCGACTCGTGGGTCCCGGTGGAGACCGGCCCGTCGGGGGCTCGGGTCTTCGGTAGCTCGGCCGCCTGCGCCCCTTCCGGAGCGGTGAGGCCCGGAGCTTTGCGCCCCGCCGTTCCCGGCGGTTTGCCTTTCTCGGGACCGACCCTATGTCTGCCTTCAGATGTATCGGCACCAGGTAGGTGGAAACTGAGCACCCGTTCCGGATCCCGGGCGGGCCTTCGGCAGGCGGTGGCTCAGGAGGAGGGACTCAGGAGGAGGGGCTCAGGAGGAGGGGCTCAGACGACGGTGGCGCAGGGCCGGCAGCGCCTCGCGGACGCGCCGGACCTCGCCGAGGTCCAGCTCGGCGAACGTGGCGCCGACCCCGTCGGGGGCCCGCGCCACGACCCGCCCCCAGGGGTCGGCGACGAGGCTGTTCCCGTAGTTGCGGCGCTCTCGCCCCGGAGGCCCCCAGGTCCCCCACTGCGCCGCGGCGATGACGAACGCCTGGTCCTCGATCGCCCTGGCTCGCAGGAGCACGTCCCAGTGGTCCACACCCGTCTCGTGGCGGAAGGCCGCCGGAACGAACAGCACCTCGGCCCCCCGCGCGGCGAGCGCCCGGTAGAGCTCGGGGAAGCGCACGTCGTAGCAGATCGAGAGCCCGGCCCGGCCGAACTCGGTCTCGGCCGTGACGATCTCCTCGCCGGCCGCGAAGAGGAACGACTCGCGGCTCGGGACCGCACCCGGAGGTTCGGCGTCGAACAGATGGATCTTCCGGTAGGTGGCAACGAGGTTCCCTCCGCGGTCGAACAGCACGCTCGTGTTGAACACGCGCTCGCCGTCGGCGGTCTCGAGGACGCTCCCGCCGTGGATCCACATGTGGTGACGCCGCGCGGCCTCGGCCAGTCGCTCGGTGCGCAGCCCGGGGACCGGCTCCGCGGCGGCCCGCACCTGCGACGCGGACCCTTGGCACGGCCAGACCTCGGGCAGCGCCGCGAGGTCCGCGCCGCCGGCGGCCGCCTCCTCGAGCAGGGCGAGCGCTGAGGCCTCGTTCGCCCCGACGTCCTCCGCCGAGTTCATCTGGCAGAGCGCGACCTTCACGCGGGGCATCCTACGACCCCTCACCGGCAGGCCCCCTCGGGCGGCTCGGGCCTCACGACGAAGCGGCCAGGCGCCTCGCCACCAGCCCGCCGAGCACGGCGAGGACACCGCCGAGCCCGGAGATCGGCATGCCGAACGCCGGGCTCCCCTCGCGCGTGCTCGCGAGCCCGGAACCCACGTTCAGCGACCCCGTGACCTGTTCGACGCGCAGGAACGCCGCGACGACCGCCGCCGCGATCAGGACCCCGCCCACCACCGCGGCGTTCGCGGCGAGCCGTCGCACCCCGGGCTCCGTGAAGATCATCGAGACGACGGCGAAGAGGGCAACCATGATGCCGACGGCCATCGCCACCACGCCGGTCCAGTCCTCCGTCCCGGAGAACATCTCCGAGCCGACGAGCTCCTTCCCGAAGAACCCGCTGCTCGACCAGAGCGACACATGGAACCAGCCGAGGAACGCGCCGACCGGCGCCACCCCCCCGCCGACGGCGACGAGCAGCATGGCGAGCGGCCACGTCGCCTCTCCGGCCCCGGTGCGCGGTTCCTCCATCGCTCCCCCTGGCTTTCGGCTGCACCATTGTCGGGGCCGCCCGCCGCCGGGTCAAAGCCGGCCCGGGGCCCTCGCCCCGGAGCTCCCGATGGCGGCCGGCGACCATCTCGCCCGTGTCCCCTCCGAGGGCCGACCGGCCCAGGGTCGGGGGGCGGAAGGGCCAGGTCAAGGCCCCCATCGCGGCGGGTAGCATCACGGCACCACTCGGCCGCCGGCCCGGGGCGCGGCGAGCCGGGGAAACCGCGTTGCCCCGGAGGGAGTTGGGAGCATGGAGCGGATCAGTCACTGGATCGGCGGCAAGCTGGTTCCCGGGGAGTCGGGCCG
>Ga0315281_10000154_pt1 | contig 86328 bp, 82 predicted proteins | sample YL17G07_0_MG_FD_204540 | JGI IMG/M metagenome (GOLD analysis project Ga0315281, IMG submission 204540) | Sediment microbial communities from Yellowstone Lake, YNP, Wyoming, USA - YL17G07_0 | ecosystem: Environmental > Aquatic > Freshwater > Lake > Sediment | place: USA: Wyoming | collected... | reverse complement strand
TCCTCAAGAAGACCGACCATCCCTGGCTGTATGATGTCTCCAAGTGTGCTCCCCAGGAGGCGCTGAGAGACCTGGACAGAGCCTATGCGAACTTCTTCCGCCGCTTCGAGCTCAAGAAGCAAGGGAAGCATAGGGGAAAGGTCGGCTTCCCGCGCTTCAAGTCCCGCAGGAAGGGACTTGGCTCTTTCAGGCTCACGGGCTCCATCCACACAGAAGAACGAAGGATCAAGCTTCCGCGCCTGGGCTGGATACGTCTCAAGGAGAAGGGATACCTGCCTGCGGAGAGCGAGACCATCAATATCCTCTCCGCATGCGTCTCAGAGAGGGCGGGTCGCTGGTTCTGCTCCCTCCAGGTCGAAGAGGAAAGGGGGGAACCCAGACCCGCTTCAGGACCTCCCGTCGGGATAGACCTCGGCGTCAAGACACTCGCCTCCTGCTCCTACGGAGAGGACACACGCGTCCACTACGAGAACCCTAAGGCGCTAGCCAAAGCCCTGAAGAAGCTGCGCAGGCTGCAGAAAAAACTCTCCCGCCAGGAGATGGGCTCGAACCGCCGGGAGGAGACCAGAAGACAAGTCGCGAAACTGCACTATCGCATCTCCTGCGTCCGCTCTGACGCCATACACAAGGCGACCTCGAGCGTGGTGGCGAAAGCCAAGCCGCCAGAAATGAGGCCGTGCCTCGTGGGCGTCGAGGACCTGAACGTCTCCGGGATGATGAAGAACCGCAGGCTCGCGAGGTCTGTGGCGGACGCCTCCATCGCTGAGTTCCGAAGGCAGATCTCCTACAAGTGCTCCTGGTGCGGCGTCGAGCTTGTGGTGGTTCCTCGCTTCGAGCCCACCTCCAAGGTCTGCTCCAGGTGCGGGTGTGCGAAGGATGACCTGACACTGTCGGACCGGACATTCGCGTGCGAGGCCTGCGGACATACAGCGGACCGAGACGAAAACGCAGCAGACAACATACGATTGCTCGCCGTGAGTTCCACGGAGAGGATAAACGGGCGTGGAGGAGACATAAGACCCGCCGATTCCGGCGGGCGGACTCCCATGAAGCGCCAATCAGAAGAGGTGGCATAGAATGCCACATTCTGAGGAACGGTTCTGTATTTGGCGGTTGAGCTTCGTACTGGTCTCATTCGTCCGGCTGTGCAATCATTGAACAGTCATGGGCAATTCGATCGCAATGGGACTGCTGGACCGAGAAAGGTGAGAGCGCTTGAAGAGTGAGCAGATACGAAAGACCTTCATAGATTTCTTCGCGGAAAGAGGGCACCGCGTGGTGCCCAGTTCTTCGCTTGTCCCGAACGACCCGACGCTCCTGCTCACCAACGCTGGGATGGTCCAGTTCAAGCCCTATTTCCTGCGTGAAGAGGAGCCGCCCTATAGCCGCGCTGCGTCGGTCCAGAAGTGCCTGCGCACAACGGACATAGACGAGGTGGGGCGCACTGCCAGGCACAACACCTTCTTCGAGATGTTGGGTAACTTCTCTTTTGGCGATTACTACAAGCAGGAGGCGATACCCTGGGCATGGGAGCTCGTGACGGCCGTGCTCTCCATCGACCCCGATACCCTCTGGATCTCCGTTTTTAAAGAGGACGAGGAGGCGGAGAGCATATGGAAGGAGACGCCGGGGGTGAGCCCGGAACGGATCATCCGTCTCGGGGTAGAGGACAACTTCTGGGACATGGGAGAGACCGGGCCGTGCGGGCCCTGCTCGGAGATACTCTACGACAGGGGCGAGAAGTACGCGTGCGGACCGGGGTGTGGTCCGGGATGCGATTGTGACCGCTTCGTCGAACTATGGAACCTCGTGTTTATGCAGTACAACCGGGGCGCCGACGGATCTCTCACGCCGCTTCCGAAGAAAAACATAGACACGGGGATGGGGCTTGAGAGGGTCGCCGCGATCAAACAGGGCGTGGACACTGTCTTCGCGACGGACCTGCTGATACCCATCGTCGATTCGATTACTGCACTGTCAGGAGCGAAACTCGGTGAGTCTGCCGATGCTGACGTGTCGATCAATGTCGTGGCGGACCACGCCAGGGCGGCAGCGTTTCTCATATCTGACGGCGTCGTTCCCGCCAACGAGGGCAGGGGTTACATACTGAGAAGGCTCCTGCGGAGGGCGGTAAGGCACGGCAGACTACTGGGGATTCCCGGGATCTTCATAGACGGGCTGTCGGCAGTCGTCGTTGAGACCCTCGGCGGGGTCTACCCCGAGCTCAAGGAGCACCACCGGTTGATAACAGGTGTCATCACCGCGGAAGAAGAGCGGTTCCAGCAGACACTCGAGCAGGGACTGGAGCTCCTGCGAGGCGTCATCGAGGAAAATCGATCAAGTGGTGACGATACCATCTATGGAAGCACCGTGTTCTACCTGCACGACACCCTCGGCTTTCCGCTGGAGGTGACCCGCGAGTTAGCGGGCGATGAGGGAATGAAGGTCGATGAGAGCGGGTTCGAGGCCCTGATGGAAGAGCAGAGGGAACGCGGCAGGTCGTCCCGGGAAGGGGAGGCCGAAGCGGTAGGCTGCGACGCATTCGCCGAGATATGCAGGCTCGAGGGTCAAACCTGTTTCGAAGGCTACGAGGATGTCGCGACCAGGTCGAAGGTCGTGGGGCTCGTGGTGGGCGCTGAATCCGTGGACGAGGTGGAAGGAAGCTTGGATGTCAATATCGTCCTAGACCGCACACCTTTCTACGCCGAGTCCGGGGGGCAGGTCGGCGATACCGGCATAATCAAGGCACCCGGGGGTTCGGTAGAGGTCGAGGACACCTTCTACGGGTCTGCCGGCCTCGTGGTCCACCGCGGCCGCCTGGACGGAGCCCTGAAAGCCGGGGACGAGGTGGAGGCGGTTGTGGACGCCGAAAGGAGAAGCGCCATAGCATGCAACCACAGCGCGACGCACTTGCTCCACTGGGCTCTCAGGCAGGTCCTGGGGACCCATGCAAAGCAGTCCGGCTCGCTGGTGACCGCCGAGCGGCTGAGGTTCGACTTCACGCACTTCAAACCACTCACGGCCGAAGAGCTGGAGGAGGTAGAGAATCTCTCGAACCGAAAGGTGCTAGCTAACGTCCCTGTCAATACCCTTGTGACCAGCCAGGAGGAGGCGCGTGACATTGGCGCCGTCGCCCTGTTCGGTGAGAAGTACGGAGAAAAAGTGCGGGTGGTTTGCATGGGTGATTTCTCCAAGGAGCTTTGCGCGGGGGTCCACGTTGACCGATCCGGTTCGATCGGGCCCATAAGGATAGTATCGGAAAGCGGCATCGGCGCCGGGCTCAGGAGGCTCGAGGCGACCAGCGGGCTCGAGACTGTGCGCCAATGGCGACACTCGGAGGATCTTCTCGGCGAGACCGCCGAAGCGCTGAAGGTGAAAAACGAGGAGGTGCCGCGAAGGGCTGTTGAGATTTCCTCCCGCTTGAGAGAACTCGAGAGGGACGCTCAGGCCAAGAAGTCCAAGGACTCGCTGGCAACGGCGCGCGAGATCATAGAGGTGGCGCGCTCTGCTTCTTCAGGTGTACCGAGAGTCACCACTGTTGGAAAGACTGAAGTCCTCCTTGCCAGGATTGACGGGGAAGGGGAGAAGGCCCTCAGGAACTTCGTGGACATAATGATGAACGAGGCTGAAGCCGGAGTTGTAGCGGTAGCGGGCGAATCAGCCGGCAAGGCGAAGCTGGTGGTAAAGGTCGACAAGAGGATGGTCGGCAAAGGCCTGGACGCGCGCGAGCTCGCGGGAGCGGGAGGCAGCGTGTTGGGTGGGGGCGCGGGAGGACGCAAGGACATGGCGGTTGCCGGTGGCGGTCGCACAGAGGGCCTGTCCGAATCGCTTGAAGAGGTGGAAAAGGAGATAAGAGAGAAACTGGAGGGCGGCGCTTGAGGGTGATTGCGCTCGACGTGGGGGAGAAGCGCATCGGCGTGGCCGTAAGCGACCCCCTCGGCAGGACCGCGCAACCACTGGAGACGATAAAGAGAGACGAACGGTTCGCCGAGCGGCTTTTGAAGTTGATAGCAGAGCTTGGCGCCGAGCGGCTGGTGGTGGGTCTGCCGCTCTCAATGGACGGGACCGAGTCATCCCAGGCTGGAGCCGTCCGCCGGTTCGTGGAAGAGATCGAGGGAATTCTGAAGATACCCGTGACGTTCGTGGACGAGCGACTTTCCAGCCGAGAGGCGAACTCGCTAATTGCGGAAGGGGGGCGCAGGCCCGGTCGAAAACGCGGTGCGACCGACAGGGTTGCGGCGGCACTTATTCTTCGATTGTACCTCGATAACATACCGGAGGATTGACCTTGGACGAGCATCCCGCTTATTACCAGTCAAGGACTGACCGGAGGCGGGCGGAGAGGGCGAGGCGCTTAAGAAACAAGCGGATAGCCAAGCTCACGGTGGCCATAACTCTGTCGGTGGTATGTCTTATCGCCGCCGGATTCTTCGGCTGGAAGATCTTCAATGACAGAAGGAAGGCATCTGACCAGCGGGAGTATAACGTGGTCGTCCCTGAAGGTCTCAATATCAAACAGACCGGGGACAATGTCGAAAGCGAGTGCAAGATATCGGCCGTTGATTTCACAAACGCCACAAACGAAGGTGATTACGTTTACGGCTTCTTGAAAGACGCAGGCGGCAACCTGGAGGGTTTCCTGTTCCCGAAGACTTACACTGTCACTGGCAAGACCTCCGCCAGGGATCTTGTGGATATGATGCTTGCCCAGTATCGGAAGGAGACAAAAGGGCTTGACTGGGCAGGGGCAACGGCGCGGGGGATGAGCCAGTACCAGACCTTGATAATCGCTTCCCTTATCGAGAAAGAGGCGAAACTGCCAGGGGAGAGACCGGTCATCGCGTCCGTCATCTACAACCGGTTGAATGCCGCGATGAAGCTGCAGATAGATGCAACGGTGCAGTACGCGCTCGGGAAATGGAAGCAGGCCCTGAGCTACAAAGACCTGGAAGTGGACTCGCCGTATAACACCTACAAGATCAAAGGGCTGCCGCCGGCCCCGATATGCAGCCCCGGTTTTGAGTCCATCAGGGCGGCACTCTATCCCGCGGCAACGAATTACCTCTATTACATTTTGACCTCGCCGGAAGGGAGACACAGCTTCACGAATGACTACCAGCAATTCCTCAGGTGGAAAGAGGAACGGAACAAGAAAGGTTGACCTCGAGCATTAGATATGGGTCCCTGGAAGACCGGGCTTCGCAGCGGACAGGGACTATGCTCATTTGAAGGCCCTGATGAGGGTCGCGCGCATAATGGACAAGGCCGGGGATGGGTCCTCGGTAAGCGGGTAACGGCCATAAAGTACCAGTCGGGCAATGATGTCGGACTCAGTGAAGACGATCCCGCAAGGCGGACCTCTGGTGTAACACGGGATTTGACCCTGATAACCCTCGCGGAGGGTTTTGCCGTTGTCGGCGCTCCCGGGGGCATTCTTGTTCATCGTCTCTCAATTGACCGGGACGGACGCACCAGTGACGGGCATGGCGGGGCATCCGGGCATCAGGATCATTCGTGGGTGCTGCGTCTCGGCAGTTGCAGTCTCACACGATTCGAGCCCGCGTGGGGATGTCCGGACGGTCTTTCCGGCAAGATTACTCGACGAAATTGTGTGAAATCTTCACTTATGAATGGCCTGGAATATACCGATATATTTAGCGACAAGGTTTGAACAGAGAAAAGATTAAGAGGACGGCGCAGCGGATTCCCGCGAACGAACAGTTGTACCGCAGGGAGTCCGGAGACTTCGTTCTGGCAGGAGTGAACGAGAATGCTGTTCTCGCTTGCGTGGTGAACCACCAGGCGAAGATCGGTATGACCTTGTTGGAGGTCAACAGGTGTACCTGGAGGTTACCTGTGATGATACGAAAATGGATGCGAAGCAATAGAGGGGCTGTGCTAGAATTACGGAAAGCAATTGAACCGATAAGAAGTAGGAACTTTCTCGGAGCGCGGAACGCGATGGAGCCCGACCGGGGGGTACCGGCGCGGGTTTTTGTGGAGAATCGAATCAGACCTCCAGGTGGAGTACAAGTAGGCCGGTGATATAAGATGCCGTTAAAGGGGAACCTAAAGGATTTCAACCTTCCCGATCTGTTTCGCCTGATACAATTGGGGAGAAAAAGCGGTACCCTGAACATCACAAACGGCGAAGCCCGTGGATATGTTTGTTTCCGTGAGGGAAACGTCTTTTTTGTGACCCACAACTGGAAGAGACTCCCGCTCGGCCAGCGGCTCGTGCAATCCGGACTGGCTAACGATAACCAGATCGAGGAGGCCTTAGATCTCCAGAGGACGACCCGAAAAGGTCAGCGCATCGGCAGTATACTCGTCGAGCTAGGGTACCTTACAAGGGAGTCCCTGGAGGTGTCCATAAAAGAGCAGATAAGGGACGCCGTATTCAACGTGCTACACTGGACCGAAGGTCAATTCGACTTTGACTCCAACCAGGTATTCCCCGAGGAGGATATCGGCCTCTCCATGAGCACCGAGGATCTTCTCACGGGAGGGAGCAGGTATCTGGATGAATGGCATCAGATCGAGAAGGAGGTACCCGCGCTTGATGCCGTTTTCACGCTGACAAAGGTAGGGATCCGGGGACAAATACTGGAGACGATAAAGGCTGAGCAGGGCGGTGACAATCCCGACATAAATCTCACCAGCGAGGAATGGCTTGCCCTGTACCACGTTGACGGGAAGCATACAGTCGAGGAAATAGCGGAGAGGTCAAGACAGAGCGTGATGACAACGTGCAAAGCTATCTATAGCTTGGTCTCGGCTGGTTTTATCGCGCCGGTCGGGGCAGAGGGAGGACAAACCGCCTCCCCGGTTTTCGAGGATCTAGAAGAGGCGAGCACCAGGCCGAGAGAGAGGTTGACCGAACCAAAAAAGGCTGCAGCAGAACTTATTGGGGCGGATAAGGCCGCGGAACAACCGTCGGTCGGCGGGGCAGGCATTCTCGAGACGCCAACCGATGGGAAAAGTGGGATCCTGGGAAAGGTCTTGAAGTTCAGGAAAACCGCCAGCCGGGAGGGGACTGTCGCTTTCCTTGAACAGCCTGAGCCGATTGTGAAGGCAGGTTCCGCTTACGTGCTCTCTGCGGCGCTGGAGTTGGAGATTCCTGCGGTAGAGACCGTTTATGAGGCTGCCGCAGTAGCTCGGTCGATCGAGGAAGTAGTCATTGAGGCTGAAGAAGAAGTGTTCGAGGAAGAGGAACACGAAGAGGAGACGAGGCAAATCGCGCCGCTGACCGAGGCGGAGCTTATTGAGGAGCTGGGCGTTACCTCAGAGCTTATCGAGGAGTTGACGCCTACGGATGCTCTACTTGAGGAGACGGCCGAAGAGGAGGACTTCTTGAGTTCAGTCAAGCTAAGCGGTAGGCGGGAAGCTGGCACTAGCCTCGTTGATCTCGAGTCGTTTGAACTGGAGCAGGAACTGATAGAGCTTGTTGGCAACGGCGAGAAGAAGAAGAAGAAGAGGATACCCGTCGTGAAGAAAGACCAGGAGAAGAAAGAAAAGGGAGGCAGGGCGACAAAGAACTCAACAGAGACCAAGCAGAGCTCAAAGGAGAAAAAGAATTCCGTGCTCAACCGCCCGATAACATTTGGCTTTGGAGGGTCGAAGTCTAAAGGCGGAAAAGAGGTTGATAAAGGGTCGGTTAAGAAGAATATTAAATGACCTGATAATAAACGTGAGTCCGGGGGGTCGCTTGGGCGAAGTCCACGAGAGAGTGGACACAGGACCGTTCGTCTCGGTTAAGACCAGTTTGATTCTGCGGAAGATTCTGGCCGAGGGGATGCTTGGATATGTGGTCCTGATGGACGGTGGTCGCAGGTCGACATTCAAGAAGGTAAAGGGAATAGTCGAGCCTTTTACTGACATGTGCAGTGCCGTTCGCGGTAGGACTCGCCGGGTCGGGCGAGAAGGGGTGTACCATTACTGGAATTTTGCGCGAGATGCTCGCCCCGTTGGGCGATGTGGAAACTGCACTCCTCAACATCCGGGAGCTCATTATGGAAAAGGCCGAAGAGGTCAAACCGGTGGGCTGAAAGAAAAAAAGTGTAGTCGCTGATGCGTATAGATGGTAACACACGGATGGTGGGAATAATCGGGAATCCTTTAGATCACACCCTGTCTCCTGCCGTCCACAACGCGGCCTTTGATTATATGGGCCTCAACTGGTGCTACGTCCCCCTGCCCGTTCAAGATGGCTATCTCGAGGAGGCTATTGAGGGGCTGAAGGCACTCAGATTCGTCGGTGTCAACGTCACGATGCCGTTCAAGACCAAGGTGCTCCCTTTGCTCGACGAGGTCGACATGTTCGCAGAGTCGGTCGGGGCCGTAAACACCATACTGCTCGACAAGGGCAGGTTGATCGGTTACAACACCGACGGCCGGGGCTTCTACACGGCGCTCGTCAGGGATCTCGGTTACGACGTCAGGGGGAGGAGGGTCCTCATCATGGGCGCCGGCGGCGCCTCCCGCAGTGTGACGGTCTCACTCGCTCTTGCCGGATGTGCTTCGATAGTCATCGTGAACCGGTCGCCTGAAAAGGGCAAGCAACTGGCCGGAATAGTAAAACAGAGCGCCCCGGGAATCGAGGTCAAGTGGTTTTCGCCGAACGAGAATTATGACCTTCTTGTTGCCGAGTCCGATGTCATCATAAATGCGACGCCTCTCAACAACTTTCACGGGTCCGTGCTCAGGGTTCCCGTAGCAATGCTGAACAAGAACCAGGTTGTATGCGACCTTAACTACTCTATCTATCAGACGCCCTTGCTACAGGAAGCCGAGGCGCGGGGCGGCCGGGTAATGGACGGGAAAGGCATGCTGCTCTACCAGGCGGCGGCCGCCTTCGAGATATGGACCGGCCTCGACGCTCCTGTCGAGGTTATGCGGGCAGCCTTGCACAAGGCAATGGAGGAAGCACATATCTAGAGTGAGCGGGATATATCATATAAAAGCGATTTGAGGCATGGAAAAAACAAGACGTGACAGGCTGGGCCGCATACTGGTCCAGAACAATCTCATAAGCGTGGAACAGCTTGATAAAGCTCTTGCCGAAAGCGGCGACTCCGGGAAGTCGCTGGCGCGCGTCTTGGTAGACATGGGAATGCTCACGGAGGCCCAGTTGACCTCTATCCTGGCTGAAAAGATTGGCATAGAATATATGGACCTCGGTTCATACCACATCGACCCTGAAGCAGCGAACATCATAGACGTCGAAATGGCAAAGAGGTATCTGGCCCTGCCCATCGACTATAAGGATGGGAAGCTGGTGGTCGCGATGGCGGACCCCACCAACGTCTTCGCTCTCGACGATATACGCATCATGGGCGGAATGGAGATCATGCCTGTGGTGAGCACTAAAGCGGACATTATCAGTGCCATTGAGACGTATGTGCGGAACACGGCCGATACGGACGAGGAGTTCGGGGAAGCAGAGTACCTGGAGGAAGAGGAAGAGGGCGAAGAAGAGGAGGAAGAGGTTTTCAGGGAGGCGGGCGAGGACGCGCCTATAGTCAAGTACGTCAATCTGATAATCAGCGAGGCCGTCAGCGAAGGCGCAAGCGACGTGCACATCGAGCCCGGGGTAAAAGAAGTTCGCATCCGCTATCGAGTTGACGGGGTCCTGCGGGAGGTGCGGAGATCCCCGAAGAAAGTACACCCCGGGATGGTCTCGCGAATCAAGATACTCTCCAACATGAACATAACGGAGAGGCGAGTTCCACAGGATGGGCGCTTCACCATGAGCGTAGCGGGGAAGGATATCGATCTGAGGGCAGCCTCCTTGCCTACAGTCTACGGGGAGAAGATCGCCTTGAGGATACTCGACCGCTCCTCGATCCTTATTAGCCTTACCGACCTTGGCCTGGAGTCTGAACCGCTCAGGGTCTTCAGGGAGTCCTTTCACAAGCCGTACGGCACGGTGATCGTCACGGGCCCGACCGGTTCCGGCAAGACAACGACGATGTACGCGGCCCTGGGCGAACTCAACCAGCGTGAGGTAAACACCATAACTGTAGAGGACCCTGTCGAGTACCAGATGGCCGGGCTCAACCAGGTTCAAGTGAACGCAAAAGTGGGCTTGACGTTTGCCGCGAGCCTGCGGTCTATACTGCGTTGTGACCCGGACATCGTCATGATCGGAGAGGTCCGCGATACCGAGAGCGCGAAAATGGCGATAGAATCGGCCCTTACGGGCCACATGGTCCTGTGCACCCTCCACACGAATGACGCGCCATCTGCCATGACCCGAATGATTGAGATGGGTGTGGAGCCCTTCCTCATAGCTTCCGCGGTGGACGCTGTGGTGAGCCAGCGGCTGGCCCGCCGTCTCTGCGTTCACTGCCGGCAAGAGACGACTTACGAAAGCGAGTATCTTAAGAAGATCGGCTTTCCCGTCGATGGAGAAGAGAAGGTAACCCTTTATAGAGCCGAGAGCGGCGGCTGCCCGTTCTGCTCGAAGACCGGGTTCAGAGGTAGAATCGGTCTATATGAGGTGCTGGGGATGGACGAGGACATAGAGAAGCTCATTGTTGGCATGGCAACCGCCAGGGATATAGGCACTCTGGCTCGGGAAAAAGGAATGAGCACTCTGAGGCAGGACGGCTACATAAAAGTAAAGAGGGGGATCACTTCCATCGAAGAGGTCCTGCGCGTTGTTATGTAGTAACCTTATATTCATCATTCGTGGAATCTATCGGAGGTGAGCCACTTGGCAGTAAAAAGTGTAAAACTCGAAATAAACGAGTTGCTGGAGGAAGTTATCAAGAGGGGAGCGTCCGACCTCCACATCACTGTGGGCGTGCCGCCTGTGCTACGCGTAAACGGCGTTCTCCAGAGGATGGACCTCCCGAAGCTTTCCAGCGACGAGACGCGTGAGATGGTATACAGCATTCTGACGGCACGTCAGCGCGAGACACTCGAGACCAACCTCGAGTTCGACCTTTCCTACTCGGTGCCAGGTAGCGCGCGGTTCAGGGTAAACGCCTACTTCCAGAGGAACAGCTTGGGTGCGGCGTTCCGGATAATCCCCTACCGCATCAAGAGCATCGAAGAACTCAAGCTCCCGCCGATAGTGAAGGAGTTCGCGCAGCTTCCACGCGGGTTCGTACTGATTACCGGGCCTACCGGGCAGGGAAAGTCGACTACCCTTGCCGCCATAATTGACATAATTAACTCGACCCGAGAGGAACACATAATGACGGTCGAGGACCCCATCGAGTTCCTGCACCTTCATAAAAAGTGCATCGTCAACCAGAGGGAGGTCGGCGCCGATACGCACTCGTTCGCCAACGCTCTCAAGTACGTGCTGAGGCAGGACCCGGACGTAATCCTTGTTGGGGAGATGAGGGACCTCGAGACTATTTCCACTGCGCTGACCGCTGCTGAGACGGGACACCTCGTGTTCGCCACCCTGCACACGCAGGACGCGCCGCAGACCATCGACAGGATCATCGACGTTTTCCCGACATATCAGCAAATGCAGGTCAGGTTACAGTTGGCATCTACTATACAGGCTATAGCCACCCAGCAGTTGTTACCCACAAAGGGCCGAGAGTCCAGGGTGCCGGCCGTGGAGATAATGATAGCCACCTCCGCCATACGGAACATGATCCGGGACGCGAGGGTCCACCAGATATATTCGGCCATGCAGGCCGGAGGCCAGCTCAGCATGCAGACTATGGACGCCTCGCTGGCTGCCCTGTACAGGGCTGGCCAGATAACGTATGAAACCGGGCTCGCGAGGTCGCAAAACAAGGATGACTACCGGGGGCTCGTTGGGCGATAAAACTTGTTACGGGCGTGCCGCGTGTTTGTTGTGTTAATTGTTGTTGATAATGTTAAAGATTTGTTTCAATACTGCGACACTCATGCAGGAAATGAACGTTATATACATCTAGGAGGTACAGGATGGCTGTCGCATATACTTACAAGGTAAGGGACCGAAACGGCCGAGAGATAAAAGGGTCTCTCGAAGCTGACTCAGTTGACGCCCTGACCGGAAAACTGGGCCAGATGGGCTATTTCGTGGTCTCCGTGGAGGAGGTCAAGACATCCCTCCGCAAGAAAGAGTTCCACATCTTCGGGGCGAGAGTCAAATCCAAGGACATCACGATTTTCACCCGCCAGTTCGCCACCATGATAAACGCTGGCCTGCCCCTGATCAAGTGCCTGAGCATTCTTGCGCAGCAGACAGAATCGCAGGTTCTGTCGGACATAATCACGGATTGCTCCAAGGAACTCGAGGCAGGCCGGTCTCTCTCTGAGGCCCTGTCCAAGCACCCCGAGGCGTTCAACGACCTGTACGTCGCAATGGTCAGGGCCGGCGAGCTCGGTGGCATGCTGGACGACGTTCTGCTCAGAGTCGCGGACCAGTTGGAGCGGGATGCGGAAATCCGGCAGAAGATAAAGTCCGCGATGACTTACCCTATTGTGGTGCTGGCGATAACCATCTTGGTAGTGACCGCCATGCTAATGTTTGTTGTGCCGAAATTCGGCAAGATGTTCACGGAGCTCGGAGGAAAACTGCCTACTTACACACAGATACTTGTCAACATTAGCCATTTCCTGGCAGGTTGGGGAGGGCTTGTAGTCATCGTCGTAATCATCGGCCTTGTATTCGCTTACAGGCGCTTCAAGGCGACTGAAACGGGCGGCATGACCATTGACCGCATCAAGCTGAGGTTGCCTCTCGTGGGTACACTTTTTCACAAGACAGCTATGTCGAAGTTCTCAAGGACACTCGGGACGTTAATCTCTTCGGGCGTGCCTATCCTGGGAGCGCTTGAGATAACGGGAGATACCACCGGAAACATGGTCGTTACAAAGGCCCTCGACGAGGTACGCGCCGGAGTCAAAGAAGGAGAGACCATTGCGCGCCCGCTTACACAAACGGAGATATTCCCCCCGATGGTGACCCAGATGATAGCGATCGGTGAGGAGACGGGTGCTTTGGACGTCATGCTCGCTAAAGTGAGTGACTTCTACGACAGCGAGGTCAACGCCGCCATGGACAGCTTCGCTTCGATTATTGAGCCTGTCCTGCTGGTTGTGCTGGGTGGATCGGTGGGAATGATTGTAATCGCTCTGTATATGCCGATTTTCAAGATTATAACATTAATAAAGTAGTGCAAAAAGGTTATTATCGCTCACCATTTCGGTTGATAAACTGACAAAATAGTAAAGTTTTTAAGAAAATGCGTCGAGTAAGATATTGAGAAAGTGTAATTATACGCTTTTGTTTGGCTTATGGAAGGGAGGAGGTGAAGAGAAATGTTTAGAAGGAAAGAAGGCTTCACGTTGATCGAGCTATTGATCGTAATACTCATCATTGCCATCCTGGTGGCCATAGCGTTGCCGCTGTACCTGAACAGCCAGAGAAACGCTAAGGTAAGAACGTGCCAGGCGAACCTGAGGACCTTGGATGGGGCCGTAAACGCGTACCGTGCGGACTTTGAGGTAGACCCACGCGCTGGCGGTCCCGGAATAACTGACATGGTGAACAGCGGCTACATGAAAAAGTATCCGACATGTCCGGCGGGGACTGTCTCGTACGTACTATGGTCCGGGACGGCCGGGACCCTGGAAGCATCTTGCTTGGTCAGCAGTGCCCATACACTTTGATCAGGTTCAGGCCAGATGTAAAAAGGGCGAGAAAGCCGACCTATGCGGGTCGGCTTTCTAGGTTTTTAAGTTGGTCTCACGCAGGCTACACTCTAAGGACTTGGCAGATTAAGTAGTCTGCGGGCGGTCTTGGCATACTCACTGTTCGGGTCCAACTGGATAGTCTTTTTGAACTGGTCGACGGCAGCCCTGGCATGACCCGATTCTTGGAGCGCCAAACCGTAGAGGTAATGGGTTTTTGGATTGTCTGGCTTGATCCCGACAGCTTTCTTGAGTGCGTTGGAAGCGCTACCGTATTCCTTTTGCGAGAAGTAGATTTCCCCGAGCGAAGTGTAGGCCTCAGCATCTTCAGGATCAGACATTAGGTATCCCTCAAGTTCGAAAATGGCTGAAGGATACTGTGAGGTCTCGACATAAGCACGGGCTAGCGTAGGCGAGTGATAATCGGGGTTGATCACCCTGACCCGCGGAAAATATAACGTAGTCTCCTTGTATCTACCCATCAGGTTCAGTACCTGTCCCTCGAATTCGTGCATGAACGTGAAGTCCTCGCAGCTGTAAAGCGTCGGGACATAAAGATTCAACTCAAACCGGTTTATGATTTCTCGATAGGCCTCAGATGCGGCTTGATAGTCTCTTCTGGCGTAATCGAGGTTGGCCTTGAGAATACCCGGGAATAGAATTGCCTCCCTTGCGTCGCTGTCAAGATCGCCGAACGGAGTCCCGGAGTCCCTGATTCGTAAGTGCGTGGTTCTTGGTGTGCCTTCCGGTTCAGAACCCTCCGGTAAGACTTGAACGAGGTATCCGTTCCACCGGTAGCTCCAGTCGAATTTGATGAAACCGGTTAGAGTTGAATAGACAGTCAAGTCTTTATTATTCTTTTGCACCAGCTGAACGTACTTCGATTCGCCTTGTGAGGGACCGTAACCTGGAGTGATTCTGCTGAGGAGGTCCTTACCCTCGAAACCGGAGACACCGGTTGCCTCCGGGTTTATCACTCGTACGTTGGGAGACTCTCGCTCCACCACCTGCAGGTATCGGCAGGGAAAATAAACGTTGTCGGAATCGACGGCAATCACACTACCCGTTCCGGCAGTCTCGAGCATATTTCGGGCCATGTCCGAGGCGAAGTAGTAATTGCTTTTATCGACTTTCTTATAGTGAGCCGCTACTGCCAACGCTGGACAGGAAAGAAGTATCAGAGCCATGAGCGAGATCGAAGCAAATTCGATAAACTTATCGCACCTTTCTGCCAGTCGCTTGGCCATAGAGACTAGAAATGCGGCCCCCAGCCCGATCAGCAGAGAGAAGATCATGTAGCTGAGGTAATAGAAATGAGCGCGGAGCACTGACTCTATCTGGTTGTACGTCATAACCGGCAACAGTGCGAGTATGAATAGAAGGAGCAGAAATATCGGGTACTTCTTCTTACGCATGCCCATTGAGGATAGAAATCCCAGCCCCCCGAGCCACGCGAAGTACGGAAACTCCGTATTCAGTGTCCCGAAGTAGCGCAAAAACCTGCTTCCCAAGAGAGCGAACGGGTATTTAAAGAGCCCTCCTCGTTGGTGATAAAAGGTTACGTGCTGAAACCAGCGCTTCAGGGTGGAAGGGTCACCGTAGTTGTAGGCGGGCCCCCTGAAGGCGGCGGTCGGTTCATAGAGATAGGGGAGCAGACCGAGAAGGAAGAATACCGCAATGCGAAGTACGTTTCGTGGTTCGATGATCTCGCGCCAGCTTGTATCCAGGGCGAAAAAAAGGAACGCAGGTAACAGATAAATGGTAATGAAATGGTTAGAGAGCGCAAGCCCGAAAAACAGGGCGAATAACGCGAGCGTATTATCGGCCGACGTTTTTCGCCCTTCTTCAAGCTGTCTCTCCCACCGCAGGGCGAAGACGATCAAAGCCGCTGTGAGAAAAGTCGTGATGCTGTAAGTCTCCGGTATTACTGTCTGGTACCAGAACGTGTAGGAGAAGCAGTAGGCAAGTGCGCCGACGGCTCCACCGAGTCGGCTGAGGCTCATCCGGTACACGATCCAGTAGATGAGGCAGGTCGTAATCGAAGCCATTATTCCGCTGTAGAGGCTCACTCTGAATGCCAGCGAGCCAAACGGGACCAGGAGAGAGAACATTTTCGCGGTCATCAGGTACAGGGGGTAGCCTGGGCCGTGGCAGTTCCCGACGGTCGAGATAGCCATCAGGAAATCACCCGAGTCCGAAAAAGTGACAGTTCGAGCCGCCGTCAAAGCGTGCAGTAAGAAGCTCAGGAGAAACAGGGCCGGCATCATGACCATGTCCGGCCTGGATCTGACCTTTTCCGTTAGCCGGTAAAGGTCTCGGGGGAGGGAAGCCGATGGTTTTGGTGTATCATTTTGCATACTGCAGATTATAACTTGAGCCCGGTGCTGTTCAAAAGGTTGGTCGACCGGGACAAAATGGAGTGATAAGGTGACCTGGTTTTATTATATCGCTGTTGCCGGGTTCGGCCTGATTCTAGGGAGCTTCTTCAACGTCTGCATCTACAGGATGCCGCGCGAGGAATCGCTGGGACAGCGCTCGCACTGCACGACCTGTGATTCGACAATCCGTTGGTACGATAATATACCGCTGCTCAGCTTCGTCTTACTTCGTAGGCGGTGCCGGAAATGCGGTGAACGAATCTCATGGAGATACCCCCTGGTCGAGCTTACAACTGCTCTCCTCTTTGTCCTTGTCTACTGGTGGAGCGTAAACCTGATGTCCGCGGACATGGGGTTACCCGAAGGAAGTAACGTCTCACCTGAGTTGTTCATTGGCCTTCTTCTGGTCTCCGTGCTGATAATCTCGGTCGGTGCCGACATCGACTTCGGGATCATACCTAACATGGCGATTTACCCCGGGATGATCATCATGCTCGCACTCGTGATAGGTTCAGCTCTGTACCGAGGGCAACCCGGTCGGATCGGCCTCTCGATTGCCGGTGGAGCCATAGGCGGCGGTTTTCTGCTTGCTGCCGGGCTTGTATATGGCGCTATCTTCTTAAGAGGGCGCGACGTTCCGGATGACGCGTCGCAGGAGCAGACTGATGAGTCAGAGGCCGGGATTCGTCATCCAAGATTGGACCTTCCTACAGGGATAGGAATGGGGGATGTAAAGCTCGTTGCCTTTATTGGCCTTGCACTGGGTTATTTTCATTTGTATCTTGTTGCCCTCCAACTGTTCTTAGGCTTTCTCATCGGGGCTATCGTCTCAATTGCTTTACTGGGATTCAAGATTAAGAACCGGAAAGACCGAATTCCTTTTGCTCCATTTCTTGCTTCCGGCGCCGTTATCGCCCTCATCTGGGGTAAACAGCTTGCAGACCTGTATATGAAACTCTTGAGGTGACATCGAAAGCTGTCCCTAGATTCTCTATCATATGGTTGAACTTGAACCTCTACACTACAAACAGTCAATATCTGATAATTTTGAGATTTTTTTATCTGTTTGAAGTAAAGTGGTCAAGTTTGTTGTATAAGTTTACGAAAGAGAATATTGACAATATTGTTTAGAATAGTTCATAATTTGATTCTCTAGTTAAGGAATAACCAAACTGTCTCAACCAGTTAAAAAGATTTAACGTTTAGAGTCCTATGATGAAGGTGAGCAGAGATGAGCAACAAGTTACTAACAGTTAATGAAGTTGCGAAAATCTTGCGAGTCTCGAACATGACGGTTTACAGGCTGGTGAAGAGCAAGCAACTTCCGGCTATCCGTGTAGGGAAGAATTACAGGATAAAAGAGAACGACGTTGAAAGGTATTTAAGTAGGGGTTCGGTGTAGCCAACACGTTCTCGCGTTTTGCGAGCCGGATAAAAGGAATGACTGTACAGAACCCGGTTTCTTGGACGCAAACTTACAAGGGGCACTCGATGAGGCCGCAGGCGAGGGGCGTCGCTCCGCTCGGGCTACACACTAACTGCTCTGCAACGATCGCGTCATTTCAGTTCTTCACTGTACAATCGGAACACGTCATTGGATGTATGGATTATCACTAACGTTTGTTCAAAGTATATGGGTCCGATATAATTACGGGAATGTCAGGCCGTAAGCCAGGTGTCAGGGGTGAAATCGTTGGCCAAGTCAGGGGTCGTCGTAGGGCTGGATATTAGCAGGGGTTCAATAAAAGCCGCTGAGGTTAATATCAGAAGGGGAGAACCCGTACTGACTAATCTCGGGTTGGTGTTGGTTCCCGAAGACCTGGTGCGCGACGGCGAAATCGACGACGCGGCGGCCGTCTCGGAATTCTTAAAAGACCTCTGGAAGCAAAACGGTTTTCGACATCGCAGGGTGATACTTGGCGTATCAAACCAGAAAGTGATAGTACGACCGTTGGACCTCCCGTTTATGGACGAGGATGAGCTCGATAGCGCGGTCAAGTACCAGGTGCAGGAATTCATCCCAATACCTATAGATGATGCGATCGTGGACTACGAGGTCGTAGAAGAGTACATGACGGGGGAAGACGAGAGGATGCAGACGGTCCTGCTCGCCGCGGCGCACCGCGAGATGATCCAATCGTTCATGGATGCGGTCACGGGGGCGGGACTTATTGCTGAAGCCATCGAGCTCAAAGCCTTCGCCCTTGCCAGGTCCCTCATAAAGAAGCAGTACCAGTTCCTTGAGGAAGAAGGCGAGGGAGGCGGCAGTGTTTGCCTTCTAAACATCGGTGCCGGCATCTCCGACATATGCGTCGTGAAGGAGGGGACACCCCGCTTCGCGCGAATGTTGATGCGTGGGGGCGATTATTTCACCAAGGTGCTGTGTGATAATTTGAATATTACTCCGGTGGAGGCAGAAGAGATAAAGTGGGGGCGCAGCACCGTTGAAGAGGCGAATAAGGTGCTTCAGAGGGAGCTGAGAACTTTCGTAGGTGAGATCAGGCGGTCCCTCGAGTATTATATCTCGCAGACACAGGAGAGAGACCTCAACAAGGTGATACTCTCCGGCAGCGGCTCGAAGATCATCAATCTTCCCCTCGAGTTAAACCGGGACCTGCGCTTGCCGATAGGGATAGGACATCCGCTTCAGAACGTACAACTCGGCAAGCTTCCGTATTCACCCGAGGAGATTGCGGAGCTGGAGGCGTCAGTTTCAGTGTCCGTTGGTCTGGCTTTGAGAGAGATGGAGGAATGAATTGACCAGGATTAACCTGCTGCCTCCAGAAAAAATAAAAAGGAAGAGAGCGGGGGCGGTGCGGGCGCCCTCCGCGCGGTCATACTGGTGGCTCCTTGTCGTGCTGCCAGTGGTTGTCGCGGCAGCGATGGGATTCTGGTACTTATCCCTGAACTCGCAGATGAAGGCAAAGGAAGACGCACTGGCTCAAGCGAAGACGGAGCTAGCTGACTGGCAGGCAAAGAATCAAGCGCTGCAGCCGTACAAGGCCCGACAGGAGGAGATCGTGGCTATCGAACAGGTAGCGGTTAGAGCGCTTCAGGGTCGTGTTTACTGGGCACGCATCTTGAACAACATCGCGATAATGTGCCCCAAGAACATATGGATAACCTCCCTTAGCGGCACCTCCTCAGGTGGTACCGCAGGGAGCGTGGCTTTCGAGGGTTTAGCCCTGCAGTGTTCAAACCGGCTGCATGCGACAATGTTCTATCCGTATTATCCCGACTACAAGCCGATTGCGTATTGGCTCGAGCGGATGGCGCAGATAAGTCAGTTCCAGCGGGTCTGGCTTTCCAGCGCGGAACCGACCAATGTAGGGGGAACGACTACTACTGCGGGCGTAATGACTAGTGGTATCTGGCTGATGCGATTCAGCTCGCAGGCGACTTTGAACATGCAGACTGCGACTGTCGGCGGACCCGTTCAGGCGGCACCAACCCCAGCCGCACCCACGACTCCATCCACCTCCGGTACCACTGGAGGTGCAACCAAATGATGAGGCGACCGGGGCTGGTACTCATAATTGCCGTATTATTATGCATAGTGATCGGCGTCCTGGGCTACTTCCTGTTGGTCGGTCCGAAGAAGGGCAAGATCAGTAATAAGCAGAAGGAAGTGGAAGCTAAGGAGGCCGCGATTGAAACAGAAAAAAGCACCTACAAGCAGTTGTTGGAGATAAAGAACCGGTCCGCTGAGTATGAAGCCAGGTTGCAGGAGCTCCATGTGAAGATACCGGCTCAGCCCGAGCTTCCTTCACTGATAAGGAGTATCCAGGCTGCATCCGATCCAGCAACGGGTGCAGGTCTTCCCTGGCTTTCTTTTGCACCCGGCGAGGTAAGCAGCGGGGGGCAGGGTTACTCTACGTACACGTTCACCATGACGGCGGCAGGCTTCTACGATGAGGTGGTGGATCTTATATATAGAATGGAGCGATTCAAGAGAGCTGTAGTCATTGACAGCATCAGCTTGGCACCAACCACCAGCATTCTGGGTACTACTTACAGTGCAAACCTGGGGCTCGTCCAGGCCAGCATATCTGGAAGGACTTTTACTTTCTATTCTGTGGCAGGCGCAGCGGGAGCTCCTACGACGGTTCCGACGGTACCGTCGAGTGCTACACAGGGGCCAACGCAGAGCGGGACTACAGGCACAAAATAATGATCTGATATCGAGGGAACGGGAACAAAGGCTATGACTCAGATTAGAAAGATGAAACCCAGAAATACAGACGATAGCCGAAACCAAACTCTTACAATAGTAGCCGTGGCTCTAGTGGCGTGCCTGGCCTTGGCCCTCAGCATAATCTTTATCATCGGCAGTGGGAAAGGGCAGAAGGCCGGCCGGGGAATCACGGCCCAGACGAGCGGCACAACCGTGTCTCCGAGCGTGACATCTTCTGCAGCTCAAACGACATTGACGATCGAGCAGGTAGAGGTTCCCCCTCTGTCTATTTATCGCCGCAGGAATCCGTTCAAACCTTTGATCAACATGGAGCCGACCGCCGCGCTTGCGCCGACAACTGCCACGGTAACGACCACTCCGACAACACCGGGCGCGGGGCAGCCCGGAGTCATCACAATTCCTCCTCAATTGGAGCCGCCGGGCAGTCCTTCTGCGGGTGAGGTTGTATCGAGTGCAGTCACGCTGGAGGGCGCCTTCGAGCAGGATGGCAATAGGTTCGCGCGCATCTGGGTGGCAGACAGACTGTTCGAGAAGGTCGCGGTGGGGGACATATTCGGCGATAACTATAAGCTCCTTGCCATCGGCCGGGATGCAAGCGCTATGATTCTTTATGGAGACGAGCGGTTTACTATCTTTGTCGGCCAGTCGATATACTGGTGACGTGGCGGCCGCTGTGGTTGGGATGGCACTGATTATCCGGTGATAGGGAACCGGGTGTATACACGAAAAGGGCGGCATCGCCGGTCCAGGTAGGTGCCGTCCTTGCTTTTTGGAGGGTGAAAGATGGCTCTGCGTCTTATTACGGCCGGTGAATCCCACGGTCCCGCACTTATCGCGGTGGTCGATGGCCTGCCGGCGGGACTCCCTGTGACCGAGGCTTATATCAATGGGGATCTTGTCCGAAGACAGCTCGGGTATGGTCGCGGCGCACGCATGCAAATCGAGAAGGACACCGTGCGGATTCTGTCCGGGGTACGCTTTGAGCGGACCTTAGGAAGCCCCGTTTCTCTCTACATCGAGAACCGCGACTGGGAGAACTGGCGCGAAGTGATGTCGGTTGAAGCGCCAGGTGGGAATCAACCGGTGCCCGAGACCAGACCCCGCCCCGGACACGGCGACTTCGCCGGGATGGTGAAATTCGATACCCACGATGCAAGGGACGTGCTGGAGAGGGCAAGCGCCCGTGAGACAGCGGCGAGGGTGGCGGCAGGTGCGCTGGCCAGGTGCCTGCTTGAGGAGGTCGGTATAAAAATAATGAGCGGGGTCGTATCCATCGGGAGAGTGTCTGCTCAAAGCGATAACGATGTTAGCGAGTCACAATTCGAGGGGGTCGATGAAGACCCATTGAGGTGTGCCGACAGTGACGCCTCAAAGCTGATGACGGAGGAAATCGACCGTGCTGCGCAGGACGGCGACACCTTGGGGGGTACCTTCCAGGTGGCAGCTTTTGGAGCTCCTCCCGGCCTCGGTTCACCCGCTCAGTTCGATCGCCGGCTCGACGCCAGGTTGTGCGGAGCGCTCGCTTCGATACCCGGGGTAAAGGGGGTTGAAGTAGGCGAGGGATTCGCCATTGCCGAGGTTCGTGGTTCCGAGGCGCACGATGAGATCCACTACGAGAAGGCCTGTGGTATCTTCCGACCGACGAACAGGGCCGGAGGGCTCGAGGCCGGGATGACAAACGGTGAGACGATCTTGCTCCGGGCGGCCATGAAGCCGATACCAACCCTTGGGCGTCCTCTCGCGACGGTTGATAGCGAGCGGTTGGAGCCGGCCCAGGCATTCAAGGAGCGCGCGGACGTCTGCGCGGTACCCGCTGCGGCTGTCGTGGGAGAGGCGGTTGTGGCACTGGTGATTGCCGACGCGCTGCTCGAGAAGTTCGGTGGAGACTCTATGGCTGAATTGTCACGAAACCATGCGGGATACCTCCGACAGATAAATAAACTCTGGAAGCCTAGGGGACAGCGCGCTTGAAAAAGAGCAACATCGTGATCGCCGGTTTCATGGCTTCGGGCAAGACGACCGTGGGGGAGTTACTCGAAGAGCTTACCGGTAAAAAGCTCATCGACACCGATTCGATGATAGAGGAAAAGACGGGCATGAGCATAACAGAGATATTCAGTAACAGCGGAGAAGAGTACTTCAGGAGGCTGGAGCGCGATACCGTATCGAAGGCTGCATCGCGGCAGAACAGCATAATAGCGGTCGGCGGTGGAGCGGTGCTCGATGAACGCAACACCAGAGAATTGAAGCAGAACGGTGTCATATACCTGTTAAAGGTCTCCCCCTGTGAGGCCGCGCGGAGGGCCGGTTCTGGAGAGGAGCGCCCGTTGCTGGGAACAGACGAAGGAGAAATAGAGGAGCTGATGCGCGCTCGCGAACGGGCTTACACAGCCGCAGCGGATGTAGTTGTTGAGACAACGGAACTTAACCCGCGCGACATAGCACTCGGGATAGCTGTGGACTTTGACAAGAGAGCAGCGAAAGGTTGAGGCGGGCTTCCCGAATGGAGAAGATTCAAGTATCGCTGGGAGAACGAAGTTACACGGTTTTTGTTGGCGAGAAGCTATTGGACCGTACAGTCCAACTGGTGCCACCCGGTGACTCGCGGCGAGTAGCGATCGTAACAGACGCAAATGTCGGTCCGCTGTACACGGAAAGGTTTTCAAGCTCCTTGAGCGGCGCCGGCCTAAAGGTGCGGGTATTAGAGGTCGAGCCCGGAGAGCGTTCCAAGAATATCGAGAAAGTGACCGAGCTTCTTGATTTTTTTCTAGAGTCGGATCTGAGCAGGGTGGACATTGTAGCGGCACTTGGCGGTGGCGTTGTCGGTGACCTAGCCGGTTTCGCGGCTTCAACATACAAGCGTGGTATCAAGTTGTTACATGTCCCTACGACACTGATGGCACAGGTCGATTCGGCGATCGGCGGGAAGACCGGTGTCGACCTCGAGGCCGGAAAGAACCTTGTGGGGACGTTCCATCAGCCGGTTGCCGTAGTAGCAGATGTTGATACGCTCGAGACCCTGCCGGCCCGCGAATTCACGTCGGGCCTCGCCGAGGTAGCCAAGTACGAATTCCTCCACCCGGGCGCCTGGTCTCAAGCGGTCGCTGAGACGGCCGAGCGCCTCTTGGAACGAGACACTGCGGTGCTTGAACGAGTCGTTTCGGCGTGTGCACATGTGAAGGCGGATTTCGTCATGGCTGACGAGTACGACACCGGGGAAAGAGCCGCGCTCAACTACGGTCATACACTGGGACATGCCCTGGAGGCGGCGACCGAATACAGCCGCGTGTACACCCATGGCGAGGCGGTCTCTATTGGAATGGTCTATGCCGCAATTGTTGGCGAGGAGATAGGCGTAAGCGCAAAAGGCCTATTCGGACGTCACCGGAAGCTTCTGCGAACGCTGGGGCTTCCAACAAAGCCCACTGACCCACCGCCCGATTTTGATAAGCTTTTAAAGGCTATCGGGCATGATAAGAAGAGCGCAGGCGATGTCACGATGGTCATACTGCAGAATGAAGGCCGACCGGTCCTAAGTCGTTCGCTAGACGAGAACGCTCTTGAACGCTGCTACGAGCGACTGGTGGAAGGTGACTAGTATGGAGCGAATCCTCGTGCTCAATGGTCCGAATCTCAACCTGTTGGGAGAAAGAGACTCCACCCATTACGGAACCAAGACCCTCGCTGAAATCAACGAGGAACTAGACGGAAAAGCTTCGGAGCTCGGCGTCGAACTCGTCCTCTATCAGTCAAACCACGAGGGTGACCTGATAGACAAGATCCATTCTGAGAGAAAGAGGTGCCGGGGCATCATCATCAACGCCGGGGCTTTGACCCACTATAGCTACGCCATCCGCGATGCACTGGAGGCGATTGCTCTCCCTGTTATCGAGGTTCATGTGTCTGATATCACGCGCAGGGAGGAGTGGAGGCGCGAATCGGTTATCAGTCCCATCGCCAGGGGGGTCGTAATCGGTAAAGGTTGGATCGGCTATATCGAAGCGCTTGAAGAACTTGTCTCTTACCTGCGGGGAGGAGCTGGCAAGGATTGATCGATAAAGGTCTATTTGTTACTGACAAAATAGTCGCTTAACTTCTCGTACTTTTTACGGATAGTCAGCGTAAGCCTCTGTCGCCCTTCTCTTAGATTACTCAAAGCAGGCGTGCACTCGATCTCAAAACCCCAGTCCTGCCAGGAAGGGCCGACCCGGCCATCAAGGACGTTGACCCTGGTCTCGAGCGCCTTGTTGATCATGGACGGTACATCCCCCTCGTTCGAGAACCCGAGGAAGGACGTCGTTTCCGACATAATCCCCGGGAGGCTTGTGCCTTCCCCGTAAGAAGTGTAAACAAAATCAGTATCGGCTTCCCACGAATCAGGACCTCTCGTCGGGTAACAGAGAACGATGCCCTTGCCACTGGATTTGTCGGTCACAAACGGGCGCATCCTGTCGAACGAGATTGTAGCCCGCTGTCCGCTCTTTACGAGACTTCCGGCGGAAACCTCTCCGATTCTCGTGTCGGAGCCTCTCCGCAGTCTTATACCCGGCACCGGTCCAAGGTTGGGATTCTTGGATGGCTGTGAGCTGGAGCTCTCGTACGACGTCTTGCAGGATATCGAGGCGAAATCGTTTCCCTCAGCCAGGCTCACCTCGTAAACCCTGTGCACGGCCAGTTCACCCAGCTTCGCGTTTACGTCGACCTCGTACGCTGCCGAATCGCCGTTCGAATAGGTGAGTGATGGCCCTTTCGTCTCAACGGGACCGTTCACCCCGGGCACGCCGGGAACGGCGAGCATATCCTCCAGCGACCCCGTGTCGATACTCTTGTTCCCAGACACGTTTAAAGACTTGATGATCGCATAGGGAGTGTCGCTGTCCGCTACCACTTGAACCCGACCGTTGTCGAGTTCGACCCGGTTCCCACTAATACTTGGCGTAACCCTGGCCGTTACACCGCCCTGTTGTGCACTTCCACCGGCCACTTTTTCGGTTGTGCCGAGGACGAGAACATCACCCATCTCGACCGGTGTCCCGTCGAACACCGAAAGCGATATCCTGCTGACGGCGCTCGATGTCTTTGTAACCGTAAAGGAGCAACTGCCGTCATTTCCCGGAACCAAGTCCACTTTCCCGCTTTGACCGTTGATGAGGCTCGTGCCCGAACGGTCTTCGAGCACCAGTCTCATGCCGCCAATATTCTCGCCGCCCTTCCGGTTGAGTCTCAGCGCGAACGGCTCCGATTCCCCTAAAGCGATGACATTTATTCGCGGCTCGACAACCGCTTCAAGTTGACCTTGTACAAGCGGCTGTTCAACAGGAGCGAATACTGGTGAGATCGTTTTGTAACCGTCCAGCTCCACTGTCGTATCGAGCTCGGGAACTCTATTCTTATCGGAAAGCGCATAGTCGAACTCGAACCTGCCGGACCCATCCGCCTGGCCGGAGATGTCCGATAGCCCGCCGCCAAGTAACCGGCTTCCGGGGGCGTCCCGTACGGAGACCCTCGCGCCCGCTGCCGGCGCCAGGATTCCGGCAGGGCTCACCGCGACCGACATCCTGTCGAGTATGTTCGCTTTCTGGGTCTCAAGGTTCTGAAGCTCGGAAGCAAGCATGTTACCGTCTGGGGCGGCACCCTTCTGCGCGATGACCTTTTGGACCTGGACCTTGTTTTCGTTGTACTGCCTGGCGATATACTTGATCCTATCCGGGTCGATTTTCTTATTGCTCACGAAGTAGTCGAGCTCTTTAAGCCTTTCCTGGGCATGGTCCAGGTTCTTCCTGGCCTTGGTCACCGGGTCACCGGTGAACACCATCGAGATTTTTTCTCGCGCCACCTTGAAAACGTAGAGAGTATCACCGGGGTGGCTTCCCCGGGCGAGCAGGGTAAGCCCGAAGAACAAGATACCAGCGACGCAGACCGTCAGAAATGCAATCGCGGCGGCCCTGGGAAGCTGCAACAACCCGGTGCGCTCCTCGCCGGAAGCCGTCGATCGTTGTCGAACGCTCGGGGCGCCCGTCATCCGCGAGCGCCATGCGACCTTGAGCCTGAAAGAAAGACGTGGCTTTGTTGCCGGGATTGACCCTAATCCTTTGACTATATCCTGGTATTCGGCTGGCTTGTGAGTATCCTTAAAGTCTTCCGTCGCTCTCATCCTCGCATTGGGTCACGGCGAACCTTTCTCTCAAGCTCTTTATGCCCTTGAACTGAAGTCCCCTGACCGTGACCTTTTTCTTGCCGAGCGCTTCCGCCGTCTCCGATACGCTCAAATCTTTCATGAACCTCAGTACGAGCACCTCAGCCTGCGCCGGCGGAAGTTTCACTACCTCTCTGTATATCCTTTCCATCTCTGCACTCGTGGAGAGGACATCTTCTATCGCTTCTTCCTCCGATGCAAACCCGGGTATCTCGTCTATGTCAACCCATTCCCTGCTGACCCTGAAATGGTCCACCACGGAATTGTGGGCTATCCTGTAAAACCAGGCCTTTACCGAGTGACCCATCTCCTCGAACGAGCTGACCCCGGCATAACCTTTGCTGAAGACATCCATCGTCAGGTCTTCCGCGTCATGCACGTTGCCGACCCGTCGAAGTATGTAGTCGTAGATATCCTTGTAACAGAGCCGGAACAGCCTCCCATAGGCTCTTTTATCACCTTCCTTTGCCCTGGCAATGAGTTGTCCTAATAACTCCTCAGGGGGGGCTTTCGCCATGCCTTTCCACCCTCTTAAACGGAAGTACTTGCCGGTTTGTTGACGCCGCCCGGTTTTTGATGCTCGATCGAAACACGCTTATCGGGGAGCCGGCGGGACGGTGAAGAAACGTGCAAATGACCTCTCCTCGCTTTCAAAGAGTACTTTCGGTTATTATAGGTGATTACATTAGGTAGATTGCCTTGTTCACCACACCATCTCAAAAGTTACAGAAATGCGGGCGGCAGTGGACGAAAGCGACGGAGGGCGGAAGGGCTTGTTGTTGCCGGTCTTTACGGTCGCACTGGTGCTGGCTCTTTTCGCCGGTATCGTTTGGCTGGTAGCGGACGGGGTATCCTCCTTCAACGGCAATAATAACGGCCAGGTTGCCGGAGGAGGCGCCAGCCTCATGAAGCGCGTAGGGGAGCTCATAGATTGCACTCGCGTGATCAACGACCCACTACCCTTGGTCGGCAGCCGCTCCTACGATTTTCTGGCGGACATAGACGGTGATTCCCGAACAGGCGGGTTCGAAACCCCGGGATATGGAAAGGGTCTCGAGAGGGTGGTCATTTATAGACCCGGAGAGAGTAGCACGGAACTGAGAGTCGACGTCCGTACCGCTCCGGGCCAGAGTCCGCGCTCCACAGTTCTGACCGGGGACCTGGACTCAAACGACCCCCGAGCTTTCGGGATAGACTGCATGCTGGAGTCACCTGTGAAAAACGGCGAAACGACCAGTCAAAGGAGCCAGCTCGACGAGAAGCCAGTGCGTGTAGGCGTCACACTGGTGTTGGGACCGCTTGAGGGTGAAACCGCGGGGAGCCAGAAGTGCAAAAAAGTCATCCGGCTTAGAGCACTGGCGAAAGAAACAAACCCCTGAGGCTTCCTTATGGATATGGTCCATCTCTGCAGACACCCATTCAAAGTAAAGCGAAATGGCTTTTTTACCGTTATATATAGTAGAAAAACTGCATAGATCAAATTCACCACGGGAATAGGAATGATGGTAGCTGGAAAGATGCGCACTCAAGGGGGTAGAAGATTTGCTAAAAGTGTAACTATGGCTAACACAACTGGAAACACAGCCCCTGGTGGGGATATGGTTATAAATGGAAAGAGCGATTTACAGAGGAAACAGTTGGATTAGCGTCAACCAAACAGGCGTTAAAAACGTTTTAGTATAAAGAAAGGTTTAATTTGTGAAATTATTTGAAGCCTCAAAAAGCCAAGAGGGGTTCTCATTAGTAGAACTGCTCACTGTTGTTGGGATAATAGGCATCTTTCTTTTTATTGGCACTTTAGTCCTTACTTCTACCAACGCTAAAGCCATAATGAATAGTGGTGTCAGTCAAATTTCCAGGTCATTAGATGATGCGTATTCTTTGGCTCAAGCCGAAAAAGTAAAAGTTACAGTCAGGTTCTATTCTAGAGATGATGGCGATGTCGACAAGAAAAACAGGTATGAGGTCTTGAAAGGAGATTCAGAAGAACCAGTAAAACCTCCGATTGGGATAAGTGCTACGAACGTGGGAGGTTCTTATTACTACAGGTTATCGGATAGTGGCAAGAATCTTACTATAGTTTCTCCTGTTACAGGAGAAACTATAGTAACTGTAGTGCTTAAACCTTCTGGCTCTACTACGAAAAGTGTTGATGTTGTTACTGGTGTTCCTGTGGGTAAGACAATAACACTTTCTTATCCAAGCCTTCCCGACAAGGACATAATTGTTAATCCAGAGGGTGAGATTTCTTATTAAGGGGTGTGTAACCGAAATGTTGAGGTTTGGAAAAATGTTGAAAGCGTCAAGAAGTCAAAGCGGTTTTACAATAGTAGAGGTTTCTATGGCTATGTTACTTCTCCTTATGGCTTCGATAGGAATGATAGGTGTGTTCAACAGTTCCACTCAACTTTCTCTTATAGCCAGACAAGCAAAGGAAGCACAGCAGTTTGCACGTACAGTTTCTGAAAAGATACGGGCTTTGCCTTTCTATGTACCCTATTCTGGAGTTGACGCAGACGTGGACGACTATTTTTGGGGTACGGCTGGACTTGGACAACAAAGAGAGAGCTTTACTACCAACAACTGGGACACTCCCCCCGAGAACCCGTTTGTTGACTGTCCAACTACTCTGGCGACTGATTCTAGATTTACTTGTCAAGTGAAAATGGCATACGTTCTTGACGATCTTTCTACTATAGGGATGAAAAGCGACTGGATACCAGAAGCAGGAACAACCCAAGAAGGAAAGGACGAACCCCGCGATAATAAGGATAAGGCTTTTAACGTAATAAAATATGAAGTCAAAGTCACTTGGATATCGAGAAGAATAGGTGGTTCCACTACTCGTACCTACAGTTATGTAACCCTTATGACCAGCACCGAATCTGAAGCTTATATTGGCGTAGTCAGTATGATAAATATCTCCACCGATCCTTCACAGTGGGGTACCGGTGGCGAGAAATCCAACACAGCTCCTCATACGCCAAGTAATGGTACGGCAAGTAATGTTCAAGTCGAGATAAAAGGATACGGTTTCAATAAAGATAGTGTCCCCCTTCTCGTCAGAAGCGGTTATCCGGACCTGGCTTTCCAAAGCTTTACTGTGAACGATGATTCAAAAACCATTACAGGTTTTCTGAAGCTTGATTCTGGAAGTACAGGCAAACCCTGGTCGCCAAGACAGGCTCCCGGAATGTGGACTGTGAGAGTGGGTACAGGTGCTGTCTTTGCTTATGGCTACGAAATTTTTGAAGTGGAGTTTCCACGTCCTGTAATCACTTACCGTGACCCGGTCAAGGGGCCGACTTTGAGTAGTGCGTTCTCAATAACTGCCGGTGGGAACAACGTACTCAATCTTGGTGGAACCCCTCCTTCTTATTGTGGTGCTACTATTCGGTTGGTGAAGGATGACGCTCCTGCTACAATAATAGACCCCATAGCAGGTACTAATACATACAAGACACCTGTGCCTGCAAATAAAGGCTACTATCCTGACTATAATACCGTGACAGCAGTTTTCGATTTGCGTAATAGGCAACCCGGAAACTACTATGTTGAAATCGCAAACTGCGAGAATAACGCAGGTCCTCTGGAGGGCGCCGGGAACACGATTTCAATACCCGCCGCCGGTTTCAAATTTGAGATTTATTTGGGCGGGATATTCTATCCTGATGCAGACCCCGAAACTTCCAGCGTTGACGGATGGGTAAACCGTTATCCCGTCATCGAGGCGTTCGCAAACATTCGGAAATGGGCTGGATCATGGGCAGGACCAGCCGTTAATGAAGCAACGTCTCCGAACCTGACGGGTTGCGGTGGCTTGTTAGCCATCCCCAACACGTACAACAACATGGCCCGTAGTATCTTTGTGTTCGATACCTCTGCCATCCCCTCTGGCGCAACAATCACAAGTGCGACGTTCGGCATATATGTCACCTCAAGACTCAATGATTTGGGTATGACCGACGCCCAAGCCGCCCTGTCTCTCGTAGGCGTAACACCAACCACCGATACCAACATCGTGCCGGCGGATTACAACATCGCAAGGTGGACTTTCACCCGGTACGCTAATGACATTCTTTGGAGTAACGTCTCTACGGGCGCGTACAACACCATGGCCCTGCTCCCCGCCGGACTTGCCATAATCGGCAAGGCTCCGGTTGGCAGGACAAGGCTGGGGTTGACGTTGGGGGTCGATACCGACAACGGCAGTCCTCCGTGGGTGAACGGGAAATCAACCCAATATGGAATAAGGTTTGCCGACTATACTGGTACGACTTATGACCCGTACTTGGAAGTTAGGTGGAGCTTGTGATATCCGTACCAGCCAAGTCGCTGTCAGTAACAAAGTATAAAAGAATAGTAGAAAAAGACCAAAACGAAAAAGGGTTCAGCCTTGTAGAACTTGTGATAACGATGATAATATTCGTTATCTTTCTGGCAGGTATTTTGTTCCTGTTTGAGTTTGGGTTGACGAGTGCCAAAAAACTTCAAACGAGGTCTGTTCTTAATACAAAGATCTCAACCGCAATGGAAAAAATGTTACGTCAAATAAGATGTGCTAACAAATTTACAGTACCGGCAGATGCTGAAGGAATGGCAGCTAATCCCATAATGTTCACAGCAGACGTAAGAGGGGACGGGGTTAACAGGGATATAATGTTTTATCGTACTACTGCTGACCTTCTTTGTACTTGTGAAAGAGAAGAAAGAGAACCTCCTAACGAACTAGAATGGACAGATAACGAACTGGCAAAATATGTAACGGTGTTGACCTTTGAATACTACGCCAGCACAGGAGAATCTTTAGGTTCTTCTATTACAGACGATAACAAGAAATTAATAAGGAATGTCGAGATAAGTATTACGGCAAGAAGAACGCTTGGTTCTAACGTAATTGAAATAACTAAAACCGGTACGGTAACTATACGAAGCAGTTTGAGTTTCCTTATTAAGGAGAGAAACACAAATGTCTAAATCAACAAAGAAACTTGACAAAGAAGAAGGATTTGCCGTTGTTCTGGCACTAATGATAATTCTGATTCTAAGTGTTCTTGGGTTGTCCTTGATGACTATAGCTGCTTATCAATATATGGATTTAGACCGAACAAAACCCTCTAATAGAGCTTTTGACCTGGCTGATTGTGGCCTGTCTTATGCAGAGGCTTATTTAGCTCAAGACATCGATTTTCCTACTTCAAGTGCTTACGATCCAGGTCCAAAAGAATTGAGTCCAGGAATTTCGGATTCTAAGTTTGATATTATCATAACAAAACTCCCACATTACCAGTACAGGATAGTTTCAACGGGTATGTATCAAGATAATAAAAGTTCTAAAAACTACAACAGGACGCTGGAAGAAGTTATCGAGTGGAAGGGAGCCAAAGGTTATTTTGATGCTTTTACTTACACTTTGTTTTCAAAAGACGGAGACGTAATTTTAGATACAGGCAGTATAGGAGTATTATCATGTAACGGAATGACGGTAACAGGCAACGGTGAACACGCCATATACGCTGGTAATAACGTTACGCTTAAAGATGTCAAGCTCCTGCTCGCCGGTGGGTTGGTCGCCGATGGTGGTACTCTTTCAGTAATCGGCGATGTGAATGCAGGTAACAACATTAACGTAGAAACCACAAGTTTGTTATTTAGTGGTTTGATTTATCCTGCTTCTGTTAATGTTGTAGGAGATATTACGGCAGGAAGTAATGTTACGGTTTCTTCGTCAACGGGGCTTCTTGGCGCTTCTAATGCACTAGTAACCGGTAGTATTAATGCAGGGGGGAATGTCACTCTGGGTTCTACTGTCGGCGGCTTGTGTTACGCAAGTACGAAAGTGGCACAAACCAGCAATACTGGTGTGAACGCCGGAGGTAAAATAGACATAAGTGCCACGGCTTTCATAGCCGCAGCATGTGATACCATCGTAGGAACATCGGGAGCCCCGTCTTCCGTCAAGGCGATGGGTAATTCGAGGATGACCGCTACTACCGCCTGGATTGGAGCAACACCAAAAACCAGGGTATGGGGCGACCTGAAAAACAACGGGACCGCTTTTCTAAGTGCCACGGGTTTAGGAGGGCAAGAATCGAGAATCGACGGTGTCTGGCAACACGGCTCATGTACGCCGCCTAGTGGAAATTGCATCATTAGCGGCGGTCACTTTGATACGAACCCGAATATTCAAACCAGCGATATAGCGAGTGTGCCAGATGTACAGTTTCCTGAACCCGATTGGCGCTGGTACAAGACTACGGCAATATCACAAGGTAACTACCCTCCACCAGGCGACTACACAGTGGACGTGGAGATAGGGGGCGACCCATCGAGTATGTGGGTGTTGTACGTCAGGGGGAATGTAAATGTCGAAAACGTGATATTCACCGTTGCGAAACATGGTGTCATCGTCTGTGAGGGTGACGTCAAGATCACACACTTGGTACAATTTTGGGGCGCCGGGAATAGAAAGACCACATATCAGGTTATTGCGAAAGGGAACGTAATCCACGAGAATTCCTGGACCCTAAACCCTAATGCTAAAGACGAGGTGTTTATCTATACGGACGGTAGTTACGACTCCAACAAAAACGGCATAGCAGATGACGGCTACGTTAAGTACGACTTGGGGTATTTCAGGGATATTATAGGACAGATAACCTGCAAGGGTGATATAACGGCTGATGTTGGCAGTTTGCTTTCTTTCGACCAACAGAAAATCTCTTACGCATCGCCGATAGTTGCTGCCCCGGCGTGGCCGATACCGTTCAAGACCATTTCGTTCAGGGAACTCTAAAGTTCGTTCATAGCGGGGAACAAGGTAGATTTCACGACCCTGAGACTATTCGAGAACTGCACCTTCAGGTGGTCCCCCTGGAACATCGACCTTGCCGGGTGTCTCCCGACGTTCAAGGTACCGAGTTGGAGGGAGATCTAGGCGGACGCGGACTGGTGGCCGGGTATATGTGAGAGCTGAGCCGGTCTCGATGGCCGGCTTTTGCATGCGATTACTTTCAAGCAAGTCTAGAGCGCGTTCTGATAAGATGTATTATCAAGTACGGTCATGGAGGTGCGAATTTATGAACGGGAGAGGACGTATAAGCAGTGGAGTCCGTCTTGCGGTGGTAACCATTCTGGCCGTTTCCATCTTTTTATTGGGGCTAGGGGCCCTCTCGTCAGGGTGCGGGGGGAGCAGTGAGCAAGCTTTAGCGGATCAATACAAGAAACAGTGGACCGATATCATGAACGCGTTTCAGGCGAGGGTTCTTTCTGACGACAAGAAGAACACCGCGTTGATTGACAAGAACGACGCCGCAGGCGCAATAAAGCTTGTGAACCGGCGTATAGCGAACATTGACGAGGTAACCGGCAAGATACTCGTGCTGCGACCGCCCAAAGATCTCTGGAAAGTGCATGCGATAACCCTGTACTACCTTTCCAGTCTCAAAGACCAGTTCAAAGACACGAACGAGTTTTACAATGCGGTTCTGACCGGTCTGCCGTCAAAGGACCTGAAGACGATATCGGACCAGGCGGCGTATAAGACAAGGGCGATTGGCGCGGAGCTGGGAGTAGAGCTACAGAAACTTGACATGGAACTCAAGACAGCTGGAGAAAAACCCAAGTCGCAGCAGTCCGCGACGCAGTCGGCGAATCAGTGAGGTATAACGACTGCGAAGGGTTTTCGTCATGGTGTGATCAAGACGCTTGATCTGCCGGCGGGGCTTTCGCATCAAGGGCTAGGGATATCCCGGCTCAGCACCTCGATACCGTCGGCTTTCATCAATACCAGCTCCTCCAGGCGCACCCCACCCCACCCCTCGATATAGATTCCTGGCTCTATTGTAAAAACCATACCCGGTTGAAGCACGTCTTTGGAAACCGTTGAGAGTGTGGGCTTCTCGTGGACCTCGAGCCCCACGCCGTGCCCGAGCCCGTGGCTGAAGTTATCGGCGAACCCCTTGTCGGCGATGACTTTTCGGGCAACTTGATCAACCTCGGAAGCCTGAATCCCTGGTTTGAGAACTGCCAATGCGGCATCGCTGGCCTCTTTTACTGCATCAAGCAAATGCTTCTGCTGGCTGTTGGGTTCGCCCAGTATGAACGTGCGGCTTGTGTCGGTGCAGTAGCCGTCCTTCCTCGCTCCGAAATCAATGACCACAAGGTCGCCTTCCGCCAGCGCCCGGTCTGTGATTCCCGCATGGGGCATGGAGGAGTTCGGGCCCGAGGCTACCACCGTGTCGAAGGCGGGCCCATCGGCCCCGAAAAGTATCATCTTACAGTCGAGTTCTGCCGCTATCTCACGCTCGGTCCTCCCGGGCTGTATAAGGGGAAGGACCTCGGCAGAAGCCTTTCCGGCGCATTCGAGCGCTTGCCGTATAAGCGAGATTTCCTGTTCGTCCTTGCGCGCCCTCATTTCCTCCACGATGCCCCTAGTCGATTGTAATGTAGACCGGCCGGGGAACACCTGCCGGAGCCGTTCGACAAATTCAAAAGAGGCCGTTGCCTCAAAGCCTATCGACTCGATTCCTTCCAAGAGACTCGATATTGATTTTGTCAGGTCTTCCGTGTAAACAACCGTTTCCCACTGTTGCGCTTCTTTGCGGGCTTGTTCCCGATACCGCCCGTCGGTGATAAGCACGCAGTCGTCCGGAGTCGCCACCGCAGCCGCATTGCTGCCCGTGAACCCGTTTAGGTAACGCACGTTCTCCATCTTTGTGATTATCAGCCCCCCCAGGCTTTTTTCTTCAAGTGCATTTCTCAATTCTGAAAGTCGTTTATGCATCGCGATCTCCACTTTTGTTTTGCGACATATTATAGAGGCTTTTGCTTTGAATGTATGTCTATGCTTGAATCTAATCGAACCCGACAAGCTTGCGGGAATAGAATCTGGAGGGGAATTGAGAAACCCAAGAACTCTCGGGCACAAACCAACGGCACGACACCGCTTCCTGTGCGAAATGGCCGGCACGTTGGAAGGTGAGTCGGTATTCGACTTGGGTTGCGGATTCGGATGGTTCGCCAAATACGCGGTAGAACAAGGCTGCAAGAGGGTCATAGGAGTGGATCTGGATGAGAGGTTAATTGATCGCGCAAGACGAGAGGTCCCCGGGGCGGAATTCCTCTTGCAAGACGCAACCGAGATCCCGGCGAGCATCGGTAAGTTTGGCGTTGTTTCCATGTTCGATTTCCTCGAACATCTTGCCGGCTCGAAGTTAGTGGATGTTCTGCGACGCGTTAATCAATTGCTCGAAGCAGAAGGACGACTTCTCATTTCTGTTCCTTTTCGAAGCTTCTTGTCAAACGCTCTTGATCCCGCTTTCTTCTTCGGACACCGTCACTACAGCATCGAGGACCTCGAAAGAATACTGGGCAGTACTGGTTATAAAGTATCCAGTGTTGTTTATGCTGGTGGATTATGGGAGCAACTTTCGCTCATATGGCTATATATCTTCAAATGGGTCTTCCACCGGGAGATGCCGTTTGCTGATTTCTTTGAAAGAAAAAGATCCGCCGAGTACGAAGCGTTTCAGCGGAAGCCTGGTCGGAAAGCCTACGTGACCATGTTTTTGGAAGCGGTCATTGAAGACCAGACTTGGGCTTGCGGCACTTGATTGTGATAAGCGCCGAATGTCTGGGGTCCAGCTTGCTGAAAACCTGGGCTGTCTTGCCTTTGAAAGGAAAATATCCTATCCCGAGTAATCGCTCGATTTTGAACCCTTGGTTCTCTAAAAGCTCTGCCAAGCTGCGGATGGTAAATATCCTCAGGTGCTGTGATGGCTTGGGAATACCTTTTTTTCCTCGATGCAGGGAAAGTGGATTGCCGATGCCCAGATAATGTTCGCTTATGTTGGTTAGCGAAAACGGTTGCCAGCCCAGCAACAGCGCGAAAATATTGTGCCAGCTGGCGAGGTTTTCGGTGGACAGCACGAGAATGCCCCCCGGCTTTAGCACGCGCCAGATCTCGGAAAGCAAGTTATCAGTGTCGCAAAGATGTTCAATGACTTGGTTCGCTATTGCTCCATCTACAAAGCTATCTTCCAGTTTGAACTCATCGTTTAGGTCACCGATAATTACTTCAATGCCACGTGAGATAGCTTTTTCGGCCTGAACTTCGTCGATCTCTATTCCCATGGCTCTACCTGCCTTTACGGACAGCGCTACCCGCTCTGTGAACTCGCCGTCATCGCAGCCGCAGTCGAGCAGAATGTGAATGCCGGGACCCAAGAGCGAAATCGTCAACTGGCGGTTTAGCTCCCATGTTTTCTCCCACAGGCTGCCAAGACGATCTTTGAGTATCCTCATGCCGTTCCTTTAATCAGTATTAGGTAAAGCTGTCAGACCTAGGTACCGAGTAGCTTATACGTAACTACCTATTCCTCGGGTAGCAGACCCGTGGATCTTAAAGACATCCAGATGCGGTTTGCTTGACTTTCCCAGCTCCATTCTTCGAGAATCAAGTCCCGAGCTTCCTTTCCAAGCTGAGCCCTTGATTCCTCATTTCTCAATAATTCGACGATAGTCCCAGCAAACTCATCAGCGTCTCCAATCGGGACCTTGGCCATACCCCGAGGATAATATGATTTCAGTGCCTCAAGGTCATAGGCGATTCCGGCGAGACCCCATGCCATGCCCTCCGCTGCAGCCATGCCGCCGCTGTCGTATAGTGCAGGGTGCAGTATGAGTTTGCTCTTTTGGAATACCTCGTATTTTGGTTTTCCATCCAGGAATCCGAGGAGGCTTACTTCTTTTTCGAGGTTATTTGCCTCTATATTCTGCCTTAGTTCTTGCTCAAGCGGACCGGTTCCGATGATGGCCAGCTTGGCGCCGGGGATTTTGCCACAGACCAATTTCCATATATCGATTAGCTCGACGACACCTTTTTGGGGGTGAAAACGGCCCAGGAAGACCGCGTCGAACAGCTTCTCTTCATCTGTCTGTTCAATAAGGTCAGTGTTCGAAACGGAAACGTCTACGCCGCCCCTGATTACCATCACCCGTTCTCTAGGGCGATGCGGGGTGACGAATGCCGCTACGTCCGGCTGGCTGGTCACGAATACCGCGGAGGCGAACCTTCTAACGATGTAATAGACAGGCTTTTGAGAAAGCCAGTAGAGAAAGGTTCGGAGAGATGGTAGCCGCCATGGACCGTTCTCTCGGAAACCCTTGAAGGGACTGGGGGCAAAAAGGAAGAAGCCCGCAATCCATCGGGCATGCTTTCGGTTACGAAGGAACATAATGAAACCCGGAAGTGAATCAGGCCAAAAGTCAGAAGCCGTATAGATCAAGTTGTTTCCCCCCGGTTCTATGCGGAACCTCGCCGCGAAAGCTATGCCTTTTACTACCCTTTTCATGTAACTCGTAAAAAGATTCTCCTCTTCTTGTAGCCGGTTAATGCGGATAAAATCAACGGGGGAGTCATCCAGATATCTACTCCATAGTGTACTGGTCAGGTTGGAACCGAGGACCGTTATTTCGGCCTTGCCGGTGCCGGTCCACTGCTTGCTCAGCTCGATGGCAATACGCTCGCCGCCGCTCATTACGGTCGAATTGGCATGCGAGTTATCAATAATGAGAACGGAAACAGCCATCTATGCCTCTATTTCATCGGTGCTTATTTTCAGTTCTGAAAACTGCCCGGTTTTTCAGTAGCTGGTGTCTTATTCTACCAAATGTAACGGCATTGAAGGGGCGCGAGATAGCATGTATCGCAGAGCTTTCTGTAGTTCAATGAATAGCGGACCCGGTTTTCTTGGACACGGATTAAGGGTTAATCTTTCGTCCAAGGAGGTGGTCCGATGGGATCAGGAGACAAGGGGAACGCGGGCAGCCTCCACGAGGGTCCTCTGCCCGTCAACGGGCGCTGGAGCACGCGCCGCAAGGCCGAGGTCGTAATCCGCATGCTCTCGGGCGAGCCGATCGATGCCCTCAGCCGCGAGCTGGGCGTGGAGGGGACGCGGAGCTCGATTGTGGACGCCTACTTGTTTGAAAACGGAAGTTGATACGGAGAACGGATTTCATCCCCCACATAGACGCGATGAGCTCGAGGATTGAGTAGCCCGAGGTGGGGAGCCTGAGACGGTCAGCAGATGACGGCCGGGCCGCCGCCGCTTTCTCTAACGTGTCTACTTGAAGCCGTACCGCATCAGTCGAGCATAGCGACTCAGCCATCTAATCACCTTGAGAGGCGGCCGCATGATGGCGGCGCTCTTGGCCCAATGGCTCATTCTCGCCGATCGGGAAGTCTGCATCTGGCGCAGAGCTTTTGCGATAAATTTATAGTCGGGACCCTCTATCTTGGGCTCGATCCGTCCTCTCATGTAGTAGATCTCTTCTGAGCTCTTCCTCAGGTCCACGCACTTGTCGGCGAGCTCGCTCCCGGGGTAGGGAGTGAAGACGGAGGTGCTGACGATGTCCGGCTCCATCTTCTTGACCATGTCCAGGGTTCTCATGACGGCGGCTGAGGACTCACCGGGGAGACCGACCATGATGTTGGACCAGACCTTGATGCCAAGACCCTTCAGTATCATCGTCGACTCGATATTCTGCTCCACCGTCGTGCCCTTCTCAAGGGAATTCAACACCTCGTCGTCGCCCGACTCATGACCGATCAGCATGCCGACGAGGCCAGCGTCCCTCATGGTTTTTATGAGGTCGACGTTATCTACGATGTTGTCCGCCCTCCCCTGGCACAGCCACTTCAAGCCCAGTGGCCTGATCCTCTCGCAGAACTCCTCGACATAACTGGGCGAGCAGGTGAAGCAGTCGTCGTCTACCATGAACGATCTCAAGTTCAACTTCTCGAGCTCACTTATCACCGAATCGACCGGGCGGAACCTCAACCTGCTGCCGAACAGAATCCGCTCCGCCGGCTGGCAGAACGTGCACTTGTATGGACACCCCCTGGCTATCAGCACAGAGGCCGTCGGCTCCTCGACCCACGCCAGCGGCTTCTCGGCAATTTTAAAGAGATTCCTGTCGATCGGCGCGAGCTCGCCAAGATCAGGTGAGACCCCCTGGACTACGCCGCGTCCCTCATCGCCCTCCAGTATCTTCCAGAATGTAATCTCACCCTCTCCCTGTACCAGCCAATCGCATTCCGGGAAATCCCGCGGGCATACCGTCGGGTGGATGCCTCCTACAACAACGCCCAGGTCGGGTCGCGCCTTTTTCGTGAACGAGACGAGCTCCTTCGTGTAGCCCACGAAGGCAGAAAGGACCGAGAAACCAATTACTTCGGATTCGGTATCGCGGATGATCCGCAGCGCCTTTCGCATGCTGCACACACGGCCGTCTATCAACTCAATCTGATGGCCTCGTCGTATACATTCGGTGGCGATGTGCCCTATTCCATGAGGTATGTGCGCCTCGCCCGGGCCCGAAACATAAGGATGGAAAGCGGGCCAGATAAGAGTCGCCTTCATTTCATTCCCCCGTAGACAAGATCGAGCCCGGCGGACGAGCAACCGTCCCACCAAGCGGAGGCTCGGTTACTTATTTGTACTCAAGCCACAGCTCTTTGAACAATCGCACTTTACAGTAGACGGTCTCTACACGCTCTTTGAGATGGTTGACGAACGCCGCGACGCGCAGTACGGTCTTTTCCACTTCTTTCAGATCGCTCGTGGTGATGTCTTCAAGGTAGCCCCTGTAGCTCAAGTCTGGCTCTCCATCCCTGGGGAATCTCGAAAGCCGTTCCTGAAAACTAGGCCGGAAACCCTTGTGGAATAACAGCCTATCAACAATACAAAACCTCCCCCCGGAGGCAAGTCGAAATAACGTGTGATTATCGCAACAGGTCCATTCCTTTCCCCTCCTGTTTACGCCGTTGTACCATCCCCCTACTTCCTCCAGCGCTTGCCTCCTGATCACCCCGAGCAGCATGTTTCCCTTGCACCGGCCATTAAGAAGGAATCTGATCGACCGACGGAATGCGTCTTGCGGCTCCGAAAAAGGAAGCAGGCTCCTCGAGCCGCGCTTCTCTCCCGTCGATCGGTTAACATAATCCTGCTGGCTAAAGGCGAGAACGGCATCCGGTTGATCCCTCAATGCCTCTACGAGACATTCGACGAATTCCGGCTCCCAGAGATCGTCGTAAGCCGCCCACATGAACAGTCCCCCTCGAGCCATTCCCAGGACTCTGTTGAAGTTATTGATCAATCCGATGTCCTGTTCGTTCCTGGAATATCTTACTCTCCGGTCCTGCCGCTCGTATTCCTTGCAGATATCTCCAGTACGATCGGTTGACGCGTTGTCAGAAATAATCAATTCGAAATTCCCATAGGTCTGACCCAGTAATGACGCCAGCGCATCACCGACCGCCTCTTCTCCGTTACGAACCGGCATGCCAATCGTCACCAGTTCTCCTTTTTCCGGAACTGATTGCACCTGAGATACTCCCCCCGTCATCGGTTCGGATTGATGGCTTGAGCCAACCCCACTGATGGAAACGCGGCCCTGCTGCAACGAACAGGGGCGCCTCATCGTCTTCTTCTCCTAGAATAGTCTCATATAATCCCGCATATTTCATATGAAACAGGAAGGATTCCCCCCTTGTATTGCTTAAGGATGCATTAGAAAGCCAACTGTTGGCCATCCGATACTTCAAGGGGCAAGAATCCAATGGGTGAAGCGAAAACGAGGGTATCAGGCTTCTTGTCGACCGCCGCCTGAGGCTGGAATTCCGTGGAGCGAAGATAACCACGGACGCTGGTCTTCTGGCGGTAAGAGAGCTCGATGAGATGATTGGGCTAACCGAGATGGCCGCTGACTTGATAGAAGACAAGAGAGCCGTCAAGAACATCTAGCGCCAGATTCCGGGACCGCTGCGCCAGTCAGAATATACAAGACTCACCGGCTACGAAGACACCAACGACCACGAAGGGCTTTCCCGCAACCCGGCGATGAGGGCAGTCATCGGCAGGAGGGCTATCGACAGAACTGCCGCCAGCTCGGGAACAGTCTCCCGTTTCGAGACGGACATCCTCACTCAAGAGCAGAACATCGACGCCCTCGCCTCGCTCAACAGCGCGTGGGTATCCAAAGCCGTATCGCGCTCGTTGGCGAAGAAGGTGATACTCGACATCGACAGCTCCGAGTCGCCTGTGTACGGCAGCCAAGAGGGCTCGGCCTACAATGGGCATTTCGAATCGACGTGCTACCATCCACTCTTCTGTTTCAACAACTACGGCGACTGCGAGGGAGCGGTACTGAGGCCGGGGAACGTCCACTCGGCCAACGGATGGCGGGAGTTCCTGGAACCCATAGTGGACGGGTACAAGGACATGGAAAAGAAGGTCTACCCCAGAGGAGATGCGGCCTTCACCTCGCCGGACATCTACGAGTACCTGGAGGATAACTCTATCCTCTACTCGATCAGGCTCAAGGCGAACAACAACCTCCACCGCGAGATAGACCACCTCATGACCCGCCCGGTCGGAAGGCCATCGAAGAAGCCGAAGATATTCTTCCACGCCTTCTCCTACAGGGCGGCTTCCTGGAAGAAGCCGAGAAGGGTCATAGCCAAGGTGGAATGGCACGCCGGAGCGCTCTTCCCCCGAATCGGTTTCATCGTGACGAACATATCGTCCTCCCCGGAAGCTGTTGTCCAGTTTTACAACAAGCGGGGCACATGCGAACAGAACATCAATGAAGGGAAGCATGCTCTTACATGGACAAGGCTATCGTGCACCCGGTTTTCCTCCAACCAGGTCCGCCTTGTCCTGTTCGTGCTGGCGTACAATCTAGGCAACTTCCTGCGCCAGTTCGCTCTCCCGAAAGAGGTCTCGCACTGGTCCCTCTCCAGCATCCAACTAAAGCTCGTCAAGATTGGAGCTAAGATAGTCTCCCACTCCAGGATGACCGTATTCCAGATGGCTAAGGTGGCGGTGTCCGAGAAGCTGTTCCGGTCGATGCTCTCACGTATCCATCGCCTGGGAAGGGCATTCATGAGGGCACCTGCCTTGAGATTGTGAACGCTGCAGAGGGAATTCGATGACTGAAAACAAGGGACAACTATCCCCAGACAACGGGAAATCACGCAGCCGGGAGCTGAGATGACGGGGTCGGTTGGCGAACACACGACAGAATCCAGTCAACCGTGTCGGAAAGGCCGGAATCGTGTTAGAATGTCGGCGTTGGGAGCGGTAAATGAGGAATATCGGATAATATGATTAGACGAAATCGTAATGGGAATCTCGGCGTGTTGGACAACTCATGAAAGTCGTAATCCTCGCCGGCGGTTTAGGCACGCGCCTTTCGGAAGAAACCGAGAAACGACCAAAGCCCCTGGTTGAAGTCGGTGGGTACCCGATCTTGTGGCATGTCATGAAGCATTACAGCCATTACGGCTTCAATGATTTCGTGATTGCCCTCGGTTACAAAGGTGAAATGATAAAGAAGTTCTTTGTCGACTACCTGAACTTTAAGTGCAATCTCAATGTCGATTTCTCGAGCGGCAATATCGGTGTTCTCGAAAGATCGCCGGAGAAATGGAAAGTCGAGCTCATCGACACCGGTCTGGAGACCCTGACCGGGGGCAGGCTCAAGCGGCTGGAGCAGTGGCTGTACGACGAGCCGTTCATGCTGACGTACGGCGATGGTGTTTCGAATATCGATCTGATCGAATTGCTGGACCTGCATAAGTCACAGAACAGAATCGCGACCATCACGGCGGTCAGGCCCCCAGCTCGTTTCGGCGGTCTGACCCTGGACGGGAGTTCGGTAACGGAATTCTCCGAGAAGCCACAGATAGGCGAGGGCTGGATCAATGGGGGATTCATGGTCTTCGAGCCGGCCGTGATGGATTGTATCGAAGGTGACGACACGATCCTTGAAGCACATACGCTTGGGCGCCTGGCCAGGGATAAACAGCTTTCCGCTTTCAGGCACGAAGGGTTCTGGCAGTGCATTGATACTCTTCGTGACCTGAAACTGCTCAATAAGATCTGGAGCGAAGGCTCTCCTCCCTGGAAAACCTGGGACTGAAATGAACGATTCATGGGTTGACTCCAGAGCACTTGTTACGGGCGCGACGGGGATGATCGGTTCCTTCCTGGTGAGGGAACTCCTCGAACGAGGAGCAATCGTCGCCGCTTTCGTAAAAGACACCGAGATGAAATCAGATTTTTTCCGGCGCGGCGACGCTGGAGAAGTCACCGTGTTCAACGGAGCTCTCGAGGACTACACCTCCATCGAGAACGCCATAAACAAACACGAGGCCGAGGTGGTATTTCACCTTGGCGCCCAGACGATTGTCGGCGCCGCTCACAGGAGTCCACTTTCTACTTTTGAGGCGAACGTCCGTGGCACGTACAACCTGTTGGAGGCCTGCCGCGTCCACGGCGATTTTGACCTTCGCGTGGTTATAGCTTCGAGCGACAAGGCTTACGGGGAGCAAGCGCAACTACCTTACAATGAGGAGATGGCGCTGGAGGGACGCCACCCTTACGAGGTATCAAAAAGCTGCGCGGACATCCTCGCGCAATGCTACTATCACACTTATCAACTGCCCGTTGGTATAGCGCGCTGCGGAAACGTATATGGCGGTAACGACCTGAACTTCAGCAGAATCGTTCCCGGAACCGTCAGGTCGCTTCTTTTGGATAAGCCACCAGTAATACGCAGTGATGGAACATTCACCAGGGATTACGTCTACGTCAAGGACGTCGTCCTGGCCTATATCAGGCTATCGGAGTGCCTGGCAGACGAAAATGTAAGGGGTGAGGCTTTTAATTTCAGCACCGGGTCGCCGGTCACCGTGCTGGAAATCGTCAGGCTGATTCAGAAGTTGATGGGGCGCGAAGATCTAGAGCCCGTGATACTGGGCTCCGTGCGCGGAGAGATAAAGGATCAGCACTTGCTGGCTCGAAAAGCCCGCGGTATGCTCGGGTGGGAACCCGCTTACGACCTGGAGGAAGGCCTGCTTGAGACTATCGGCTGGTACAAAGCCTTCTTTAAGAGTCATGAATAGGCCAGGCCCGCGCGAGGGGAGGGGTCCAGTCGGGGCCTGCCTCTCCAGGTCTTCAAAACACGTTCGAATTCGATTCAAGGTGATACGCGCGCCATGATATTCACTCCAGTACCGCTACGAGGCGCTTTCGTTCTCGAGCTCGAACTCGTTGAGGACCAAAGGGGGTTCTTCGCTCGGACTTTTTGCGCCGAAGAATTCGCCGAGCATGGTTTGGATACGAATTTCGTGCAGTGCAGCACGTCATTCAATAAACGTAAGGATACGCTGAGGGGTATGCATTTCCAGGTGCCCCCGAGAGCCGAAACCAAGCTCATACGCTGCACGAAAGGCGCCATCTTCGACGTAATGATCGACCTTCGCGCGGACAGGGAAACCTACTGCCGGTGGTTCGCCACCGAGTTGACGGAGACAAACCGCCTGATGCATTACATCCCGAAAGGTTTTGCCCACGGGTTTCAGACCCTTGAGGACGACACCGAGGTTGCGTACCAGATGTCGGAGTATTATTCCATTGAACACTCGCGGGGTGTACGCTGGGACGACCCGGTGTTCGCCATCGAATGGCCGCCCGCGAGCGGAAGGGTAATTTCCGAGAAAGACCTTGGATACGACGAATTTGTGAGAGAGATGTGAACCGAGTTCTCCTTACGGGCGCAAGCGGCTTTCTCGGCAGATGCGTTGTCCGCCAACTGGCCGCCGATGGATTCGAAGTCCACGCGGTTTTTCATTCGCACGAACAAGCCGTACCGACAGGGCAAGGAATTATCAAGCACCAGTGCGACCTTCTCGATGATGCGCAGCGGAATACCCTGCTCGATGAAGTGATGCCGGCCGACGTCCTTCACCTCGCCTGGTATACCGTTCACAACGAATACTGGACTTCGCCGAGAAACATCCACTGGGTTCGAGCCAGCGTCAGCCTCGTTGATGAGTATGTCCGCGCAGGCGGAAAGCGAATCGTCATAGCTGGAACGTGCGCCGAGTACGACAGTACCTACGGTTATTGCCTTGAGGGAGTCACCCCGACCAACCCGAGGACTCTCTACGGGGTATGCAAGAACAGCCTCCAGCAGATAGTGTCGCGTTATTCAGACCAGGTGGGCCTGAGCAGCGCATGGGGAAGGCTCTTTCTACTCTACGGTCCGCACGAAAACGAGAACCGCCTGGTTCGATACGTGATCTCTTCACTCCTGCAAGACCGACCGGCACTCTGTACGCACGGGAACCAGATCAGGGATTACCTGCACGTCGAGGACGCCGCCAGCGCGTTCGTCCAGTTATTGCGGAGCGAGGTCAGGGGCCCCGTTAATATCGCTTCCGGCGAGCCAGTTGCGCTCAAAGAAATCGTCGGTACCATAGCGAACCTGCTCGATAAAGAGAGCCTGGTGGGGCTAGGCGCGCTCGCCGCCAGGGAGGGTGAGGATCCGCTCCTTGTAGCAGATACGCGAAGGCTCAGAGGCGAGGTTGGCTGGACACCTGGAATATCTCTGCAAGAAGGTCTCAAGAGCTACATAGAATGGTGCCGCGGGGAGATAATAACATAGAGAATCTGCAACGTGACGGTCACCGTCATCGCGATCGGAGCTCATTTCACTGAGAAGGGCGGACTTCATAACGATGCAGACGGTAATGTCGGGCGACATAATCCTTTTTAAGGGACCAGGTGGACAAGGGGCAACCGAGCAAGAACAACTGGGTCTCGCCTATGAGGTCGAGGCCGACGAACTCCAGGCTTTGTTGATTCTGCCTGTCGACGAGCCGGGTCTTTGCCAACTTGCCGAGTTGACCATGGACGATGCGCCTGCCGGAAGAATGTTTTCAACAGATCTTGCCATAACGGACAAGAGCCAGGTAATCAGCGCCGAAAGGGTTGTCAGCAGGGAAGGGCGGATAAGCGCCGAGAAACTGGAAATTGTCCTCCGGAATCTGACGAAGCGCATGGCCGCAAGATACTACGATGCCTGCATCAAGGACGTTGAATCATTCACGCCTGGAGAGACTTACATAAGATATTCCGGCCGCGTGTACGATTCGTCGGAAATAACTGCCGTGGTCGATTCCGCTCTGGACTTCTGGCTGACAGCGGGGAGGTTTGCCGACGAATTTGAAGTTGGGCTGGCGCGGTTTCTTGGAGTCAAACACTGCAGCCTGGCAAATTCCGGCTCTTCCGCAAACCTGCTTGCCCTGGTGGCGCTGACTTCACCAACGCTCGGGGAGCGACGCTTGAAGACGGGTGACGAGGTTATCACGACTGCATGCGCTTTCCCTACCACCGTCAATCCGATTATCCAGAACGGTCTCGTTCCGGTGTTTATCGATGTAGCCCTCGACACTCTGAATGTCGTTTCAGATCAAATAGGGGAAGCCCTGTCTGAGAAATCGAAGGCGATCTTCTTGGCGCACACCCTTGGAAATCCTTTCGACATTGACAGGGTAAAGGATATCGCGGAAGCCAGCGGCCTATGGCTGATAGAAGACAGCTGCGACGCCCTCGGCTCGAAGTACGATGGCCGGTACACTGGATCATTCGGGCATATCGGCACGTTCAGCTTCTATCCTGCTCACCACGTGACGACCGGCGAAGGAGGCGCGACCGTAACCGATGATCCCGACCTAAGGAAACTTATTGAGTCATTCAGGGACTGGGGTAGGGACTGCTGGTGCGAACCCGGTCGCGACAACACCTGCGGAAAGCGTTTCGCCTCCCGGATGGGTTCACTTCCGTTCGGTTATGACCACAAGTACATCTACTCCCACATCGGTTACAACCTCAAGATTACGGAGATGCAAGCCGCGATTGGAGTGGCTCAGCTTAAAAAGCTTCCTGATTTCATCCAATCGAGAAACGAGAACTGGACGATACTGTTCGACGGGCTGAAGAAATACGAGGAATTCTTCATACTGCCGAGGCCAACGCCCAACTCAATACCGAGCTGGTTCGGATTTGCCCTGACGGTGAGACAGGGTTCCCCGTTTTCGAGAAATCAGATCGTGAATCACCTTGAGAAGAAAAAGATTTCCACCAGGATGCTTTTTGCTGGCAATCTCACCCGGCAGCCATCCTTCAAGGACGTGCAATATCGAGTAGTCGGCGGGCTCGAGAATACTGACATAGTGATGAATGATACGTTCTGGGTGGGCGTCTACCCTGGTATAGGACAGGCGGAAATCGACTACATTCTGTCCGTATTCGATGACTTCATCAGATCTGCGATTTGATGAGGAGATAAAGCGGCGCCGGGCCGCCGCGCCTAAGATCTCGCGATATCCGTCGCTCGTGACGCCGACCGCAATGAGAAAGCTGATGTTCTCGGTCTTTCCGCTCATGCGGCTCTTGATGACCATCCCATCGACGTATAGGTAGGGGTAGTAGCTGTCCAGAGGACGGTTGATGACGCCTTGAAGGCACTAGTAGACTCGTTTGTTGAGCCTTGATTGTTTCTGGGCCGAGACGGTAGTGTCACAGAGCGTTTCGGTGATGGCGCTGGTCCTTCTCGTTGAGATTCCCGACAGGTACATCTCTATCATGGCTTCTTCAAGCGAGATCTCCGTTCGGCGATAGCGTTCTATCACTTCAGTCTGGAGGGACATAAAGATAAACCATTTTTCCATCGATTACAGGCAAACGCTCATGTACAGTATCATGTCTGTCCAGCGTCAATTATTCTTGAGTTCGACGACAACTATTATTGAGGTTTCCTCCTGCCACCCCCCCTCCCCCGAGGGGGAGGGGGCGCTTGCTTGTGAGGAGGGGCGGGACCATCGAGGTTACGGCGAGGAAACTGCAAAACGATTGTCAACCATGTCTATCTTAGAGAATCCTCACGGGGAAGCTCACCGGGGTGTACCTATGTTTTAGTCAGTACGAGTTTCAAGAACACTGCTTTTTTCGTTCTTTATATAACCGGCCCAGATAAACTTCCCGTCACAAGAATTATGTAGTGCTTCGGTGCTTTGTGAAGTCTCTCAGGTGTCCAAGCACAGCACGACCGGCCCGTGCAATAAATCTGACATCATCGACACTTCTTACGGAGAACAGGGTGCGTGCTATGAACCGGGGCGAAAGAAAAGAGCGGTAAAGCCGGCTCGTGAGACGATCCAGCTCTTTCTCGGAAATGGGGCTTTTTAACACGGGGCCACCCATGTCATAGCTGTCCCAATCAGTCGTAGTAAGCAAACCGTTCTCGCGCGCCTCCTCGAAAAGGGGTGTACCGGGATACGGGATCACGATTGTCGCCTGGAGCATATCGGCGTCACCATTCGCCAGTAACGTGCGGCAAAGTCCGAGTGTGACCTTTGCGTCGTCCAGCGATTCCCAAGGGTATCCAACCATCGTCGTAAGGTGGACGGTGAGCCCGGCGCGCTTTGCCATTCGGCAACTCTCGACTATATCCTCGATGGTTGTCCCTTTTCTGAGACGGTCGAGAGTCTTCTGGTTTCCTGATTCTAGCCCGAACTTGAGAAGCCGAAAACCGGTGCGCGCCATAAGCTTGAAATGCTCTTCTGAGATTGCCCCCACTCTCGCGTTGCACGATATGTCGAGCTTCTTGCTGTAACCTCTTTCTATCATTCCGTGGCAGAAGCGCTCAAGCCACCCGCCGACCGGGAATGTACCGGTGTCATCGAATATCTCCCTAACGCCGTACTTTTCAATCAAATGCCCTATTTCGTCCAGTACATTTTCATGATTTCTCACACGGAACCTTGGATACAGGGTTGTCCATGCGCAAAACGTACAGCGGCCGTACCAGCAGTCACGGCCCGCCATGATGTAAGTGTTTGGTTTCTTTATGAAGAGGTGTTCACCGTACAGCTCCCAGCATGTCAAACCCCGGTCGATTTCAGGCAAGGAATCAAGGTCATGGTCAAGGGTAAAAGAACCGGTAGAACTGAAATCACTTCCTGTCTTGAACCAGATACCGGGTTCCAAGGCTGATCTACCCTCTAAGTGCTCAACGAGGTTCACCAGCAAAAAGTCGTAATCGCCGCCAGTCAGGATGTAATCTACTGGACTCATCTCAAGGGATTCTTCAGGAAGAGCCGTGACGTGATCGCCTACTAGAACCGTAGTTGTCGCAGGAAAATCAGATTTGATTCTCTCGATGATTTCCCAGTGTTTTTTTACGACAGGGGTCTTTGTCTCCAGAACGATAAGGTCCGGCTGCTCACGGGCCATGAACCCCCAGAAATCGTTCTCGTCCCAGCGCATTGCAATTGCATCGTTCCACAGCACTTCATGCCCTTTTTCGCTAAGCATAGTAGCAGCCCACGCTGGAACCATCGGGTAGATGAAAGAGGGGTTATGGAACCACTGAAACTGCCGGTTTTGTCCCAGGGTAGCATATCTCGGATCACCGAGCGGCGGGTACGAGATGACCACCTTCATCCGTTTCGCAGCCTCCTTGAGAACAGCCCGAGCATGAAACCAAGGCCGTATGTAATGTTCGTGGCAATGATACCCGGAAAGACGAGCAAATCATCAAGGATGTTCAGACTCTTTATGCTGGAGAGCGACACGGAGATCAGATACAAGCCCACGAAAGCCAAGTATGCATAAAGAATTACCGGGTTTAAGAAGGATAATCCGAGCCCGACGATCAAGGCGATTACGAAAAGACTCGGCACGAAATATTGAAGTCGGCGTGACGTATCGGGGAACTTGCGGACGAAGAAACCCCGGTGGAGGCCGTAGGAATAGACCTGGCGAAGATGAGAGCGATAGATCGGCCTCCTGTGATGATTCACGATTACGTTTGGTGCGTAAATGATTCTTTTCCCCAGTTCTTTCGTTAGCTTGAGGCATAAGACCGTATCTTCGCCTGGCCAGTATTCTTCCGGGAAACGCCCTGCTAGAACAAAATCGGGGCGCCGCACGAGCAAATTGACTGATGGGTAGTCGTCCACCTCCCTGAGAGCGTGGTATGAATATCTATACGTGGTGTTTCCAGATACAAGGGATGACGAATAAATGAATCCACTTACGACCTGCTTCCTGTTGTCGTTGGCCGGTGTGACCGCGGGACCGCAGACCGCTGCAACATCCTCGTCATCGAAGTACGGCACCGCGTTCTTGAGCCAGTCCTGTTCGGGCCAGGCATCCGAGTCTATGAATGCAATGATTTCAGCGTCGCTGTCGTCACATCCCATATTTCTCTTGACCGCCGGTCCGACCGGCCCGCTCTGCATTACCTTGCTGCCTGGCCGCTCTATGTGCACTTTAGAGAGATTGTCTGTGATCAGCCTAATGTCGTAATTTTCGTAATTGAGATCACTGCACTTGCTGAGACATTCAGTCGTCATAGGATCCAAGACCCGGGTGGGTATCACAATGGATATCTTCGGTTCTGCCTCGACCACTGGCCTGAGCGAGCCGTCGTAATACCGCAGGATATATAACCGGTAAAATATGGCCATGGTGTCAACGATGATGTTCCGCGCATCCGCAAACCTGATATGCCCAAACTCCTTTTGGAAAGTGAGCGTGATCGGCGCCTCCGCAACCGAATAGTTGAGGCGGTGGGCAACCGCAAGCAGTTCGAGATCGAGCGTGTAGCGCTTGCACACGAGGCGTGGGAAAGAATGAGCGAGTACCTCTCTGCGAAAGACTTTGATGCCGGTCTGGGTATCTTTTATTGGAAGGCGGAACAAGATAAGTACTAATAAAAAATATATTTTGCTGTAGAGCTTGCGATGCCAGGGATAGTTGAGTTTGGAATCAGGGTGCTGTTTACTCCCTATTACTATATCAGCACCAGTCCGTTCCATCTCCTTTAGAAGGGTATTAACATGTGATGGATGCAGATCCAGATCGGCATCGAGGAAGACAATCAATCCTTTTGTAGATTCCTGGAACCCTCTCCTGAGTGCATTTCCCTTACCCTGGTTCTCACGAAGCGTGATGGTTCTGACATTTGAGAGTTCTTTGGCAACCTGCTCGATTGCCAAAGGAGTGTCGTCGGTACTGCCGTCATCCACAATTATGAGTTCGTATTCAAGGTTCAGCTCATCGAGAACTCTTGCAGTCTCAAGCACCATCTTGTAGATGATACTTCCTTCGTTATGAGCAGGGATTACAACAGATATACCTTCTTCGACCTGGGCCACCTCTCATTCTCCGATTTCAAACTCTATAGTCTATTTTATTTTATCTCGGCTAAACAATATTGTAGATCAACGTTGAACGATCTTAAGTTCTCCTAACGCTACCGTGGCGGCCTGTGTCCCGAATAAGGAAATTTCATCTGCGGGCAGCCTGACAGCTGGGCCGTTGACGATTATGTGCAGGTCCAGACCTTTCTTGGGAATGGTCAAATCGGGTATTTCAGCTACGACCTTGTCGTTCACAGACATTTTGCTCTGCCATATGGTCTTGTCACCAGTTCTGATAATTACTTCGCGCTCGATGGTATTGTTTGATATAGGGAGTTCAAGGGCCGCCCTGGTCTCTTTACCGCTGAAATTAAGGATCTTAATGATTCCATCTCCGCCCACGAGTCGTAATACATCATGTGCTCCAGACATTCGCGGGATAGTTATGTCCCCGAGGTACAGTGGAACGAGCTCTGCTTCGGGGGCCGTAATCCTGAAAACGTTCGCATTCCTGAACCCGCCCTTTTCTTTGAAATCTTGTACCAGCTCAAGGCCGGGAGGCAGCGCTGGGGCTTTCTTTTCGCCGAATTCCGCCGCCATCTGTTCTTTGAAGTACACCAGGTAATCTATGTTGAACCTGCGGAGAGTTCCGGGAGTGGCCTCGTTGAAGGGGTTGAAAACCGTCCTTCTCAAGGCTTCACCGTCGGAGTTATCCGGCGCACCGTTCAGCATAGGTTTTTGGAATTCCCTTTGAAAGTTCATCAGGGTGTTGGTTATGAAAAGTCCCGTTTCATACATCGGATAAAAGGCTATTGCAGAGTTTCTTGGTAGGGTTGCCAACCTCTCGAACACCTTGGGCGTTTTACCTAAATCGACGTACCTGAAAGGAGGCACGATCAACATCTCTACAGCGACAATAACGGTTAATGAGACTAAAAGGATTTCCTTGTAAAATCCTTTTAGCTTGTCCAATATTCTCGACAGCCCGAAGCAAGCGAGGATGATTAGACAGAGCACAATCACGATGCTGATCCTCATGTACCACCGCAACCAGGGCACGAAGATCATTAAAAGTGAGGATGGTAGCGGTATCTTTGTTGAAGCGATGTGTAAATAAGGTTTCAATGAGAGCGCGAAAGCGACGACTGCTGCCAGAATACAGCCCCAGCCTATATAGCGATTCTCCTCCGTGAGACTTTTTGACGCGTTGGCTGTGTTGTTTCCTAGATCGGTTTCCGACTCTTCATAGATTGAGTCGACGTTTTTGTACTTTCTTCTGATAACGAAGTAGATCCCGATTGCGGCCAGGACGATCAGCGCCCAACCCATATACAGTGAGTTTGAGTAAGATCCGCGAGTCACATTCAATTTCCTGGTTATCCCGCCAAGCGCCGGATTCTCAATGCTAGGCAAGACGTATTCAATTGGCGAGGCGCTGTTCCATTCTATGTATTGCTCGATGCGAAGCTGGCTAGGTGTAGTGGTGGTGGGCCATTTGCCGGGAGGATTCAGATACGAGAGTGGAAGGTAATAAAAGGGCGTAATCACAAGAATCAGTACAAGTAATACAAAGAGGGACAGGGCAAACGTCTTCTTGTTTAATCCCCAAGAGCTTTTTCCTGTCAATCCTTGACGCTTTGCTTGACGCCAGAGTGATACCCTCTTTGCCACCAGGCGACCGAATAGGAACGCGGCCGTGAAGATTCCCATGAATAGAGCGTAGTGGATATTCGTCCCGGCCACGAGCAGCGCCGAGAGGAACAGGAATGTTGCGCCTTTCCTATCGGGTTTCTTTATGAACCTCAGCAGCATGAGGATGTAAAGTGGCATCCACTCCATCATGGCAAGGTTCAAGAAGTACATGGCGTTGAAGGCCAGGTTGGTCGAGATCATGAAAGCGAATCCCCCGAAGAACGCAACCTGCCTGTTGCCCGTCAGGTATCGCACCAGGTAATACATGGTGATTCCCGACAATACGAAGTTCGATAAGGTGATTAAGTTGTAAACGACGACCTCGTTGAAGAAGAGTAACAAGAAGTGTTCGAAGTAGAATGCGATGGGTTCCAGCGGTAGTGCGAAGAAGCGCGCGCCGAACGGAAAACCTATCAAGGGACATTGAGAGTAACTGGTGCTGAAGTGGCTGAAGTTGCGCATCCACCAGAATTGCCAAAGCGCGCCCAGGTTGTCGCTTGGCACACCGTAGATGGAACTCGTGAACTTGATTATGAGGGGCCACGTCAGGAAGACGGTCACCAGGAAATAGAAGATGAAGATCCACACCTCGGGCGGGACCTGCCTGATCCATGATCGTTTCTCGGTATCGTGAAGGCTCAGAGCTTCTTCCATGCTTTCCTGGCGCGGTCGCGGGCTCCTTCTGACCCGCCGCATCCTCTTCACTTGTATCGGATCCGCCAGTCCTTTTCTGAACACAAGTGAATACTCTCATATTTCTACGCCAAAAGGTGCTTTCGACCTCCGGGGGCGCTACATTTTGTTAATATTACACAAGCGGGAGTCGTTCTGTGGACGGATAGACTGGAGGTAAGTGACATCATATCCACCAGTGGTTTTCGGAACGGGCTCGTTTTGGACCTGGAAGGATCTTTATTCAGGATCGTCGAGTTCCAGCACGTGAAGCCCGGAAAAGGCGGCGCTTTCGTCCGCACGAAACTAAAGAACGTGGAGACCGGTGCTGTGGTGGACAGGACCTTCAGGGCGGGTGAGAAGTTCGACGAGGCGGTCCTGGAACACAGGCGCATGCAGTACCTGTACCGTGACGGCGAGAACTACGTCTTCATGGACATCGAGACATATGAGCAGGTGCCTGTCGGCCCCGAGGTTATCGGTGAAGCCGCCACCTACCTGGTAGAGAGCCAGGAGCTGAGCGTGTTCGTGCGTGGGGAAAAGACGGTGACCGTGGAGCTTCCCGCCGCTGTCAACCTGAGGGTGGTCAAGGCCGAGCCCTGGCTCAAGGGTGACACGTCGGGGGCCGCGACCAAGCCCGTGACGCTCGAGACGGGACTGGTGGTGCAGGTACCGTTGTTCGTCGAGCAGGGCGACTTGATCAAGGTTGATACCCGCACCGGCAGATACTCGGAAAGGATTTGAACCGATGCCTAAAGGGTTGAGCAGCCGCAGCAGGCACAGAAGGCAAGCCTTGCGGATCCTCTTTGAAATCGACATCAACAAATCGTCGCTCGATGAGGTGCTTGAAGGAAAGAGTAGAGTAGGGGAGGACGCTCCGGGGGATTTTGCCCTTGATCTGGTTCGTGGCGTAGAGAAGCAACGGCCTGAGCTCGACCGCATAATCTCAGATTATGCCGAAGGGTGGGACCTGGAGCGCATGCCCCTGGTGGACCGGAACATCCTGAGGATGTCGCTGTACGAGCTGTTCTACATGGAGGATATCCCTTCAGGGGCCACGATCGACGAGGCGGTCGAGCTTGCCAAGTCGTTCTCGACCGAGGATTCGGGCAAGTTCGTCAACGGAGTTCTTGGCCGCGTCAACCGCGACCGCGATGCGGGTAGACTGCCCTAGAGGTTTTGGTTTCCTGAGCAAGAGCTACTTTTATAGGTGAGCGATATTTGTCAAGAATCATTTCACACATGATTATCTCAAGCCATGGCTTTAAAGAGATGGATTTCCCAGAAATTAGCGAACCTTCTAAAATAACTCAGGCACTTTTTCCATATAAATGAAAATCGGTCCGCCATGCAATCTAGAAACAACCGGCAGGATCTTGTATTCGCGAAATAGTGAAGTCTCGAGCAGGCGCTCAAGGTCGTCCTCGGTATATTCCCGCAGGTGCTCCCACCAGGGGAACTTCCGCTCACCGGAGAACATTTCAACTATGGTTCTTGCCAATCGTTTTCTATTTGGGGTGTTCAAAATAATCCATTCCTTTTGGTTTTAAGTAGGATTTCTTTTTCTTCAATGTCTGTACCTCGGGCGAAGTACGACGCCCCCCACCTGGAACTGGCAGTTATTCTTCCACGGAAGCGCATGTTGAGGTACGTGAAGGAGGAGTTTCGAATGGCGGACTTGACCCATACCTTTGACTCCTTGTTGCCAGCGTCCGGCAGCCCCACTATGGTTTGTCAACGGTGGGGAGGTTCTGGGTGACGTCCACCTCGACCTGCACCCCGTGAGTGTTAATACCGAAGATGACGTAGACGTCTATCTTCGATTTGACGTAGACGTCTATCTTCGATTGCATGTGGTCTCAAGGTAAACAGTACTATCGTTATTTTGTAAAAAGCAGGCGGAAAATAAAAACGCATGGAACAAAGAAGAACGTAAATCGATACGGGTATTAGATTTGTTTTTGACAGATAAACATCATGTGGTGCGCGTACCGTCTTAGTCTAGTCTTAAGTAAACATTTCTCTAGGATATTAAGGAGCGGCTCGAGAAGATTTAACAACCATTGCAGCCGAAGCCCCCCTCTTAATATCAGGTCATGGACATCTCTTTGTAGAATGTTGAATCCCGCGTTTTGGATTTTTTCGCCATACCATTCCTGATCCAACAGGCGATCATGATGTCCAATTCCAAATCGAGACGCCAACCATTCAGCATAACTGCCTTTTCTAGGTGTTTTAAAGACAAAGAACAGACCTCCAGGCTTAAGAACTCTCCAGATCTCGCGTAAGCATATATTGATGTCATCTACGGGTATGTGCTCCAGCACTGCGATAGCCACGACGGCCTCGAAGCAGTTACTGTCATAGGGCAGGTTTTTTCCATCATATAAATTCAGATTTAGTCGCCACTGCTTAAGCAGTTCCGTCCATATGGGCCACCACCTCACCGAGTTATCGCCCTGCACCGGGAGACTTCCATCTTTGTCGCTCATCATAGAAACTTGAGGAGCCGCAACCTCCAGACCGTAACTTTTATAACCTGATTCAGCAAGTAAACATGAGAAAAAAGCATAACCACAACCAAAATCGAGCACAGGAGCACCTCTGCGAACGTGTTCTTTGATGATCTGCAAATACCATAGCGTGTCTTGAAGCTGCCCTTTGAGCTTCCATACAGATAAAGCAACGTCTGTAGCGATCCAGCGGCTTATTTGACTGTCTTCAACGCATCGCCGATATTGACTTAGCACTGACCTGAAACTCGTATTGTGCATCCGACATTTCCCATGTATAGCTGGCAATGCCGGTATTTTACAACGAATTGAGCCTTTCCGGCATGATTGCTAGGTGTTCGCAGCGTCCTCGGCTCCTGACCTTCGCATATGACCCCCAATCCAAGTAGTTTTCCGTTTCTTGGGAACAGTCGGCCTGCATTACACGCCAACCTGGCTTATCCTCCGCGTTCGCAAGCTCAAGGTGGGTGCTCTCATGCAAGCTCTACCGAGGCGATGGATTCGGGAGAGCATCATCCGGAACATCCTCTTAGGAACCGCCGCCTCCTCCATCTGGAAGATCGCCCTCTTGGAATGCGAGGCGACCCTTGCTCCAATCTTGATGAGCTTCAGCTGTATGCTCTGGAGCGACCAGAGCGATATGTCCATCTGTTTCAGAGTATGGTTTCTTGGAAGTCCATTCCATAGAGGGGGATATGTTCAACTAGTAGTATGATGGCACAGCATCTTGTCAAGCATTAGGGATAGTGGTATCTTTACGAGAGCCTTTAAACTAGTCCGGCGAGGCTAGCAAGGGAGAGCAATGTATATAGCAGCAATAAACAACGTCTTCTCAGAACATGGGGAGGCGTTTTTCTATAGCCGAAGGACAGCCGACAGGGAGGGCCCTCATGGCTTTTGAAGCCCGCGCCAAGGTGCTTGACGCCGATGATCTGAGCAGGATTATCAGGCGCATAGCGCACGAGATTCTCGAGCGCAGCAAGGGCTCGGATGACCTGGCGCTTGTGGGAGTCAGGACGCGTGGCGTGTTCCTTGCGCGGCGGCTCGGGGGGATTATCGAGGAAATCGAGGGCAAACCGGTCGCGGTGGGGGCACTCGATATCTCGCTCTACCGTGACGACGTCGCGACCCGCGGCGCCTCGAACATTGGCGTCACCGAGATCGATTTCGACACCAACGACAAGAAGGTCGTGATCGTTGACGACGTTCTTTACACTGGCCGCACGGTCCGGGCGGCGATGGACGCCTTGATGGACTTCGGCCGCCCCCAGGTCGTCCAGCTGGCGGTGTTGATTGACCGGGGCCATCGCGAGGTGCCGATCAGGGCGGACTACGTCGGCAAGAACCTGCCGACTTCCGGAAACGAGAAGGTGAAGGTCTCGCTCGAGGAAGTCGACGGCGTGGACATGGTCGAGATAGGCGAGGAGCGGGAACCATGAGCGAGGACGGTAACGGACACAGGCACCTTCTTTCAATCGCGGAGGTCGATCGCGACTTCATAATCAGTCTCCTCGATTCGGCGCGCTCCTTCGCGGAGGTATCGACCAGGCCGATCAAGAAGGTACCGGCGCTGCGGGGTCGCACGATTGCGAACCTCTTCCTGGAGCCGAGCACGCGCACGCGCATCTCGTTCGAGCTGGCGGCGAAGAGGCTGTCGGCCGACGTAATCAGCTTCTCCGGGGGCGCCAGCAGCATCTCCAAGGGGGAGAGCCTGAAGGATACGGCGAAGACTCTCGTCGCGATGGGAGTGGACGCGGTGGTGATCCGGCACTCGAGCGCCGGTGCGCCGAAGATGCTGACCGGGTGGGTCGACTGTTCGGTGATCAACGCCGGAGACGGCATGCACGAGCACCCGACCCAGGCTCTGCTCGACCTGTTCACAATGAGGGAGCGCCTCGGTTACCTGGAGGGCCTGAAGGTGGCGATCGTCGGCGATATTGACCACTCAAGGGTTGCCCGCAGCAACATCCAGGCCCTTAACAAGGTCGGCGCGGAGGTGCTGCTCGTCGCGCCCCGCTCTCTTCTGCCTGAAGGGATCGAGGAGATGGGCGTCGATATAACCGGTTCGCTGAACGAGGCGCTTGAGTGGTGCGACGTGCTTTACCTTCTCCGCATACAGCTAGAGCGCGTGGAGGAGTCGCGGTTCCCGTCACTTCGCGAGTACACGCTGCAGTACGGCCTCACCAAGCCGCGCTGGCAGAATCTCAAGCGCAAGCCGCTCGTGATGCATCCCGGGCCGATGAACCGCGGGGTGGAGATCGAATCCAGCGTCGCGGACGAGGTCGAGTCAGTGATAACCGGGCAGGTCACGGCTGGTGTCGCGGTAAGGATGGCGGTTCTCTACGAGCTTCTCGGGGGTAGCCATGGCTGAGGGCATACTCATAAAGGGCGGCAGGATAATCTCGTTCCCAGGCGGCCTGCGCGGAGAGGCTGATGTTCTTGTGCGTGAAGGCGTCGTCGCCAGGGTCGAGCGGGGGATAATGTCTGGCGGTGAGGAGGTAATCGACGCTGCCGGCTGCCTGGTGACGCCTGGCCTGGTCGACCTTCACGCGCACCTCCGCGAGCCGGGGATGGAGTACAAGGAGGACGTCGCGAGCGGCAGCCGTGCCGCCGTCTGCGGCGGTTACTCGGCCGTGTTCTGCATGCCGAACACTGAGCCGGCTATCGATAACTCCTCGGTGGCCGAATACGTCTTCGACCGTGGGGTGGACGAGGGTCTCTGCATGGTCCTTCCCCACGGTGCTATCACGCAGGGGCGGAGGGGCGAAACCCTTGCGCCTATGGGTGAGATGGGTTCCTGCAGAGCACATGTCATGGGGTTCAGCGACGACGGCAATCCCGTGGTGGATTCAGAGATAATGCGCCGGGCCATGGAGTACGCGCGCTCGATGGGTGCTCTCATCATATCCCACAGCGAGGAGAAGAGCCTCAGCGCCGGCGGGCAGATGAACGAGGGATATTACTCAACTCTCCTGGGTCTTCGCGGAATGCCGGCCGAGTCGGAGCAGATAGGGGTATACCGTGACCTGTGCCTCGCTGAGAAGACCGGCGCGCGCCTTCACCTGGCGCATCTTTCTACCGCGGGTTCCGTGGAGCTTGTGCGCACCGCCAGGCGGCGGGGCCTGCCGGTGACCTGTGAGGTGACCCCTCACCACTTCTCGCTGAACGATTCCGAGCTTCTCTCATACGACACGAGCCTCAAGATGAACCCGCCTCTCCGGTCGGCGGCCGACGTGGAGGCCCTCCTCGATGGTCTGGCGGACGGCACCATCGACGCGATCGCCACGGACCACGCTCCCCACGCGCCGCACGAAAAGGAGACCGAGTTCGACAGGGCCGAGTTCGGGGTCGCGGGTCTCGAGACCTGCCTGGCACTGGTGGTAACGAAGCTCGTCGAGACGGGCGTCCTGTCGATCGAGGACGCGATAGGGAAGCTGACGGCTGTCCCGGCCAGGATAATGGAGATGGAGCGCTGGGAGTACAGGGCAAGGCTCCAGGAGGGCGACCCGGCGAACCTGGTCGTTTTCAATCCGGAGACAGAGTGGACCGTTGACCCGCTCGATTTCAAGTCGAGGTCCTGGAACACACCGTTCGCGGGATGGAAGGTGCGCGGAAAGGTCATTCATACGGTATTCCGCGGAAAGATGGTTGTGCGTGACGGCGAACTCGCGGTCAGCCCGCCGGGTACGAGCGAAAAAACAACGACCGTCATACCGACCGCCGCATCGGGGCGCGGCGCGGCAGAGGGGGGATAAGGCCAGATGGTGTTCGATATGCGGGGTCGCAAGCCCGCGGCACTAGTCCTCGCGGACGGGACGGTATTCGAGGGAACGAGCATGGGGGTCAGGGGAGAGTTCCTTGGCGAAGCCTGCTTCAACACGAGCATGGCCGGATACCAGGAGATCCTCACCGACCCGTCCTATGCCGGGCAGATGGTCAGCATGACATATCCGCTCATCGGGAATTACGGCGTCAACCCGGAGGATGTCGAGTCCGGCAGGATATATATGGGCGGGTTCATCGTCAGGGAGTCTTCCCGGATCAGGAGCAACTGGCGCTCCACCGGGGACCTCGACGGGTATCTGAAACAACACGGCGTCGTCGGCCTCGAGGGAATTGACACGCGGGCGCTCACGAAGCACCTGAGGAGCTACGGCGCCATGCAGGCGGCCCTATCGAGCGTTGACCTGGACCCCAAGAAGCTTCTCAAGAAGGTCGAGGAGGCACCGGGTCTTGTCGGCATGGACTTGGTCCAGGGGGTAACCGTAGAGGCGCCTTACGTTTGGTCTGAGGGCCTCACGGGCGAGCCTGAGTATGAAGTGGTCGCGTACGACTTCGGGATAAAGAGAAACATCCTGAGGCTGCTGACCGTGCAGGGCTGCAGGGTCACGGTGGTCCCCGCAGCGACGACGGCCGAGGAGATACTCCAGCGCGACCCCGACGGAGTCTTTCTGTCGAACGGGCCGGGCGACCCTGAGCCGATCACATACGCGATAGAGTCTATCCGGGGACTTCTGGGAAAAAAGCCGGTATTCGGCATCTGTCTCGGTCACCAGCTACTCGGGCTCGCGCTCGGCGGGCGCACCTATAAGCTCAAGTTCGGGCACCGCGGGGGCAACCAGCCGGTCATGAACCGCGACACCGGAAGGGTCGAGATCACAGCCCAGAACCACGGGTTCGCGGTAGAGCCGGAGAGCCTGGCAGGTTGCCAGTATGGCGAGGTCGAGCTCACCCACTGGAACCTCAACGACAACACGCTCGAGGGCATGCGCTGCCGCGAGGTCGGTGCCTTCTCGGTGCAGTACCATCCGGAGGCATCACCCGGGCCGCACGATTCGCGTTACCTGTTCGGGCAGTTCCTCGATCTCATGAAGGAGTGGCGTTCCTGATGCCGCGAAGGGACGACATCGAGAAGATACTGATAATCGGCTCCGGGCCAATCGTGATAGGGCAGGCCTGCGAGTTCGACTACTCCGGGACCCAGGCGTGCAAGGTCCTCAAGGAGGACGGCTTCCAGGTCGTCCTCGTCAACAGCAACCCCGCCACCATCATGACGGACCCCGAGTTCGCGGACCGCACCTACATAGAGCCGATAAACCCAGAGGTGGTGGCGAAGATCATCGAGCGCGAGCGACCCGGCGCACTGCTTCCTACCCTCGGCGGGCAGACCGGGCTCAACGTCTCGGTCGCGCTCGCGGAGGACGGCACCCTCGAGCGCTTCGGCGTGGAGCTCATCGGGGCGCGGCACGAGGTCATACGAAAGGCCGAAGACCGGAACCTGTTCAAGGAGGCGATGAGGAACATCGGCCTCGACATACCTGAGAGCGACTTCGCCTATTCCCTTCCGGAGGCCCGCGAGATCGCCGAGAAGCTCGGATTCCCCCTGGTCATAAGGCCCAGCTTTACCCTCGGCGGCGGCGGGGGAGGCCTCGTATACGACATGAAGGAGTTCGTCGAGGTGGCGAGGCAGGGGCTGGACCTGAGTCCCATCACCGAGATCCTCGTCGAGAAATCGGTAAAGGGCTGGAAGGAATACGAGCTCGAGGTGATGAGGGACAAGAAGGACAACGTCGTCATAGTTTGCCCCATCGAGAACTTCGACCCCATGGGCGTCCACACCGGCGACTCCATTACCGTCGCGCCGGCACAGACCCTGACCGACAGGGAATACCAGGTGATGCGGGACGCTTCGATAGACATCATGAGGGAGATAGGTGTCGAGACGGGAGGCTCCAACATCCAGTTCGCGGTGGAGCCTGAAACGGGGCACATGGTCGTCATCGAGATGAACCCGAGGGTCTCGCGCTCCAGCGCGCTAGCCTCGAAGGCGACCGGTTTCCCGATTGCCAAGATTGCCGCAAAACTCGCCGTCGGTTACACGCTCGACGAGATACCGAACGACATTACACGCGAGACGCCGGCCTGCTTCGAGCCGACCATCGACTACTGCGTGGTCAAGGTCCCGCGCTGGGCTTTCGAGAAGTTCCCCGAAGCGGACCCCGTGCTGACGACCAAGATGAAGTCGGTCGGCGAGGTCATGTCGATAGGGCGCACCTTCAAGGAGGCCATCCAGAAGGCCGTGCGCTCGCTCGAGGTCGACCGTTACAGCCTGCGCGACCTTGACGACGTCCCGGTCGAGAAGCTGCCCGAGCTGCTCTCCAGGGCCAGCCACAACAGGCTCTTCTACCTGTACCGCGCCCTCGAGGAGGGGATGAGCACAGAGGACATATATGAATACACGGGGATAGACCCCTGGTTTGTCGATAACCTTGCCCAGGTCGTGGAGATGGAGGCGAGACTCGAGGATTTCGAGCTCCACTCGATCCCGGATGATCTGCTCAGGGAGGCGAAGCGGTACGGTTTCTCCGACGTCGAGCTCGGGCGTATGCTGGGCGCCAACGAGACATCCTTGCGGTTCCACAGGTTGGCCCGAGGCATAGGCGCCGTCTTCAAGTCCGTCGATACCTGCGCGGCGGAGTTCGAGGCTTATACACCTTACTACTACTCGACATACGAGACAGAGGACGAGGTGCGCGCGAGCGACAAGGAAAAGGTGATGATCCTCGGCAGCGGCCCCAACAGGATCGGGCAGGGGATAGAGTTCGACTACTGCTGCGTCCATGCATCCTTTGCCTGCAGGGAGATGGGCTACGAGACGATAATGGTCAACTGCAACCCCGAGACGGTCTCTACCGATTACGACACGAGCGACCGCCTCTATTTCGAGCCGCTGACCTTCGAGGACGTCATGAACATAGTTGACCGCGAGAAGCCGCTCGGGGTGATAGTGCAGCTCGGGGGGCAGACGCCTCTCAAGCTGGCTATCCCGCTCGAGCGCGCGGGGGTCACGATCCTGGGGACCTCGCCCGAGTCGATCGACCGCGCCGAGGACCGCGAGAGGTTCGGGAACCTCTTGAAAAAGCTTAAGATACCTCATCCTCCCGACGGCACGGCTACTTCCTTCGAGGGTGCGCTCGAGGTCGGGCGGAGGATTGGCTACCCGGTCCTGGTGCGGCCCTCGTACGTGCTTGGCGGGAGGGCGATGGAGATCGTCTACTCGGATGACATGATGGAGAAGTATATAGCCTCGGCCGTGAAGGCCTCGCCGGAGCATCCTATCCTCGTCGACAAGTTCTTGGAAGAAGCGATTGAGATAGACGTTGATGCGGTATCCGACGGTGAAGAAGTCGTAGTCGGCGCCGTGATGGAGCACATCGAGGAGGCAGGTATCCACTCGGGGGACTCGGCATGCGTGATCCCGCCCCACACGCTGGCGGCGGAGACCGTAAAGACGATCGAGGAGTACACTCGGCGCCTGGCGCTCGAGCTCGGTGTTGTCGGCCTGATAAACGTCCAGTATGCCGTGAAGGAGGACGTGGTCTACGTCCTCGAGGTCAACCCGCGGGCGAGCCGCACGGTGCCTTTCGTGAGCAAATCCATCGGGGTCCCGCTTGCGAAGGTGGCTACGCGCATAATGATGGGGCGCAAGCTTTCCGACCTTGACATCCCGAGGGAGCGCCGCCTCGAGCACTTCTCGGTCAAGGAAGCGGTGCTTCCTTTCCAGCGCTTCCCCGGCGTGGACACGGTACTCGGGCCGGAGATGAAATCCACCGGGGAGGTTATGGGAATCGACGCCAGTTTCGGGGTCGCCTTCGCGAAATCCCAGATCTCCAGCAACACCGTGTTCCCGACCTCGGGGTCGGCGTTCATAAGCGTCAACAACAGGGATAAACGCGCGATCATGCTGGTCGCGCGGAGCCTCGCGGAGGGCGGCTTCCGCATCTTCGCCACAAAGGGGACCGCAAAGGCGTTAAAGAGTAACGGCATATCGGTCGAGAGCGTGAAGAAGGTTGGGGAGGGAAGCCCCAACGTTGTCGACCTTATTAGGGACGGCAAGGTGGACCTTGTGATAAACACGCCGTACGGGCACGGCTCGCGCGGAGACGGCTATTACATCCGCACCGCCGCGGCTCTAAGCGGCGTGCCATGCATAACCACGATGTCGGCGGCCTATACGCTCGTGCAGGGGATCTCGGCCTTAAAGAGCAACGGGATTACCGTAAAGAGCATCCAGGAGTACCACCAGGAGATCCATCAGAACGCCTCCAGGGGGAGCCCGGATGACCGATGAGAGGATTCACCGCGCAGGGCTGCTGAACAGGGCGACGCTCATCGACCGTCAGAAGGTATCTCCCAACGCGCACATCCTGGATTTCGAGATCGATGGGGCGACGGAAACACCTGGGCCGGGGCAGTTCTATCACGTAGACTGCGGTGGGGGCCGGGAACACCTGCTCCGGAGGCCGCTCGGCGTCCACGGGATGACGGTCCCTGAGAAGGGCGCGGCGAGGGTCAGGTTCATGGTGGAGGTGGTCGGGTGGGGGACGGCCAGGCTCTGCGCGTTGGAGCAGGGTGCCCAGGTCGGCATGATGGGGCCGCTCGGTCGAGGCTTTACGCGGGTTGACGGCGCACGGGCGATGTTGGTCTCAGGCGGCATCGGGGTTGCCCCGATTTTCTATCTTGCCTCCGAGATGGATAAAGAGGGGAGTGACTACGACCTGCTGGCGGGATTTCGCACGGGCGACGAATACTATCCGGCGCTCTCCGACCTCAAGGGAAGCATAGAGGTATTCACAGAGGACGGGAATGTGGGTATGAAGGGAATGGTCTCGGAGGGTGCCGTGCCACTTATCGGAAACAAGGATTACTCGGCGGTCTTTGCCTGCGGACCGGAAGCGATGATGGAGGCCGTCGCTGACGCCTGCGAACGCTCGGGGATCGGCTGCCAGGTCTCGCTTACCTCGAGGATGGCCTGTGGCCTCGGCTTCTGCCACGGCTGCGTGAAGGAAGGGAGGGGCGGCCGTAACCTCTGCGTCTGCACCGAAGGTCCGGTCTTCGACTCCCGCGACGTGAAATGGAAAGAATCGTAATGGATCTGTCTGTCGACCTCGGCGGCGTCAAGCTGAAAAACCCGATTCTGCTGGCTTCGGGCACCGCGGGGTACGGCACGGAGCTTTCTTCAGTGATGGACATTGCGATAGCCGGAGGGATCGTCCTTAAATCTGTTACCGAAAAGCCCCGGAGAGGTAACCCGGGACCCAGGATCTGGGAGACCTCGTGCGGCATGCTCAACTCGATAGGACTCGAGAACATGGGAGTCGATGCTCTGGTCGGAGAGGCTCTCCCTTCACTTACGGGGGATGATGTCGCGGTAATCGTGAGCATTGCGGGAGATACCATGGATGAGTACTCCCGGCTGGCTGCGAGGCTCGAAGGTGCGCCGGGGGGAGCCGCTCTGGAGGTGAATTTGTCGTGTCCGAACGTCGAGAAGGGCGGCATTCATTTCGGGATCGATGCCGAGGCTGTCCGGGCCGTTTCTTCGGCGGTCCGGGAAAACAGCTCGCTCCCGTTCTTCATAAAACTCTCCGCCGCCGTTGCCGATATCTCATCGATTGCCCTGGCAGCCAAATCTGGAGGCGCCTCAGGACTCTCGTTGATAAATACGGTGCCGGGGCTTGCGGTTGATCCGGCAACGCGGAGGCCGCGCCTCGGGGCGGTGACGGGAGGCCTCTCCGGTCCGGCGATCAAGCCCATAGCCCTCAAAGCGGTCTGGGACTGCTACCGTGCCACGGGCCTGCCTATCATAGGGTGCGGGGGGGTTTACGATGTGGACGACGTCTGCGAGTTCCTGGTCGCGGGAGCGACGGCAGTCGCCGTCGGGACGGCGACCTTTCAGGATCCCGGCAGGGCGCAGGAGATTATCGAAGCCCTGCCGGGGGCGCTGTCGGCGCTGGGAGTAGAAAGTCCGGGCGAGCTGACCGGCTCGTTGCGGGTTTAGGGAGGGGCATGGGACGCAGCATGAAAGACAACGAACTCGGGCGCCTGAGCCCGCTGATACTTGCCCTGGACACACCTGACCTCGAACGCGCGGTAGAGATTGCCGGTGAAGTGAAGGAGCACGTCGATATCGTTAAGGTTGGACTGCAGCTTTTCTCGTCCGAAGGGCCGGATGCGGTCAGGCGGCTTAAATACGAAGGGTTCGAGGTGTTCCTTGACCTCAAGCTGAACGACATACCGAATACAGTCGTCTCGGCCTGTCTTACCCTTTGCGAGCTTGAACCGCTGATGCTGACCCTTCACGCTATGGGAGGCCAGGAGATGATGAGGTCTGCCCGTCGGGCCGTAGGTGAACGCTGCAGTGAGGCCGGGGTCAGGCGAACCCTGATGATCGGCGTCACGGTGCTTACCAGCCTCGACCTCCCGGCACTCAAGAAGATCGGTGTCGACTACCCTGTCGAGGAAGAGGTCGTAAGGCTCGCCAAGCTCGTACGTGACTCCGGCCTGGACGGGCTCGTGACGTCCCCGCTGGAAACGCGGTCGGTGCGCCGCGCGGTGGGGGAGGAGTCGATCCTGATCACCCCCGGCGTCAGGATTGCCAGGATGGACAAAGATGACCAGTTGAGGGTGGCCACTCCCGGAGAGGCGGTCCGCTCGGGTGCAGATTTCCTGGTGGTCGGGCGCCCGATCCTAACGGCGGAGGAGCCCCGGAAGGTCGCAGCGGAGATATTAAATGATGCAGGAAGGCATTGACGTTGAATGAGCGCGAGGTAGTTCTAAAGCTGGAAAAAAGCGGGGCGCTCAAGAAGGGCCATTTCAGGCTTTCTTCAGGCCTGCACAGCGACACCTACATACAGTGCGCTCTCCTGCTCGAGAATCCGCAGAGGGCCGTCGAGATCGGGAACGCCCTCGCCCGGAAGGTCGAAGAAGAGGCCGACCTCGTGCTGTCCCCGGCCATCGGTGGCATCATTGTAGGTTTCACAACGGCACTCGCTCTAGACTGCCCCATGATATTCGCCGAGAGGGTAGAGGGCAGGATGGAGATTCGCCGCGGGTTTGCGATCGAGAGTGGCTCGCGAGTCCTCATTGTGGAAGACGTCATAACCACCGGCGGTTCGGTCCTGGAGCTGGCGAGGATAGCGGAAGAAGCGGGAGCATCCGTGTCCGGCATAGCCTGTATAGTTGACCGCGGGGGTTTTGACCCTGGTGACTACTCGTTTGTGTCCCTAGTGCGCCTGGAGGTTGATTCGTACAGGCAGGAGGATTGTCCCCTGTGTAAGGCCGGAGATACGGTCACAGCCCCTGGAAGCCGATATTCTCAGTAATTGTGCCCGGATGGCGGTTTCCTTATAATTTCGGTGCCGGGCGCATGATTCAGGAGTCATATTGGAACGAAAAGGGCGGGTTTTCGTGGTAGCCGGGCCATCAGGCGCCGGGAAGGACACCCTTATCAGAAAAGCATTGCAAAAGGTAGAGGACATCCATTATTCTGTTTCGGCTACGACGAGACCGCCTCGTGAGGGCGAGGTCGAGGGGCGAGACTATTACTTCCTTTCGGACGACGAGTTTGACAGGCTGGCCGCACAGGGTGCGCTCCTGGAATCCGAGGAGGTCTTCGGCAAGCGGTACGGCACCTTGAGAAGCGAGGTAGAGACGGCCACGGCGTCGGGCAAGAACATACTGCTGGAGCTCGATGTCAAAGGAGCCCTCAACGTGAAGTCAAAAATGAATGACGCGGTGTTGATCTTCATCATGCCCCCTTCGCTGGAGGAGTTGGAGTCGCGCCTCGAGAAAAGAAGACTGGATAAGGAGGGCGACATAAAGCTGAGGACCGACATCGCACCGAGAGAGATGGAAATCGGAAGGAACAGTTTCGACGTCATCATCGTTAATGATGATGCGGATAAGGCTACGGAGAAGCTTGCTAGCGTGTTGAGAGGTGAGAAGACTCAATATGGAAGAAAAACAGACGATGATCAACCCTAAGATCGAGGATCTTCTAGAGCACTCCGAAAACAAGTTCACCCTGGTGATCGAGGTCTCCAAGAGGGCGAGACAGATCACGAACTTCCAGAAGCGGCTGGGTGAAGGGGTCGGTGGTGTCGCGCCCATGAGGCTCGAGGACATCTCCAAGAAACCGCTGACTGTGGCCTTGGGAGAGATTTCCGAAGGTAAAATAGAATACGAGCGACCCGAAGAGGACGAGGAAGAATAATAACCTGGACGCTCCCGGGGGGTTGAGGATGCCGGAGCTGGCTGACAAGAACGTCCTGATAGGAGTCACGGGTGGGATAGCGGCCTACAAGGTCGCTGAGCTTGCACGCATGCTGGTAAGAGGCGGCGTCAGCGTCAAGGTGATCATGACGAGCGCCGGACAGCAGTTCGTGACGCCGCTCACGTTCCGCACCATAACCGGGAACCCCGTAGCTACGTCAATGTGGAGCGACCCGGCATCACCACTTCCACATATCTCCTTGAGCGAGGAGGCCGACCTTATCCTGGTCGCACCGGCAACCGCGAACTTCATCGCGAAGTACGCTAAAGGCATCGCCGACGACCTGCTCTCTACAACGCTGCTCGCGGCCAGAGGCACGGTCGTGATCGCTCCGGCGATGAACACGCGAATGTATCTTCATCCCTCAACGAGAGAGAACCTCGCCGCCTTGAGGGTGCAAGGCGTAGTGATCATCGAGCCGGGCGAAGGGGAACTCGCCTGCGGGAACGAAGGGATCGGCCGCATGGCGGAACCGTGGGAGATAATGGAGGTTCTGGAGCGCGAGCTGAGGCGTACATACGACCTGGCGGGGAAGCGTATCGTGATAACTGCCGGGGCGACACGCGAGCATATGGACCCGGTGCGTTTCATCTCCAACCCTTCGACGGGCAGGATGGGTTTCGCCGTAGCGGAAAGAGCGTCACGCAGGGGAGCTGAGGTCGTGCTCGTGTCCGGCCCGACCAACCTTGCGTGCCCCGCTGGAGTGAGGCTGGTCCCTGTCGTGTCTGCGGCCGAGATGAAGGGGGCGGTGATGGATAACCTGCCGGGGGCCGATGTCCTGGTGATGGCCGCGGCGGTCGCGGACTTCAGACCTGAGGTCAAAATGCCGAAAAAGATAAAGAAGCGGGATGGAATCGCCGAAATCAAGATCGAACCTACGGAGGACATCATAAACGAGGTGCAGAAGAGTAAGTCGAAGTGCCTTGTGGTAGGGTTCGCGGCTGAGACCGATAACGTGGTCGAGAACGCAAGGAAGAAGCTCATCGAGAAGGGGATGGGGCTCGTGGTCGCCAACAGGGTCGGTGCGCCTGACAGCGGGTTCGCCGCAGAAACCAACTCAGCTGCGGTGATATCACCAGTCGATGAGAATGTCGAGCTGGCCATGATGTCAAAGTCGGACCTGGCCGAGCTCTTGCTGGACCGTATCGCGGGAATGCTTTAAGTGCTTTAATGATTGTTGAGGTTGGCAGAATGAAGCAACGGATCAGCGGCGTCGTTAACAACATCTCAACGAACCCGTTCCAGAGCTTATCTACAAAGAGGGAAAGGAGCTCGTCCGTCCTGAGCTTTGACATAAGCTTCGATCTCTGTGATGAGGACGGCAGACTCACACGGGTCTGGTTCAACAGGTCATTCAGGTTCCCACCTCCGCTTGAGGACGGCGACTTCGTAGAGGTCTTCGGGCGATTCGGAAGGTTCATGGGACTTACCGGCCGCAAGAACTTCTACTCTGTTAAGATCCTCGACAGGCGCCGCGGAAAAGAGTACACTGCCTGGCGCAACAAGGTTTTGGAAACGGAGGCTTCCAGGGAAGCCAAAAAGGCCTCCGGTGCGCCGGCGCAGACGACGTCCTAGGCGTACCCCCCAGCAGCTAATCCGGTCGGAGTGGCGGAATTTGGTAGACGCGCAAGGTTGAGGGCCTTGTGGGGCGTAGCCCTGTGGGGGTTCGAGTCCCCCCTCCGACACCATAAACAAGTCATACGTTGCAGGGGGGACTCGAACCCAGGGGGAGCCGGGGGAGAATCCCCCGAACTTATTTCATTCATGGGGGGTGACAGCAACCCGGAGGGTTGCGCCATCAGGGGGGCGCGAGCCCCCCTATGGGAAGCGAGGGTACCGAGCGACGGTTTGATGTCCCCCCTCCGACACCACCACGCAGCGTACGTATTGTCAATCGTCAAGTCACGTTTTAGTCTCGAGAGTCCCCGGCGACATTACTTCGAGTTGTTCTTGGCCGATATCGAGCACCGCCTCTTTTGGATTGATTGATGACCTGTGAGCAGCAACAGGTTGCCCAAAGGGTTGGCGACCGCGTTGCTCTTTGGGTGCTACAATCCGTCAGAGGGCTAGTGACCTTTTCAAGTTAGAACCAGTGGGGCAATGATGGTAACGGTACAAGATCCCAGATGTGAATACAAACGCAATCCCCTGGGTATAGATATCCTGCAACCACGCCTATCATGGAAGCTCTCCTCGGACGAGCGCAACACAATGCAGAGAGCCTATCAGGTTCAAGTGGCAATCTCAGAAAGAGACCTGCAGGATGAGAAGGACCTTCTCTGGGATTCCGGGAGGCAGGTGACAGACCAGTCGATTCATGTTGAATACCAGGGGCAATCACTGAAGTCGCGTCAGCGATACTACTGGCGGGTAAGGGTATGGGATGAGAACGGTCAGGAATCGGGGTGGAGCGACCTGGCTTTCTGGGAGATTGGATTGCTTCATGTCCGTGATTGGAAAGCAAAGATGATCTGCCCGGATCTTTTCGAGGATCCCGAGAAATCAGAGCCTTGTCCGATGCTGAGAAAAGAGTTCGCGATAAAAAGCGGCACAACGAGAGCACGTCTGTACATAACCGCTCATGGACTCTATGAGGCCTGGATCAACGGCAAACGGGTCGGCGATGAGCTGTTTACCCCGGGTTGGACGACTTACCAGAAGTGCCTTCAGTACCAAGTCTATGATGTTACCGAGAGCCTGAAAGAGGGGGCAAACGCCATAGGCGTGGTCCTGGGGGACGGATGGTACCGCGGATACACGTCCTATTTCTGTGAGAGAAACATCTACGGCGCGAAGCTGGGCCTCTATATGCAGCTGGAGATCACCTACCAGGACGGTGTCACCGAATTTGTTGTCTCGGACGAGACCTGGAGAGCCTCCACTGGACCGATCGTGGAATCGGACATTTTTAACGGCGAGGTATATGATGCCAGGCTTGAGAAGCCCGGATGGGATGGACCGGGTTTCGATGATTCGGCCTGGAGCAAAGTATCAGCGGTTGCATTTGACCCAGCCATCCTGGCTGCTCCGATTGGGGTCCCGGTACGACGCATGGAAGAGGTCTTGCCAGAGGAGATAATCAATACCCCTGCGGGCGAGACGGTTGTTGACTTTGGCCAGAACATGGCAGGCTGCATCCGTTTGAAAGCCAGAGGTCCACGGGGTACCGCAATCACCGTACAGCACGGCGAGGTCTTGGATTCAGCCGGCAATTTCTATAACAAGAATCTCCGCATGGCGAAAGCAACAGACCGCTTCATTCTCAAGGGAGATGACAAGGAGGAAATATTCGAGCCCCGATTTACCTTTCACGGTTTTCGGTACGTCAAACTGGAAGGATATCCAGGAGAGGTAACGCCGGATTGCTTGACCGGGATCGTGGTGCATTCAGACCTTGACCGCACAGGGGAATTCAGTTGCTCGAATCCCCTGGTGAATCGGCTTCATAAAAACATCATCTGGGCCCAAAAAAGCAATTTCCTTGACGTTCCTACCGATTGCCCTCAAAGGGATGAACGGATGGGGTGGACCGGAGACCTTCAAGTCTATGCACCAACAGCATGTCTTAACATGAACTCGGCCCCTTTCTTGGCCCGGTGGCTGCGGGACCTCAAGAACGATCAGAGGAGAAACGGGTCTGTGCCTTTGTTTATACCTGATCCTTTTGCAGACAAGAAAGACTTCGTTAAGAGACTTCTAAAGCATAGAAGCAGAAGAGAAGGCGATCATACGGGGCTCATAGATAAGTTGTTCGTGCTTTTCATACTGAACTCATCATCCGCCTGGGGCGATGCCGCGGTACTGGTCCCCTGGCAGCTGTATTTGAACTATGGCGACACCCGCATTCTCGAATCGCACTATGAAAGCATGCAGGCTTTTCTCCAATTTATCGAGAAGCGCGCCGCAAAATTCGGCAGCTTCATCTACGTGAATCCCAGGAAGTGGTTTCAAAAGAGGACCCGAGAACACTTGCGCTACTACTCCACCGCCGGTTTTCATTTTGGTGACTGGCTCGCTCCCGGCGACGGTATGAACAAATCCATCCTCAAATCGAAGTGGTATATACCAACCGTCTACTACGCATTGGATGCGCTCATTCTTTCCAAAGTGGCTGCGATTCTCGGCCGGGAGGATGACGCCGCATATTACAGGGAGATGCATGACAGGATCAAGGCGGCGTTCCAGTGCACCCGGGTGAAAAACAACGGCAGGATATGGCCGAAAAGGCAGACCGCGTATGTGCTTGCACTCATGGCGGATATGCTTCCTGATGAGAGTAAAGAGAAGGCAGCCAGGATACTGGCTGACATGGTGCGCGACGGCGACTATCAGCTTGGAACCGGATTCCTGGGCACGCCCCTCATATGTCAAGTCTTGAGTAGGTACGGCTATGCTGATGTCGCTTACGAATTGCTGTTGCAGGAAAAACACCAGTGGCTCTATCAGGTAAACAAGGGTGCCACCACTATCTGGGAGCACTGGGACGCTATCAGAGAGGATGGCTCATTCCAGTCCGAGAGAATGCTCTCGTTCAATCATTATGCATATGGCGCAATTGGCGCATGGCTCTATCAGGGTATCGCCGGTATCAATGTGGATGAAGCAAGGCCGGGCTATAAACACATCATCATCGAACCTTTGCCGAGTGAAAAACTGATGTATGCGAGGGCGTCATACAACTCAATCCATGGTCTAATAAGGTCCGAATGGTCTCTGCCAGAGAACAACCAGTTAATCATTCAGGTCGAGATACCCGCCAACGCTAGCGCCAAGGTGATTATTCCCAAGCAGTATAGTAAGCAGGTTCTTGAAAACGGCAATGCCATCACCCTGAAAAACGGGGCCGTCCAGCTCGGGTCGGGAATCTATGAGTTTTACTGCACAGCATGAATTGACCAGGCTCACTACATTAAACCCGAGCACGGCTGTCATCGGGGGATATGGTCTCAACTGAAAGAGTCACGAGCCTGCTGGACAGTCACCTCATGGCTCGGGGGCTTGTCATCATATGGTTCGGCTGACCAGCAGTTCTTCAAGTCCACCGGGCAGTTCATGATGTTGGTACCTTATCTCTAAGCATTAACGCACTTTTATATATCCCTCGATCCTGTGGGGGTTAAAACGGGTCGGTCCTCCGACACCAAGCTTAGACACATCACACGATACCGGAGGGGGGACTCGAACGTGGTGGTACATCGACCAGGTAGATTGATGCCGGTGTCGTCTCCTCGGAGCCCTCGTGTGACTCGAACGCGATGTGCTTGCCGTCGGGTGACCAGGAGGGCGCGCCATCCTCATGGATCTCGTCCCTGGTGGCCCTCACCGGCTCACTACCTTCGGCCGGGATGATGAAGATGTTCGGGACCGGCAGGCCTCCGTGGTCGCTCGAGTAGACTATCCACTTCCCGTCCGGCGACCAGCTTGCGTCTGTGTCAGAGGCTGCCGAGGAAGTTATCCTTCGCACACCGGTGCCGTCCGGCGACATCGTGTAGATGTTCCAGTTGTCGCTGCCGGCATCCCTGCGCTGGAACAGGATGCGGTCCCCGGTCGGAGACCAGTTGGGCTGGCGGTCGTCGGCGCCGTTCGTGAGCCTGGTAAGGCCGGTCCCGTCCGAGCGTGCTTTCCAGACGCTCCCCTGCTGGGTCTCCTCGGTGTTTACGGTGTCCCTCTCGAAGACGATCCACTGCCCGTCGGGGGAGAAGCTCGGCTCGACGAAGTACGTCCCGTCGGTGTGGGTTGTGATGGGCTTGAGACCTGTGCCGTCCTGGCCGATGGTCCATATCTCGTCATTTCCTTTGAGGTCGACGGCGAACGTCACGCGGCCGCTTGCCACGTTCCAGAAGGTGCCGGGCAGGTTCACGCAGTCATGGTCCGCCTCGTCGATCAACCTGGACTTCGCGCCTCCTCCGAGTGGAAAAGTGAAAAGGCCCGCCGGCCCCTCGTTGTACCCTTCATGGAACAGCGTGAACAGCAGCGTCCCCCCATCGGGAGAGAACGCCGGGTTCTGCGCGCTCCCCCCCCGGGTCCGAGTAGACGATCGTCCTTCCGTCGGAGATCCCGCCCTTGTCCTTGAGTGGGAGGAACGGCCATAGCGGCAGGTCCTGGTCGACCGAGTTCCCGTACCACAGAATCTCGATGTGGTGCTTCTTCCCGAACTGCACTGCGAGGTCGAAGCACCTCCTCGCAGACTTCTCGTCCGGCGGCTCCGTGCGCACGTGGTCAAGCACCAGCACCGACATCGGGTGCTGTTTGAGCACCTTGGCCAGCAGGGCGAGCTCCTCGGAGTTCTTACGCTCTCCCTTTTCGTTCACCTTGAGGTAGTACTCGTGGTAATGGGGCTCACCCTTGACCGTTCCGTATGCGCCGTTCATCTCCTCGAACTTGAAGGCGTCAATGTACGGTGCCATCTCCGGGAGTATGCCAAAGCCGCGATTAGGCACCAGTTTCAGGTCGGGATACTTCTCATGGATGGACTTGATGAGGTCGACCATGTCGGCCCTCATGCGTTGTTCCCCTGGCTTTCCCTCGTACTCGTCGACCACGTCGACAAGGTCGAGCATGAGGCCGTCGAACCGGCCTCCCCCGAGCCATAGGATGTAGGGGATCTCCTGGTTGAGAAGGATGTCGCGCCACTCGGCGTTACCGGCATCGACAAAGTAAGAGCCCTCCCATCCGGGGTCAGGGCCGATGAACATCGGGTCTTTTGGGGTGACCGTGGTCCTTCCTATCTCCGGGTTGTCAGGGGTCCTTTCACCGGGCTTCCAGTCGGTCCAGTACCGTCTCTCGTTGTCGGCCTCGCCGATGCTGACGTATGCCAGCGTCTGAGCGCCAGCCTCCTTGAGCCTGCCGACGAACTCCCTGTTCGGCAACGAGTAAGGCTCGATCGCGACTACATCGAACCTCTCGAGCTCCTCGAGGTCCCTCTTCGTGTAGTCCTCGTAGGTGTTCGCGTACGTCCTGATCCGCACCGGCTTCGCTTCGCCCTCGTCGCGACCTTGGTTCTCCGCCTTCTTCCCGCAGCCGGGTAATGCGAACAGCACGAGGACAAAAACAATTACCAGTGAGAATCCAAGGTGTCTCAGGTTTCGACACCTTCTGGTCGCGCGGGCATGACTGCAACCTCCGTCCGGGAGTTCGGACCGCCCTCGGCCAGGCTGGTACTGCTCGTAGAGGATCTCAATCATCTTGCCTTGTTTGTCGGCGACCTTGGTCAGCTCGGACATGTCTTTACCGGTATTTCCCACGTGCCTCCTCCAACGCCGAAACTCTAGCACGATTCGTTCTACACGGGGCCAGAGGCCCCTGCCATAGGTAATCTTGCCAGTATCAAGCACAAAAAGGACACAACTTCATGGGCTCCTGACTTAAACTCACACCACCGTTTTCAAACCAATCGGGTCTTCCAAAGCATAATTGCCACGCAGAATCGCCAGTGCTCGGGCGGTTTACGCCACCCGAAGAGTATCAACGCACGTTTATCCACCCTTCAATCCTGTGGGGACATGGTATACATATGGGTAATCTTCGGACCACTGCGATTCCTTTTTCGTTATCGGCGACCTTGCGGCATCAGCCGGTGTTCAAAGCGTGACATCGGGCCTGAAAATAGTAAAATTGGGGGCCGGATATTGGGAAATGTCGAATCAAGAGGCAACTAAATGACACCGATTGCTTTTGAGTTGACATGCATAGTCCTCTTCCTGATCACCTGTGCATTAATCATCTTCCGCTATAAGAATCAAAGGGATTACTGGTATGCCCTGATAGGTTTGTCCTTATGTTTCGCCTTTGAACCTTTGCTCGATTTGTCCTGTGGCTGGGCCCTGAGGTACTCCTGGGGTTTCGTCATGTTCCCTGGGACCAGAATACCTTTGGTAATGCCTTTAGCATACGGTTGGTTTTACGGTCTTGCATTGATCCTCATGATCCGGAATGAGGATAGGATCGACGCCCTCTCCCTCTGGAAACAACCACTTATTCTACTTTCCATTTTCATTGTTTGGGATATTGTTTTGGAATACCCATTCGCTTCTATGACTTCCTATAAATATTGTTGGCCCGAAAAGTGGATGCTTCATGGATTAACACCTATTTTCGCTCCCATACTGATGGCTGTTTCGAATGTGGCGACCTACTATGTTCACAAGTTTGCCCTTAGATATTCCAAAGGGAAGAGCTGGGGACGTGGACTTCTGATACATATCCTGGCCTATTACAGTATGTTTGCGGTTGCGACACTACTTCTGTTCCTCTTGGTCAAGATTCTTGGAATTCATCCAACAGCCGCATACTATAAGTGATAAGCTCGTCCTACACCTGTTGCCGCTGATTCATCGAGGGTCGTGAAACCTTCTGTGTGAAGTATTATGTTGACCCAACCTGCAACTAGGAGTAACCATGTTGAAGCTTCTTGAGGTGCTACCGCTGGCTCTCATCATGAACCTCGGGCCTGGAATCATCACCGCTATTGTCGTATTGACAGGCAAAAAGCCCATCAAGAAAACGCTTCTATACCTGGCCGGTGCAGCTACAGGTGTTGCCGTGATGGGGTTTGTAGCATTCCTCATATTTGACTTCGTGAACAAAGGGGGGACCCCCAGCGGTCAGTCGGCGACGAGCCAAGTGCTCAACTACGTTTTTACAGGCCTGCTGGCACTCCTGGGGGTGTGGGTGTTCACGCAACGCGGGAAGGCCCGGAAACCGAGGTGGATGGCTTCGATACAGGATGCAAGCTCGAAGCGGATATTCACAATGGGCCTCCTGTTCTATTCCATCTTCCCCTCGGATTTCGTCGCCCTGTTGACGGTCGGTTATCTCCTTACAGAGAACAAGATGCACTTCTACTCGATATTCCCGTTCTTTGCCCTGACATTATTGATTGCTGCCATTCCGGTTCTGTCATTCCTGATTCTCAGGAAGCGGGCTGAACGCGTGATGCCACGGGTTAGAGATTGGCTGGACTCACATGGATGGATAATCAACGAAGTGGTGATCGTCTTCTTTATTCTTATGATCCTATTCGGCTAGCGAGTAGCGACCCGAGGATTGCCGCGTTCTGCGCGGCGAACTCCTACTCCGAGAAGATACCTGGTCAAAGCAGAATCACTTATTCAATCCTGTGGGGGTTAAGACGGGTCGGGCCTCCGACACCATGCAGCGTACGTAATGTCGAACTATCGGAGCCCCTATTTCTGCCCGATCAACAAACCCGTACTCGGATTGCGCATGACCACATCCCCTGTGATTCAAAGGCAGGGTTTTTCTTAAACAGCGGTAGATCTGGAACGAAAAGAACGGGACATCGCGTCCGACATCCCGTTCTATCCTTCAAGTCATGCAAGGGCTTTCCATCACAGGATTCCCTTACCTGGTTGTTGGCGCTTCCTTCTCGGGTTTCTCGCCCCGCTCATCGTCCTTCTGGTTTTCCTCCTGGACGTTGTCGGTGTCGGGCTTCTCCTTGCCTTGCTCCTCGACCTCTTCCTTGCTCTCTCCCTCGGGTTCGTTGGGATCGGGCTGTTCTGTAAGCAGGACCTTACCGTCTCCGGCGTCGACCTTCGCTTCCGCCCCGTTCGAGAGCTCGACGCCCCATACCAGGCTGCCGTTCTCGTTATTCAGCTCGGTGGCCTTGGCAGTGGCTCCAGGATTGGCCTGAAGCGCTGCGGTTGTCGCCTGTTCGGCGGTTACCTTGGCGAGGCTGGTGAGGTCCTTCTGCTCAACTGCCGTTGCGTTGGCCTTGGAGTTGTTTCCGGCATAGACCGCTCCGATGCTGACGGCTGTGAGCATCAGCATGACCCCGACTATCGAGATAATCCATTTCTTCATTCTTCACACCTCCTTCCTGGGTTCAGTCGTAATGACCTCTCTACTTGATACTGATTCTATGGAGCGGTCATTAAGGGCGGATTAGTCCAAGATTAGAGGTTTTTAATCAATGCTAGCCTGCGGCAGAGGCAAGACCACCGTGAAAGTCGAGCCCTGGCCGAGCTGGCTTTCTACATGTATATCCCCGCCATGCGCTCGGGCAATCCATAGGGATATCGACAGGCCGAGCCCCACTCCGGATGGATTGGCTTCGCGAGCACCGTCAAGACGATGAAAACTGTCGAAGATATCATCAAGCTCACCGCCAGGTAATCCAGGGCCTTCATCGGACACCGACACCGTGGCGTTGTTATCGTCTCGGCTCATAGACACAGTGATCGTGCTGTTTGCAGGGGAGTATCTCACCGCGTTATCAAGGAGGTTGATATACAACCGCGCGAGCTTATCGGGATCACCCCGGAACGGTAGCGAGCTGTCACTTTGGAACTCGATGCGCATGCCCTTTTCGTGCGCAATAGGTGTGATTCGCTCCACTGAGTTCCGCACAACTTCTGAAAGGTCGATATCTGTCATTCTCAGGACGGCGCTTTCAGACTCCGCACGGGACAGGGCGAGGAGGTCTTCCGCGAGGCCGATGAGGTGGTCCGTCTCGACCCCCAGTTCCCCGAGCACCTCCCGGTACTCGGCTGGTGTCCTCTCCTTTCCCAGGGCGACATCCGTCGTTCCTTTCATAATGGTCAATGGCGTCCGCAGCTCGTGCGCGGCTTCGGAAACAAATCTCTTCTGGCTGTTGAACGCTTCTTCGAGCCTTCCCAGCATGCCGTTGAAGGTACTTGCGAGCGTGCCGACCTCGTCATCCGGAAGGTCGAGATCGAGCCTGCGGCTCATATCAACCGCCTCGGTGCTGTCCGCTAGCCTGGTTATCTTCTTTATAGGACCCAATGCTCTCCCGGCCAGGATCATACCACCCGCCAAGGCTAGGACGAGCGTCAAGGGGATGAATACTATTTCCAGTACCAGGAGTTTGGAAAGAGTCGATTCAATTCGGTCGAGCGACTCTCCCAACTGGAGGAATACGCTTGCTTTGCCACCGGCTACGGATTTTTCAATAGTGTAGACTCTCCAGTTGGCACCGGCTGCGCTCACGGTCTCGAAGCCTTTCTCGGAAACCTCTCTCGACTCGAACACGGCCGGGTGTGCTCCGGCTTCCTGGATTATCTTCCCCTCCTGGTCAGTCAGCCTGACTGCGTAACCCTGTGCCGCCAGTCTATTCAGCAGGTTCACTGGTTCATCGGAGTTCTGAAACGAGAGGTGGCCGTTCTCCATCTCCAGGTTCGTGATAACCTGACCGGCTGTATTGGAAAGGGAGCTGTCAACCTCGCTCAACAGGCTGCTTCTCAAGCTTACATAGAGTACGGCGCTGAAGACTATCAGGACGACGGCCAGCAGCAGTACGTACCAGAGTGTCAACCGTACCCGAATACGGCGAAAGTAGTTCAGGAATCTTCGCATATTGTGTAACCCACGCCCCTGATGGTCTTGATCAGCTTTTCTTCGTGCTCCTCGTCGATCTTCTTTCTAAGGTAGCGGACGTAAACATCGACGATGTTGGAACCGGCGTAGAAATCGTAGTTCCAGACGTGTTCGAGGATCTGGGTTCTTGACAGGACCTGGCACCGGTTGCGCATCATGTACTCAAGCAGAGAGTATTCCCTGGGCGTTAGTTCGATGGTGGACCCGGCCCTGATAACGCGGTGCCGGGCCACATCCAACTCCAGGTCGCCCACCCGCAAGAGGTTGTGGCTCGTGCCCTTGGGTCGCCGCAAGAGCGCCCTTATTCGAGCCAGAAGTTCGGCAAACGCGAACGGTTTTACGAGGTAGTCATCGGCACCGGCGTCGAGTCCCGCCACTCTGTCCTCGACCGAATCTCTGGCCGTTAGAATCAGTATGGAAACAGAGAGGTCTGATTCCCGCAACCTGCGACACACGGTGATGCCGTCAATCCTTGGAAGCATCAGGTCGAGTATAACAACATCATAGGGCGCTGATGCCGCATAAGAAATGGCATCCTCCCCGGTCCTGGCGACATCCACGGCATAGCCTTCCTCCGACAGCCCTTTCTTTACGAAACGAGCTATTTTCGCTTCGTCTTCGACTACCAGTATGCGCATTACTGTAATAGCCCCACCGCTTAGAGTTTTTCGACCAGATACCAATTACCCAACTTGAATTATAGAACGCAATGATTAAAAAAAGATTAAAGCATGGTACCTTCAGGTTCGGCTCCCTGTCATGTCAGAAATACGGTCATCCGAAGACCTTTCTATTACCGATTCACTTTCTAATCAAAGCGAAACAGGCGGCACACGGCCGCCTGTTCTGCCGCTTTTTTTTGGACTCTGCACTACTTGGTTTTGCAGTTTCCGTCGCACACCTTGGACCTGGTCCGATCCCTCGCCTGACTCCTGGTCCCTGTAGCGGTACCAGATACGTTCGGGCAGGTTCCGTCCCTGAGCTGGGACCTGGTCCGTGTCTTGTCCTGCGCCTTCGTTTGGGTTCTGGCCTGGACACCGGTTGCGGTCCCGGCAGATGTCGCCTTGCAACTCCCATCGCATAGCTGTGATTTCGTCTTGTCCCGGACACGGTCCTGGGCGCCGCCCGCTGCGAGAGCAACGCCTGCGAAAAGGGATAATGCCAGAATGCTGACTCCCAGCATAAGAGCGATCCTTGTTACGCGGTTACGTTTCATACTCATTCACCTCCTTGTGTTTTCAATGTTGATATCCGAATAAGGGGTAATGTGTTACGCGCTTGTTCGTGCGTATTGCGAGACTTCGAGTCATGGAGCATTCTCAGCCGCGACTTCCACGAACCAGTTACTACGAAGCTTGGTTGTCTGGAACCGGGGGCGCTCGGAAAAGGCAATCTGCTCAACGTTGACGGAACTGGTCTTTCGCTCTCCGAGTATGTCGGTTGTTGAGCTGATGGTGCCACCGGTGAGATAGACGATGGCCTTCGTGGGGTCGCTGTTATTAGGTACGGTGTTCATTACCGGGTTCTTGAATTGGACCTCTGTCTTATCGAACGATTGCCTGGCTATATTTTCGTTCTCACCGGAGGGCGGAACACCGTTGACGAAGACCGAGGCCTTGTACGCGTTCCAGTCCCTGGCCGCCCATGCATCGAGGTATCGGCGGACAGCCGCTTCTGGTGAAGTACTTGCTCCGCCGCATCCGCTGGAAAAGGCGCTCAATGCTACCAGTGAAAGACAGATAATCATGGTCGCCATGAGTCTGATGCCGGTAGCGTAGGACGTCATCTTCCGCACCCCTGATCTCATGTGAATCATCCTCCCTTCTGGCGACTGTCCTGCAGTCGCACCTGACGATGGCCGGCAGGCCCTGATGGCCCGCCGGCCCCATCATGATTTGCTTTACTTGCCCTGGCGCGATTGGGGATCAGCCGGGCCGGGCGCGGGAGGCTGGTTCTGAGGAACCTGCTGCTGCGGCTCGGTATTCGCTGGTCCGTTCTGCCGCTGTTGTTCCTGCGTCTGAGTCTGTTCTTGGGTTTGATTCTGTTCCTGCGTCTGGTTTTGCTCGCGCATGCCGCTGTTGTTCGAGTTCTGGTTGGTGGCCGCACTGGTTTCCGAGCTACTGTTGTTTCCGGTGGTCTGGCCTGGGACCGCCGGGTTGCTCTGGCCGGCCTGCTCGCGGGTGCATGTGCGGGTGCATTCCTCAAGCGCCAACCTCACCTGCTCGCGCGCCTGCTCCTGAGCACCGTCGCAGAGCTGGTTCAGTACCTGGAGCTGGGCCTGGGTCATCTGCTCCACTCGTTTGACGACTTCGCCTGGGTCGAGCCAACCGGTGCGGACGGACGTCTTTCCATTCGACTGACCACTGCCTGGGTCCACGTTGCCTGCCGTTTTGCCGGCCGCGCGCTCTCTCACGCTGACCATCGCCCGGTTCATAGCCTGTATCTGCACGCGATACTGTTCGAGCGCGGCGTTCGACTCCGCGAACCTGCTTTGTTCCATCAACTGAGCGGCCTCATCGAGACGCTCACTCGCGATCTGGAGCCTGAAGCCTGCCTCTGCTTCAGTATTAGCGTACACACAGAGCCCCAACCTCTCCTGCTCGCACTTGACCCAGTAGTAGGGGTCTCCCTGCACCAGCGTGGTGTGTTGCCTGGTGGCGGTCTCGGTGCCCGCCATCGCGACACCGCCGATAAGCGAGAGCGCCAGCATGATACCCAGCCCACAGACCAGAAGTCTCCTGACTACCTTCATCGCGATCACCTCCATTGTCGCGGCCCCCTTTTGGCGGCCTTTGTGCCATCTTGCGTTTGGCTCTTCCACGCGAACCTCACGCTGTCACCTTTGATATCCGTGCAGGTGTAAAGTCGTTACGAGGGCGAATAGAATAAAAAAGAGATAGCCCGTATGGCGGATGAGACAGGAATAACAACTTGCTGATTTTGCTGATATCAACAATGGAGCCCCCTTCTAAGAAGGGAAGGGATTTGATATCGAGCCAAGAGCTGATCGATGTCGCGGCGAAGGCGAAGCTGTACGAACCGGAAGCCCTCTCCCGGCTGTTCGATCTCTATTTCGAAAAACTGAGGCGCTACATGTACTACAAGACAGGCAGCCTCGACAGGGCCGAGGACCTTGCCGCCGAGGCGTTGACCAAGGGAATCGAGAGCATAGGCAGCTTCAAGGACCGGGGCGGCACCATCGGCGCATGGCTATTCGGGATCGCGCGCAACCTGCTCGCGAGGGAACGCGAGGCGGCAGGTAAGGCCGAGATGGTCGAGCTTGAGGATCAGCTTCCCGTCGAAGAGGAAGAGCAACCCGAAAGACTGGTGCTCGTGAAGCTCGGTAACGAGGAATTGTACCAGGCGCTCGGCCGGCTGCCCGACGAACAGCGCGAGGTCGTGCTCCTCAGGTTCATGGAAGGGTACGATCCCAGGACAGTCGCGAGAATAATGGGAAAGAAGCCTGGAGCAGTCCGAGCCCTGCAGTTCAGGGCCATCCAAGCGCTGAAGGACATGTTTGAGCCTGGCGGTGTTGAGGCATGAACAAGATTGGAAGCAGGCGGGACATTCGAAATTTGGAGAGGCGTCTTAGAGACCTGGCCGAAGGCGGGTCAAGCATTGACAGTCATACTCAGCCAGAGTTGGAGAGCAGTCTGTTTGAAATGCTGGTCAGCGGAGGCCCGGAACTCCCCGCCGCTCGCCGAATGGATTCGCTGAAAGCAGCGTACGTGGAGCGTGGAACGTCTCTGCGGGAGCATGCGATCGGGGCGGATGTTGCCACGGTGAGGCCTAAAAGCGCTCCTCGGGTGAGAACACATCACGCGCTTGCCAGGGTAGCGGCGGTCGCTACAGTCATCGTAGCGCTCCTGGTTGGTTTGGGCTTCGGGACCGCATACGCGATGCCCGGTAACCCTCTTTACTCTGTCAAACGGGCAGCCGGGTCTGTGTATCTCTCACTTGTCTCTGGAGACCAGAACAAGGCTGACGCGTACGCCTCGTTCACCGACCGACGTCTGAACGAACTCAAGTATGTTGAAGAGCGGAGCATGTCGAAGTGGTACTATTCGCTGGCATCCGACGCTGAAGGCGGTATAGAGAATACCTACGGTCATGGGAAGAGGTTAAGGGCCGAAGCCGCTCAAAAGGTGACAGCGAAAGCGAAGGCGTTGACGCTGAGGCTCGAAGAGCTGCTTGGGGGGATCCTCGGAAATATGACGCCTGCCCAGAAGGCCAACTTAGAGCGTGGTTTGGAGCGAATACGCGTGCAACTCCGCATGCGGAAGGGCGCCCCATCTGGACCGTCGCAACAGAACGGACAGCCCGACAACCAGAATGGCCAGCCCAATGGACCGCAAAACACGACACCGAACGAACCGCAGACACAGCCCGGACCACAACAACAGCAGAATCAGCAAACCCAGCCTGGTTCGCCAGGTCAGCCAGAGCAGCCGGGGGGGCCAAGCCAGGGCCCCGGTGGCCAGGGACAGCAATCGCCAAAGCAAGGTGTCAACAGTCAGTCCACCGATAGGCAGGGATCGACCACACCGGACCAGTCGAGACCACAAGCCCAGCCCGATGTCGGAACCAAGAGCCGATAAGACGGCCGACATTCGGATCTAGCCTCGCAGCTATTTATTAACGCACGTTTCTACAGTTCCAACCACTCCTCCAGCTGGGTGCAGAAAATGGTGTCCCCCCTCCGACACCGCGCAGCTTACGCAAAGTTAAACTACACGGTATCTACTCGCTTGAATTCAAATTCGCAAGATAATACAATGTTAGTACATTAGTACTACATGATTGCAGGAGGCTTGGCATGATCAAGAAGCTGACAAAACACGGCAACAGCCTTGCGCTGGTAATGGAGCGCGGAGTATTGGATCTGCTCAACATCGACGCCGATACACCGCTCGATATCTCAACCGACGGTGAGGTCCTGATTATCTCGCCTGTCAGGGATGAGAAACGCCGCAAGAAGTTCGAAGAGGCTGTCCGTGAGACCAACCGGAAGTATGGCCGCGCATTGAAGAAGCTGGCGGATTAATGGAGCCCGTCTTTCTCGAACTCGGTGAGATACTGTTGATACACAAGGACCAGCTCGAACGCTATGGCGGAAGCTCCGGTATCAGGGATATTGGCATCCTCCAGTCGGCCACGTCCATGCCACGGGCCGGTATTGCTGACAGATATCTGCATGAGGATGTATTCGAGATTGCCGCGGCTTACCTCTACTACATCGTTCGGGACCACCCGTTCGTCGATGGAAACAAGCGGACGGGAGTGGTGGCGGCACTGGTGTTCCTCGCTATGAATGACGTTGAGATCGGTGTCGATGAGGACGAGTTGGAGAACGTCGTGCGTTCGGTTGCCGAGGGAACCACGACGAAATCCGAAATAGCGGGCTTCTTTCGTGGAAACGCGACTCTATGAAATCCCGCTAACGAACGTCTATCCACTCCTCCAACCGTGTGCAGAAGATCGTGTCGGTCCTCCGACACCACGCGGCGTACGCAATGCCAAACCAACCGGATCTAGCTAGCTCCTCATTGACATAATTGTAATATGATGTAATACTAGTATTACATTGAGGGCGGATCAACGGAAGGAGATGGCATGCCCTCCAATATCTCGATGAGGATACCTGAAGATCTTCTGTCGGAACTGGATGAACTGGCTTCGCTTCTGGGCAGGTCGAGGAGCTCTCTCATCAACGAGGCAATAGGAACATACCTTACCGAATACAACGACTATCTTATTGCGCTGCACCGGTTACTGGACAAGGACGACGACATTATCTCCAGTTCCGGGCTGAGGGAATCCCTTGGCATATAGCATCCACTATAAGAAGTCGGTAGCAAGAGACCTCAAGAACCTAGATAAGGGTGAGGCGAAAAGGGTACTCGACAAGCTTGAAAGAGAGCTCAAGAAGGACCCGGACGCTGGCGAGCAACTAAAGGGTAAATTCGCCGGCCTTTCCAGGCTCAGGGTTGGCGATTACCGAGTTGTATACACCAGGACGAAAGACGGTGTTCTCGTCCTGCTCATCGCACATCGAAAGGATGTCTATCAGAAGCTTGAGCGAGGCGGTTAAACGCCGTTTCATCTGTGGGAGATCCACCCTTCAATCCTGTCGGGGGTTCGTTGTGTCGGGCCTCCGACACCACGCAGCGTACGCAAAGTCAATCTCTTGCTTGACCTGCCTGACGTCTCCCACACACGTGATGACCATCTATCAGGCGGCTCAATGACGCGGTACCCCAAAGATCCTCGGATCTAACAGGTATCTGGCAACTCTTCCAGTTTGCCCGACATGGCAGGACCGGGTACAGGCTCAAGTGTCAGAACTTCGGGCACCCTCAGGAAGTACGGTCTTAAGGCTGTTTGGAGCCTCGGGAGATACATCTACCACGAGCATATCGTCCTTGAGACGCGCGCTCATGGCCAGCCGTATGTCACCGTCGATGATCTCGTAGCCCGACTTTCCGCCCGCGTCGGGGTAAACCAT
>Ga0315281_10000153_pt1 | contig 86603 bp, 82 predicted proteins | sample YL17G07_0_MG_FD_204540 | JGI IMG/M metagenome (GOLD analysis project Ga0315281, IMG submission 204540) | Sediment microbial communities from Yellowstone Lake, YNP, Wyoming, USA - YL17G07_0 | ecosystem: Environmental > Aquatic > Freshwater > Lake > Sediment | place: USA: Wyoming | collected... | reverse complement strand
TGCATGCGTCCGCGACGGTCATGGCGATGCTCCGGGCGGCGAAGTCCGGGAAAGGCAAGCTCGACGAACTCAAAGTGAACATTACAGACGAGGGCGATGTCGCTCTCATTGACAGGATGTTGCACCTCCGCGGTCACTACAAGGTCACGCACGACCCTGAGACCGGCACCACCTCGGTCCTGCTTAATCCAAAGTCGCTGGCCCGCTACATGAAGTTTGCAGCCAAGGAGCGCGAAGAGTCCGACTACGCGAAGGCCCTGCAGAACGGCACAGCGAAAATTGATGTCTCGGCAGCGCCGGAGGGCTGGAAGGACCGGTACACAAGCCCCATAGACCGCCAGGAGAGAGACTTCCATTGGAAGCCGATCCAGCGGCGCGCACAGGAGTTTTTCCTCAGCCAATGCACCGGCGACGACGGCGGCGCCCTGATCGACCTGGAAGTAGGAGGCGGAAAGACGATAATGGCGCTCGGCGCGATGGGATTCCTCCGCGACCAGGGGAAAGTGCAAAAGATGCTTTACATTGCACCGCAGGAGTCCCTGGTGGGCCAGGTCCTCGGCGAGGTCGGGGGATTCACCGACTGGAAGTCGAATCAGGTGCGCGGAGGCGCAAGGGCAAGTCTTGACGACATCAGGGGGCGCTATTCCGACCCTTCGTTCGTTCAGGTGGTTTCTGCCCCTACGGTGGGCGCAGACGTCCGCCGACTGGAGCAGCTTGGGGTAAACCCATCGGACTTCTTCCGCGAGCTCGGGTACGATGGAATGGTGGCCGACGAGGCCCACAAGTTGGTGTCTGGCGTCGGGGGGGGCAAGAACGCCCGCGCGCTCAGGCGTATGCGTATGCGCTACAACCTGGCGATGACCGGCACGCTCGTGACCAACGCGATCTCTCAGCCCTTCGACCTTGTCCGGTGGGTCGCGGGAGCAAAGGTGGACAGCCGTGCGAAGATTCTGCGCAAGTATGGGGAGGTCGGGCTGGGAACCACGGCATGGCAGGACGCTGTCAACGCCGACGTCCGCCAACAGGTGGATCGGCACACATTCCACGGGGCCGGGACCATCAAAGCCAAGCTCTATCGTAACGAACTGAAGGTGGGCCTCTCGGAGACGCAGCGGCAGGACCTTGCCCAGGCGGTTAAGGCGGACAAGGTGCGCCGTGATGAGTATGCCAAGTCCAGGCCAGCCACTCCCGAAAAGGCCGAGCAGGCGCGCAGAAAACTCGACTTCGACCGCGACCGCGAGGTCTTCGAGATTCTCCACAACCGGGACTGGAAGCAGAACGACAGGTTGCGCGAGATCGCAAAGACGATCAAGCGGACGGTGGCCGACAACCCTTCACAGAAGTTCATCCTAGTGGCCGATACTGATTATGGACTCTCTGCCATCCGGTCGGTCACGCGGATGCTGGCTGATCTGGGCTACGGCGACAGGACAGCACTTTTCGCGAGTCAGGACGCCTCCGGTCAGGCGATCTCACAGAAGAAGATGATGCGCGAACAGGCCCGCTTCGCGGTCGATTCTAGCTGCCAGTTCGCGGTACTTGCCGCTCCGCAGGCGATCGGGCGCAATATGGAGGCCGCCGGAGTCTTGGTACACGTCACGCTCCCGCCGGACGCCGGGTCGGAGAAGCAGCGGACAGGGCGCGCCTGGCGCGAGGGCCGGCAGGGAGATGTGAACGAGACGCTTTTCTATACCGACCAACATCCGTTTGATATGAGCCGCCTGCTGCAACTGAGGCGGACCGCAGGTCCGCTCGCCGCCATATCAGGAGGCCAACCGTGACCGTTCGTGATAGAACGTGCGCGTTCATCCGCGCGGCGATCCGGGCCCACCTGAGACGCTATCGGGCATGGCCGAAGGGGGACAGCGGTGGCTGAAACAAAGCACCTATCGGGGCTCATCGCCCATCAGTCGCTCCTCACGCACCGGCTCGCAGGTCGCGAGAAGGACCTCGAGGAGCACATGGACAAGATCGAGCAGGCACTCAAAGTCAACGCCGAACGACAAGAAGGTTGCCGACGCCAGGGGAATCCGGAAGAGCTTTCGCGGCTTGTGGCAGACGAGAAGAGGCTCACGGCTGCTTACCAGCGACTTGCCGAAGTCGTGGGGCGCATTCATATCGCCCCAGTGAACGAGGAGTGATAAACAATGTTGATGCTTATGCTAAGCAAGGAAGAGCGGTCTGCCCTGATGCGGCAAGTAACCGAGCGGATGCGGACCGTCGTCAAGGACTATCGCCGGACGCACAACATCACTCAAGCTCGACTTGCACGCCAACTTGATTGTGGGAGTCCCGCCGTGATTGGCAACTACGAGAACGGCAAAACTATTCCCCATTTCTTCACGCTGACCCAACTGTTTCTGGTGTGCGTACAGAATGCCCCGGAAGATGTCCTCGACATGATGAGGCGTCTGGGTTTGCCGGTCGACGAGGCCCTAGTAGAGATCCGATCGGGAAGGGGGGTCCCCGAATGCCAGCGTGGTTGAGAGCGGAAGACGAAGATAAGTGGGATAAGGCGAAGGCGGCGGCAAAGGAGTCCTATCCGGACATGAAGGAAGACGATGACCGCTACTGGGCTATCGTCACGTCCATATTCAAGAAGATCGGAGGCAAGGCCGGAAAGAAGTCGCTTGCCGCGCCGACGATGGTGGTCGCCGTCGGGGGGTATGATCCGCTGTTCAAGTCCGAGCGGCCATCGGTTACCGAACAGGGCGATAAGTTGTACATCCGCACCCCGTACCACACTGGCTTCATAGGCGACATCAGGGACATTCCCGGTCGGAGATGGGATCCGGACCGCAAGGTCTGGATCGTCGGCAAGGAGCACAGAGAACGGGTCGACGGCATCATAGGCAAGCATTTCCGGGAAGAGGAGCACCCGCGCGCTCCTGCTGGCCTGCCCGAAGGTGGCCAATTTGTACCCAAGGAGGGCATTGGGGCCAAGGGCCAACAACAAGCACAACCGTCGGGGGGCACGGTCGAGGGGGCGAAGGAGCCACCCACGCAGAAACAACTGGACTATATGGGCAAGTTGGTTGCGGAGCTAAGACAGGATTTGACCGATCGGCGGTTTAGTCCGCCGACGTACAATCACGGCCCGTTGCCGTTTGAGAAGCAAGCAATCCTCAATCTAAGCGATGCCTTAGAGGCGCGGCAACCTTCCCAGAGGCTTATCGAATACATCGACCGCCGATTAGCCAGCAGTCTCTTGGAGGCTATCGAATCTATGCACGACATGCCAAGGCGGCAAGCCTCCCTCGTGATCGACGCACTCCGCAGTGGTTCCCTCCGCCAACTCGCCCAAGCGGTTGCGAACACACCGGGTTATTCGGAGGAGGCGTTTGAGGGCGCTAAGCGACGGCTCGACGCTCGCAGCGTCGACATCGTGAAGGAACTGGCCCAAGAACTCGGGGTTACGTTGACTCCGAGTGATGCTCAGCCCAGTAAGTCCTTGCGCCTCGTGCTCAAGGGGCAGTTATTCGGAACGGGCGTCCCGACCATCTACATAGTCCGCCACGGCAAGACCCACATGAACGGGGAGGGTGAACAGCCGGATCTCGTCCGCGGCTGGCTCGACCCACCGCTCGACGAAAAGGGCAAAGATGAGGCGAATAGGCTCGCAAAGGTCTTCGATTCAGTCCCGCTCACCAAGGTGTACACTTCCGATCTCAAACGATCAGAGGAGACCGCCAAGGTAATAGCTGCCGAGACGTCTGCGCCCATAGAGGTCTCTAGGGCCTTCCGGCCCTGGAACCTTGGCCGTCTTCAGGGATCCAGCTCCAGGCAGTCCACGCCCACCATCCGAAAGTTCGCAGGACAGAATCCCACTACTCCCGTGCCAGATGGCGAGTCCTTCGAGGACTTCAAACACCGTTTCTTGGATGGCCTCAAGGGGCTAATGGACGATCTGGAGTCCGGGAAACCGCGCAGCGTCGTTATCGTGACCCACTATCGCAACCTGAAGCTCGCACACGCCTGGGCCGCCGATGGCGGCAAGGCCGAGAAGGTCGACGTGAAGACTTTCCTCGCTGACGATATGCCGACCGGATATATCGGCAAGCTAACCTACGAAGGCGGCAAGTGGCATTTCGGAGCTGCGGAGGCGCAGATAGACGGAGCGATGCCCGAGGCCAAGAAATCTGTTTGCGGAACATTGGTAGTCGTTCTTCCTTCCAAGCGTGCGCCGGGTCCTCGGTTGGTGCTGAAGGGCCACAAGTTGCACTACCAGACGGACTTCCAGGGGATCTCCGTGTCCGTTGAGAATCGCAAGGGCAGCATCCGCCGGGGCAAGCAGAAAGGTGGCAAGGAGTGGGAAATGAAGATGTTCTACCTGTACGGCCGGATCCCGTACACCAAGGGCAAGGACGGCGAGGCCGTTGACTGCTTCATCGGCCCAAACAAGGAAAGCCAGAAGGTCTTCGTTATTCACCAGCGGACGCCAGACGGCAAGCACTATGATGAGGACAAGTGCATGCTCGGGTTTGACGATGAGGAGCACGCCCGCGACGCTTTTCTGGCGCACTACGACTCACAGAAGTTCCTCGGCGAGATCACGGAGATGGGCATTGACAAGTTCAAGGAGAAGCTCAGTGAGACCCGCGAGTCCCCTAAGATGATAAAGAGTTTGCCGCAGCAGATCATCGTCCAGAAGTGGCGCAAGATAAAAGTCAAGGATGGCTTGACCATTCGAGTCCCTGGGGGGCCGCCAGTGGCGCCCAAGGGCAAATGCTATAAGCTAGTCATCGCTGAGGGCGCGGCGATTCAATGCTTCGCCCGGAAGGCTGATGCGGCGCGAGCGGCCAGGAAGATGAACGGCCAGGACCTGTGCGGCTTCTCATACGTGGACATCCCGACGTACCCGGACGGCAGAAAGGTTCGGGTCCACAAAGCGTGGCCGGAAGGGTCCCGTGTAGGAAGTTCCAAGGATGTCCACCGGGCCCTAAAGGAGATGGGGCACGAGGTCATCACTGGCAAGGGCGGGTTTCACATCAGGGGCAAGGGTTTTGTCTCGCTCGCCCAAGCGCGCAGGATGACCGGGATAAAGGCACCCAAGCGGAACTTTCGCGGGAGGATCGGGCCGTACGGGGATCTGGCCTGGGTAGCGGCGATCAACAGGGTCCGGGTCGGCAAGGCGCTGGATAACCCAATTCCCGTTGTGTTGGTCGAGAAAAGCGACAAGACTGAGGGCATGACGATCCGCATAAAGCACCTTACGCCGGAACAGAAGGAGCGCATCGCGAACTTGATGGGTCCCTGGCAGTGGATGGGCCACGTTGGGACATCGCGGCCAACGGTGTTCTTCGCCGATGGGGACCGCGACTTTGGTCCGCAGGTCGAGGTAGACGGAGCACGGGTTGGAGGATTAACCCCAGATCTCGGCAAGCAGTACGAGGCGCACAAGGGCGTATTCGAGGTTTAGAGAATGCCAATGCCGAGCCGACACGTTTGCGCCGGATGCCGTCATCTTCGCGAGTGGCCCCGTTGCGCGGCTTTTCCAGGGGGCATACCGCAGGAGATACAGCGGCAGGAACACTTTCACATCGCGCCCTATCCGGGCGATCGAGGAATACACTTTGAGCGGAACAAAGAGATCAGGCATGAGAACCGAAGAGCTGCGTAAGAGCCACGTCAAAGGCCACTGGCGCAAGACGGGGAGGGGCAACAGGGTCTACGTCCGCCCTTACGACACTAAGGTTCAGAAGAAGCCGACAGAAGGAGCCGGGCGCCCGAATTACCCCCGAATTAGCCCCGAATTACCCCCGAGTGCCCTCGCCCATCCGGAAATGGCCGCGGCCGTCGCCGCACCAGTCCTAGAACGCACCGGCCTGCTCGATGAGAACAAGAAGTACCGCCTGGCCTACAACGCCGATGCCGGCATGATGTGGACCTTGCTCAGGCAGCAGCACTACAAATTCCCCGTTGCGGCCGCCGGGACAATTCGTGAGACCCTTCAGAACTCGCTGGACGCCATTCGGAAGCGGATCGACGCCGGGGAGATAACCGAAGGTCGGTATTCGGTCACCTGGGACCCTGACGAGGATCGCCCCGGCTTCGGCAAGCTCACCATCGAGGATAACGGCGGCGGGATGGGAATAGACCAGATTCAGGATCTTTACCTGACGGCTGGCGGTTCCGGCAAGCGCGGAGACAAAGGCACTCTCGGCGGTTTCGGAGTTGCCAAGGTCATCATACTCGGCACGGTTGCGACGTCCGAGGCTGAACTCCTTGATGACCAGAAGGGAAAGACTGGCCGCTGGACGCTCGAGAGCCGCGACTACCGGATCACGAGCGATATGATGGGCCGGGCGGACATTCGCGGCAAGGAACTGAAGACTGACAGTTACCTCGATGGTCTGAAGCTGACCTTCGAGGGGTTCATCCAGGGTATGGACAAGTGGGGGGCAGATCAGGCCCTCAAGCAAGCCATCGAGCTAAGCGAGTTCCCCGACGACGTGAAAGTGACGTTCAACGGGACCGAACTGCCATCGAAGTTGACGCTCTCTCCCGAAAACGAAAGCCCGTACAGTCTCCCGGAGGTGAAGGGCAACACGGTCGCATTGCACTGGGTTGCTGATGACAGGCTGTATGGCCTACAGACGGCCGTCCGCTTTTGCAAGGGCGACCAGAAGTTGTTTCAGTTCGTGGAGTCGCGAGGCGGCCCGATCGCTGGCTGGCTCGTAGTAGACGTCACGACACCTCACGCGCCAGCCGATGACGACTATCCCTTCAACACTGCGCGGTGCGCGCTGTCCTCAGAGATGAGAGAAGCGGTCAACGCCGTCGTGCAACATTACATCGCGGACCCGCTCTCGGCGACACTGCCCCCGCCGGACTACCAGAACGTCATGCGCATCTCCGCACACGACCGCCGGAACACGACAGGTCGGACAATTGTGCTCCGCGGCGAGAAGGGCCACCCCCTGACCGATTACGATTGGAAGAAGCACCAGACTGTTGTCAAACTGTGGGGCGATTTGGTCGAATCACTCTACAGGCAGGCGGGATATGAGGCGATGCCGGAGGTCGGGATCGACACACAAGAAGAACACGATGCCTGTCACATGAGCAACCCGGACGGCACGTACGAGATCCTCCTGAATCCAGAGCACTTTCCAGAGCATTCCGAACCGATCACGCAGGCATTCTGGCTCAGGGACACCCTGATCCACGAAATGACGCACCGTAAGCGGCACGAGCACGACGAGTTCTTCGCAGCAGAAGAGAATTTGCTTCGCCATCGCCTCTCGGACCCGGAGGTGCTGGCCCGGACGTTCGCGGCGCTGGCGCCGTTAGGCGACATAGGGTTCAAACTGCCGGAATCGCGGCGGGAGGCGGGGGAAGCACTTTATCGCGGACAGGCGGAGGGGTTTTATCCTAACGGGGTGTTCACGAACTACGAGGGTCATATTCGCCAGGAGCTGGCCGACCTCTACGAGGACTACAAGCATGACCTGCCAGCACCGACAGAGGAAGAGGACCTGACCTACAGCCTCCAGTTCGACCCCGGATACGAGGTGGACCCCCTCCGTGGACCGAGGCTGTTCACGCAGGATTGGTGGCAGAAGTGGTTCGAGTACCAAAAGGCGGACGACCTGTACCAAAACCCAAGCAGCGACAAGGCCAGAGCGATCATCCGGCGGGGGTTGCTGTACGGACTCGCGCTGCTCGTAGCCGGGGCGCAAGAAAGGTACAGAGCGCTGGAGGAGGGCATGCAAGACATTCCAATGGCGCAGAGGAATGCGGCGCAAGAGTCGGATCCCAAGGGCTACTATCACCATCGCCTTGCGACGTTGCAACTTCACGCGAGAACCGCAGATGTTTGGAGGAGCTACTTTCAGACCCTCCCGGCGAAGGTCGCCAGGCTACTCATGATCGAGCCAACCGTATTCGCCAAGCCGGAACCGCTGGGCACTGCCCGCCAAGCTACCCGGGCGCTCGTCGAGTCGGCGGCCGAGAAGGTGAGCGATCTCTTCTGGCGCAAATCAACAACGGCCAGCGACCCGCAAAAGTCCGACCTCTGGGATGAGGCACACCGCGCTGTGCAGCCAGGGAATTGGCGCTGGGCAGACAAGATGGAGACGTTCTCTTGGCTTGAGAAGACTGGCCTGGTCGGTGCTGACAATGCTGATCTGGTAGTCGAATACTTCCACGGGCTGGCGGGCGCCGCTGACCTGCGTGCGCGAGATCACGAAAGCCAGCAGAGCAAGGCCGAGGCGCTGGCTTACAAGGCGACGGCGGATGCGATCGCCCTGGCCTGCCGAGGCAAATCGCCAGGCCGGACCGAAGACAAGCAGCCCGTGCTTTTCTCTCTGGGTCCATTGCCAGCCTTGTTCGGCTTGAATGAGGAAGCAGAGAGGGCAGACTGATGGTTGCCGGAAGCAGTCTAAGAGGTCTCAGGCCCGTACCGGGGGCACCGGGCCTGGACTGGGCGCGAATGGAAGTGTTTGAGGGCTGGCTCGTGTTTATCACGGACCAGATGAACTATGTCCAGTTCTTTGTCCCAATGGTCGCCGTACCCTCTGCGAGGTCTGTAGAATTCGCGGACGGCCTCGATTGGTGCCCGCCAGACGCCGTGACCACCGTGCTCGCTGAGTTGAGAAGGGAAGTGCTGAATTGACTGTACAATATGACACTCCACCGGACATGATGCCGGAGATCAACCGCCTTCTGGTGCTCGCCGTCGGGTCGGTGAGGAGGGCGCATTTCGCGCAGGTGTTCCGGGCCGAGGTCGGGCCGCTGTTGGAGGGCCTGTCGAGCCTCCGGTACGACCAGATCGAGGAAGCGTTCCTGGACCAGATGGAGGCGGCATTCGACCTAGCTGGCAGTGTGCGGGATGCCTTTCAACTTAGAGATCGATTGACAGCGGAGAGTGACCCACAAGATGGCAACCGTGGTTAAGGTCTTAGGCAGGCAGGGCAACCGGCTCAACATCGCGCGCCGGGAGTGCTCCTGCGAGGTCAAGTTGCCGTTTGGCCTGCGCTTCACCGACGGCGGCAAGATGCACCGGGTCCACGTCTGCCCGCAGTGCGAGCGCCTCCACGGGTACGAGGACATCCGTAAGGGAACCCTGCTGCGCAGTCAAGTCGTCTTCGCCCCCGGGTTGCCGCTCTTATCGAAGGCACTCGAGCTCAAGGCCGGCCAGCGCTGGGTAACGCTGCATCCGGATGCCGAGAACCCAGAAAACTACGTCCACGTCCTGATCCAAGAGCACCCCGATGGCACAGCAAGCGTCATTCGGGGAGCTGAGGGCAAGCTCAACTACCTGCGGCTGACAAAACTCAAATCGCCGGAGGACTGGCAGGAATCCGGAAAGCGCCTTGCCGAGGAGCGCGAGAGGCGGCGGAAAGAGCGTGAGGCCGCGATGACCGAAGAGGAGCGCCAGACCACGCACGACGTAGAAGCTGGCATACTGGCCCGCAAGGAGCTGGAGGACGCCAAGTACGTATCGCAGGTGATGGAGGCGCACGGGATAGGCGAGTCCGACTGGAAGCTCGAAGAAAAGACCTTGGTAGCCCTGCCGGGGAAGTCACGCGAGATGGCCGAGAAGCAGCACCTCCGCAAGATGGTCACGGTGGCGAACAAGCTCGTGGACCGCACGCGCAAGGATCTGCTGGACGCTCACGACCGATTGGCCGAAGCCGAGCTCGGCGATATGCCGCTCGGGGACGTAGGTATCGAGCGGCCACTCGAGGGCAAAGGAAGCGGGTATATCGCCGCAGTCGAGAACGCGGCAGAGGCGGCTGGTCTAAGCGTCAGGCAGAAGATCGCGGAGAAGGAGGACATAAGCTGGAGAGGGTTCCTTGACCGAAGCGACGGCGATCCTCTCAAGGCTGCCGAGAAGCTCGCAGCGGTCCAGCGCCTGCACGCAGCGCTCCGCGAGGTTCGTGAACCGATCAAGGAGCTCAGAACCGCCGGCCTATTGGATAGGCCGCTGAAACCGGAACTTCCGCCAACCGAGAAGATCGCTGACATCCTCGTGGCGCAGAAGCAGCACACCGACTACGAGCGGCAGTACCGACAGGTGAAGGGTGAGATAGAGGAACACGGGGTTCCCAAGGCCGCTCTTGAGGTCGTGACGGAACTCAGGCCGGAGGAGGTCGAGGAGATCATCAGGGCCGCTGCCGCAAAGCCCTTAGACGAGGAAGCCGCCAAGGACAAGGTCGCCGAGGAACTGGCCGAGGATGCGATGCAGCGTGCGGCCGAGAGGCTGCTTGCGACCGCCGACAAGGAGGAGGCCCTTCAGCCACTCCGCAAATACGTGACGATGGGGCATTACGACAGTTTGAACCGCTCCTGCCTCGCGGCAACGCGCACCCCCCTGCCCCTCGGCCGTCTTCAGGCCGACATCCTGGGACCAGAGGCCAGTGCCCAGGTGCTCGCCGCCCATCTCAGAGAAACGCTCTCGGACACGGATTACAGGGCAGCACTCCACGGCGTTGCCAACTACCATCGCAACTATCAGCGGCAGGCAAGCGAACAGGCCCTCCAGTCGTACGCGTCGACAAAGCAGCAGGCCGACGAACTCTCCGAGCGCCCGATATCCGACATCGGGTCTCTTGTTGAGGCACAGGTTGCGAATGCCGACCGGATTGACCTCGTTGACGAGGCGCGGGAGACTCTCGGCGTGGCGCTCGGACGGCTGGAAGCTACGGCTGCGCTTGTCCAAGCGCTTGAGCTTCAACACGCACGCAAGGGAGTGCCGGAAGAGCTGCGGGTTCCGCTCGGTGCTATCTCAAATCAGCAGGCCATTGCGCAAGCGCGCGTGCTGGGACTCAGCCACCCTGTCATGGAGGAGATGGAGCCGGGGGTGGAACCCGATTACCGAATCGACTCCGACGGCGTCAACAAGTTCCTGACTATCTTGCCGAACGGGGCAGCCAAGCTCCTGACGAAGCCCGATCGGGAGCTCGCAGAGAAGCACGCACTCGCAACCGAGATCAAATCAGGTAGGCGGGATCAGACCCACTGGCTCCCCGCAGGAATTGTCTCGAGGCCGCAGAGCACATTCGAGGATCCCGAGAAGCGCGCGGTGCAGTTCTCGGAACCGCTCGAACTCAGGCCCAAAATGCGGTATGCGGAGGTCAAGCGCGGACTCAAGCACTATATCGCGCGGCGTCTAGCGGACGGCCAGGACCCTGAGAGCCTGCGTTCCGACCTGCTTTCGGCAGAGTTCACCGCGGACCTGCCGGACGATCTTCTGGGAGACGGCGGCGGATCCTACTACAAGGCCCTAAGCGACCTCGGCTGGTTCACCTACAACCAGGTAGAAAACAAGTCCCCGGAGGGGCTGGAGGCCATAGCCGAACACGCAGTTGAGGAGTACGAACGCGAACACGGGGCGTCTGAGGAGGTCGCCGCCCTCAACTCGCAGTCCATCCCACTGAAAGACAGCCCGGTGTGCTACGAGGCTCTCTACAGGGCCGTTGCGGCTCACCCCGAAGCCAGGGTAGCGTTCAAGGCTCTCTCCGAGCTGACGCCGGAGGAGCGCGGGCTGATCCAGCGCTTCTTCTACCGGGTCATGACCGAGGAGAAGTCGCCCCAGGAAGAGGCTGAGGAGAAGAGGCTTACCGCAAGACCGACCCAGGCCCCGGCTAGGCAGGAGGCGCTGTGGGCCGAGCAAGAGGTGCCCGCAGAGACGACGGAGGCCCGGAAACCCGCCAAGCCAGGACGCGAGACCCCGTGGACCCGCTACGTCAAGGCGCAGGGATCTGTCCAACATGCCTATGAGAGTGTCCAGGACGTCATGAGAGGCGCCGTCTCGGCGCAGTTCGCCAAGCACATGGGAGGCATACTTGGCCGCGAGCTGAAGACCGGCAACAAGCGCATCGCAAACTGGGATGACCACCTTCTCGGGCTCGTTTCTCCAGAACGACAACAGCAGCTCCTGGAGGCGCGGCAGGCAGAAATGGCGCGCAAGCACGCGAGGGTCGCGACTCGCGCCCGGGGCAAGTTCGCAACGGAGGAGCGGCTCGGCATCAGGCGTGAACGCGCGGAGGCCCTCGATCGGGCCATCCGTGGAGCTGCGCTCTCGCTGTTCAAGGAGAAGCCGCTGCCCGCGATCGAGCGGGTTACGATCGGCGCCCGGGCGGAGAAACAGCTCCAGTCCATCTTCCCCTACGTTGCCCAGAACTTTGAGGTTGACCGGCCGGTAGACATCCCTCACGATGTAAATATGAGCGAAGGTGAGATGGTAAAGCAGCAGCGCGCGGTGAAGCTGATCGAGGGCCTGAAGCGGCTTTCGCTCAACCTGGGCGTCGGCACCGGCAAGACCCTGGTCGCGTTGGGCAGCTTCTCAGACCTGCAAGCACGCGGCGCAGTCAACCGCGCCATCTTCGCTGTCCCGGCGTCACTCACCGGGCAGTTCGGGGCAGAGGCGCTGAGGTTCTACGAACCTGGCAGGTTCAAATGGTTCGCCGACCCGACGGCCAGCGCTGAGGACCGCCGGGCCGCCTATACTGATCCCGATCGACAGATATGCGTTGTCACCCATCAGGCCCTCAGAGACGACCTCGTCTGGGCGGTGGGCCAGGATCGGTTCGGGGGCAATGTACGAAAAGCGGAAGACTGGATGCGTGCGGCTCCCGAGGACGAACGCAGGCACGAGGTCAAAACCGCAGTGGACAAGCAGGGATGGAAATTCAACTTTGCGCTAAGCGACGAGGCTCACGATCTGCTCAATCGGAAGGGCAAGCCGAACTCGCTGATGGCGAATGCCATAGACGGGCTGACGGACACGATGCCTTACTATGTGACCGCCTCCGCCGATCCCATCAAAAATGACAGCTCCGAAGTGTACTCACTTTTGCACCGCATTGCGCCCGACCGGTACGACAACGCTGAGGAGTTCCACCGGCGTTACGGAATCGACTGCCTCCAGACTCAGCAGGCGCTCAGGCAGGAGATGCACCCGTACGCCTATGCCGAGCGTATTCCTCTGGGCATCGTGGCAAGCAGGAGGCAGGAGCCAGTGCAGCTCTCTGCCCCAGAGCAATCGGAGTACGACGGTGTGCTCGAGGCATATCGAACCGCGCAGACGGCACGGCGCGCCGGAAAGGTAGACGATGCCGTCCCCGCGTTGCGGCAGATGAACCCCCGTGCCTTCGAGGGCAAAAACGAAGCCGAACAGCGGACAGAGGCGGGGAGGATGTTGCAGTTCCTCTCGGCCGCCAGAGACTCCGCGCTGGACCGAATCGTCAACGCAGGTTCGGTGCGCGGGGCAGGCGTGCGCATACCGGCCAAACTTGAAACATTGCACGCGTTCGTGCAGTCACGAATAGCAGAGAAGGGCGCCGGCCTCGTCTTCGCGCACTCGATAGAGGCGCAGAAGCAGATCGCGGGATACCTCAAGAGCAAGGGGATCAAGGTGGGCACCCTCTCAGGGTCTGACCCCGGGGCGAAACGCGAGCGCACGCGCCAGGACTTTCAGGCCGGCAAGTTTGACGTCCTCTGCCTCAGCGATGCTGGATCGACGGGGCTCAACTTGCAGAGGGCCGCATTTTGCTGTAACTTCGACTCGCCGTATACGGCGAAGACCTACGAGCAGCGGATCGGCCGCATGGAGCGGCTGGGCCAGACCAACCCTGATATGAAGGTTCTGGATCTGGTTACGACCACTCCCTACGAGCGCGGCCGGAGGCGACTCCTGGAGCGCAAGGGGAAGCTGCGGGAGGCGCTGACCGCGCCTTACGAAATGCTTGATGACACCGATCTGGGGAGAGAAATCGCTGAGGCGCGAAGCAGTGAGATCGAGAAGGCAGTACTTAAAGCCGCTTAGTATGGATCACCAAGAGGTTCGTAAGATGCTTGGTTGGCAGCGGCAACTAGCCCTTATATTCGACGCGTTCGAGCGTGTGCGTTGGGCCGAGGTCATGCGAGAACTTCGGAGGCTCGTCTCCGGCGGCACAAGAATGGCTGAGGTGATGCAGCACTGGGTTATCGTCGAAGATGCGTGCGGTCTACGCCTGATGACGCGCGAGCGGGCGGAGGCCGAGTTGGAGGCTTGTGTCGTGATTCCGCAGGACTTGTACAGACCGCACGGATAGGAAGGGGGTGAGACAAGGTGGAGAAACTAAGGTTCTATTCGGAACCCGTTCCCGACCGCATTGCGAGATTCCACCGCGCCCTGGTTGCTGCGTCGGGCGGCAAGAGCGTAAGCCTCGCCAATGGCGGGTTCGGGTTCTACCACACAATAGAGCACGATGATCCGCGCAAGGCGGCCTCCGACATATCGGCAGACCTACGCAGGCGGGGATACCGTGTCATTGTGAATCGCGACATCCCCGTGGCCCCACACGTCGACATCGAGGCACTGAAACCGAAGGGAATCGATCTAGGTGGGCCGATCTCAGTGGACGACATCGTCCGAGGGAGGGCAACCCGGCATGTGATTTGGGTACGGAACCCGCAGGACGTCTAGAGACCGCACGGATAAGATCGTCACTCATTGACAACTGAATAAGCCGAACTGTCGAGGACAAGGGGCTTCGAGAGCTGAACTGTCGAGGATAGAGCGCTCACCCTCCCGTTGGGGGTGGGCGCTTTTTTGTTCCCGGGAGGAGGGCAATGGCAAAGAAGCAAGAGCCACAGGACTCAACAGAACGGCTGCGGGGTGCGATGGCCGACAGCGCCGTCCGCCTTTCGCAAAGCAAGCAGCGCGCCCAGGTCATAGCCGGATGTGCAGACAGGCTGCATGACCGGGCCGCAGAGCGGATCGGCGAGCTGCGCCAACTGATCCGATCGGCCACTTCTGACGCTGAGCGGAAGGCGCTGGAAGGCGAGTACCTGACCTTACTCGCGGCGCGGGCCCGGGCGGCGCAAGTCAAGGGCCTGGCACAGCGTGACGTAGAGCGGCTCTCGGGGGTGGCGTGACATGATTGCGCAGGACCCAACCCACCAATCCACGCCGCACGAGTTGTTCGACCGCTACCAGATGCTCGCCCACAAAATGGCCGGCCTCGCCAAGGTTGACCCAGAGACGAGAAGAGACCTGGACCAAGAGGCCCTGATCGCTCTCTATGAAGCCAGCCAGAAGTACGATGCCGGACGTAGGTTGCCATTCCCCAGTTTTGCGCGCATCTACATCCGGGGGAGGATAAATCACTATCTTCGCGACCACCTCAACATGATCCGAACGCCCTGCCGTGTCTGGGAGGGGGGCGGCCCACCAGTGCCCTGTATTTTGGAAGCCGACTACGGCTTCCAGACGCTACAGAAACAGGCAGATTTTGACGGGTACGACTGGCACCCGGGCCTCGATAATCTGCCGGACCAGGGACGGGGGCAAGTCCTCAGGGCGATAACGAGAGCTCTGGCCGCGATCCGAGTAAGCGCAGTCGACCGCCGGATACTAGCCGCAGTTTTCTTGGAGGAACGCGAGCCGGAGGAGACCGCGAAGGTCCTCGGGGTCGCTCCTCAGCGGGTGCAGGATGCCATAGACAGGCACCTCGGCAAGCTCAGATGGAGGGTGGCCCAGATGCTGGAGTTCTATGCGGCACTTTAAAGGTGGTAACGTCACGGCTGCACCTGCGGCCGGGGTTAGGTATCCCGTCAGGGGTAGACCGGCCCCGGCCGTGGGGCTTGACCTATATGGCACAAGAAAGGTTCAACATCCCACTTGAGATCGTCAAGGCCGAGCGGACCTCAGACGGCCAGATGCGCATTCATGGCATCGCGACCGACGAGACCCTCGACCTGCAGAACGAGGTCGTCAAGGCGAACGGGCTGGCCAACTGCCTCGAATACCTCAAGACCTGGGGCAAGTTCAACGACGACCATAAGCGCATCTTTCTGGGCGATATAGATCAAGCTGAGGTTACGACACGCGGGGCGCTTGTGGCAAAAGGTGTGCCCTGCAAGCAGGGTCAGGATAGCACCCCCTGTGTCTACGTTGGCGGTTATCTTTTCCCGAAGGTCGCCAGAGCCAGGCACTATTGGAACGTGATCGAGTCCGGCGGGCGGGTCGGGATGTCCGTCCAGGGAAGACCGCTTGCCACTCCAATAACGGTCAAGAGCCGCGACGGGCAAAGCGAGCACCGCATGTGGACCAAGCTCTTCGCTAACCAGGTCGCGCTCACCGTCCAACCTATCAACACCTCCACGTGGGTCGGCATACAGAAGAGTTTTGCCCGAGCGGAAAACTGCACAGACTGTTCCGCCTGCCCGAACATCGGCAGTTGCTCGCCGGGCGGGGAGTGCCTGCGCGATGTCATTGCCGCAGAGGTTCTCAAGAGCAGGTTTGGCGTCAAGATACCGAGGCACCTGCGGTGCATATCCCGCAAGGTAGTTCCGGGTCGAAAACAGCGGGTGTACGAGTTCGCGTCTTCGACTCCCGGGATCCACGCGGGGCAACTCGCCGATGGACTGCGCCGAAAAGGCCATGTCGTAAGCGTCCATCCCGCGCCTGTAACCCTGGGGACGCCGCACGTGATAACGGCCCGGAGCAAGCGGGGAACGGAATACCGATTCCATATTTACCAGCGGTTCGGCAGGTCGCTCGGCACCGGCAGCGCCATAGTTGGCCCCGGGACCCCTGAACCTCCAGGCGCTGCCCTTCGAACTCAAAGCCTAGAAGGCGCCGTCAAGCGACTGACGCCGCGCCTGACCATCAAGAAGAAGAGGAAAAAGAAAATGCAGAAATCCATTGAAAGGCGCGAGGACGTGTCCGCGGCCGAGAAGAAGCGCGCCGCCGGCGAATATGGCGACGTGACCTACGCCGATCCGGTCAACAAGAAGTACCCACTGGACGCCGAGCACATCCACGCAGCGATAGCCTACTTTTCCAAGCCTAAGAACCAGGCGAAGTACTCGCCGGAGGAGCGGAAGCTCATGTGGGGGCGCATCAGGCGGGCGGCGAAGAAGCACGGCGTCGAGATGGAGGCCGGACCCGAAAAATCGCTTGCGCCCAAGCTCAAGGAAAGACCGGTACTGCACGCTACGAACACCTCGGAGCACCAGTTCTATTCGCATCCGAACCCAAGGGCCGCAGCAAAGCACTTTGCGGCAAAGCTGGGCGGCACGGTGCATCAGACGAGTCCGGGGTTTGCTCACATTCAGGTCCCAACGAAGAACCTCCGAGACCGCAGCATACCTTTCCCGAGCGTGAACTTCTACTTTCACTCAACGGCGGACAGGGCCAAACGTCACGCCGCCTCGCTTCGCAAGTCCCTCGAGGACACCTACGATCTGACGAAATCAGTTTCCGAACAGGAGGCAAAGAGTCAAGTGCCAACTTTAGATTTTCAGTCCATCGGGACGATGACGCCGGGCGAGATCGTGAAGGCGTGGCGGTCGGTTACACAGCCGAAAGAGGCAGTCCTGCACCCGCCCGAAGAGCTCAGGGCCTACAAGGTGGCCTTGGGAGCGGCCGCCCGCGAGCACAGTCCCGCCTGGGCTGCGGGAATCGCGAAATCCCAGGGCTGGTCGCCAGCGGCCGATATGACGGAACTTGACATCGGCCTCTGGATGGCACTCGCCGAGATGTCAGAAGACGATGTCGCCAAGGCCATTTCCAGGGGCGAGGCAGAGGTCTGCAAGTCGCTTTCGGCAGGCTACAGCCTGGACCAAGCCACAGTCCATGACGGTTGGCAGGACCTGCTCAAGAAAGCGGTCGCCGGAAACCAGTCGGGGTGTGACCTCGAGGCACCGGAGAAGCCGCTTGACGACAGCCGATCTCAAGGCGAACTGCCGGATGAGAAGAAGCGCAAAAAGAAAAAGCCGACCGAACCGGGCGACAACGATCTGGAAGGCGTGCCCGATCCGCCGGAGAAGCCACTCGACGATAGCCGCTCGCAGGGGAAGTTTCCGAGTTAGCCGCAGAAGATGCGGCACTTTAGTAGTGCAGATAGCCGTGGCGTGCCTGTGATGCAGGAGGTACGCAGTTATGGGAAAGCGTAAGGACGAAGACGTCGACGACATCCTCGATCGCCAAGCTGAGGACGAGGACGAGGAAGAGTTGGAAGGCGAAGGCGACGAGGAGGAAGAGGGCGACGAGGAGGAAGAGGGCAACGAGGAAGAGACCGAGGAGGAAAAGAGGCGTTCGGCCAAGCGCAAGTCCCTCACAGATATTCTGAGGGAGGACGAGCAGTCGGCTGAGGCGCTCGACGTTGCACCGTTCCTCACGGAACTGTCCCAGGCCATCGGCAAGTCGCTTGAGACGATGGAGGGCCAGATCGTCAAGAAGCTCACCAAGCACATCGATTCCCGGCTCGCCGAGATCGGAGACGCGGTGCTTGACCAGGGCGCGACCGTCAAGGAACAGGCCGAACTCATGAAGAGCTTCGGGGAGGCCATTGAGCAGATCGGGAAGGAGCCGCAGGCGCGAAAGAGCAAGCCCTACGGCGTCAACACACCTCTGATCGAGAAGTCGGACGGTGGCCGCTCGCGCGAGGAGATGCAGAAGCTCATCATGAAGGCGTGCCAGGATAGGAAGCTGGAGGCCGACTGGGTCACCAGGGCAGAGGACCCCGCATACCCGGACGACCTTCTTGCCAAGGCACTGGCCAGCATCGCCGTCGAGTAACCGCAGTGTGACAACCGAGCAGCCCCACGTTACCAGAGCAGCCGTAGTTTGACGTTGCCCACGAATACTACGCAAAGGAGGAAGCGTCAATGATTGGCGTTTCAGACCAGTTCGTGGGTCTTGCGAACTACACGGACCTGATGGGGGGCTTCGGAATCTCCAGCGCCTTCGAGGTGCAGGAGCTCCAGAAGGCCCTGACAACCGGGCAGGATATCGTCGCGGCCGGCCCACAGGGCGGCCAGGCGCTTCGAGTACAAAGCCTGGAAAATACGCTTAAACTTCTCACGTACAGGGCTTCAGATTTGGCCCTGTGGCAGAGGATGGCGAAGAAGACGGCGTTCTCGACTGTCGAGGAGTACAGCCGATTGGACAAGCTGGCGATTGAGATGCCGGCGTTCGTCGGTGAGAACCCGGACCAGAACGTAGCCGCCGAGCGGTGGGTCGAACAGGACCAGAGCTATAGCCGACAGGTCGCAACCGTGCGGTTCATGGCCATCAAGAAGGCCGTGACCCTCGCCGCGACGTTCGTGCGGAACATCGTCCAGGACATCGAGGCGCACCAGACCCAGATAGGAACTCTGGAGCTCCTGGGGCGCGTCGAGGCTGGGATGTTTTACTCCGACAACCGGGTGAACCTGTTGGCCTGGGACGGCTACCCGGCGTTGATGCAGAAGTTCACGGGCGTCGTGCCGTACACCGGCACCTACAACAGCGTGGCGTACACCACTGCCGCGTGGCCGAGCGGTGACTTCAAGGACATCATCGTCGACTGCGAGGGCAACCCGCTCTCGGAGGAGTATCTGGAACTCGGGCAGCAGATCACGAGAACCCACTACGGAAAGCTCGACGTGCTCTTCATGAGTCCGAGGGCGAAGTCCGATCTCTACAAGCAGCTCTATCCTGCTCAGCGGATAATGATGCCGCCCACTCCGGATGGCCGCGTTGGGATCAACTTCAGCTTCTACATGGGTTCCAACGGAGAGTCGGAGCTCCTTTCCGACGTGTTCATTGGACTCCGAAGGCCGAAGGCTGTTGCGGATAGCGGCGCTCCGACCGCGCCCCAGAACGGCACCAACATCACGATTGCAGCGGCCTCGTCCGCCACATCGAAGCTGGAGACCGACACCTACTACTACTATCTCTCGAGCGTCGACGGACAAGGCCGGGAGTCAGTCACGACGTCGAAGAACCAGGCGGCGACAGTCGGCCAGAAGATAACCCTGACCGTCAAGACGGCGTCCTGGCAGACAGGCGCGGTTCAGTGCCGGGTCTACAGGAACAAGGGCACTGACGATATCACGAAGGCATCGCTGATCGTGACGCTGCCGAAGCCTGACAGCGGCGACATCGCCTACGTGGACGAGAACCAGTCGAGGGAGAACTGCTCAATTGCGATGGGGTTCACCTGGGACGCCGATCAGGTGGTTGCGTTCAAGCAACTCGCACCGCTGATGAAGCTCCCCTTGGCCATCGTCAGCACGGCCAAGCCCTTCTTGATCCTACTGTACGGCACTCCGGTGCTGTACGCTCCGAGCAAGTGCATCCTCTATTCCAACGTAGGGATGCTGACGTAGGTGACCTAGACGAGGGCGGCAGAAACTGGGGCCGGAGGCGGAGGACCAGGACCTCCGGCCCTGGGCCCTCCAGGAGGATAGCATGAGAGAAAAGGTAGCACGGTACGACATGGCGACGGCGCTCGGCTACAGGCCCGCAGGCGTCACGATCGTGAACTTGGAGAAGCTCGGAACCATCAGTGCAGCGGATGGGCTGGACTACTTCGTCGTTCCCTACAAAGGTGAAATCGTCCATGCGCAGATGAGCTTGAGTAGCACCGGCGGGACCAGCGGGACCAACACGGCCGAGCTTAACCTGAACGGCGTTGCGCAGTTCACAGGGAGCATCGATTGGAACGCCTCGGTCAAGTACAAAGACCTGGGCGTCAGGGCCATCAAAGTCAAGAAGGGAGACATTCTCCACCTTGATATCAACGCTGTGGCAACTAGCGGGTCACCAGCCGATATGAGGCTGAAGTTGCTCCTTGCCCTCAGTTAAGGAGACGATGATCGTGATGTACGCAATACACGTCGATGGGCTGTCCGGCGAGGTGGAAACCTCGTACGGGACTGTGGTCTTCGACGAGAACGGCGACGGGATCTGCACGCTGGACCAGACGTGGGCGTTCGCCGGCGATAAGGGGTTCTGTGTTCAACTCCTGCCGGGTCAGGCGCCCGAGGAGGGGTCTCCCGTCGAGGATAGCCTCACCCTTGGCGTCGTGGTCGAGACCATTCCCGTTGAGACCGAGCCCATAGTGATCCCAGACCCAACGGCACAAGACCCGGCCATTCCCATTGACCCTAGAGAGGCAGGGAATACCTCGCCGCTCGAGGAGGGGGAGCCCCCGGTCGGTCTGGAGGGGAATCCGATCGCCGTTGGCGAACTGGCGGCCAACGAGCCGGACGCTGAGGGCGAAGGCACAACCCCGGGCGTTGTGGGGAGCAGCTATGCGGACCTACGGGCAATGGCGACTGCACGCGGGATCAAGTACGTCGGTGTGACGAAGGCCGACCTCATTGCGGCACTAGAGGCCGGTGAAACGCCGGCCTAGCGCCGACAGGGGCCGCGCAAAACGGAAAGTAGCACGCCGACGGTTTGCACCCGGTGCGGATACTGCTGTTGGGACTGGAAAGGCGGCGATCCGCAGAACAAATGTGAATACTTGGCGGAGGACATGCGCACTTGCACGGTCTATGATCGGCGGGAGGAGGTTGGTAGGGGATCATGCTGCATCTTCCCGAGCGATCCTCGGATACCCGTTGACCTGCCCGAGCATTGCGGATACGTTCGCCACTGGGGTGACCAGGGATTGATCTGATGCCGACGTATTACCTCTCGGACACTGACATAACCGCGCTGACCCTGGAGCAGTTGGCGACTTCGGCCCCTTCGGCGTTAGATGAGGCTCAGGGTTGGACGGTCGATAAGAAAGTAGCCCTTGCATCAGCCTATAAGCCGGACACGATCCGGGCAGCAACTACCTTTGTTACGGAGCCTACCGCGTTCAGTGCGCTTGGCTACAGGACAGTCGCGGTGCTCTCCGGCAACTTCGCCGCTGGGAATTGGGTTCTGTCCTGGAGGGTCAAGTCTAATGCCTACTACGCGCAGAAGGGGTATGTCAAGTTCCGGCTGTGGCGGAGTACGAACGCCGATGGATCGGGCGCCACACAGATAACGCCGGGCTGGCAGAGCTCGATCGAGATCGGGTTCACGGCTGCCGGCCAATATCAGACCGGCACCGTTACCTGGGCTAGCGGTTCAACCGTAACCCTGACCAACGAGTATCTTTTCCTTGAGGTTGAATGGTATGCCACGGTCTCCGGCGGAAACAACGCGGCGGCTGTCTACTGGGTACACAACGAGGGAGCGGCGGAGCAACTTGTTACTCCGGCCCTGAGCCAGAGTTACAGCCGCTCGGCCTCGGCAGGGATAAGCGTAGGTGCTGTTGCCACACGGCAGGTGGCTTATGGACGTGCGGCAAGCGCTTCAGTCAGCTCCGCGGCTTCGTCGGGGAGAGGTGCCGTTCTGGCAAGATCGGGGGGCGCATCCCTCTCAGTCGCTGCTGCAGCGAACAGGGTTCTTGGCAAAGTGAGATCAGCGGCGGCGGGGATTGGTGTAGTAGCAACGGCGGTGAGGGCAGTTGCTTTCGGGAGAAGTGGATCGGCGGGGATAGGGGTCTCACCTTCGGCAGCCAGGGCTTTTAGCGGCTTTCGGTCGGCATCAGCAAGTGTAAGTGTGGCCGGAACTGCATCAAGAACGTTCTCAGGAATTAGGCTGGCTACGGCCTCGATGTCCGTAGCGGCGTCAGCGGCCAGAATCTACGGCGCACTGAGAGAAGCCGCAGCCTCCATTTCCGTTGACGCGATTGCGGAGGCTATCAAGAGCGGCGGGCAGGCATTCTTCAGGACAGCAGAGGCCGCCATATCGGTGATTGCAACCGCCACAAGGCAGGTCAGTCTGAACAGGTCGGGGGCGGCCTTGGTCTCAGTCGGTGCGGGGGCAGATAGGATTATCGGCAGGATCAGATGGGCGGTGGCCAACATTAGTGTGGCAGGGTCGGCAGCGAAGGTGGTCAGCTTCGGGAGGACCGGTTCGGCGGCTGTAGGCGTCTCGGCATTAGGGACAAGAGCCGTCGGCGCAGTTCGTTCGGCGTCGGCGAGTGTGAATGTGGCCGGAATCGCAGCACGAGTATTTGCCGGCAGGAGGCCCGCAGCAGCCAGTGTTGCTGTCTCGGCGTCGGCATCACGAGCGTTCTCGGCATTCAGGCGGGCGGCAGCAACAATCCTTGTGGGTGCTGTGGCCTTGGCCTACAAGGGCGGAGGCGGAGTTGGCAAACACCTCCACATGGGCCTAGACAAACTACGGAAGGTATTTGGAGGGATATGATGATTAAGACTAGCAGAGAAGCCAAGGCACGAATATGTGTTCGTGGCTCTGTCCTGGTCGAGCACAGGAACAAAGAGGGCAAACTGCTCTTTCGTAAGCGGTTTGAGAACACGGTCATGCTCCACGGCCTGACCTGGCTACGGGCGCGCGCAGGCAATGGCAGTGTAGACCCAGCAAACTACATCGGCCTGTCGTCAAACACGAGCGCGCCTGCCAACACAGCGACCGATCTACTCGCGACGGTCTTTACTGATGATGGGCTTGCGCGGGCGTTAGGAGCTTATGGCGTAAGTGGAGACTACGCTTTCACGATCTATAAACTGTTCACGAAGGGCGCGGGGGCAGACAAGACGGTTGGCAGCCTTGGACTCTACTACGCCGCCGCCACGCCAGACAACCTGTTTGCCGGCGTCGTTTGCACGCCGTCCGCCATTCTGACAAACGGAGATACGCTGGCGATTACATGGACCGTGACGATGGCGGCTACATAGAGGACTGAGATGCCCGAAGCCTATCTGGACCAAGCAAGATGGCTGTCGATCCTCGTCACAGACATGCAGGACGTAGGCATAACCGGCCTCGCGTACACCGATGTGGCGGTGTATTACCAGAAGAGCGATGGGACCGTTACTGAACTTGCGCTCACCGCTCAGACCTGGCGAGAGGCCGGCCGTGGGCTTTACGACGCATACTTCCCCGCTGGCGCCTTCGACACCCTTGGCGGGTTCGCCTGGTGGTGCGTCGCTGCCGGCGCGACCGACTACAGGGCAACCGTTGACGTCATGGTGCCCGTTGCAGGGGCTGGATCGGTCCAGAGGACCATCGCGCTTCTCTGCGGTGGCAATCCCGTCATTGGTGCAGAGGTCTGGCTCACAACCGACCCTGCGGGTGGGAACGTGGTTGCAGGGACAGAGACGACCAACGACGCAGGCCAGGTAACATTCCTGGTCGATGTCGGCCTTACCTATTACGTTTGGTGCAAGAGCGCAGACGCTCGATTTTCAAACCCAACACCCTGGCAGGTGACCTAGTATGGCGGATCTGACGATACAGGGTACGCCGATTGGCGGGGCGGTTCCGCCGATAGCACCGGAATTGGTCGCGGTAGACGACGTCAAAGCCGAGCTTGTTATGAACACGACGAATGAGTTCACGAGCTTCATGGCGGTGATGGGCAACCAGAGCCAGCAGGAGGAGGCGATTCAGAACGCCATCAACTGGAGCGTTTCCAGGGCTGAGCGCGAACTCAAAAGCGACCTCCGGAAGAAGGTGATCAAGTGCTATCCTGCGGCGAATCTGGTGAAGGGCGTGGATTACGACGTCGACGAGGATCCATACGATTTCTTCCATACGGACTATCAATCCTTCGGCTATATGGTCCTGCGCCATCGCCCAGTCCAGAGCATCCAGAAGGTTGACCTTCGGTATGGACCGGCCTTTGAGATACTGACCTACCCGATGGATTGGATCAGGTGCAACCGGAAGTTTGGGCGGCTCTCCGTCCTGCCGACAGCGAGTGCCTTTGGTGCGATCGGGCCTATAGTTTTGGCCTCCGGCTATTTCTTCCTCCCGATGATGCTCGGGTGGGTCCGAGACATCGTGCCACAGATGATCTGCGTTGACTACACGAGCGGCGTTGATGCCACCGACCCAGAGTTCGCCGAACTGAGGCACCAGGTGGCAAGGCTCGCGACCGCCGAGATCTTCCGGATCATCGGCAGGGCCTATAAGCCGGGTATCGGCAGTTACTCCGTTGGAGAGGACGGGGCAAGCGAGTCGGTGTCGCTGACGCGCGGGGCAGGCGTTCTTTTCCAATCAGAGATAGCGCTGATCGAGCAGGACTGGGCGCGCTTTGTGGCCCGCTGGTTTGAGAGCCAGATGCCGATCCAATTCCAGGTAATTTGACATGGCAACGCCAGTCGATTTCAGCGTAGCCCGACATCGTGATTTCATCAACCGCCGGGGCGAGGCGATCACCTGGCAGAAGGCCCTCCCCTGCTCCTGCCGTAATCCGATCTCGGGCGAGTACGACCGGACGCACACACCCTGCGGCGGCACAGGGTATCTGTACACGCCCCAGGCCGTTTCCGACTACCGCGCGCTACTGAGAGACGTGTCGCATAACCAGGTGCTTGCGTCATTCGGCGCCTTGATGCTGGGCGACATCATCTGCACAACTATGCCGGACGAGATAGCGATCGCCGTGGGCGATCTCATCGTAATCCCAGGCCGAACCTTCCGGACGGCGCACAACGTCGTTCGCGCCCGCGGTAACCCGCCGGTCGACACGAAACTCGATGCCCTGAGATGGACTCCGGTTAAGTCCATCACGAGGGTTTGGCAGGCTGGCCACGGGGATTACACACAGAACGGCGTCGGCGTCGTGGATCCGGAGTACGAGCTTTCGGGGGACAGCGTTAAGTGGCTCACGCCAGATGGCAGCGTCCATAACCCCGCGGTTGACTCGGTTTACAGTGTCGAATACGCATATTCGCCAACATATATCGCGATCCCGGAGAGAGTCTCTCTGCGGAGGCCGATCGAGGGTGTCTTTATGCCGCAGAGGGCCGTTCTGCGGCTGAAGAACCCGGAGGACTTCAGGACGTAGTTGACGACAGGCCGTGGCGCTACCAAGGAGGGCGACCTTGAGTCAACTCTTACAACCAGTAAACGTAAAGACCCTGACGGATAACATGGCCAGGGTGTACGAGCGCCTGGACACCATTCTTCAGTTGAACGTCGGCGAGGCGAACCTTCATGCGCTGGCTGCCTACGCGGTGATACTCGGTCTCGGGACGGGGCTTGACGACTACTACCCGACCAAGGATATGCTCGACGCGATGAAGGGCATGGCGGACAACGTCGAGACCGCTGCGGCCACCGCCTCGATGATGCAGGCCGCGCTCGCGGCCGTGGACCAGCACATGAGTCTGCGCGGTACAACAGATGACGCACAGTCCGGCATCGTTGACATCGCCACGTACGCGACTTACTACAACAAGTCGCCTGCCGACCCCACCACGATGCTTTACGTCCCGGAGTTCGGTGACCTCTACAACGCTATCAAGGGCCGATATATGGACGTCAAGAACGTCTCCGGGTATGACCACGCGGACATGGGCCACTGGACAGTGGCCGGAAGTTTCGTGGACGGAAGCGCCCTTGACGACACCAAGTATGGGCTCGTCAAGCCGAAGCTCGTGGTTACGGGCGGGGGGTTCACGTCGAGCGACCACGTAGTCGTCGTCGTGACGGGCAAAAACCACCTGGGAGCCACGGGCGTCCTGTGGCACTATACCAGTCCGGGCACGGATCTGGGTGACGGCACTTACTACTTCACCGAAGCACCGGAGAACGGCACTCAGGTTCAGTGGATCCGTGACGTGACCGGCATCGCGATCACCGGAGGTGGCCTGGCCGGCAGCGGCACGGCGAAGGTAACAGGATCGCGGGCCAGAGTCCTCCCGTAGAGGGGACATCTTAGAGGGACACACCGGCCAATGACTGCAATCCTCGACATGGACGGACTCGGCGAGTTCAGGGAGACGCTCAACCGCATACGGGCGCGAGTATCGGATCTGCGGCCTTATCTGAATCGGGTCGCCATCGAGGTTCGTAAGGGCTTTGCCGAGATGTTCAACACCGAGGGGGCGGCGGGCGGCGAGAGGTGGAAGCCGCTTGCCCCCTCGACAATCGCGGCCAAGCAGCAGATGTTCGAGGCCGGGGAGATACGCGGCCGCATCCGGGGGATTCGCGCACGCCTGCGGGCCGGCCAGTTGCAGGCGGGAGAGATGCCCGGGATCCTGATCCGCACGGGCGCGCTCAAGGACAGCGTCGTGAGGCGCGGGTTCAGGGGCAACATCCACAGGATCGGGGGCGATGGTCGCTCGGTGGAGCTCGGCACCTCGGTGCCGTATGCGGCAGTGCATGAGTACGGCGGCACACACGAGTACCCGATCGCGCCGGTCAACAAACCGGTTCTTGCGTGGTTTGGGATCCAAAAGGGCGGAAAGCCCGGCTGGTGCTACGCACGCATGGTTCCAAGACACCCACCGCTCGCCCGCCGCTCCTTCCTGGTAGTCACGGAAGACGCTTGGAACGAGATTATGAGGCTGAGCGAAGAACTTCTCTCCGGGGCCGAGGCGCCGGTGTCGGCGGAGGATTAGCCCAATGGCCAGGATCCACATCATATCCGTAGGGAACGTCAAAGACTCGGTTAGCGTGGACGTCGAAGCCGATCGGGTGCCGACAGGGGTTATCAGCTTTTTTGCCCGAAGAACCCCGCCGGATCCCGCCTCCGGCAAATACGGCGATGCCTGCGCTAAGACCGACCTCTCGCCTACCAAATGGCGTGTGACACTCCCGGCAGAAGTGTACGTTGGTGCGGGTCGGCCGGCACGTCTGTTTTACATCACCGCGAAGGATGGCGGTGAGCAACCCGCAGATCAATACTCTGCTTATCTGACGCCGGCAGGCGAGCTTGAAGGCGCGGGAGCCGTCTGGGTCGGCATCTCAGACGTCGAGGACATTGACGAGATTGCCCTGATCCTCGTAAAGATCCTCAAGGACAACCGCAAGGGCATCGAGTCCCGGATGCAGCAGATCGAGCCGGGGACCACGGTAAAGCAGATAGTTTACGGGCTACCAGAGAGGATCGAGAGCTATCCGGCAATCTGCGTGGCGCAGGCCAACTTCCAGGAGCAGTACGCCGGGCCGGACTATATGCGAATGGCGAACGTCGGCGCGGAGGTGTACGGCTATATCGCGCACGACAGCCCGACCACGCAGGAGCGATTGGTCGCGGTATTTGCCCGCGCGGTGCAGCGGATCCTGAACCAGATCGCCTACGAGACGATCGAGCTTTCCACAGGCGTCACGATCACCTACTGCGAAGCACCGAGCCTTCAGTTCGGCGACCAGTGGAACGGGCAGAGGTTCCTTGCGACCTGGGTGTGCGGCTGGCAGGCTCGGCTGGCCCTGACGGAGCCGTAGTGCCGTGCGGCACTTTAGCAGTGTAGAGAGTGACGCAACCATAACCTGATCCCGAGTGCAGAGCCGTGGCGTTGCCATCGAGGAGGACCTAGATGGCAACAAAATTCTACACTCCCGGGTATCGAAATGCGATGGCCATGAAGAAGCCTGGCGGGAGCGCGTGGGTCAACCTGCCGATCCTGCCTGGCACTGGGTTCGCGATGCCCTACAACTACCAGATTCCGCCGGTGATCTCCGGGTTCAACGTTTACCAGTTCAACGCCGTGGAGGGACTGCAGTTCGCGACCATCAACCTGCAAACATTGATCATGAAGACCTGGTGGTCGGGGTCGAAGGCCGATCTGTGGGAAAAGTGGTTTCCCGAGAGGGCGGATAACGACGACGTTCTGGACCTGGGCAACGGCACCGACCCGTGTCTCGAGTTCTGGTTCGGTTCGGCAGAGGGGCCGACCTCACCAGAGGGGCGCGGTTTCACATTCAACCGGGGCAAGGTGAACTGGGTGAGGCTCAGCGCGAGCCAGGGCGACCTGGTCAGGTTATCCATGCAGATTCTTGCGACGGGCTTCGCGGCCATCACCACGATCCCCGCGGAGATCAAGATCATAACCGATCCGCCGGCGGCGAGCCAACACGTCGAACTGGGCGGCGCACTTACGCACTCGCCGGGCCCGACTGGCACTCCGGTCGTCTCGTGGGAACTCACACTCATGAACAACTTGATGCCGTCTCCGCTCCTGAACTCCGAGGTCTATCCGTACGAGTTCAACGCTGGTCAGTTCACGGCTTCGATGAGGCTGGTCATGCCCGTGGCGGTGGACCTGCCGACCGAGGCTGGACCCGGATTGCTGCCGACCGCGTGCGAATTCACGATAAAGTGTCCGACGGACCGGCGTGAGCCGCCCGGCAGCGAGACCGACGCGATGACCTTCAAGGTCATGAACTATCTGGCATTCGACCCGCGCGAGAGAACAGTAGCGCTCCCGCGCCAGCTCAAAGAGGTCAACTACGCGTGTCTGGGGAAGTGGCAGACCAACGACCAGACCATGTCCAGGCCAATCGAATTTGTGTAGGAGGCAAGACAATGCAGCACGTGACGTTTGAGTGTCTGGTCAGGTTCGTCTCCAACGCGGGGGACATCTACGTCCTTGCCGATGCTGACGACCTGATGGCCGTGGAGGGAAGCATCGCGCGCGGCGAAGAGTTTGCGGCGGGGGTCTCCGGGGGGCGACCCCGAAAGGGAAAGGCCGAGCCAAAGGAGCCGAAGATAGACCCGGCACAGGTCGCAGCCGTCCAGATGCAACTCGCGGCCGACAGGGCCTTCCTAGAGCAACAGAGGCGATTGGTAGTCGCATACGGCCAGGCCGCGGAGACCATGACCGCGGTGATGCACAGGTGGACCTACCGCGAGTACTATTCAGCGCTCGAGGAGGCCCGTCGCTACGCATCAGACCTATCTGCGCCGACTGTTGACCAGGCCGCGTTCCGAACGGCGATACTGGCCAAGTGCATCGAGTCCTGGAGCGTAGACGACCCTATCACTCGGGATGCTATTGAGAACCTGCCGCGGCAGATCGTGGAGACGCTGTTTGCCAGATTGCAGAGGAGGAGCGAGCCGACGAGCGATCGGCTCGATTTTCTTCGCGCTCTTGGCGTCCGACCTGGCGAACGACCGGCTTAGCAATCTCGATCGGATTACACTGCCAGTCCATCTCTGGAGGTTCTGGCAGAGGTTCGGCCTGTTGCCCGAAGGGCTACTCGACTACCCGCGCTACGTAGTGGAGGATTTCATCGAGTTCGACGGGATGATGCGCGACGCCCTGAGCCCACGGACGCAAGATCAGGAGACGGGAGGTTTACCAGGTGCCGGAGGGGACAGAGCGCGAGGCCAAACTTAAGTTTCAAACGGAGGGCGCGGAGCAGCTCATCGGGTCGCTCGACCGACTAATCGAGCGGCTTGAGCGCGTCCAGTCGGCGGTGGGAGGTGGAGCCGCCGCACAGCCCTCAACCGGTTACGGGTCCGCAGCCGCCACCCAGCCCGCCGCCGTGCCAGCCGGCGGCGGGCTGTCCCTGTTTCAGTCCCAATCCGCAATACCACTTCAGACCGGCGGAGTCCCAAGCCCGCAGCAGCAGGCACTTCAAGCCCAGGGGCACATCACCACCGCCACCCCTACCTCTTGGCGGATGACCGCAGGCGGCGTCTATGCGCCGCCCGGTTACGCCGCCCCTGTGCAGGGTGCCCTTGTGCCCGTCGCAGGTGGGCTGCCTGCACTCCCACCTCAAGCGCCCGCCCCAGCGCAACCAGCGGGAGCACAGCCAACACCAACGGGTTATGGCCCGACGGGGCTCGACCCATTTACCTCCATCGTCGCGTACGCGGCCTACCGGCAGACTGGTGTTCTGCCGGCAGGGTTGGGCTATCAGTACCTGCACCAAGCCGCAATCGGCGCAGCCGGTGGGTATACGATCAACCAGCTCACCGCCCCGGCCTGGCAAATCGAACAGGCGTATGCGACAGGACAGTACGTTACCCCAGAGGCACGTGGACGCGCAATGTGGGGGCTTGCGCAGCCTGCGGGTGCTATTGGCGGCGGCATAGGGCTCGGTGTGCTTGGCGCCATTATTGGAAGCATCGTCCCCGGGGTGGGTACAGTCGTCGGGGGAGCGGTTGGTGCAGGTTTGGGCGGGACGCTCGGCTACGGGCAGGGTGGGGCTTACGCTGGCGTTCGGATGGCCGACCTATCCCGGCAAGAGCAAATCAGAGTCCTAGCCGAACAGCTATCCCGGCGCGCAGGCGGCGGACTCGGCGAAGCTGGCGGGATAATAGGGATGCTCTACTCGACCGCCGCCCAAGCTGGCCAAGATGCCGACAGCGACGCATTGCGGGCGGCTACTCTGGACCTGGCCCGGGGTGTTGGAGCACTTACGCAAGCTGCACCCCAGCTTGCACAAGCACCCGGCATCCTCCAGTGGGCTGGGCGGTTGCAGGCTGGCGGACCCGAGACCTTCCCACAGTTCGCTGAACAATTCGGAGGGCTGATGGCGCGTCCGGAATCCGCGACCCTCGTTCAGAGAATGGTCAGGACAGGCGGCGGACCGGCGGTACGCACGCTCCTCGCCCGCGCAGCCACGTACGCTGCGCGCGGGGACATGGCGAACGCGCAGGTCATCATCGACGCAATCGCACGCGAAAACACCCGAACAACCTTCCAAGGCACAGCACTCCTGCCAGGGCCCGCAGGCACCATTGAGGTCCCCTTCGGAGGGAGGGGGACTTACGAAGCTGAGCTTGCGCAGGGCCGGGAGCTCATGGAGTGGGGGCCGCAGGTCAGGGCAGCTCAGCAATACATCGGACTGTTCGGCGCCTGGGGTGCCTATTGGGGTGCCGAGGCCGAGGCGCGTGGCTACGCTGGCGCAGACTGGGCAGGTGCGGGTGGCCGCGGATACGCGATGCAGGCCCAGCGCCGGGATGCCCAAGCGCAGGTTGAGCGCCTGGATGTACTCATAGACCAAATGGAGGGGTCGCCTCAGTACGAGACAGACCCCCTTTGGCGGCAGCAACTTGCCCAGTATAAAGCGCAGAGGGCCGCGCTTGCGCCCGTAGCAAGCGGGTACGCCGCAGCCAGAGCTGGGGTCGGGTATTACGGGGCGATGGCGCAGGCCGGTATCGCGGGCGCGGGCGCAGCCGTAGCAGCCCGAAGGACGCTGGGGTTGCCGTGGGCTGGGGCGCTTGAGGAGCGGCGCGGTGCAGAACTTGCCCTTGGCGGCGCCTACGAGTGGTTTGCAACTCAGGCGGGCGTCCCCGTTGAAGAGGCCGCGCAGTACCGTGCAATGGCCGCAGGCCAGCGGGCCCAGGCACTTGGAACCAGGTTTGAGGCAATCGAAGCCCAACGCCTGGCGGTGGAAATCCCAGCAAAAGCAGAGTATGGGATCGCGGGCACTAGAATGGGTGCGGCGGTGGCTCGCGGCGAGATATGGACGCCGATTTTTGCCGAGATGTTCGACGAGATGCGGACAGCCGTTGAGAAGCAGGTGACTGCGAAGAAGAAGGAGATCGCGGACACAGTAGCTGAGGCCGCCGCATACGGACTGAGCCGCGAGCAGATAGCGATCAGACTCCAGCCTCGGCTTGCGGAACTCAGGGGCCTTGAGGCGCAGTTGCCGGGTATCGCACGGCAAGCATACGAGATGGAGTTCGCCCGCCGGGGGATTCCTGTTGCAGCAGCGCAGCAGATAGCCGGGGCGCAACTGACCGGCCTCTTCGGAGCGGGAATGGCATACGGGCCAGCCCTCACGACGGCGCTTGGCGGCCAGCGAGAGGCCCTGGCGATGCGGGTTGACCTCGCCCGGGAGGCGTGGCAGCGCGCCGCCGCCATGAACAACCCGGAGTTGGAGCGCCAGGCAGCCGCCCAGTACGCAACAGCTCTCGCTGAGCAACAGGGGCTACCCGCCCAGCAGATTAGAACCTGGCAGGCCGGCGAGCAGATGATACCAGGCTACCAGATGGGCGCTGGCGGGGCAGAGGCGGCGAGAGCCAGGATGGCCTATGGTATGCTCGGCGCGCTGCCTGCGGCGCGACAGCAGATTGCCGGCGCATACCAGATAGCTGACATAGCCGGACAAGCGCTCGGGCGCGCGCAGGTTCAGGGGCTGGGGCCGCAGGTGTTGGCCGAGTTTGGCCAAGCCTGGCAGCAGGCGCAGACGCAGGCGGCGATGACGACCCTTCAGGCCCTGGCACCCGGTCTGCCAGCCGCTACTGAGGAAGCGATGGCTCAGGCCGACTTTCAGCGAGCTGTCCTCGGCATGACCTGGACTAGCCGGGGGAGCCTCCGACAAACCGTTCGGCAGCAAATGGGCGCCAGCTACCAGGCGGTGCAGGATCTGGTTGGTCAAAGGGACGCCGCCATGCGGGAGGCCCGAACGCCGGAGGAGCGCATACGCCTGGCCCGTACCTATAACGACTCCATCCGGCAAGCCTGGATGGGGGTCGTCTCCGCCGAACAGCAGCTCGAGCAGGGGTGGCAGGAACGCATCGTAAGCGCATTCTGGGGGATGCCCGCCAACGCCAATCTTGCACTCGAGGAGTTCAACTACGCTGGCGCAGTGACGCGAGGCGGGGCCTTTGGCCGGCACCTCGGCGGAACGTCAGCCCAGACGGAATACTATAGGCGGCAGCCGCTTTACGGCACGAGCTACGCAGGCGCCGGACTCTTTAATGTGCCCCTGACGTTCATGTCCAGTGGACTTGCGGGAATCAGCCAGGGAATGCCGTGGGGCGCGGGGACACCCGACCTTGGTGCACTCGCCAATGCGAGCCTCGTCGGGGGCGCGATAGAAGCGCACATACACGTCCACGTCCATTACCCGGACGGCTCCGAGACCTACCACAAGGTTCACCAGTCCGTTGAGGTCAGCAATATCTTTGCGAGGAGGGTGCCTATCCAGAATGGAAGTTAAGGAGTTCAGGGCGAGAAGTGCGCGCACGTTGCGGGCCTGCGTCAACCGCGCTGCGAACCACGTCCCCGCAGGTGGGATCTGCAGGATCACGGTGGACGGTTGTCCGCTCGACACGCTCCTCTCGGTAGTGAACAGGGTTGGAGGCTGGACCTACGTCAGCACACTCGAGGAGGGCGGCGATTCGTCGGCTCTAGTGCGCAGGGTCGATCTGACGCAGACATCGCCGGCAAGCCCGCTCAGGATCCACACGCTGGGCCGCAAGACGATCCTGATAGACCATGGGAGGCATGGGAGGTAGACGGATGCCCCTGCCTGGAAAACGATGGCTCCCAAAGACGAGTGTCGGCGTAACGGATCTGCACGCCGCATTCGGGTTCGCTGAACAGCCCGGGTATGCCAGGACGGACAAGGTGGCGGACCTGGGCCTCATGAACGTCTATGAGTCTGAGGCGATGTCCTACAACAACGTCCTAGACTGCATTCATGCAAATCCCGCGCTCCCGATACTTCCCCACCACAACCTGATAGAGTGTGACACGCTGGAGGAGCGGTGGGGTGCGGCTGAGGCGGCGGACCTTCCGGTTTACCCGTGCCTTCCGCTTCATGTCGTACTGCAGTCCGAAACGACAGAGTTGACCAACCCACAATTCGACCGTTTCGAGTACCACGGTGTCCACGCAATGCTCGCCCAGGCCGCCCGGAACGATCCGGCGGGCCTCAACTTGGTGATCGCGAGCAAATACGAGCTCAACACTCAGGGGTTTACAGTGCTAAAGCGCCACGTAGTGGGAGATATGCTCACACAAACATCGCGATTTGTGATCCAGCTCGACTGCAACGATGGCGACGAGCAACAGGTCGAGGTCCGCTTCACAATGGCAAAGGGCATCGAGGTCTATCGGATTGATCTGGCAGGCAACAAAGAATACCTCGCTGGCCGCCTCCGGTCAACAGACAGCCAGGACCGGACGGTCAGCTTTGAGGCCCAGAGAGAAGAAGACGAGGGTTGGGAGTGGGCTATGCTCAAGTCCGTAGACCAGACGGCGATATCCCTCATGCTTCTGAACGGCGTCTTGCTTGTCTGGATGCACGGTGACCAGACCCCCCTTGCCGTCTCGCTGCTCCAAGCGGCAACAGGGCTCAACACGGTCACAAAGTTCTCGGCGATTAGGCTCTACGTCGACGGCGGCAGGTATCTCTATGCGAGCATTCACCCAATAAAGTTCGCGACGTCCGCTTATATGATAGGCCCAGAACACAACACGGGGTTTGTGCGGGACCAGAATACCCCTGTCCAATACATTGCGCACGTCCATCTGAACGGCGGAGAGGTCGCCATCGAGGATGCACTTGAGATTGGCACAACCTTCCGCTATAAAGTCACGATTACGAACCCCGAAGAAGGCCGGATCATGCTTAAAGATGATGGTAACGACGTAGAGACGCCCTACGCCTCGAAAACAGCAACCTGCGAGTCCGTCACACCCACGATCTCCCCCATCTTCTTGCGGCCTGGCGCACGCGCCTACCCGTACATCCCGCGCGCAGTCCACCTCACGATGCAGTTCGATTGGAACAACCTGACGATCTACACACAGGGGAACCTGACCTTTCCAAATCGGCACGGCGAGTGGCGGGAAGGGTGGCCGTCGGATGGCGGCTCTGGCCATCGCGCGATGTCCATCGACCTGGGTTGGCTAGAGACCACGACGGGGCAGTGGGGCCTCCAGCGTCAGTTTACTGGCATTGCCGGCGGCGAAATGAGTTGGGACCGGCAGACCGCCCCGGAATCGCTCGTCAGCGTCTCGGTTGAGGATCTCTCCAAGATTCCTCGCGAATACGAGTTGATGAACGTTCCTTGGATGGACGGCTGGTGCCATTACTATGCAATACGCTTCCTTGCTCGGCTCGCGGGTCTTACCGACGAAGCGATGGACTTCCCGTACTGCGACTCGCCGGACTGTTCGAATCCCGATCACTACCATCTGCCGATGGGCGAGGGCGGCAAGCCGCTGATGTACTTTCCCCCCGGCACACCGGCCTGGGCTGCGATGCTGAGAATCCGAAAGCTCGTCGGATACGTGATGTACTTCAACAGTCAGGGGAAACTTCGGTACTACCCCTGGGTGCGCACGTCCCCCGGTCCGTTCAAGCGTGTGTACCACGAGGTCTACTCGCCGGTCGAGGGCAACACCGGCGAGATGACCCGCTTCGCCTATCGGCGTTCGACAGCTAGCATCCGGAACACGTTCACAATTCTGGGTGTAGACGCGTACGGCCCGCTGTGGCGGCCGGTCATCGCCCATCGGGGAGACTGGCGCAGCATCTACGACCCCAGCGCACCGAACTATGTAGGATTCCGGAAGCCCGCCGCCTGGTCGGATACACAGTTCACCAACCCCGACTACGCGAGCGAAGCGGCCGATCGCATCTTTGAGTTGCTCAGGCTCCCGAGCCAAGAAGTGAGTTTCGAGCTCGCCCTTGGGGACCCGGAGATATTCCCGCTCGATGTAATCGGCGTCGTCGAATACAAGTCGCCCGCGAGTGCGGGCGGGATTGCCAAGCCGTTCTTTGTAACAGCCGTGCAACATGACATGGAGATGGGGATGCAGCACTCGCGTTACACGACCGTCATCAATGGGAGGTGGATCGTCTGATGCCTGAGACGGCCGTTATACACCTGCTCGTGGGGCATTCGGTTGCTGAGAAGCCGGAGGTCGACTGGGTGCCGGACATAGCCGAGGAACGGGACCGCGCCGTACTCCTCGACAAGGTCTGGATTGACCCACTGACCGGCACCCTGATGCTCGCGCCGAAGCAGATAAGCCAGTATTCGACCGTGACCGGCGATATGGCGCGACTGAGGAAGGGGGCGGGCTACACCGTGCCGACCGCTGCGGCGTGGGAAGATGCCGAAGTCGGGTTCGCCGGAAACTGGTTCCTGCTCTCGAAGGACAACCCCACTGAGGAAGTGGAAACTTCGGAGACGTACGCGGCAGACCAGGCGTTTTTCGTGGCTCTCTTCCTGTTCGGTAGCGGTGGGGGCAGGGTCAGACAGGTCGCCTCGGTCAAGTTTGGTCAGTACGAACTGAAGGTGCGCTCCGACGGCTACACCGCGCTTTACGAGGGTTCGACGTTTAACGGCGCCGGCTACCTTGTGGGCGAGCGCAACAAGACCTCTCCTGCCGAGGGCTATCTGCCGTGGACCTATGGCGACCAGGCACTCTATGGCAACTGGCTGCGACTGTTGATCCTGCCCTTCAACCGTTATCAGATCGCGTTCATTCCTCTCGACAATCTCGGCGGCGGTTGGGTTTACTCAGACACGAGCCGTGACAACAAGAGCGCCTGGGGGATCACTACGGCTGCCCCGTTCAAGTTCAGTTTCCCCGATACGCAGGAGCCACAGAAGGCCCTGATCCAGGTGATGCCGGTCGTCTACGAAGCGGCCGGGAGCCTCATCACCGCGACCAAAGTGCTGCCGCACAAGCCAAGCATCGCGCCGGATAAGACGTCCGCGTACGACGCCCCGACGGGGACGGGCGGGACTCTGAGTGTTGTAGATGAGAGCAACAACGAGATAACGACCTGGAACGGGACCAAGGATCGCGTGCGGGCAAAGGTCGCCCTAACGGGGGCAGGGGGCAACACCCGCCTCACGATCTTCTACTATCGAAGCCAGATCCGGTGGCCCGTAGAGCGGACTCCGGTTCTGCCTTCGGAGATAGTCCTGAACCCACCGGATGACTATGACAACCTCATCTTCAACGCGGGCGAAAGTGACCTAGCCGCAGAAGCGGGAAACAGCATCGCGTTCGTCCCAAGGAAGACCGAGGTGATGAAATCGCTCTCGGGCAAGACCTACCGTGGGGTCACGGTGGTAGACCCGACAGGAGGCGAGCTCTTTGCCGGCTTCATCGATCCGGCCGTGGACCTCGGTCGGCCGGGATCCCAAGAGGTGGTAGACATGCAGGCGCAGTCCATCGTGGCGCGGGATTTCTGGGCGCTGCTTGAGAAGACCGTGATCCCCGATGACTGGATCATGGACGGTCTCTACCACTACGACGTGGTTAAGCGACTGTTCGCCCTCTCAGGCATACCCGACGTGCGGATGGACGTGGACAGCGCCGGGATAGGCGATTGGAACGGTCAGTTCGACTGCGATTGGCGTTACAAGAAAATCTGCTTTCTCGTGAAGGGGGGAATCACGGCAGCAGAGGCGGCGCGCTCAATCCGGGAAAACTTCTCCAACTGGGTATTGGACTGCGCCCCAGTCGGAGGTGTATACAAAGCACGCTACAAATCTAGGCTGGTTCCCGTCCCGCCGCCCGCTCCCACCAGAACACTGTACCGCAGCATGGTGGACCACGGCTGGCAAAACACCTTCTGGGGCGACTTCAGAGAGTGGCGCGACCCTGTGCGGGCGAACCATATCCAGGTGATCGGCGCTACCATCCACGGCGTCACGATCGAGAGCGTCTTCGAGGACGCGGATAGTCAGAACCCGGACACGCCAGAGGCGAATCGCAACGAGTTCTGGGTCGGGAAGAAACTCAGTCTCATCAAGCGTGACGAGAATCTGACAAGCCAGGAGATCTGCGATGCGGTCAAGGAATGCCTGAAGGCGCGGCTATACAATCCTCGACGGATGGGGCGGTGGACGGCGATGTGGGATGCTCTCATTCAGGTCGCGACCTATGTCCGCCTAGAGGGGAAGGGTCTGTACCGAATCCTCTCGGCAGTCCCTGTGGGGCGGAAGGATGAGAAGATCGGCGAGCCAGCGACCCGTGATACGAAAACCGATCCCAAGGTCGGGCAGCACGATTACCGGAGGGTGATGACCTATGTCGGCGAACGCGTCGGCGATTGACCCGATTGAGGTGTATTCCTGCGAGGCCGGTAAACATCATGAATTGCCGGGGATCGGCCCGAAGGTCTGCCCGCGCCCAAGTTGCCCCGGGTACGGAGAGATCCTGAAGCGCCTGGGCCCTCAAGTCCCCTATGGGTATTTTCTGTACCGCGCCTTCTGTCCAAATTGCGGCACGCGGGAGCTGGTAGTCACCAGTCCGGGCGAGGTCCATCAGTGCAAGGACTGCGGCTGGCCGAAGATGGAAACCTGCCGCAGCGGGAGGGCGCAGCATGCCGGCCGTACTGGTTAAGGAAAACTGGCGCAAGAAGACGTTCACCGTAAGCGGCACGATGCACTTCCGCACCGCTTTTATCGGTGAGGATTACACGTCGGGCAGCGGCTGCCAGGTCGGCAAGAAACTGGAGATAACCTTCCCCTGGCCGCTCAACGTGAACTTCATCATCGAGCAAGCCGCAAGAACACTCTGGGAAGCGGATCACTACTCTGGCTGCAACAACCCGGAGTGCAGCGGATGCCAGGGCCAGACGACCCACACGGTACATCCGCCGCTCGGTCCGCCGTGCTTTTGCTGCCCGCCGGACCGCAATTATCAGGCTAACGTCCACCCAATTCACCTGCACGTCGGCTGGGGCGCGATTGCAGGAGAATGGACTGGACAGTGCGACGTCGACTTCGACTGGGACTACAACCTCGACCAGAGACCTTACGGGCCGCACTGCGTTCCGGAGGCCGCGACGCAGTACTGCGATGTGGATGATTACGAGGTCCCGTTTAGTGTCACCGTCGAGTGCTGGACTGACCTGTTCATGGAGGTTGTGCCCTACTACGACCAGGCCGGTTCAAGGTGCGAAGCCCTTCCGGGCGGCGTGTTCGAGGAAACCTACTGCGAGCACCAGGCCGACCGAAACGGGTCCTATCTGCCTGACATTCGGATGAGGTTCGGCGAGCAGATTCACCCCGAGCGACAAGAGAACGGTGATTGGGTCGGCGACCTAGCGGTTCACGCACAGATCACGGTAGGCGGCGTGACCCACACATACGAGGCGGTCGTCGAACGCCTGGCCGTTGATTGGACCGACAACACAGTCGAAATTCACGGCGAAATCGAATGCAGCGCGTATGGGTGCGCCAGTCGCCCGGTCGAGGAATACATCGTCGCGACGTGGCTCCGGAGCTTCACCGAGGCGGCTACAGGCAATGACCCGGGCATCTTCCACTACGATCACGAGCACCCGGTGTACAACGCGGCCCTCCGGGTCCACCTGGACGACAACAGGTTCGCGTTCGGGTGCCGCTACGCGCATACAACGTTGCCGGGCATTCCAGACCCGGCGCCCACGTTCACGACCGACTATTGGAACCATGCAGGCAAGATCACAACCCCTTACCACGGAACGATCGCGGAAAGCGACGGCACTCCCGTAACGGGCGTGGACATGAAGCTGAGGCACGGGGTCAGGCCCGGCTACCAGATAGTCGGAGGCGAGGGGCAATGGAGTTGGAGTCTGCCGACGGCGACCGAAGTCTCTTTCGTTGACGGTGCAGATGTGCCCTGGAATGGCTGGTGGAAGCTCATCTCTGATGCTGTGGGAACCATCGCGGACCCGGGCGGCCCATACATCATCTTCGAGAACGTCGCGGAATACTTCGACGTCCCAGAAGAGCCGCCGGACGATAACTACGTCAGCCAGGGCCTGGTCAACATTACGAACGCAGATGCGCTCTACGACCCGTTCTACCCGCAATTCCATGACCCGCCGGAGACGATAGAGTTTGACCTCAACAACGGGGCCATCCCCGACTACACTGACTCCAGAGTGCTCCTGAAGCCGAGTCTCGCTCTTGATGTGCTCCACTGGCAGGCCGCCAGGGTGGACATTGGGCTCGACTACGGGCAGGAATCCGATCCAATCCTGAGTTTCGACGGGAACGGTTGGACTAAGAGCAGGGAAGGCCTCGAGGTCACAAGTGACAATGGGGTGAAAGTCACCGGCGCCCAGATCGGCGACTGGATAAGTCAATCCTTCCTGGCGACAAAGAAGCGCCTGACCGGGGCCAGATTTGCGCACCTGCACTGGCACTCGGACGCGGCTGGCGACATCAAGTTCTCGGTCAACGGCAGATGGTGGGTGCTGACGGCTGATGCCGCCGGCGAGCACGAGTCCATGATCGATCTTTGCAGGCCGAACTACACAGAAAGTGCAGATCAGGTCCAGTCAATCATCCCGATTGAGCTGCCCAAAAACCTGAATTTGCCGCCGCTTCCCCCCGGGGGAACGCACGGGACCGACCTCGGAACGGGGTTTGGCGTCGGCAGGATAGACGAGGTGAAGTTTGAGTTCAACGTGGCGGGGACGTACATAATCAGGACGATCACCCTGTACCGGAAGACGCAAGCGGAGGGTGGCTTCATTCGCATAGACCTCAATCCACAGTCTGGATTTAACAACGCGAGGGCAACCAACCCGATCGACGGGATCCCGGGCGGAGAGCAGGGCGGCGGCGATTGTGGCCTGTACTATGCAGGCCAGCAGGATGATGGCACCCATACCTGGGAATGCTACCTCTACCGCGCCGGAATCGTGATCGTTGACGGCGCGGTGGTCGGCGAAATCGTAATCGGCGGGCCGCAGCTTACGAGCGGTTTCGTCTACGACGGCTGGACTTTCGCGATGGAGCGGATGGCCTCGGGGATATTCTGGTGTATCCCATTCGACGACTACTCAACCCCAACCGAGTCGCCAGCCGCCAACGGTATAGTGTCCCTCGTCCGCCTTGACCCTCCAAAGATCGGGGGCAACCTGGCCGTTCCTGACACCTGCGTCGGGTACCTCGACAGGATTGCTGGCGAGCTTGCGGACCAACAAACGCTCAGCGCGACCGTCAGGTTCGATGTCGCATGCTACGCCGTCGGCTTCGGCAACGTCATCGGTTCCATCGAGAAGTGGACCAAGGGGGACATTCACGGAATAGCGTACAAGGACAACGACCCGGGATTCGCGCCCGGCGCCAAGGTAACTATAGTTGCCGACGGCGTAAGCCAGAACGTCCAGACCAACAACCTCGGCTACTTTCGATCTCATCCGGTCAGGGCACGCGCGCTCGACGCATCTGCCACTGTCACAGGAAAGGCCGGAACAACGGTGACAGTCTATCCGAGGAACCGGCACTACGGCCGGGCAATCCCCGTCGGGGAGGCGGGCGGGGCGGCGGGACTCGATCTCGCCATCGCGCCATTCGGGCGTATCTACAGGGTCTACACTATAGCCTCGGACGTTTACGTGGGGCACTCTGACAACGGAGGCAAGAGCTGGACAGAGCAGCAGATCACAACGACTGCCGATGCCGACTCTCCCTCAATTGAATGCGACGCAACCGGCCAACTCTGGCTCCTCTACGGGCGATCGGGAGCAGTGGTCATGCGGCACTCTAACAGTGAGGGAGACACTTGGAGCGCTGAGGTGAACGTCGGGACTGGCACCCACCCGGAAATATACTTCGACCCACGAAGCGAGATTATTACCGTCTATTGGGTGGACGCGGACGCTGGTAAGATATATGGCCGGCGACGCACCGCCTTCGGATGGATCGATGACGCGGCCTTTGTACTCTCGAGCGGCCAAGCAGACCTGGCTGCATCGGATGACGTCCTCAGCGCGACCGCGGTGCTAGACGCGAGCGGCCACGCTGGATTGCTCTACCGGAAAGCGGACGGCACGCTGGACTTCCGGGTGAGTGCCGCGAACGGGGGCAATCCGTACATCGAACCGTGATATTGGAGCGATGAGATGAATCCTGCGCAAGCTGCGAATGTTCTAGGCAATATGGCGCCCGACTTTCCGACGTTCTTCCTCTATGCGCTCATTGCCGCCATCGCTGGCCTTGCGGTGTTCTGCGCGACCCTGATCTGGGGTATCAAGCGGGTTGTCTGGTGGGCACTGAAGCACTCCCAGCTTATGTTCGACGCGGCCTGCAAAACGCAGGACTCGGCGGCGAGGTCGATCCAGGACTGCACTCGGGCGATGACCGATGTCTGCAACACCCTCAAAGACGTTAAGCGGTCCGTTAACGGCCAAGACAAAACACTCATCGCATTCATGGAGCACAACGCCAGCGAGCATACGGAACACGCCCGCATTCTCAGGGCAACCGTAGGGGCCCTGCAGGAAGCGGTCGCCGAGATCAGGGGCGCCCGCGGGCATGAATCTCGCGGCGGCACGAAAAGAAAAGGGGGGTAGATGATGATTCTCTGGAACGCAATCAAGTCAGCGGCCCGGCAGTGGTACGTCACGGCCGTCGGTTTCCTCCTGCTTTCAGCCTGGGAGGCCCTTACGCACGTGAATGTACCGCCGACCTGGAAGTACTACGTGGTCTTCGCTGCGGCATTGTCGCTGGCCAAACTCTGCGACAAGGGGGTCCGCGAGTGGATCCTCCGCCATTGGCCTTCCCAGTAAGGGCCTGTGGGAAAAGGCTTCACAGCGGGAGAATCTGGTTCACGGAGAACGAAATGGCTAGTTTATTCTGGAGGACCATAGGCAAGAATCTTGTCCAGAGTCTGTTCGACCAAGCGACCCAGGATCCGGCTATCGCAGGCCGCGTCTACTGGCTGTCCCGCCTGCGTGCAGACGTGACCGATGCGGTTGCGTGGGCGCAGTCCAAACTGACGCCGGAAGACGCCGCGGTCTTCAAGGCCCGCATCGGCCAAATCCAGGAGGACTTCAGTCACCTCCTCTAGCAAGGGCAGCGATGGACAGAGCGGCGGCGGTTGAACTTTTCGAGGCAAATCGGGGGCTGGCATACAGCCGTGCGCGAAGGATGTTAGTAAACGCGGAGACCCGCCAAGACCTCGAGCAGGAGGCGCTGATCGCGCTCTATAAGGCGGCACTGGGCTTCGACCCCGCCCGCGGTTGCCAGTTTTCAACGTATGCGGTGCCGAAGATCCGCGGAGCGCTGCAGGAATGCCTGCGGCGGACAGGGCAACGGCTTCATGTGGCGAAGTGGGCGTATGACCGTGGGGTTCGCGCCCCTGCTATTCTTGAAACCGACTTGGGGTGCTCGCTCGAACAGCTACTGCAAGGCGAGGCAGGTATCGGTGGCTCGATCACTTCCGTCTTCGACATGGTCGCTGCGAGCGAGTTGCGGAACCGCCTGTCCGAGATCATCGAGGACACGAGCGGGACGGAGTTACACAAACAAGTGCTTCGGCTGGTCTTGCTCTCCGGACTGAGCCGGCAGGAGGCGGCTAAGAGGGCAGGTTGCTGTTGGATGACGGCAGACAAAGCACTGCGCCGCCACCTACCCGCAATCCGCAGCAAACTTCGAGACTGGAAACCGGACGGGATGGGAACCCGTAGGCTTACAAGGAGCGCAACATGACAGTCAAGCCACGGTGTCGCGATGTCGGGCACGGTATCGTCGGCTTCGCTCCCGGTTTACTGCTCGGGATCTCTCTGGGTCAGCCCAGTAGGCTTGACGTTTCTGGTCGCGTCTGCGATCCAATATCGTGTCCCGGTGTGCCCGGTAGTAGCTCCGAACCCGCGCCCTATGTTGTTCTGGGTTGCCGGTCCGGTTGCGACGCGCCCATTCCCGGCCAATCGACCGAACGCGGTCGCGATTCCGTTCGCGGTATCTCGCCTGGATCGCGCGGCGACGATCAGGATTTAGGGCACACCAGAGACGCGAGTAGGCATTGCGGTCGAGAGCGCAGAGCCCATGTTTCGTAAAGTGCTTAGCTACGTGATGGGTCTGAGTAGTCATCTCAAGGTTGTCGATGGCGTTATTATCTGGGTTTCCGTCCCTGTGGTGGATGACGGACCCCGCAGGGAGAGGGCCGTTCGCCGCCTCCCAGACGTAGCAGTGATAGAGCATGCGGCAGATAGTTTCGGGTCCGTACCAGCGGCACTCAAGATACCTGCCCGCACGCAAGATTCTGGTCGGAGGCGTACCGGCAAACTCAGGCGGAATGTGGGGCGAATAGACCAAACGGCGTTTCATGTATACACCTCCCAAGTGTATTTCCCTGCACCAATGTGGCAGCCGGCGGGAGACCGGTTTTCGGGCCATGGACCCTAGCCACGGACATATTGTACCAGAGGAGGGGGCAAGAAGGCAATGAGCAGATTTTGTGTCGACCCCGGTCATGGATGTAAGTTCTTCGGGAAGCTGCCCACGGGCGCCCGGGGGCATGGGTTGGTTGAGGATTTCATCCTCTTTGACCCGCAGGATCCGTCCAACGGCTTCGCTCAGAGGCTCGCCCACATCCTGCGCGAGCGCGGGCACGAGGCGATCCTGACGCGGGGCAAGAACTATGTGACGCTGCAACGTCGGGCCCAGATCGCATTGGCGCAGCACGCCGATGCCTTGATCTCGCTCCACTGCAACTGGGCGAGCAGCCCTCTCGCTCGCGGTGTCGAACTTTACGCAGTCCAGGGCGACCTCAAGGGCCTAAACTTCGCGAAGGGAATACTGAGTTCCCTGCACGCGAACCTTGGTCGCAGAATGGCCTACCGAAACCCATCGGTGAAGTGGGACACGCAGACACACGTCCACAGCCTCTATGTGCTGAGACACACGTATCAGAAGATGCGCGCCGTTCTGATCGAGATCGGCTTCCTCACCAACGCACAGGATGCAGCCCTGCTGAATGACCGCCAATTCCGGCAAGACTTCTGTGAGGCGGTCGCAGATGCGGTCACCCGCCCGTGAACTGCGTATCTTTAGTTCGGAACGTTGCAGCAGTCAGGTTCGAGCCTGGCTACTCGATACCTTTGCTGCGTGCGAGGCAGGCGACGCTCAGTGGACGCGAGAGCTAATCGCTGCGGTCGGCGAAGCCACCTGCAATGCCTGGCAGCATGGTTCGGCCGGCGGTTGTGCGCCGATCCACGTGTCCTTCTTCTTCGACCTTGCGCCGGTGCGCGCCGTCGTAGAGATCGGTGATATGGGTCGCGGGTTTGAACCGGCACCGCCTGCTATTGACTTGGGGCAGCCAGGACATCGCGGTCGGCTAATCATGGAGGGGTTTTGCGAAGTGACGTACGAGCGGCGGCCACCGTGGTTTGTGGTCGTTATCAAGAAAAGAATTGGGGAAGCATAGGCCCCAATACCAGCCCGCGCCAGCGGGCCTTTCAGTCACCTCCATATCTGAGGGGTCGCTCCTTGCCAAGAGGTGGGCGACCCCTGCCCTTTTCCGGCCACAGAATTGCTAACGAACCGTGCCGGGATGTGGGGAGTCCAGCAAACGGTTCGGACTGGGGAGGGCGTTATTGATCTCAGAAATCCCCGAATTGCCTGTCTGAGCCGGGCCTGTCCAGCCAACCCCTGAAACTCGTAGACCGCTGGCCGATGAGGCCCGTGAGTTCGAATCTCACCCTCTCCGCCAGGTTTTGCAAACGCCTTGCAAACATCAGGTTCGGGGAAGCAAGGGGCTCAGTCTCGATTTGATGTCCTCTGCCTCGGCCCGTGTCCAGATGCGCCTCCCCGGCCAGGTAGGAGTAACACCAGTCCGGCGGGGCTGTGGGATTTTCCCTGCGCGAAGCCAACCCAAGATTGTGGACCGTGCAATAGGGTGGCCAACAGCCTCTGACAGGTATGCGGCCACGTCGCCGGTCGTCATTTGATCCGGTTGGCGCAGTAGTGATCTAGGCATAGTTACTCCTCTCCTCTCTACGGGGTGCCGCCCAGGACTAGGACGGCACGTGTCTGCGATATACCGAGAAAACGCATTGTGAGCAGCACATCCGTCGCGAGCGGCACCGTGCGCTGGGGAATGGCGCCGGTGTCAATGTACTGCCGGATGAAGCGCCGGCAGGTGGCGCACACCGTGTCATCCACCGCGATCCGCCTACGTTTGCATGTTGGGCACATCATTACTCTCCTCCTGAGGTTAACGCCAGTCTGCGTCCACTCTCCTTATACCCCATCGTAGCACGTTTCAAACAGCTTGTCAACACGTTTTGTATAGAAAGGCGAATATTTTGGATTCCCGGGCGATCAGGCCCGGCGAAGGATGGGGGCGAGCAATTCCTCCATCCGGTCTGCTGCGCCGTCCTGCATCGGTGCGGTCACATGGCTGTAGAGGTCCTGGGTTATCGAAATCGTGGAGTGGCCGAGGAGTTCGGAGAGAACCTTCGGGTGAGTGCCGGCGAGGAGCTGCAGCGTCGCGTAGGTGTGGCGGAGGTCGTGGAAAGTGATGTGGCCGACGCCTGCGCGGTCACGGATCGCTCTCCAGTCCCCGCTGAAGCTATCCGGGTGCAGCGGTTGCCCGCCCTCCCGGCAGCAGAGGAGCCCGCGGATTCGACCCTGTTCCGACCGATAGGCTCGAAGGTCTGCGGCAATGCTCGGGGAGATCCGGATCGTGCGGGGTCGCCCTGACTTCGGGGATTTGAACGCTACTGTTTCCCCTGTTTGCTCTGCGGACCGGCGAACCCTTATCAAGCCAGCCGACAGGTCAACGTCCTCCCACTCCAGGGCGAATATCTCGCCCCGGCGGAGCCCACACCCTACCGCGAGCAGAATTGGGACGTAGTACCTGGTTCCCCGGGCCATAGCCAGCAACCGGCCGATCTCCTCCAGATTCAGGGTTGGGCGCTCGCCTCGTTCTACCCGCGGCGGTGTCACGGCGTCCGCCGGATTGCGAGCGAGCATCTGCCAGCGGACCGCGTCGGCGAGGGCCTTATGCAGCAGCCGGTGATAGTGGAGGACTGTCCGGGCCGACAGGCCGCCCTTACCGTCTTTCCGGCCGGAGGACAGTGCCTCGGTGTAGAATCGCTGAATTGCCATTGGGCGCAGGCGTTCGAGCTTCTGGTTGCCCAGCCCCGGGACCAGGGCGCGCCTTGCGATTTCAGCATAGCGCTCGAACGTCTTGCGGCTGACGGCCGGCTTGATCTGCTCAAGCCAGTGCTCGAGATACTGGGCCACGGTGATCCTGCTCGGCTCAACCCAGCCCCCGGATTGGATCTCGTCGAGCAGTTTGGCGAGTTCCCTTTCCGCGACCCTGCGGTTCCCCTTCACGCTACGCCAGACTTGCCGGCGGCGACCATCATCGCCGCGCGGGGCGTCCACCACCAGCGCCCAGGAGTTCTTGCCCCGCTTGCGGATGTGGCCCCTCATCGTCGAGTCTCGAGTTGCAAGTACCGCGCACGATTCCGAACAGCGGACATGGTCACCTCGAACCGATCGGCGAGGACTGCGACACGGCCGGTCGGGTTCGACGCCAACTCCTCCCACCATTTGCGCATAAACCAGTGAGGCATCAGTAGTGCCGCCGCAAATCGGTCACAGCGCTGGTCTCTGTCAACGCGCGAACGACCGGGGTCGAGAGGTTGACCCAGCATCTCGATCAGCAAGTGTTCTGCAATCTCGTGGGCGACCGTGAACCGCTGGCGACCTAGTATCTCAAGCGAATTGACGAGGATCATCGGCTTGGGCCCGTCGTGCAGACAGATCCCAGACAGATCGGAACCCATCGGGCTCTTGTCCAGGGCAATGCCCAGGTGCTCGCAGACAGCGAGTAGGTCTACGGGGCAGGAGAGTTGTAGCTCGCGCCACAGGACTTCAGCGTATTCCTCGAGCTGGTCGGTGTAGTAGGTCTTCACCTTGTTGACAACCGCAGATCGCTGCGGTATGCTGTGATGACATTGGCCGGCCAGGGAGTTACTGATTGGTAACGTCCCCGGCTGCACCCGGAGGTTATCGGATTAGCCTCAGAATGAGCTCTAACACGAAGACAACAATGACCGGATGAATCCGGACGTTGATGCTCATGTCGGGACACCTCCTTTCGGAGATTCCGTGGGCCGGCCAGTCTAGTGCTGATCTCGTTCTGCGCCCGGCGGTGGTAATTTGACCGGACCCGGCGAGAGACATTGGATTTTGACTACTGCGATTTTCTCGGACCGCGACCCTCCTGCCTCCCCGGGCCCGTCCACCCGCCCCAGTACTGCCCGTCGCTCGTTGTCCACCCAAGGACTGTTGGAAACTGCAGGCCCGGCAGGCTTATTGGGCCTTGCAAACCTATGCGACTGCGGCCTCCGACCATGATGACACGCTCCCCCTCTGGTGGCGAAGCCGGTGTAATCCACCGCCCTTCGGGCTTGGGGGAGCGGGAGCGCTTTGCCAACTTTGTCAGCGGCCGCGGTTGGATCCGGGTCTCTGTGGTTTTCGTTTGCTTAGGTGTCCGCGGCCCTGGCTCGGGCATCCGGGCCATCTGGCCTGCCGATACTTGCCCGAATCCTACCTCGGAGTCATAGGGGATGACGGAGGACTTGCTCGTGCCCTGTCCGCGGCGGGACTCCTCCTGCTTTACGAGCGCATCGGTTGCCAGGTAGATCGCCCGCTCAATGTGCTCGGACGGCTTGAGGTTCCGCACCACCTGCCATTCCACGATGGCGGTCGCGTAGTCTGCGGCCTTGTAGGCTTTCTCGCCGGCGAGGTAGTGCTGGGTCGCCGGGTCGGTCGCGGCTGGCTTGAGGGGTTTGCTCTCCAGCGACCGCCGGGCGTGGACGGGCTTCTTGGCCGGACGAACTGCTTTCTTGGCCGCGCCGATCACGGGTCCGCCGAATACGAGCGCGAGCGCTGGAACGGCGAACACCGCTACTCTGAATCTGCGCATTCTAACCACACTCCTTTCTGTCTTTCTTTCGACGCGCCGCAGGTATTCTCCTCATCGCATCTGCGGACGGTATGCGGTCACGGTCCCGGTGTGCTATACTTTCGATGTGATGCCAGTATGGCTACTCACTATGCAATGGAACAAGGTGGGCAGTTTCAAGGCTTCGGCCTCTTCGCTTTTCCCGGACCTCCGCTGGACAGGTGGTGCTTTGGCTGGCTGACCGGCCCGGACGGCGACCTGATCTGCGTCAAGCCGAATATGACTGACAATTACCAGGCCGACCTCTTGCTCAGCCCCATATGCACCAGTCCAGCCCGCGCCTTTTTTGCCTTTCTGCTCAAGCGCCTACTCGCTAGGTTCGACATGAACCTCACGATGTGGATGCTGCCGCGCTAGATGGTCGCCCTGTGGCACGGCCAGCAGTAGATGGCGCAGTTGGCCAGGGTATTGCCGCCCTTCGGGTCCACATGGTGCGCTTCCCACGCACCGGCGCCCTCCCTGCCTCTATTCGCGTAGACGAGTTCCTTCCCGTGCGGGTCGCTGTGTCCGTGAGAGACCCTCCGGCACTCGCACCGAGCCCGACCTCGTGCCCATGCTGCCCGCACTGTCTCGCCTGAGAAGTCTTCTGCCACTGATGTCACCCCCTCTCGCCCCTCCTCCAATATCTTCTTGACCGCCTCGGCGGCCAGTTGGATCGTAGTTTCGCTTACCTCCGGGGCTGACCGCTTCAGGGCATGGCGGACTGCTTCGACAGGGTCGCTTAGTGCCTCCTCATAGCCAGCGGCAACACGCAGTTTATGCAAATCGGCACCCAGCCCCTCAGCGAATCGCTTGAGTGTGCGGTCCAAGGCATGCACTCCGTGACGCATCTTCCTGATCTCTTCGTGGCTTACCCCTGTCTTGTAGCTGGCCTGGTTCGGTGTGAGGCCGCCCAATGCTTCACGCACAGCCTCTGCGAACTGCTCGCTGACATCCATCCCATCACCTGTTGTTGGTGCTCCATTATACCACACCCTCACAAAAAAATCTTAAAATAGTTGTAGAAACCTCTTGACAACACTTGTTGCAGCCGATTATAATAGTGGTGGAGCTGCAACACTTGTTGCTGCCCGGAGGTTCGTTCAGATGCTAATGCCAAGACCGCCGCGAAAACAACGGCTGATTAGGAAGCACTATAGGCAGGACTGGTTCAAAGTCGTGTGCGGGTTGATTGACCAGGGCAAGACTCTGGAGCAGATCGCAAGTCAGTTCACTGCTGACGGGATTCCCGTGTCTGCGGCTTCGATCAGCATATGGATGAAGGCCAGATTGGAAACCGAGGAGGTCGAGCCTGCTGCCGAACAGGTGACCTAGGTCGAGTGAGACACCCCTTTCCTTTCTTCCACAAGGGACAGGGAGAGGCTGCAGTCTCATTCTACGTGGCGAGCGCAGGGATGTCTACTGGCAATTGTACGGGTTTTTCGGAGGTGCGGGGTGGAACTTGACGTTCTGGTAAGAGACGGCGGTGTAGGGCGTGGACGCGTCGCTCGCCCGGCATACACAAAAGTCTGTTGTCACTGCCACGAGCGGAGGGCCCCACAAGACTTTGGGCGAGACCGATCACGGCCGGATGGGTTGGCGTGCCGGTGCCGCACCTGCGAGCACGAGCGGTATCTCCGCAACCGCCAAGACAAACTTCCGCACATGTACGATTACTACCGGCGCAATCGCGCGCACTATCTGACGTACTTCCAGGGCTGGAAGCAAAGGCGGCCTGACTACAGCCGGGAGTATAAACGTCGGGGCAAACACACTGCTAAACACCGCGCTCGCGTCGCCCTCGAAATGGCGGTAGCGGCAGGACGGGTGGAGAAGCCCGACAGATGTTCGGATTGCGGCACGCTAACCTCGGCGAGTCGTCTCCACGGACACCACGCAGACTACGGCAAACCGTACGAGGTCGAGTGGATGTGCCCTCGCTGTCACGGGCTACGGCACAGGTTTTCGTGGTTGAGGAACCGCGCACTGAAGGAGAAACCTGCGGCTGTCGAGAGGGCGACGTAGGGGCCGGTCTCTGGGCAGCCTTTTGGAGGTATGAAATGCAGCGCAAGCTCAGGGTGGCTACCGTTAGGGGGAAAGCCCCGGACGCGGTTTTGAGGCCTCCTACGCCCTTACGGAACGCGAAAAACGGGCATTTCGTGGCCGGGCTAGTCCAGACCAACGGTAAGGTCTCGGACGGCAAACCGAGATTCAGGCAGAGCGGACAATTGGTCGCGCAGGCAAAGGTCCGTTCGCCCATGTCGGCCATTCGTGCAAAATGCGTGGATTGCTCGGGGGGCAGTTTCGGGGAGGTGCAGTTCTGCACGGCCACCGGTTGCCCCTTGTACGCCTACCGGTTCGGCAAGCGGCCAGCGACGGTGGCGAAGCGAGCAGCAGCGAAGGCCCAGAGCGAAGCGGAGCGGAGGGGGCGCCTCGGAGGTTCTATTGTCTTTCCCCCGGGGCGCTCCCCGAAGGCTCGGAGCAGTTTCCGGCGGGGGGAGTCGGGTTTATTACAAGCCGTGACGGGTGCCCTCTCCGGCTCCCCCTGCTGGTAAGGAGTTGAAACCATGAATCAAGTGATGGAAAAAGCGACCCTGACCGTCGAGGAGGCAGCTACCTATCTGGGAATCTCTCGCTCGACCTGCTATGAGGCAATCCGGCGCGGAGATCTGAAAGTCGTCCGGCTGGGCGGCAGGATACTCGTTCCCCGGAGCGTCGTTCGGCGATTGCTCGGGGAGGAGGAGGCGGATCCACGGCCGCCCGGGCCGGACCCGGTCCAAATAGAGCGGGCTATCGTCAAGGGGCAGATCGCGGGGCTGGAGGCGCGGCTGCAAGAGCTGGATCGGGTTCAGGCGATCCAAAGTTGAACGAAAGGGGGAGATCGAGATGGTTGTAATGCACAGCGACAAAACTGGTCGCCGACTACTGGGCTGGGAGGATTACTGCATCGCCGAGTACGCGATGATCCCAGATTTGACGCTGGCCGCGCTTCACCGCTACGTGGAGGAGGGATGCCCGACCGGGGGTTTCCTTCGCGCGGTGTTGGTCCATGAGCTGTTCTGGGCCGTGGCGACCGCTGACGCCCAGAACCTGGCCGCGCTCAGGAAAATATGCCTGCTGATCCACAACTGCGCGCCGGGGGATTGCCATGGGTCCGAGAAGGCGGTTGACGAGTGGATTGCACTGGGCGGCTGCCGGGGCTGGGAGGCACAGCAGGCGCGGGTCAGGGAACAGCAGGAGGGCGCCAATGCTCTGCCAGCAGTGTGAGGACGCGGAGGCGATGGTGCGGGAGCGCGAATCGGTCGCGACGATACAGAAGGGGGGATGAAATTGGAGGCTGTGACAACATTGGAGCTCGTGGCCGAGGGCCAGGCGGAGGCCATCTCGGACGAGGAGGTAGTCCTGCTGGTTCTACGGACCCGGGAGTATGAGGCTACGGCGCGAGATGCGAGGAAGCAGGCCGAGAAGGAGCTCGAAAAGCGGCTGCGCGCGCGGTCGGGAAGGGCGATAGTCGTTGACGACCTGGTTGCTTCTCTTAGGGCCGGCAGCAGGACGGAATACGACTACCCGGTGCTAGAGCATTTGTATGACCTCGTTGGCGAGCGGGCAATCGCCCGGGTCGCTCTTGAAAACGCGAGCGGCGGGTTTGTCGATGCGCTACTGGAAGAGTATCCGAACGCGGCCGGAATCATCATCGCCGCCCGGGTCGTGACGGAGACTGAGGAGAGGATCAAGATCAAGAAGTGCAAACGGGGGAAGGGGGCGAGCGAATGAGCGATGGGCAGAGGAGGAGCCCGGGCCTGAACCTCGTCGGTTGCTTTGGGGCCATAACCCTTGGCGCCCTGCTCTGGCTGGCGATCATTCAGGGCGTCCGGTGGTGTCGTGCAGTCCTTCAGGGGCCGTACGCCCACGAGTGCTTTGCAAATCTCTTTTGGATCGCCCTTGGCGTCCTGGCCCTCTGGTGCATGTGGCAACTAGCGCGGCTCGAAGCGCGAGGCCAGTCTGGACGGAAAGGAGGCACGCACAGACTTTAACTGATTTGGGCCTGGAAGCGGCTTCCCAGCCAACCCCCAGGCCCGCACTTAGGACATAGAGGAGACACAAGGAGTATAACACGAAATGGCAACAGAAACAAGTCAAAAAGAGACGGCGCTCGCAACGTTCGGCGGGTTTGCGGTGGATGAGATTATCCCAAGGAAGCTCTATCGGGACCGCAAGTTCCGCGAGCACTTCAACGTCCTCTTTAGCGAGACGGTGTTCGAGATGGTCCCGCCAATCTACCGACCGATGATCGGGATGGTTGTGATTGACCTCTCGGGCGAGACGTACGCAATCCCCGGGAGTCAGGATCGCGGCCTCTCAAAGGTCGCTATCTCCAAAATCGGAAACGAGAGGGGCCTATCCTTCGACGCTCCAATCCAAGTATCGCCCCACTCCGATGTGAACAACTACGAGTTCTGCTGCTTTGCCCTCGGTCGCGCGTACGATGGGAACTTCCAGCGCGTCCCCGGAACCGCGCACTGGCACTGGGAAGTTGCGCTGGATAAGAATGAGCGCATTGGGATCAAGAAGGGCGAGAAGGACCCGAAGGCATATGCGCTTCGCCGGACAAGGGAAGAGAGGGACTATGCAGCAGAGCGGACAGCCACCAGGTCGATGCTGAGCGCGGCGCGATTCTTCTGCTCGCTGAAGACTTCCTATACAGTCGAAGAAGTGAAAAAGCCGTTCCTTGTCGCCAAACTCGTCCCGAACACGGACGATCCGGCAATACATGCGGCGATGGTTCAGAATGCTGTCCTCGGGGTTCAGATGCTGTATCCCGCTGCGCCCCTGCCCGCCGAGCTCGTCGCGGCCCTGCCGGTTGAGGTCGCCCCAGACCTCCCGAATGGCGATGAAGACCAGGAGGAGCCGCAAGCGACCACGGACCCCCAGAACCCCGAACCCCAGGCAACCGATGCCCCACCGCCGGTCGACGAGCAGGTACCGGTTGACGCAGAGACCAGTGAAGGCGAACCCCTGAGTCTTGTCCATCCGACTCCAGCGGAACAGCGCCAGGCCGAGAAACGCGAAATAATCGAGGACCTGAACGCCTCGGCCGCTGGCGGACAACTTGACAAGGCCACGCTACGGGACATCATACGCGACGTCCTGGGTTTGCGGAACGGGCAGGCCACGCCCCACCTGTCGCTTCTCGACCTGCCGAGTTTGCGTAGCGTCCGGGCGCGTGCGAGAGAGGCGAAGGCAAGGGCATGATAACCAGAACTGTCGTGGACGGCGAAACGACGAGGCTGGAATTGTCCATAGAGGGAACTGTCGATGCTCTGTGGGTTTCCCTGTCCAGTCTCCCGCAATCTCGCGACCGCTACCCGCACCTAGATGAAATCCACCCTTTGAGTGTCGATCCGGTCATCAGGGGGTCAGTTTGGCTCACTGGGAACCAAAGCTGCGCTGCCGAGAAGAACGAACGCGGGCCGTTGCGGTTGATCTGTGTGCGCGGCGGGGATCACTCCTCGCCGGACGGGATCGAACCGCTTATCGTCGACCTTGGCCAGAACCTCATGGCGAGGGCCAACGAGGTCGAGCCCCTGGTTCGACTAATCGAGCAGCAGTCGCAATCACTTGTGGACGCGGTCCTCGGTATAGATGCGCAACTCGCCGAACTCCGAGAGAGGGCCGACCTCTGTTGGGAACGTTCTCTACCGCCGAAACCAGCGACTACCGAACCGCGACGTGGCATCCGATGGCCGTGGTCTCTGCGCAGAAGGGAGCCGGAATCGCCATGAGGATCGCTGCGTTTGCGGACTGTCACATTGGCAACTACGGGACAAAACTCGACCCCGAGACGGGCCTGAACGCTCGCCTGATCGACTGCGTGAACTCCGTGCGGTTTGTCGTCGAGGACGCGACGGAGCGCGACGCTAAGGTCCTGCTATTCTGCGGCGACATGTTTCGCTCAGCGAAGCCGACGCCGACAGAGTTGGTCCTGGCCGGCGAAGCATTGCATGCCGGACGGCGGCTCCGTGTGATTGCCATTGACGGCAACCACGACGTTCCCCGGTCGGTCGGGGAGGTGACTGCACTCGCGCCCCACGCGAGCCTCTACTGGGACGAGAAGAGCAGGCCAGAGATTGAGACCCTGCACATCGCCGGGGCCCACTTCCAGCTCGCCTACCTCCCCTGGCCGAACAGATCTGCTCTCGCGGCCAGCCTACCGGATTACCACAAGCTCTCGCCGCAGGATGCGGATCGGCTTGTCGCGGCGCATCTGCAGAGCATCCTGCGGGGCCTGGCGGCCCAAGTCAATCCCTCGATGCCCTCGATCCTCCTGGCGCACATCTCAATAGACAGCGCAGAGGTCGGGGCCGAGCGGCAGATCATGGGCGGGCGGGACATCACGATTCCGCTCTCGGCAATCCCGGAGGAGTTCGGGTTCGCGGTTCTCGGTCACGTCCACAAACCCCAGGACTTCGCGCGTCAGGGTAGGCCGAACGTGTTCTACTGCGGTTCGACCGAGCGGGTGGATTTTGGAGAGGAAACGGAAGAAAAGTCCTACGTCCTCCTGGACACGGACGCGGGAACCTGGGAGCGAGTGCCGATTCCGTGCAGGGAATACAAGACGTTCAACTATGAACTTTGCGCGGACGGTCACGAGGGCGAGGATTTCGACTGCAACATGGACCGCCAGGCCATCTGCCGTGTGAGGATCAAGCGCCCAGAGAACATGCGCCCAGATTATGCCAAACTCCAGAAATGGGCCGAGGAGTCCGGGTCTTGGGACTTCAGGGGCTTCGTCGAGGAGGTCGAGCGCACCGCGGCGGTCCGGTCCAAAGAGATTGTTGAGGCCAAGTCGCTGACGGAACTCCTGGAGGTCTGGCACGAAGCAAAAGGCTGCGGTGTGCCGCTCGACCACCTTACCACCGCTGCGGTTAGCCTGGAGAGGACGGTGCTCAAATGAGACCCACTCGATTGACCCTACAGAACTATAGGAGCTTTCAAGACGTTGACCTGGACCTCTCGGGGATCGAGGCTGCGGCCATAACCGGGGCAAATGGCGCGGGGAAGAGCTGCCTCGCTGAGAGCGTTCTCTACGCGCTCTTTGGCGAGGGGCGCTCGTCAACCGTAGATGGGGTCGTCCGACTCGGGGAGCGCGACTCCAGCGTGAAACTGGAGTATCTCCACGACGGCGCCACGTACTCGGTGATCCGGAAGCGCAGCCGGGGCCAGAAAAGTGAGCTGCAGTACCTAATGCGCGGGCGCGACGACGATCTTTGGCGGGCGCTCTCCGGGGCATCAATCGCAGAAACGCAGGCGAAGATCATCAAGGACTTGGCGATGGACGGCGCACTCTTCCGCCATTCCAGCTTCGTAGGCCAGGGGGAGAGCGCCGCCTTCTGCGAGGCGACGCCGGCTGAGCGTAAGGCCGTGCTCTACGGGATCCTGGAGGATAGACTTGCGCAATTCGCAGCGCTACACGAAGCCGCGAAGGCGACTGTGAAGGCACTCGACGAGGCGCTGGCGGTAGCGGCTGCCAGTCGTGAGCGGCTCCAGACCCTGGTTGCGATGCGTGAGACCATTGAGACAGCGAGGGCTGGCGCCGAGGAACAACTCGATCTCGCCCGCGGCAAGGTTGCGAAGGAGGAAGAGCGGACAAACACCCTGCGCGAGTCGCTCGCACAGCATGAGGCCGCCCTGAACCGCTTGGCCGCTGCCAGAGCGGAGTGTACCAAACTGGAGGGCGAGGGCGCCGATCTCGCACGCCAACAAGATGAGTGGCAAACCATCCTCGATGCCGACCAGGCATTACTGCGGGAGGCCGAGGTCATCCGGCGAGATGCCGAGGTAGCCGACCGGCTGGAGGCCGACCTTAAAGAGTTTGCCGAGAGGCGGCAGGCACTGCAGTTGGCCGAATCTGCGCACGAACGCGCCGAGGCCGACTGCAAGGCCGCCCAGGATCAGTACAACCGGGCACTCGACCACGCAGGCGCGGCCGGTCGAGTCCCGTGCCTGGAGACGGACCTAGCGCCGCGTTGCCCCCTGCTGCTCCTTGCGCAGTCCACCGCATCCGACGACGAACTGACGATCCTCGATGAGCACTGCAAGAAGGCAGACCAGGCCCACCGGGAGGCCTACGCCGCGTGGGAGAGTGCCGATAGCGCCTACGATGAGAGGGCCCACAGGGAGGCCCAGGCAGACTACGACACCCGCGTTTGGGCCCGGCCAGAACTCGCCAACCTGGCCGGTGCGGAGGCGCGCGCGGAGGGGGCGAAGACTGCCCTGCGGGAAGTCGCGAAGCGGCAGGAAACGACCGAGCGGGAATTGAGTGAACTCCGTCAGGAATGCACCGACCTGGACCTCAAGACCGCCGGTGCCGAGGCCCTCGCCGAATCTCTGCGCGTTGCTGAAGCACTCCTCGAGGCCGCGCGCTCCGAGGTCGAACAGTACACTCGCGAGGTCGCCATCAACGACGAGCGTCTGCGGCAGGTCGCGGAGGCCTGGGTCGAGCTCGAGCACGTCGAGCAAGAGGTTGCCAACCAAGGGCGGACTCGCACGATCTATGCGACACTCCAGGAGGCGTTTGGCCGCGACGGAATCCCCGCGCTCATCATTGATGCGACAGTGCCGGCGCTCGAGGAGATCGCCAACGACATACTTGCTGGCTTGTCCGATGCTGGGATGAGCCTGAAATTCGCCACGCAGCGGCTCAAGGTCACAGGCGGGATCGCCGAGACGTTGGACATCATCGTCTCAGACCAGCTCGGGGAGCGCCCCTATGAGGATTTTTCCGGCGGCGAGAAACTCAGGGTAGACCTGGCTGTGCGCATCGCCCTGGGGCGGTTGTTGGCACAGAGGACTGGGGCGCCGGTCCAACTTCTAGTTTTGGATGAAGCCTGCGCGCCCCTGGATCAACCTGGTGAGGACGCGCTTGTGGACTGTGTCAACAAACTCTCCTCCACTTTCGCATGCATCCTGGCGATCAGCCATCGCGAATCACTCCGAGACAGGTTGCCGCAGCAACTTCTTGTCAGCAAGGGGCCGCGCGGTTCTGTGGTGGAGGTGGTGCAGTGAAAAAGTGCTCGAAGTGCGGGGAGGATACATCCGTTGGCTAAACGCGTAGGATTTCGGCAACCCCGTAGCTTGCAATGCGAGGGAAAGACGAACTATCACACGCAGGCGGCAGCGGAGCGGCGGGCCTTGAAACTAAGAGGGAGGTCTGGGACTCCCATCGGCGACTACCCCTGCCCCCATTGTGGCGGCTGGCACGTAGGTCATCGAAAGCGAGAGAACTTTGGCCGGGGGTCGGGTCAAGTGCGTACCCTGCAAACTGAAACTGTCCCCGACCCCCGGCCCGAATGAAAGGAGGTCCGGATTTGAGCGAGATTAGGAAATTCGTCTGCGACTTTTGCCGCGAAGAGTCTGCGGACCCGAGGACCTGGCTGGTCCTTGTCAGTGTCTTGGTGCAGCGTCTCAAGACGGGGAAAGAGGTGCTCAGGCGCAGGCGTGTGGAGTTCTGCGGGCCGGGTTGCCTCGACCACTGGCTGCATCGGGAGGTAGGGGAGGGCGTTTCCCGCACACGTGACGGGGCACCCGAGGCCACTCACACGGGCACGCTGTCGGAGGCCCAGCTGCTTGCCGCCTGCGGTAACGTCACGGCGGCAGCGCACGAGAACTGAGGGCGATGGCGCATATCTGTGCGCACGAGTTGAAGAACGTGCCGCCCATCTGGGTGCCGCACGCGGACTGGGAGTGCCAGCACTGTTTCCGGCGGAGCGCGGCAGTGGCAAACAAGGGCCGGCGGCCTTACAGTCCACAGCGGCCAGCCAGAAACCAGGCACGGACGTTGGCAGATGAAGATCTGGAGGAGGAAGATGGGGAGTCCCTATAAGCACGTGAGACTGGATTGGTTTCGGAAACACCTCGAGGGCCTGGACGCACAGGAGATGAAGGCCCAGGGGTGGCGGGCCAAACCCATTCAGGTGTGGGAGGACAGGGCCGGGTTCGAGTGCCGGTTCCGGCCGCTCTCCGTGACGCTCTCGGCCCATCACGTCAGCGGCCGACGATGGTTGCGACTGAACATCGCACACCCGAGTTCTATTCCGACCTACCTCGATGTGGCGAGGCTGAAGGATTTATTCATCGGGGTAAGTCTCGTCGGCGTCCAGCCATTCACCCCACTCACGAGGCTGGCGAACGGACAGCGGAACTTCATCGATGTGTGGGCCTGCCTTGATGGACTTGACCGGGGTGCGCTCTTGGATTTTGATGCCGCATTGGACGGACCCACTACGGAGGAAGGTCCTTCTGCCGGGGCGTCGCTGGATGGCTAGGGTTGTCGATCTCACTAAACTGCACGACGGTAAGGAGGCTTGGTACGAGTTCCGGATCTCCGCTGCGCCGGGCGACTTCGAGCGCACGATCGCGAAACTCAAGCAGTTCGTGCCCCACGAGGACGGGAGTCGCGTCTACGATCCGGAGCGGAAACGATGGGCTGTTCGTGAGAAATATGCGGACGTCCTGGCCAGGATATTTGAGAACTTCCAGGCCGCCAGGGACGCGCTCGAGAGCCAGGGGGCGCTGTTCTGACGAGAAGGGAGCGAGGAAAGTAATGGGCTCTACGCTGGTAGTGAAGAATTCCTACGGCACGGTGATCGCGGAGAGTTCAGAGGACGACGAGATCGCCGCGGCCGTCAGGGCGATTGGGCAAGTGAGGACGAAGAAGAAGCAGGAGAAATCTTCGGAGGTGGAAGATGGCCAGACGCAGAATGATTGATCCCTCGATCTGGGATGATGAGGATGTGGGCTCCCTGTCGGACGGCGCGTTCCGCCTGTTTGTCGCCTGCATTTCCAGCGCTGACGACTACGGCAAACTTGAGGGGTCAGCGATCCGTTTGCGTGGGATTGCCTTCCGATTCCGCAGTATTTCGATCGCGCGAGTCCAGAAATGTCTGGATGAGTTGGCCACGAAGGTTCGCAGCGTGCGGCGCTACGGCGTCAACGGTCGGGAATACATAAGGCTCGTCAACTGGGCCAAGTACCAAACCATCAATCGGGAATTCCCCTCCAAAATCCCGGACCCGCCAAACAACTTGGACCGCGACGGCGGATCGGTCACTGATCGCTCACGACCGAGTCATGAACCACTCCATGAGCGCTCACGTACACCACAAAAAGAGTCCCGTTCACGAGGGAAAAATGATGAGTCATGCACCGATCATGCACCAATCATGCACCAATCAGCCCTAAGAGAGAGAGAGAGAGAGAACAAGTTAGATAAGTTAGAGAAGAAGAGAGAGAGACGCGCGCATGGGCGCGCGACCACTGCCACTCTCGCCAAAAAATCAACCACCGAATCAGAGGAGTTCTCTCCAGCATACCAGGTCTGGGATCAGATTGCACCCGGAACGCTGAACCACCAAGTCAAGGGGCAGATTGATGCTTGCTGCCGGATTGCCGGCATCTACGCCACAATCGGCGCAATGCGGAAGAGCAGCAAGCTCGACATGACTTATATCCACGGCATAGTAGTCCACTCCAGGGAGGAGGGGAGACTACAGGATCTGGAACAACTGGGCGGCAAGCCCGACGGCAGGAACCTGCAATTGGACCCTAGAGATCAGATAGCCGCCGAGAAAGCGTTTCACGAATCCCTCGACAAGATAGCGCCCCGGCTGCGAAAGGACAAACCCAATGCCAAATGAGCATGTACGGGACCCCGAACGTGTGCCCCCACAGAACATAGACGCCGAGCAAGCCACACTCGGGTCAATGATGCTCGACCGGCTGGCGATTCGCGTAGCGTCAGACATCGTCCGGGAGGCAGACTTCTACAGGCCAACCCACGGCATCATCTTCGACGCAATGTGCGCGGTTGACGCACGGGATGAGCCGGTTGACCTTATCACACTGAAGGACGAGTTAATCACACGGGGAAGGCTCGAGGAGATCGGCGGCGTCGAGTATCTGATGGCACTGATCTCACAGGTGCCCTCTGCGTCGCGGGTTGAGCATTACGCCAAGATAGTCGAGGAGAAATCCCTCCTCCGGAGGATCATCTCTTGCGGAGCCCAAGTCACCGGCCTTGGTTACGCAGAGACAGACCGCGACGAGGCAATCGCCCGGGCGACCCAGATCATCTTGGGCCTGTCTGAGACGGCGCGGCTGGACGGCTTCCGGCACGTTCGGGATATTGTGACAGGGGTTTGGGAGGCGGTGCGGGAGGCTAAAACGACCGGTTCCGACATCGCAGGTCTAAGGACTGGTGTGCCCGGGCTCGACCGGATTACGTGGGGACTGCCAGCGGGACTCACCCTTATAGCAGGCAGGCCCTCAACAGGAAAGACCAGCCTGCTGCTGCAGATTATGACCCGGAATCCCGGACCCTTTGCGTTTTTCTCCTTCGAGACAACCGGAGAGGCCCTAGTCCGCCGGATCATCGCGGCCGGCGCCGACGTCGAGGTTGCTCAACTGCGCACCGGCAACCTCAGCGAAGATGAGTTCGACCGCGTTCTGCGAGCTGTGAACGATGTTTACCAGCTCGACATCTACATCAGCGATCGATCCTGCGACATTGGCCGCCTGATTGCAATGGCGAAGCGGGCGGTGCTGCAGTACGGCGTGCAGGCGATAATTGTTGACTACCTTCAACTCGTTCGGCCAGGGGCCTCAAGCCGGAGAGAGAACCGGGAGCAGGAAGTCGCTTCCGTGACAAGGGGACTCAAGGGTCTTGCCCAGGACCTCCAGATCCCGGTAGTTGCGGCATCACAACTCAAGCGGCCGGAACGGGGCAAAGAAGACCAGGAACCGACCCTGGTGGAGCTACGGGAAAGTGGCGAGCAGGAGGCGGCAGCCGACGTCGTAGTGCTGATCCACAATCCCAAACCACCCGGCGCGGAGGATGACGGCTCTCCACGGTCCGCCAAGTTGATCGTCGCCAAGCAGAGAGATGGCCGGACCGCGCGCTGTCCGTGCATGTGGCGCGGAGCCTGGCTGCGGTTTTACGAAGCGAGCGATCGAGAGGAGGAATCAGAATGAAAGGCAACAGCATCGAGTTCGGTCTGACCAGGGCGATAATCCTACGGGGACCAGGGAAGGGCCGGGTTGGGACTGTGCTGGACTTCTTTGGGCCGTCTCTGGTGTGGCTCAGGTTCGACGATGGGTGGGACACGCTAGTCTGGCTCAACGCGATCGGGCCGGAGCCAGTCGGAGGAGTTTGAAATGCGAAAACTACTAACCGAAAGCGAACTGGCCGCGATCCAGGCGCGCCTTGACGCCTCCACCCCTGGACCGTGGGAGGCGGATTGGGAGGGGACAAACCATTTCGAGATAACGGCCCGTACCGCACATTCGCCGCGATACTGGATAGTCAACAACCTGGGGGAGGGATACGGTCCCGACTTCGATTTCATTGGCCACTGCCGCGAGGACGTACCCGCGCTACTCGCCGAGTTGCGCTACGAGCGCCGGAGACGGGAGGCGGCGGAGGAGGTACTGTACGACGGGTGCGCCGAGCTGCACATTTTTGAGCATCGGGCGGATTGTGGTTGCCCGGTGTGCCTATCCCGTGACGCCTGGCGCGCAATCGTGGAGGAGTGTGAGGACTCCTGGGGATTCCACAAGGAAATCACGTTGGTAGCGCAGAGTGACGGGGTATCCCACGAGGAGGCCACCAGGATCGTGCATGGGCGGGCACAGCGACTGGTGGAGGCGATATTTCCCGAACTGAAGGCCAAGGAGGAGCGGAGGCGGTGCGTCCTCTGTGGGAACACAAACTGCGCCGACCTGTACGAGGACGAGGAGTTAGGGCAGTGACGCCGTTCTATGCCGACGAGCCCGGGGCAGTTCGGCTCTACAACGCGGATTGCAGGGTTGCACTGGCCGAGCTGGAGGCGGAGTCGGTTCACTGTGCGTGTACCAGTCCACCTTATTTTGCTTTACGCTCGTACAAAGACGGCGACGAGCCGGTTGCGCCGGTGGTGTGGGGGGGCGATCCGGCATGTCACCACACCTGGGGGGAGCAGATTCCGGGCGATCCCCGCGGTGGTTCAGGGCCGAGTGCGAAGGAGCGCTACGGGGGCCAGGACGGTGAGGAGATGTACGCGCGTAAGGTCGCACGCGGGTCGTTTTGCCGCCACTGCAACGCCTGGCTTGGCTGCCTCGGCCTTGAACCCACCGTTGACCTCTACCTCGATCACCTTGTCGAGTGTTTCCAGGCGGTCAAGCGAGTGCTGAGAAGCGACGGAACCTGCTGGGTGGTGATTGGCGACACAGCGGCGAGCGGCAAGGGGAAATGTTACAACCCGGGCGGCGGCGCGGATAGCCTTCAGCAGCGGACGAAGCTCAAGGGGGCACACCCGGTTGACCGGGGCAACGTCTCTGTGCTGAAAGCTCAGGGATTGCAGCCCCTGGACCTCTGCCTGATTCCCTCCCGGCTCGCGTTGGCTCTACAGCAACCGCATCCTGCGCCATGTTGCGTGAAGCAGGACGTAGACCGGGCCTGGCTGGCTGCGATCTTCGACGGCGAGGGGACTATCGGCATCCGCCGCTTCAGTTCCTCCCGGCGGGATGTTGGCCAGCAGTACCAGGACGGGTTTGTAGTCTACACCTCGGTCACGAACAGCGACACGGACTTACTGGATAGGTGCATAGACATAACGGGGATGGGGTCCGCGAGGGTGAAGTTTGGCGGCGCGGCTGGGTCAGTGGACAGCCGGGGCATAAGGACACGCCGAGATTCGTATGGTTGGAGGCTGGATGCAAACGCCGCCGTAGATGTGATCCGGGCCATATACCCCTACCTGATAACCAAGCGGAAGCAGGCTATCATCGCCTACACCTTGGACTGTCTCAACAAGGCGGGCCGCGAGGCCCGGGGGAACAGAACTGTACCGCAGGAACTCCAGGACAAGCGGGCCTACCTCAAGGAACTTATACACAGGTGTAACCAGCGGGAACCCGTAGACTTGCCGTCGTGGGTGGAGCCGCCAAGAGAGAAGGTGGAACCAGGCTGGCTCGTGCGCTCGTTCATAATCTGGAGCAAGGGCCGCTCGTTCGACCCGGACGGCGCGGGGTCGGTCATGCCGGAAAGTGTGGCCGGCTGGCGTTGGACGCGGCATAGGATCAAGGTCGGCAAGGAATGGCAGGACTGCCCCGGCTGCCCGAAGTGCGAACCAGACGGCCTTGTGCTGCGCAAGGGTTCCTGGCGTCCCACTCACGCCTACGACGTGGTGTTGATGCTTGCCAAGACGGGAAGTTATTACGGCGATGACGTTGCTGTACGCGAGGTGGGCGGTGATGGCTCGACTAGGTGGGGCGGGCCGAAGATGAAACTCGATGGCGTCAAGACCTACGGCGGCGAATCAATGCCTGACGGTAACCGCGCTAATCGGCCCGGACGCACCTATGAATACTCTGGCACTCGCAACCTGCGCGACGTTTGGTATATCAATCCGCAGGCCAGGAGTGAGCCGCATTATTCTACCTACCCCGACCGGCTGGTGGAGACAATCGTTAAGGCGGCAACTTCGGAGGCGGGCGTGTGCGGCAGTTGTGGAGCGCCCTGGGCGAGGATTACGACGACGGAATATCGCAAAGGGTATCGTTCCGGTCATCTGGGATTCGCGGCGAGAGGCAGTACGAAGGGCATGTGCGATATGAGCCAATATCCCGCTCTGGACAAGCTAACGGATACCCTCGGCTGGCGTCCAACCTGCACCTGCGGTTGCCAAGACGTGCGGCCCGCCGTAGTTTTGGACTGTTTCGCGGGAATCGGTACAAGCTTACTCGTCGCCCGCGAACTCGGCAGGCACGCGGTCGGGGTCGAAATCTCGCAAGGTTATTGCCAGATCGCGGCGGCGAAGTTGGCCGGCCAGGCGGAGGAGTTCAAACGTCGCGCAGAGGAAGAAGCCCGCCGCGAGCGTGACCGGAACCTGGAGTTGAGATTAGAGTTGGAGAGAACGCGATGACTCGCAGATATGCAGCAGGCACCGACGTTTCGGTCGAGAAGAGTAAGGCCGAGGCCGACAGGATTGTGAGAGCACATGGCGCGTCCAAGGTCGGCGTAATGACGGATGGGAACGGCGGAGTGCTGCTCTTCGAGGTTGATGGCCAGGCGTACAAGTTCGAGGTCGCCAACCCCGACCCGCGCGATCGGGCGATTCGGGAGAACAAGGCCGGGTATGTGCTGCCCCAAGGGCAGATCACAGCACGGTATGAGGCCGAACTGCGCCGGCGCTGGCGAGTGCTCATTATTGCGCTCAAGGTTAAGTTCGAGATCGTCGAGTCTGGGGCGGCTACTATTGAGCGCGAGTTCCTGCCTTACGCGATGCTCCCCGGGGGGACTGTCGGAGAACTCTTGGAGCCGGAGCTCGCGAGGGCGAGAGAATCGGGGGAGCGCCCCAATATATTCCAGACACTGAGAATGCTTCCGCCGAGGAGCGAGTGATGAGATCCGGAAATGTGGGAATTTCGGAATTTGGGGATTTGCGCTTCCGGCGTGGTCGAGACGGCACCCAAGAGGCCGATCTGATGGAGACCCTGCACTTGATTATCGGCAAGATGGAGCAAATGCACAAGGACGGCCTCCCCCGGCAGGCCGACAACCTGCCGGAGTCCTCAGCGCTCTGCTTCTTGGCCTTGCGGCGGCTAACTCACGAACCGCTTGACCCGGCGCAAGCGCCGAAGCAACTGAGGCTTGTGTTGTTCCCGGACGGCAAGATGGAGTTTCAGGCACACGGCCTCCGGATCCCGATTACCAAGCGCCTGGTCGAAAGAGCGTTCTCGAAGGAGACCCATTGAGACCACCACAGAGCGGCATATACCCAGTAATCGTGATATTCCTCAACCGGGAGGAGCGTGATCGGCTGATCGCCGCTATGGTTCAATGGCCGAACGTCCCGACCCGCGTGCTCACCTTCCGGGAGCCGCACCACGGCCAGGTGCAATTCATCCTCTTGGAACCGGAGACCTGCAGCGGGACGGAAGGGACCAAGGTGGATCCTACGATCATCGGTCAAATCGGCGATGGGCCGCAGGAGAACCACGGGCACACCGACGAGCCGGACGGCGGGGGAAAGAGTGATGCCGACTAAGCGAACCCTACAGCCCGGTGACACCTTGTTTGTCTTAGGGATAGACCCCGGCAGCGACCTCGGGGCAGTGCTTCTCCGCGTCAGCTACGGCCTCTCCACAGAGCTCAGCCTTTTCGGGCCGTCTGGCGCTGTCAGCGTGGAGCGGGAGGAGATCCTCTGGCGAACAACAGTGCAGCGCAAGAGTCTGACGATGGCTCCCTTTCTGGCCCAACTGATTGCGGTCCTTGACCGGCATGGTGGCGCTGTGGCGACTGATCGGGTTGATATAGTGGCTTGCGAGCAGGCCCACCTGAGACGCTTCCGAACTAAGACAGGATCGGTGCCGAGCGTCGTGCCATTTGCGGCACTGAACCAAATCATCGGGGCTGTGATGGCCGTCGCCGCCCGGTGGCGCGCGGACTTTCGGCTTGTCCCACCAGCCACCTGGCGGCAAACTCTAACCGGCGCCGGCAACCCAACGCCCCGAAGGGTCGAGCTCGCCGTAGCCTCGCAGTTTCCCGGGATCCCAAAGCTCACAGAGCACGAGGTATCGGCCCTGGGCGTTGCGCTCCACGTGGCCCGGGTCGACGTCACTGGGCGGAAGATAGAGGCGCGGAGCAGGCGGCCGTCGCCCAGAAAACGGGCAAGTCAGGTGGCAACATGAGAAACGACGGCGACCTTCCTGTGCCTGCTCCCTTGATCGCCCGCTGGAACGCGCAATTTCGGACGCTCAACGACTGGAACATTCAGTACCTCGACAAGTCAGGTGCATCTGAAAGCGAGATACGGGAAACCCGCCGGAATCTTAGGCGACGCTCGTAAGTTTCTCAAGGATTGTTGCTAATTCCGCCGCTTGAGTGTATACTTGAGGTTGTAAGACGAAGGAGCGTGACGATCCGCTGGAAGACCTTATTCTCGCAAGCGGCATACCAGTCAACTGCGCCCACACCCGCATTGTTGCCACTGATAGCCTGAAGCCCCATCCGAAGAACCCCTACATACACCCGGATGAGCAGGTCAGACTCATCGCTGTAAGCATCGTGCGCTCAGGCTGGAACGACCACATCGACGTCAGCGCGCGATCCGGCACAATCGTAGCCGGAGAAGGCCGGTGGTTAGCCGCTAAAGGCGCTGGCCTCACCGAAGTCCCCATCGATGAGATGCGGTTCGCGACTGAAGATGAAGAATTGGTGTGGCTGATCGGCCACAATCGCACTGCTGAAATCAAGAAGACTGACTTCAACGCCCTCAAAGACCTACTCGTGGATCTCGACCGTGGTGAGATCGATATGGACGTCACGGGCTACTCCGAAGCAGATCTCCACAACCTTCTCGCCATCGTCCCAGAGGCGCCCCATCCGGCGGAGCCGGAAGGCAAGGTCCGCACCGCAACTTGTCCCGGGTGTGGGCTGACGTTCGATCTGGACGCGCCCGCTGCGGCACTTTAGCGATGGAGGCGGAGCCGTGCAAAAGCAACCCGCATTTAGTGAACTGCTGCCGGAAATAAGGCGTAGGGTCTTCGAGATCGCAAAGAATTCTTGCACTTTCGGAAGAATTGCGGCCCAATTCCCAGGGGGGGAAGGCGCTACAGTCGAAATGACGAGCGGAACCTATCGTATGCCAGAGCTGGAGCACCTAGCACAGCGTTTCGACTCTGGTCTACTTGATCCCATAGAGGACCAGCTCGACGACTTGCGGCCCTATCTCATCTGGTTGGCCGCGCATCTGAATCCGCCGCTTATCGTTGGGGTGCTGGAGATTTCCATTGCCCACGGGGCAATGGCGAGCCTTGATGTTCACTATGGCCCCCAGTGCCGGAAGGGGCGGATTGAGCGATGCGACAAAGCGACTTAGCGATCTACGACAGGCTGCTGGACGAAACCTCGCGGGCGTTCCATGCTTTCTCGATCTACCGGGACGGTGGTCCGCGCCGCACCCTCAAGGCCGTGGATGAGGCGTTACGACCAAGTAGGCCACAAAGAGGCCATAAGGAGGCCACGGTTTCCGGTGTTGTTAAACGATGGAGTGCCAAGTACTGTTGGGTGGACCGCGCCAGGGCCTACGACAACCACGTAGACCAGGAGCGGAGAAGAATTCGCGAAGAACAGATACGCCAGACCGAAGAAGCGCACTTCAAGATCGGCGAAAAGGCGCTCGAGAAAGCAGGGCGGTCGCTCGACGTCTACCAGCCAGCGACCGTTACGCTTCAACAGGAGTCCGATGAGGAAGGTAGGATTCAGCTCGTCCGCGTGGTGCGGGCCAAGATCACTGCGCAGGGCATAGCGGCACTGATGAGGGCGGGAGTCGAAATCCAGCGGCTGGCCCTGGGTCTCGCTACGGGCAGGGAACATGATAGAGACGAGTATGTCGAGCAGTTTGCTGGACAGCTTCAAAGACTTGCCAGCAAGCACGAAACTCCGAGTCCTCGCCCTCGCAGCAGCTCAGCCGACCCCGGCGCCGACCCCGGTCCCGACGTTGACGGAGTGGACGCTCGCGCACCGGCTGATTAGGGGCAGCGTCTTCTCATTCGACGGACACGAATACCTCCGCGAGATTTACAGCGCACTCGACGGCTGGTACGAAGACACCGACGTCGTGATCGAGAAGGCTGCTCAGATGGGCGCCTCTGAATGGGCCATATCTGCGGCCTTCTGGTTCGCCGACGTGGTTCCGGGAACGCGCGTCATCTACTGGTTCCCTACGGACACCGACGTGGCTGACTTCTCGCGTGACCGGATCACGGCCGCTATTGCCGACAGCGAGCACCTACAGGAGATCGTGGGCGGCGGTCGTGCGATAGCCGAGGCCGCCAAACGTAGCCGCACCACGGGACCAGACGTCGACAATGTACACCTCAAGAGCGTCCGGTCGTCCCTGATCTACTTCCGAGGGATGTTTGCCAAGAGGCGCGCAAAGAGCATCCCGGCGGACTTCCTGATCTTCGACGAGCTTGACGAGGCGCCGCCAAACAACCTGGCTCAGGCGCGGGAGAGAATGTCGCACAGCCCGTGGAAGTGGGTGCTCTCGCTGTCCACCCCTTCCCTGCCGGACTTTGGCATCGACGTGAGCTGGCGGCAGTCCGACCAGCGCTTCCTACACCTGGAGTGCGGTTGCCGGGAGGGGACAGTCCTCGAGGATAACTTTCCGGAGTGCATCGGGCTGAGCGGCGACGGGCAGGACGTCTGGCTGCGCTGCCCCAAGTGCGGCAAGGAGCGGCTCGACCCGTGCTGGCTTGCGACCGTCGGCGAGTATGTTGGCTGGATCCCGCGCTATCCGGAGAAGAAGGCAAAGCGCGGTTACCACCTCTCGCAGCTTTTCTCGACGGCCATCTCTACCCGCGCGGTGTGGACCGAGTTCACCAGCCCCAAGGTCGACATCGCCGAGTTTCACAACTCGAAGCTCGGACTTCCCTATGCCGGCGACCGCGTTCCACTCACGCGCGAGCTGCTCGCACAATGCCACGGCGACTGGCCGCTTGCCGCGGTCGGGCAAGACGTCTGCATCGGCATAGACCAGGGAGATCAACTTCATATCGTCGTGACGAAGCCCGACTTCAATACCGGTCTCGTACGCGTCCTCAACGCGCGTATCATAGAAGAACGCGACCCCTGGCCAGAGGCGTACCGGCTGATCGACAGCTACGTCAACGCCACGATCGTCATCGACGCGCTGCCGAACAAGGCAGACGCGCGCCGGCTGGTTGACCGGTACAAGGGCCGCGCTTGGATGTGCTACTACTCCGACCAGCAAAAAGATGTCATCAGCCAGGACTCTGACGAAACGGATCCCGATCGCGGCTGCAAGGTCACGGCGCACAGAACCGAGACGCTCGACCGCGTTGTGGACGCCTTCAAGCGGACTGCCGCCGGCCTCAAGACGGGCATTGTCCTGCCGCACGCCTCAGTCCCGATCAACAAGCCGATCTACGATCACCTGTGCGCCCTCGCCAAGATCAAGCGCCCCAAGGTCATCAGCATCGGCGGCACAACCCGCGAGACCGGGGAATACAGCTTCGTCTACATCGAGACGGGCCCCGACCATTTCGCCCACGCCATAAATTATAGTTGCGTGGCCCAAGCTCTGTACAGGCGACCCGACACCATCGAGTTCTGGGGTGCAGACTGAATCTCGGACTCCGGGCCTTGACACATCGGCCTACGCCGTGATAAAGTATTGGTATGACAGTCGAGAGCATTGTATTCAATGGCATAACATTCAGGCGATACCCAAACTCAAGCAAAAGAACGGACAGGGTATACTACTGTCCTGGGTCGGGTGAGAGAGCACGAGGCGTTCAGCGCCTGCACGAAGAGATCTGGAAGGCCCATAACGGTCCGATTCCGCAAGGATGCCATATCCACCACACGGACGGCAATCCGCTGAACAATGAGTTGGCAAACTTGGCGTGCATCCCGGCAACACAACATCGAGAATTGCACTTAAAGGCGCTGAGTGCGCGTAGTCGCTCCCCAGAGAACGTGGCTTTCTTGAAGCGGATTCAGCCACTAAGTGCGGCTTGGCACAGGACGTCTGAAGGTCAGGCATGGCACAAGGAGAACGGCAAGCGAGCCTGGGCGCGGCGACAACCTGTATCGAGGGTTTGCGACTATTGCGGCAAGACCTACATGTCGCTTGCGAGGCGTAAGTCCGACCGGTTCTGCTCGAAACGCTGCCTTTCCGCGGAGCGCCGTCAGGCTGGGATTGACAATGAATCTAGGATATGCGCCAACTGCGGACTGCCTTTCCTGGCGAACAAATACAAAAGGACGCGGACGTGTTCCCGCACTTGCGCTTGGGTCCTTCGCCGCCTCAACGGTAAAACCGTTTCCCCCACCTCCTCATGATCCGCCTCTGACCCCCTGCGGCACTTTAGCAGTGTAAGCTAACTCTTTGGAGGATACAAGTGCAACGAGTAACCGGAGCCGGCCTGCGGCGAGCTGCGGCGAGCCGAGTGGTTTCCTTTGCTAGTGTCGTGACTGCCACCTTCCAGGTGCCAGCGGGATGCAACCATATCTCCCTCCAGCCCCAACTCCTCTCCAACGGCACTGCGCGCGTGCTCTACTCGCCCTCGTCGAGCGCGCCAACGGCGACTGCGAACGACGGCGCTATGGCGCATGAGGAGCTTTGGTCGGATAGCGTGACGCCCGGTCAGTTTGTCACCCTTCGGCTTGTCAAGGCCGCTGATTATACCGATCAGACGGGCGGCGCCGCCGACCAGACCGTGGTCGGATTCTACAGCGACCTGGCCGGCCGCAGCACCGGCGCGCCGAGCCCGTAGGAGCCCAAGATGGCGATCACAGTTGAGGAGAAAAAGCCCCTGGGGACCGCCACGGGGCTTCCGAACGCCGATTCGGTCAGTGCCGGGAAGCTCGCGGGGCCTCTTGCGGCCCTGATCGAGGGCGCTCCCGCTATCAGCCAATCCGGAAACGACTACACGATCCAGCTCAAGGATGCGAAGGGCGTCAACATAGCCGGAAACTGGTTGGCCCGCATCTGGTGGTCTGACGTTGCCGCAGGTGCGGTGACTGCGGCGACGATCACGAACGCTGCCGTCTCCGGCGCGCGCCTGCGCGTCATCACCGGGACGGGCGACGCAAACTGCCGCGACATGGAGTGGGTCTCGACCTCCGGAGGCGTGGCCAAGTTCACGGCCACTGGTTCCGGAACCAACTGGCTGAACGTGGCCTGCCAGGGCAACGTGTACAGCGCGCAGTTCACCCTGGGGAGCTGAAGATGTTTAAGGGTACACGTGCTCGCGGCGGCGGAGTAATCCCGACGGATGCGTCGGTCACTGTCGCAAAGCTGACCGCCGACGTGGTCGACGCGATCGTAGGCACGCCGGACCTCACCGTTTACGGCAACGAAGCGTCAACCCTCGAGGTCGTTTGCCAGCTCAAGGATGCGTCAGGCAACAATCTCACGCGCAAGACCGTCCTCCGCGCCTGGCTCTCGGACTCACCGGCCGCAGGTGTCACGACGGCCGCGGACTTCACCGCGTGCTGGGATCCCGCCGCGCTCGAAACGATTGTGGCCAACAAGGATTGGGACGTCCTCACAGACGCGAGCGGCAAGGCGACTGTGACCGTTAGCAAGGTCGGGAACGCCGTTACCCTCTACCTCAACGTCGCGATCGAGGAGCAAATCACCTCTGTCGAGTTCACAGTTGGCTCGGCAGTCGAAAGCGTTGGGCAGTATGGTCTCTTCGAGATCGCCCCCACGGTTGAGACCGCTTCCGTCTATCCTTACTGGCCGTACGATACCTCCCCGAACGGCAACATCCCTGCCGGCGTCGGCGTCAGCATCGACGGCCTGTTCTCGAACGATAACTGGCAGACTTACGTCGTGCAGCCCGGGTTCTACTTCCAGGATTACACGCACGAGACGAAGTACGACGGTGTCAATCCATACGACTGGATGTACCCCTCCGGCGAGCCCGGCTGGAGAATCAGGTTTACCCCGACCACGGTTGGGACCTGGAAGTACAAGGTCAGGGTTAAGGACGCGGCTCACCCCGCCGGGGTGCTGAGCGACGAAAAGTCCTTCTACTGCCGGGCCAGCAGCAACCACGGCTTCATCAAGGTCAGCGCCAGCGACTGGCGCTATTTTGAGACCTCCGACGGCGCGTACGTCAATTTCATGGGCCTCTCTTATTGTCCGGGCACGCAGGATTTCAAGAAGGCACTTTTTGAGAAGTACGGTGCCAATCGAATAAACCTGGTTCGACCGTGGTGGGAGGGTTCTCAGGGCCCAGTCCTGTTCGGACTGAGCGGGCAGAATCTGGACATGGGCGAGTGGCAGGGCGATCCGAGCGACGATGTCAGCGTCGACTATGCCGAGGCCAGAAGCGGGGAGATATTCTCCGGCAAGATAGTCGCCAACGCGACGGCCTTTATCAAGGCGCACGTAAAGCCGTCAACGACGTATAGATATGCGGCGTGGGTCAAGGCCGTGGGGGTCACTGGAACGGGAACGTATGGGGTCTATCTCGAACCGGAGGCTACCCCCCTGGGAGATGCGGTTCATCCTACAGACTGGACGGAAATCTCGGGCAGCTTCACAACCGGCCCGACGACCTATCTGCTAAACTGGGTCAAGCTCATAATGGCCAACACGACTGCCGGCGCAATCCACTTCACAGATGTCTCGCTGAAGGAAGATCTCGGCGGCGGCACCTATGGCCCGGAGTTACTCAACGTGCCCAGCTTCAATAAGCAGACGTACATCTCCCAGAGGGAATCGTGGAAAGCAGACCAGGACGTAGAAGTCGCCAGGACGAACGGCGTTTACCTCAAGGTCGTGCTGCAGTGCAAACAGGATCGCATCTTCGGCAGCATTGCACCCAGCGGCGCAGGACAGGCGTTTGACCAGAGCGGCGTCACTGTCTATGCCAGCGACAGCCATGCAGGTCGCACGTACCAGCAGTATTACTGGCGCTATATCATCGCCCGGTACGGTTACGCCACAAATATCCACTCCTTCGAATTCTGCAACGAGGGAGACGGATTCCTGGCGAGCTGTATTGCTGCGGTCGAGGCGTTTGCCTCCTACTTCCACAACAACGACCCGAACGACCACCTCTGCACGACCAGCAACTGGGGCAGCGCTTTCCCCACGACGGAGATGTGGTCGGCTTTGGTAACACCGCACGTCGGGTATATGGATCGCCATCAGTACGTCGGCAAAGGCGCCGACCCGCCGCTTCAGTATGAGTACGGCTGGCACGACGACGGACATGGGGGGCTGGGAGACCTGCGGGACGCCGCGCAGTACAGGAGCTCGCCATACAGCCTCCACTTTGCAAAGTCGGAGGTTGACGGCAGCAACAGGACTATAAAAGCCTGGCCGATCCCGGTTACTCCTGGCCACGATTACACGCTCAGTTGGTGGCTAAAGGGTATAGATCTGACGCTATGCCCAGGCGTCAGTCAGGATTGGCAGTTCCCCAGCATCATAATTCACTGGGTCACCGGCTGGCAGTGCTGCTATACCGGCGATATGATACAGCCATCCGGGCCGAGCAAGCTGATCGGCACATTTGACTGGACTCACAGGACCATCCCCAACACGCAGCAGGGCGAGACGACGTTCACCGCCCCGAGCGATGCCCACTACATAGAACTCATACTCAGCCTTGGCTATCTGCTCGGCGACGTCTGGTTCGACGATGTGACCTTGTTCGACGAGACGGACCAGGTGGCGGTCGAGATCCCAAACGGCAATTTCGATCAACCCAGCGGTACGCGGATGGAGTACGACACGGCACTCTGCCACTACTCTGTCGGAGGGGAACTCGGGTACGGAACCCGGAGGCAAGTCCACAAGCCGATGACGCGGGGAGAGTTCGCCATAACCGATGGGGTCGGCGATCACGACGAATTGGTTAACGACAGTGAGGGAGTCTGGTTCAGGAAACTCGTCTGGGCGCACATCAACGCCTTCGGCGTGATCGATATGTACTGGTATCCGCAGAACCTGGATGCATACAACCTCCACTACTACGTCAAGGCATATCAGGCGTTTATGGCCGGCATTCCGCTCTCCAATGGCCACTATGAGGACATCGCCGCCACCATCTCAGGCTCGGCAGCGCTCAGGGTCTTCGGACAGAAGGACCTTACGAACAACCAGCTCCACCTCTGGATTGACAACGCGAACGACACCTGGAAGAACGTCGTGGACAAGGTAGAGATCCCGCCGGCGTCCGGCCAAGTCCAGATCCCAGTGATCGACGACGGGTTTTACTACGCGGACGTGTACGACCCTGCTACGGGCGAAATCACAGGTCGCCTAGATGGCGTATACAACAATGGCCTGCTCACCCTCCAGGTGACCGACCTCATGACCGACATCGCCTACAGAATCTACTTAACGCCGAAAACCTAGCATAGGGACTCGAGCGGCCGACCTCGTGACGCATCCTCAGTGCGTCATGACGCATCCTCTTTGCGTGCTTCTGGATCACGCAGTGGCCGCGTCCCTGATCCTCGCCTTGATCTCCTCGGCCTCAGCCTGTCCACAGCCGTTTCCACCGCCCAACAGGACGCTCCAGGTCGGCTCCTTCCAGGTCTATCTTCGGCCCCAACTCCGTGCGGCACTTTAGCAGTGTAAGGCGAAAGGGCGCACGGCATGGGGCTCAGGCAACGACTCGCGGGCGCGTGGCACGCGCTCGTTGGGGGCGAACCACAAATCACGCAGTTCATGACACCCGACGTCCAGCAGGCACTGGCGTCGCCTGAGCACGTCAGTCTCCTGTCGGCGGTATCTGAGATCGTGCCGACCCTCTTGCCGGATGTCGTCAAAGCCCTCCGCGGGCGCGATCCCCACTTCAAGCAGCTCACTGAGTTCGACTACGTCGGCCTCTACCAGGGAGTCCGCGAGCCATTCCAGATCACGACCCTGACCTTTGACCTCTTGCGCCAGGTCTCGGAGAAGTGCCCGCCAGTCGCGGCCGTCATCCTGACCCGCGCAAACCAGGTCGCCAGCTTTGCCCAGTTGCCGGACTCCAAGACCGATTCCGGCTTCAGGGTAGCGCTCCGGGAGCCCGAGGCAAAACCTTCCGCAGAGGACAAGCAGCGGATGCGCGCGCTCGAGGACGCCATCCTCGTGTGCGGCTTTACGCCAGGTGATGCATCCCGCGACGAGTATCCCGAATATACGAACTTCGAGCAGATGGTGCGAGCAGTCGTGCGAGACACGCTGACGCTCGACGCGATCTGCCTTGAAACGATCCCGGGCAGGAACGCGAAGGCGTATCCCGTCGTTCGCTGGTTTCCAGTCGATGCCGCAGAGATCCGGCTGACGAGGCCGGAGACGTACAGATCGACCCGCCAGCAGCAAGGCGATGCAGATCGGGTCATCCGGTATGTCCAGATGCGCGACGGCCGCCTCCTGTCCGAGTTTACGGCACAGGAGCTTTACTATTACAGGCGCAACCCATGCACCAACGTCCGGCGCGAGGGATACGGCACATCAGAGCTCGAGATACTGATCGGGGTCGTGACCGCGATCCTGTATGCGCTCGACTACAACCGCAGCTACTTCCATCGCGGCAGCGTCCCGCCCGGGATCCTCTCGCTAATCGGAAACTACTCAGACGAGCAGCTCCTGGAGTTCCGCCGACAGTGGCACGCGATGTGCCGGGGGGTCGGGAACTGGTGGAACGTGCCAGTCTTCGGCACGAGGGAGGGACAAGGCGCGGTCTGGACTCCGCTCAGAGCGACCTCGCGCGATATGGAGTACCACATGTGGCTCGCGTTCCTCATTACGATCACGTGTTCCGTATTCTCCATCCATCCGGAGGAGATCGGCATGCAGGCGTGGTCGCCCCAGAGCCGGGCGCCCCTTTCCGAACCATCGCCCGTTGCCCGGCTCCAGCAGAGTCAGGACAAGGGGCTGGTCCCGCTTCTCAAGAGCGTGCAGACGCTGATGAACGAGGCCATAGTGTGGCGGATCGAGCCCCGCTTCATCTTCAAATGGGTCAACATCGACGACTTCGACGAGGAGCGAGACGTCCGACTCCGCCAACAGCGCCTCGCTGCAGGACTGAGCACAGTAAATGAAGAGCGCGCCGAAATGGACCTCGAGCCGTTCCCCAAGGACAAGTTCTACGGCGACGTGCCGCTGAACCCGATCTCCTTCCAGCTCTTCCAGATGTCGCCAGAGGCGCAAGAGGTGCAAGCACGCGCCCAGCAAATGATGGGCGGACCGCAGATGCCCCAGCAGGGCCAGGAAGAGGAAGAAGAGCAGCCCGGTGCCGACGAGATGCACGCCATCCTGGGCGGTGGGAAGGAACTGGCGCCGCCGGCCCCTCAGCAGGGCCAGAAGGTGCCCGGGGGCGGAGTGCCGCCGGGTGCTGGTTTGCGAGGAAAACAGATGCCGATCCAGCGGAGCCTGGCCGGGCCCAAGCGCAGGCTGTACAAAGCAGACCGTGACTATCGGATTTTCGAGGTAGTCGTTGATGACGAGGAGGAAAATTAGATGGCTGTAGAAGCCCAAGTGAAGTTAATCACGGATCGGGTAGCAGCGGGCCGGCAACTCGCCCGATCAAACTACGTTGATGGGCCGGGCGGCGACTTCTGGGCGTTGGTGGACGCCGCGCAGGATGAGACGTTCGAGAACCGCGTGAAGGGCACTAGCCTGACCGCCCTCGACTCGCGCCTGGCGCAGGGCACGGACTGGTCAACGTCCGAACTCAGAACGATATTCGAGAACATGCGGGCCTACTTCCGGGACGACCTCGGGATAGCGCCGATCAGCAACAGCCATTTCGCAGGCTGGCTCAGGACCTACCTCCCTGCGCAGAGCGTTCCGGGCGGCCACTGGCGCGTCCCCTGGGACTGTGCAGAGGCGCTCGTGGAGGCGCTTGGAGCATCCGACAAGTTGCCCGCATATTGCGTGTTCCCAAAGGGGACCCGGATCGACACAGGCAACCCGGCCAACGCTAAAATGCACCAGTTCGGCAGCCTTGACGCAAGCGGCGTGTGGACGGTCGTGGACGGCGCACTCGACAGCACGAAGATTGTCGGCGCGGGCGTCTGGGTTATCGCACTGGACGCCAACGACCTCCAGGCGATCTGGCGCTGTGTCTGCCAGAACGGGATAGACTACAAGGATATCGAGATCAGTTGGGCGATCACTCAGCAGTGGTCAAGGCGGCTCGCGGGCGCGCAGGCGCTCGCAGCCAATGCGACCGTTGGGGCCACGACCATCCAGGTTGCCTCGACTGCCAACTTCACCGTCGCCGACTACATACTGCTCTACAAGTCCGACGCGGTGCAGGAGGTCGTCCAGGTGAAGGCCCTGCTGACCGGTCCCGTGCGCCTTGAGTTGGAAACGCCCATCGTGAACGCCTACGCCATAACCGTGGACCAGGCGATCCCGCTGTTTACCAACGTGAGCTTGCAGACAAGAGAGCTGGGCACCGGGGCTGCGGGCCTATATGCCTACCCGGACAGAATCATCGCACTATAACGGCATGAGTAGGGGCGTTCTGATACGGCTGAAGGTTCCGCGCGACCAGGATCCGGAGAGCGCGCTCGCCGAGCTCGCGAAGGCCCTCGGGATGCACCACCCGGCCCGCCAGGCCGAGCGGGAGTGGGCCGAGCACGAGTTTCGGCTCGAAGCGGACACGTTCAGGCGGCAATTGGCCGATGACCTGACTCGGTACAGAGTTGGCGGCTTCGAGAAAGGTAGAAGCCAGGCCGAGTGGTGGATGAAGCGGCACATCCGGCAGTCGTACCTCCACGGGTTTGTCGAGGGCAAGATCGCCGCTGGCGGCTACGAGAGGATTGCCCTCAATCCTGAAGAGGAAAAGTGGCTCAAGAAACTGCGCTACGACGAGTACCGCTACCTGCGCAGGTTCCTGGACGACATCGACGCCCGGCGCGGCGTGATGGACTATCGGCGCCGCATGAAGATGTACGGCGATGCGATCTCCGGCCCCTACTGGGCGGGTTGGGCGCTCGCCAATAAGAGTACGCGCAGAATCATCAGGTGGGTATACGCGGAGGAGGCCGAGCACTGTGATACCTGCCTCGAATTGAACGGCCGGGAGTGGACAGCACCGGCGTTTGTGAAGTGGGTCATGGAAACCGGGATCCTGCCAGGGCAGAACACGCAGTGCTTGTCGAACTGCAAGTGTCACCTGGAGGAGCGTTTTGTCTGACTGAATCTACTATTTGAATCGGAGGTTTATCGAAGATGAGATGGCTTGGAAATATGCTTTTGACCAGAGCGTTCAAGAACGACCATAAGGCCCTTATCATCCGCCCTGAGAAGGGGGAGCGGGTCGACACCCTCTTGGAGTTGCAGGACCAGCAAGGCGTGGCCAAGTTCGCGGTCGACTCCAACGGCTCAGTCCGCACGGACTTCAACGCGGAGGTGGAGCGGGCACCGGCACGCAGACTGAGGATTGAGACCTATCGAAACGTTGATGTCAATGGTGAGAGTATAGACCTGTGCCATGTCAGCAACGGAGTACTAGGTTTCGAGTTCCAGTATGGATATGCCTCGCCCTGGGCTAACTGCCACAACTACGTGACCATCTACGGTATTCGCGTAATGGGTTGTGGCGCCGATTATCTGTACTCTGATGGAGTTCAGGCAGGGGGGCCGTTCGCTGGGAGCATTTACGGTTCTGGGTTCTGGACTGCCATGACAGGATTGAAGTTCTTCAATTCTGCCGGTACTGAGATAGACCCTGATGGTCTCGATCCTACCGATACGAGTTTCTCGGTCGAGTTTACTCGTTGGATAGGGGCAAGTGTCGGGGCCACGACCAACGGCCCACAGTTTACCCTGACGGCCAACAAGACCCCGATGATTTACCTGGCCGACAAGGATGCCGCAGAGATATATCGCAATGACAAGAACACCTATGGAGAGGCATTGGTACTAGCTAGTGCTGGGGTAAACAGAGGGTTGATCGGCAAAGTGATTGATGTGGGCGAGGTTCGGTCACACGATGTAGCGCAAAACGAGAAGTACAGGATTTACTTTTGGGTTCAGACTGTGACTGGTACGGGGGGCACCCTCACTGTTCGTATACATCCAGCCGCTAGGCTAAATACTGTGGGAGGATACCACTTTGCAAACTACGCTTCCCTCAATTTCACCGCGGGGGGTGGAGGAGCATGGGCAGCAGGCGCATGGAATTATGTCGAGGTGTCCGCAGAGCATTTTCGTCCTGGCACGAACATGGTTGTTTTCGATGGTGGCGGTATGACCACACAGAACAATCTGACGATTGGGGTAGATACAACCGTCGTCACGAGTATGCGCAACAAGGCTTACCAACTCTACAACGCAGCCGGAGCCTACTGGAAGATGATTACCCACAAATACACCTTCTATCGTGACATGGATAAGATAGACATGGCCCCCAGTATCCACGGTTCGGATGCACAGAACGGTTATGCAGGCGTGGGGAAGTGTTGTCCTACCTACAACTTCGGTATGCTCCACAACTTCTACCGGTGGCCGACGCACGAAAACTTCGGCGAGAGACTCCGGCAAACTGGCTACAAATGGTACTCCCCGAACCGAGTTACTTACAACGGGGTTGACATCATTCCTGGCACGACTATTCCTTGGACGGATACGGGAGGTGGATGGTTAGCAGGTGGCAATACTGTCCTGCGGATGGAGCCTCCAGCGTATGACCCATACGATGCCGCAGGAATCAAGTTCTGGAGAAGTGATGACCTCCGCAAGTCCGGGGTGATAACCGTCACTAAGGGCGCATCTACTGAAGACCTGAGCGTCGTCTTGGAGAAGTTTGTTGATAGACCCTATTGGTGGGGTGTAGGTGATGTTCCTGCCGATGCTGCACAGTTCAATGACATTGTGTTGTACTTGGGACGTGTCTCAGGAGGGGTCTACGCTCGAAAGAATGACTATTTGAACACCGATGTCTTGCCGGTAGTGACACTTGACCTAAGCTCGATGGTGCGCTATTTCAAATGAGGGTTGCGCCAAGGACGCGCAGATCTAAGTGGGCGCGCTGCTCACGATAACTTTGACGGGATCAACGGCGATTGGGCGCATCGTGGAGTCGCCGGTGACTTGGCTTGACCTCTACTACGAGGAGAAATAACCGAACCCGGAGGCATATATGGAAGCACAAACAACGTTCGCCGAGCGCTGGGCCGTAGCGAAGGGCATCAAGTCCGACCTTGCCGACGCGCTTGAAGATGAGGAAGAGGCCGTCGCGGATTACGACGAGCAACTCGAGGAGGCCGGCGAAGGCAAACTCAGGGAAGACCTGACGGAGATCCGCGATGACGAGAAGGACCATGCGCGGCGACTCCGGCGCCATCTCAAGCGGCACGTCGCGGGCAAGAGTTTTGCCGACCGCTGGGCCCTCGAAAAGTCCAACCCGAGCCTCATCCGCCGCACGCCAGGGCATCCTGCCCACCAGGCGTTGCTGGACGTTGGGGCGCGCTACCACGGCACGATTCGCGACCCGAGAAACGGGGCAGAGCATCACGTTTACTCAGTGCCGCAGAAGATGAACTTCCAAGGCACGGCTATTTCGGCCAACACTGCCGCGGGGTGGCACCGCCTATCAGGGAACTGGGCACCCATGGCTACGCCCTCCCGCCACACGCACCGCTGGTCGTCATTTGAAAACCCGGAGAGAACAGCCCGACACGTGCTCCACGGGTTCACAAACCCAGAGCATGCCGAGGCCGCACTCAAGGCGACTCATCGGTTGACGCAAAAGTGGCAGAAACCTGCGGCTCTGGGATCGCCCAAGAAGTCCTTCGCCGAGCGGTGGGAAGTGGAAAAATCCCACGTCAAAGGCCATTACCGCCAACGCGGCTCCAAGCGCTCTTGGGTCAAGCCGCACGAGCGGAAGGACACTCCGGGTGCCCCGCGGCAGGAACCAGCGGCGGGTATCCAAACCCCGTACCGCACGCGACAGGAAGTGGAGCGCGAGACGTCGGAACTCTTCCGGGATGCTGACGTGATCTCGACCTACACCCGCAAGGACGCCCTGGCAGACGGCACGCTCGTTGACCTGACAAAGTGGGCCTCATCCGGGCCGGAAGGTATGATGGGCGGCTTCAAGGTTCCGGTCGCGGTAACGTCCGCTGTCTGGGGCGAGATCAACGACATCCCGAAGTCGAAGCAGGGAATTCAGGACGTTCGGGGTCGCGCGCACGATGTGCTCACGATGGCAGTGCTTGCGGCAAGGAGTGCGAAGCCGGGTAACAGCGAAGTCCTGTTCCGCGTCATCATGGACATCTCCGCAACCCGGGGCCGATACCAGACCTACAAGTTGAACATTGGGCCAGGGGATGTGGGCGAGCCCGTTGTGACCATTATGAGGCCCGAAGAGGACTAGGAGGGCCAGGATGGCTGAAGCCGTTCCCGAACCCGCATTGTGGGCAGCCAAGCCGCAGCCTGACCGCAACGTCGGCGACGGGTGGCCTGCTTGGGACATTGAGTGCGATCGCTGGCGCGACCCAGAACGACCAAGGGAGCAAAGATGGCGCCGACCGAAACCGCAGTAAAGCCCGTTCTGGATTTGCACGACCTCGAGAAGTCGAGGGTGAGGGCGTACACCCGGCGTGGATCGAGTGGTCAGCCAGTTCAGGTTGCCGAGTATCAGACGAAGGTCCAGAAGAGACCGCAAGCCCCCGGCGGGCCGCGTCTCACGGTCGCGCGTCAGCCAGCAACTCGCTCTGCCAGAAGCCGGTTAGCCTCTGCCTCGTCGATGCGCTTCCCATCGCGCAGAAGGTCGGCGTACAGGACGTCAGCACGCACCCAGTCCGCATCCCAGGGTGAGCGGCGCTCCACGGCATCCAAGGAGGTCTTGCCTTCGTCCTCCGACTCGACCCAGGAACGGCAGACGGTGTCGCCGTCCAAAACCCAGTATGTTAGTTCGCGGTCTGGCACTGTCCGGTCCACCCCCAAGGTCATTATACCACGAACAGCAGCGGCAACGACATCGGCGGCGCTCAGCCGCAGAATATCCAACCTCGAGAGCACCGGCAACGGTCACGAGGTCGCAAAGTATGCGGCGGCGATCGCGGCTCACCTCAAGGACGCACCGACGCCCTTCAAGGGAACGTGGGAGGACAAGCGACAGCCGACAGGCGACATCCCGGACCTACTGCAGCTTGCAGAGAGTGCCAAGCCGAACTTTGAAGCGAGTCTGGGGAGGATCGCTGATCGGCACGGCGGGGCTAGTGCCTGCCGCATCAAGCAGGAACAAACGCTCAGGACGCGGATGCGCGACAAGGGCCGGCCCGCTGATACCGTGACGGACATTCTCGGCGGCCGGATCATCACCGATGACCCTGCGCACATCGCTCCCGTTCTTCGAGAGTTGCGAGAACTCTATCCCGTAGTAGAGGATGAAGATAAGTTCGCCCACCCTACGTCCTTTGGCTACTGCGCCCGGCACGTGCTGGTCAAACTGCCGAGCGGCCTTACGGCCGAAGTCCAGGTCAACCTCCGAGAATCCATCGAAATCCAGGATGTCGTCAGCCACCCGATCTACGAGGAGCTTCGCGCACCGAAGCGCAGGACCGTCGAAGAGCGCCAGGCGTTGCTCGCGAAGGTGGACGAGATACGGGGCCGGTACGCCGAGGTTCTGCGCAAGGCGACTGCGGCTCTCGGATTGGTGGTCAAGTCGCTCGTTGTTCGGTCCGTTGCGGCCTTCCAGGAGGCGAAGCACCCGCGAGTGCCACAAGGGCAGCGGGATGCCGAGGGTCGAACCGGCGGCGAGTTCGCGCCCAACCGCACCGGCAGATATACGCGGAAGGTCGTGACGCCGCGCGGCAACGTCGTCTACGTGTACCCGAAGCGCGTGGCCCAGGCCCGGCAGTCGGCCAAGTTTCGAGGGATGCAGAAGTTGGCGGGAAAACTGCCGACAATCCGCACTGCCCTCTCGCAGGATATCCGGCGCAGGGACCTCGAGGAGCGAAGAGTCTGCGCCGTTGCAGTCGCACTGATAGACAGCCTGCACTTCCGGGTCGGCACAGAGGGGGCCGAGACCGCCGGCGAGCCGACGTACGGCGTGACGACGCTTTTGGGTGACCACGTGCGCAACACGGACGCCAAGATCATCTTCCAGTTCCGCGGCAAGAAAGGGGTCCAATGGTCGCGGGAACTCCACAAGCCCGATGACCCGGATCTGGCGAGCGCCGTGGAGCAGATCTTGAGCGGCGTCGGACCGGACGAGCGCGTTTTCCGCTTTCGGGGCGCGCGCGGTCTCGAGCCTCTGACCGGGTATCGTGTTGAGAAGTACCTCAAGAGGTGGAACACGACGCCGAAGGCGTTCAGGACATTGCACGGGTCATACCTGGCGCACAGTGCGCTGTCACAATTTGTCAGCCAGCACCGCGGTCAGCGGCAGTCCAGGAAGCAGGTGAAAGCAGATATTCGCGAGGTCTGTAGCTATGTTTCCGCGGAACTGGGGAACACGCCCGCGATCGCGAAGCGGAGCTACATAATGCCGGAGATCATCCGAAGCTACATTGAGTCCGAGGGCACAAGGGTCGAGCCAGACCTCAAAATGGGGAAATCATTGGACGTCTGCCAGCTCTGGATTTTGGCAAACGAGCACGGTCAGGTCCGCGGGTTCCTCCACAATGCGACGGAGCACGTCGAGCGGTTCGCGGACCAGCTCGCAAAGGCCCGAGTGGAGAAGTCCGACCAGGAGGTCGAGAAGTCACAGTTGGGGCTGCCGTACCATCTCGAAGGCGGGGTTGGCTCGGCGCACAGGGGGGCCAAGAAGCGGCTCGGCAGGCGCGCGCTGATAGTCCGGACAGGCCGACAGCCAAAAGCGGCAGGCGATCCCGACCTGTCGCGGAAGATCAAGCGCATTGTCGGAGTCGTTGATACCCGCCAATACGAGGAGATCGGCGACACGTGGAAGCCCATCGCCGGTAGTGGGACAGTGAACCAATGTGCGCGCTGCGGGAAGGACCATGAGGTTCATGCGACGGTCGAGCTTCAGGACGGCACGCACGCCGTAGTCGGCACGAGCTGCATGAAGGCCGACAACATGGAGATGGCGCTGCGCTTCGAGAAGCTCGACCGGGCGGCCAGGCGGCTGCGGCAGCTCGAAGCCGAAAAAGCAAAGTACGATAGGGAAGTGCAGCAGTACCAGGGGGCGCTCGCGGAGGTCAGGGCGATGCCGAAGCCTCCGATCGAGGTCGTTATTGCTGAGGACCACCCTTGGTCACGGTACGAGTACAGAATGGGCGAAGCTAGGTGCTGGGGCGAGAAGCCCGATGATCCAGAGCGGCGCATGTGCGTAACATCGAACTGGGAGACGAAAGAGCTCGTGAAGCGCGGGATCCCGCACGGGCGGCGTCCTTACCCACTCCACGAATTTGACAGGGAAATCGCCAAGGTGAAAAGGCGGATCGAGGCGGTCAAGGCAGAGTCGGAAGTCGAGAAGTCCTCTCTCTCGCGCGCGCGCAAGATAGTCACGGAGATGTACGAAAATCTTTCAAGCGATGCCACGCTCGAGTTCGCTCAAGACGGCGAATGGTATATCGTTCCCCGCATTGAGAAGGCCGGCGCTGCGACAGCAGAACCAAAACAGAAGGAGTGGTGGTCAGGAGCTGCGACCGGAGACGAGCGCTGGATCACCGTCCATCCGGACCCGGGCAGTCCTGAGAACTACCGCCACGTCAAGGTTCGGCTCAGGCCCTCCGGCAAGTGGCACATCATCGCCGGCGGAACCGGCCTCGAGCACGAAGAGATCGTTCCGAAGCACAAACTGACGCCGGAAGAACGGGAGCGCTACGAGGAGCGCCGGAAGAAGATGGAGGGGATCCGCAAGGAGCGCGAAAAGGGCCTTGAGCGGCTGACCGAGGTGCGGGAACAGCACACGAGCGTAAAAGCCGAGCAGATGGGGATAGCACCCACACTGACCGAGGACACGCGGCGGGCCGTCGAGCACAGGGCAGAGACACGGGCGGAGGATGCCGGCCTGACCGGAGACGACCGGGACCGGTTTGTAGCCCGCGCTGTCCACGAAGCTGAGACGCGGCACCACGCTTACGTGCGCCGGGCTTGGGATCGCCTTTACTATCAGGCTCACAAGATCGCCCAGGCAGAGGACCCGGAGCTCGCCGTTGGCGAAATAGCGAAACGGCACGACGAAGAGGAGGATCGGGCCGCTGATGAAGCCGCGGGCAAGGTGGAATCGAGCCTGCGAGAGATGATCGGCAAGCCGGCCTCCTCGGGTGAACCGGAGGCTGAGGAGCCGAAGGCTGAAGTTGCCATCGCCGAGACCGAAAGAGCTCAGCCGATTTACCGGCCGCCGAAGGTCAAGCCGATCTCCTCCGTGGAGCAGGCTATGAAGATCATTAGCCTGGAGAAGCAATCCCGCAAGATGATCGCAGAAGGCCGGAAGGAGCTTGCGAAGCTGCCCGAGGAGGAACTGTCCGGGACAGGAACGCTCGAGCAGTTTCAGATTACCGCAGAACTTGCGGACGAGCAGGGCGCGATGGCTGCTGCTATCCGCTCCGTCGACGATGCCAGGCGCGCCAGCCTCAACTCTACGCTGGTCCGCTTGGCCGACGAAACGTTCCGATCCGAGGAGGGAGCGTACGAGCGATACGGCAAGAAGCGGTACGACATTGGCCGGGCACAGGTCACAGGCGCCCTGGATGCACTGACCGGGATCTCTACCCGGTTTATAGGTTCTTCTTTCATAGACAGGCCGCTGGTGGAGGCGCTGGGAGTCGAGGCTGCGGCAATGCTCGCAACCCGCGAGATTCTGCAAAAGCGTGGGAGGCTCGACTTGGACGACGTCATAGCCGATATGGAGAGCTACCACGCGGGCGAAGCGATGAGGATCGCGCAAGAGGCCGTAGCGCAGCACGACGAGCTCGAGGGGATGCGGAAGACGGTTGACGAATCCTCTGCGCGCGCGCTCGTTGAGGGCGGGGAGACAGGAAGGCTTTTCTCCACTGCCCAGGCCCTCGCTTTTGACGGCGAACTGAACGTAGACGCCGTAAGACACTTGGGCACGGCGATAGGATCCTTGCATGCGTCCGCGACGGTCATGGCGATGCTCCGGGCGGCGAAGTCCGGGAAAGGCAAGCTCGACGAACTCAAAGTGAACATTACAGACGAGGGCGATGTCGCTCTCATTGACAGGATGTTGCACCT
>Ga0315281_10000152_pt1 | contig 86810 bp, 100 predicted proteins | sample YL17G07_0_MG_FD_204540 | JGI IMG/M metagenome (GOLD analysis project Ga0315281, IMG submission 204540) | Sediment microbial communities from Yellowstone Lake, YNP, Wyoming, USA - YL17G07_0 | ecosystem: Environmental > Aquatic > Freshwater > Lake > Sediment | place: USA: Wyoming | collected... | reverse complement strand
CCCCTGTCAACGCTTCGCCCAACACCTCGCGATGTAAAACGCATGACTCGGGGTCAAGACGGTTCGCTACTCCTTTCTTGTATCGGACTTTCACCGACTATCACTTGCCAGTTTGTGCTGGCGCACGGTTATCTGGGTTAAAGCCCCGGTCACCCAGCACTCTCCACTTTCTTCTCATGCATGTGGAGCATCAGCTCCTGTTTGATTTCGCGCAGCCTGGCCTTGATTATTGCCTCGTTCTTGCTGCCTGTCCGCATGAGGATTCTCTGGCCGATGGAACGCCCCTCAAGATCGGGGTCGGCAAACAGGTAAAGCACATGGGGCTGAACAAGCTTTATGGGTTCTTTGATGGCCGGTGTATTCAGCAGATTGTCGAGCGTCTCAATCAGGCGGTCATTGAAATATTTTTTCGGATAGCCCAGTTCCTCGTATGCCTGCTGAAACAGCGGGTAGAGACGAACATACACCTCCACCAGTTTCCTGGCATTAATCGCCTCGGCGATCCTCACGTAGGGCGTATAGCGCGCTGCGTTATGTTGGCTGATGGTCAGGTCGCTTTCTGTGACTGTAGTGACAAACCTGCCCGGTGCCCGCTCGACCGGCATCACGCTCATCGGGGCGCGGCTGCGCGGCAGGTTGTCTATGGTGGTGACAATATTGTGGATTATCCGCTCGGTATGGAAAAGCTTCATCAACGATTTATTGCCGACCAGTCCAGCCAGGGCATCGAGCATGAAATTGTCGCTGTTGGCCAACGCTGGTAGCGGGGTCGATGCCGGGGGAGCCTCGATCACCTGGCGCACCTCCGGCTTGGGTGGTGGCGGCGGCGGGGCTTGCACGCGTACCGGCTCCGGTTTCGGCTGGCTATGCTGCCAGTAGAAATAAGCGGCGAGGCCACCGAAAATAACAACTGCGGCAACAGCAATCAGGATGTTCTTTTTCATGGGTAAGCCTCCGCAATTAAGTTACGCCACCGTCACCTCTTTCGACATATACACATCCTGAACCGCATTGAGCAGCGCGATACCGTCCGGTACCGATTTTTGGAACGCCTTGCGCCCGAGGATCAGCCCCATGCCTCCGGCGCGCTTGTTGATCACTGCGGTGCGCACCGCCTGTTGCAAATCGTTCTTGCCTGACTCGCCGCCGGAGTTGATCAGGCCAGCGCGCCCCATGTAGCAGTTCGCCACCTGGTAGCGCACCAGGTCGATCGGGTGGTCGGTGGTCAATTCGCTGTAAACCTTGGGATGGGTCTTGCCGAATTTGATGGCGTTGTAGCCGCCGTTGTTCTCGGCCATTTTCTGTTTCACGATGTCGGCGTTGATGGTCACTGCGAGGTGGTTGGCTTGCCCGGTCAGGTCGGCGGAAACGTGGTAATCCTTGTCGCCAACCTTGAACGCCGGGTTGCGCAGGTAAGCCCACAGGATGGTCGCCATGCCGAGTTCATGCGCGTGCTCGAACGCATCGGAGATTTCCTGAATCTGGCGGCGTGATTCCGCCGAGCCGTAGAACACCGTCGCACCCACCGCCACCGCGCCCATGTTGAAGGCCTGATCCACGCTGGCGAACAGCGTTTGGTCGTAGATGTTGGGGTAGGTCAGAATTTCGTTGTGGTTGATTTTGACGATGAACGGAATCTTGTGCGCGTAGCGGCGCGCCACCGAGGACAATACGCCGAGCGTCGAGGCCACGCCGTTGCAGCCGCCTTCGATGGCGAGTTTGACGATGTTCTCCGGGTCGAAATAAATCGGGTTGGGCGCAAACGACGCGGCCCCGGAATGTTCCACGCCCTGATCCACCGGCAGCAGCGAAAGGTAGCCGGTGTTCGCCAGCCGCCCATGCCCGTATAAGGTTTGCAGGCTGCGCAGCACGCCGACCTTGCGGTCTTTCACCGCCACCACGCGATCCACGTAATCCGGCCCCGGCAAATGCAACGACTCCTTCGGAATGCCGGTGCAGCGATATGCCAGTAAATGTTCAGCTTCATCCGCCAGCAGTTGCTTGATGTTGATCATGGCATCCTCCCTCAGTTGGTGAGCGGAAAGCTTACTCCTTATTGGCATGTGGAGTAAATAATCCGCCTGGGGGTCTGCCTGATGTTTATCCCTGGGTGTTGGATGAATAAAAAGGCTGGGCGAGCCTTCGGCGTTATGTGTAGCCCCGCGCCACACATCCCGACAGCACGCCAGCAACCTACTGACCTTGCCCAGGCGCCTGCTTTCTCCTGACAATTTCATCCCGCATTTCCCGGAATTGCTCCCGGATTTCATGCTCGATGAAAACCTTTCCTACTATCGGAGGAATCCAAAACCCCGGGATGAAATCCGTGTGGTAGATGACCCGTGTTTGCGCCACTTCATCAACCAGCCGCGTCGTGCCTTCCATCTTGCGCATGCTGCCGCTGATCATGTGCGACTGGATTTTATCGAAGGGGGTCAACTGCATTTCCCGCGTTGATTCAAACGGAAAACTGATCGGGCCATACTTTGCGGAGCCACGCTGAAAAACCTTCATGGTGTTGGCGGAACCGCTTACCACCCTGCTTTCCTTCAAGTTGGAGATGAAACCTGCCATGTGGTCAAAATCGGTCAGCGCGGCCCATACTTGCTGCCGCGTGGCGGGGACAACCAGGCTGAGGTCAACGATCACGTTTTCCCCCGCAACCTGCACCTTGACTTCAATACCCTCACCCTGTTGTGGTTCCGCATGTGCCGTCGCCATGAAGAGCGCCGACAACAGAAGCAGCAGGAGGGAGGATTTTTTTAACGGCAAGCAGGAGGTCATGTCAAAACACTCCAGGGCGGAAAAATCAGGGGGATTTCTTAAGCGCGATCAGCACCGCCCACGCACCGAGCAGCACATACCAGGCCAGCGACCACTCCGGAATGCCGAGTGTGAGGAAGGTCCACCCCTTGGCAGCACACTCGCCGGAACCGTGCATGAGTTCCTGCAACACCTCGCCCATGGGAAAATTTTCCAGCAAGTAGTCCAGACCGGGGCCGCAGGCCGGCACTTCGTCCTTCGGCAGGTGTTGTATCCAGATATGGCGGCTGGCAACCCCCACTCCGCTTAACGCAAACAAACCTATCAATGCGGCATATATTTTTGCGCCGGTGCGTTTGGGATTGTGCAGCATGGCGATGGCGAACAGCGCCAGCATGGCGATAAAAATGAAGCGCTGCACCATGCACAGCGGACACGGGTCTTGACGCAGGATATGTTGCAGATAGAGCGCCGCGCCGAACAGCGCGGCGATGACCAATGCACCGGCCAGATACAGCCAGCGGTTGGAGAGAGTGCGCCACAGGTTTGTCAACTTGTTCATGTGTTATTCCATCTCGTCTATCCACGCCATCTGGATGGCTTCGAGAACTTTCTCGCCGCCATGATTGTGGTCGTCGTCGAAATCCTCAAGCTCCACCACCCAGTTGTGCAGGTCGGTGAAGCGTACCGTGAGCGGGTCGATTTCGGGGTGCGCTTCCGCCAGTTCGATGGCGATCTGGCGAACGTCAGTCCATTTCATTTGGAAGCCTCCTTCACCATGTTGATCGTGTACTTGGGTATCTCGATAACCAGATCATTGTCGCCCACCATCGCCTGGCAACTCAAGCGCGAATTCGGCTCCAGCCCCCATGCCTTGTCCAGCAGGTCTTCCTCGATTTCCTCGGCGGGCGCCAATGAATCGAACCCCTCGCGCACGATGACATGGCAGGTAGTGCAGGCGCAGGATTTTTCGCAGGCATGTTCGATCTCCACGTCGTGCTGCAACAGCGCGTCACAGATGGAAATGCCCGATGCGGCATCAAACACCTTGCCCTCTGGGCATACCTCTTCATGCGGCAATACGATTATCTGCGGCAAGTTTACACCTCCATGTCGGTCAGTTTACGCCCGCCCAGCGCACGCGACACGCTCTTGTCCATCCGTGCCTGGGCAAAGGCCACGGTGACATCGTTCAACTGGGTGATGGCACGCTTGATGGCGAGATGATCGTCAGTTTGCAGCACCGTGCGCAATTCGTCCATGCTGCCGCGAATGCGCGCCTGCGCGGCCTGGTCAAGCAAGTCCGCGCCATCCTGCTCCAGCGCGTTCTGCACGGCCTCCAGCAATTGCTTGGCCTCCACCTGGTGCTCGCGCAGGGCGCGCAACTGCATATCGTCCTGCGCATGCTGGCTGGAATCCTGCAACATACGCGTGATTTCCGTGTCCGACAAACCGTAGGAAGGCTTCACGGTGATGGCCGCTTCCACCCCGCTGCCCAACTCGCGCGCCGTTACGTTCAGCAGGCCGTCCGCGTCTACCTGAAAAGTAATGCGGATGCGCGCCGACCCGGCCACCATGGGCGGGATGCCGCGCAATTCAAACCTGGCCAGCGAGCGGCAGTCGGCTACCAGCTCGCGTTCTCCCTGCACCACATGAATGCTCATCGCAGTCTGGCCATCCTTGAAGGTGGTGAAATCCTGCGCACGCGCGGTGGGAATGGTGCTGTTGCGCGGAATGATTTTTTCGGTCAGGCCGCCCATGGTCTCGATGCCCAGGCTGAGAGGAATCACATCGAGCAGCAGCCAATCAGCGCCGCCGCGATTTCCCGCCAGCACATTGGCCTGTATCGCCGCGCCCAATGCCACGACCTTGTCCGGGTCAAGATTGGTCAGCGGTGCTTGCCCGAAAAATTCCGCCACGGCGCGCTGCACCTGCGGCATGCGCGTCGCGCCGCCCACCATCACCACGCCCTTGATGTCTGTAACCGCAAGCCCGGCATCGCGCAAGGCGCGGCGCATCGGCTGCAGGGTGTGCGCCACCAGGTTCTGGCTCATATCGTGAAAATCCTGCCGGGTCAGCACCGTATCTATCGCCTCGCCACTGCGCAGGATGGCGGTCACGCGCGTCTCTGCATGCTCGGTGAGCTCTTCCTTGGCGGCGCGCGCGCGCATCAGCAGCAGCCGTGTGTCCGATGCGCCCAGTGCGGAGAGGCCATTTTTTTCCAGCAGCCAGCAATAGATGCGATGGTCGAAGTCGTCGCCGCCCAGCGCCGAATTGCCGTTGGCGGCGAGCACTTCAAATACGCCCCTGGACAACTTGAGTATGGAAATATCGAACGTGCCGCCGCCCAGGTCATACACCGCGTACACCCCCTCGGCGGCATTATCCAGCCCATAGGCGATGGCGGCGGCAGTGGGTTCGTTGAGCAGCCTCAGCACATTGAGTCCTGCCAGCCGCGCCGCATCCTTGGTGGCTTGGCGCTGTGCGTCGTCGAAATAGGCCGGCACGGTGATCACGGCGCCGACCAAGCTGCCACCCAGCGCATCTTCGGCACGGACACGCAGCACCTTGAGAATTTCCGCCGACACCTCGACCGGGCTTTTTATTCCGGCAACGGTACGCAACTGCACCATGCCGGGCGCATCCACGAAACGGTAAGGCATCTCGCTGCTGCCGCCGATATCGGGCAGACCGCGCCCCATGAAACGCTTGACCGAGATGATGGTATTGGCCGGGTCTTCGCTCTGCACCGCTTGCGCAGCTTCGCCCACCCATGTGCTGCCATCGGCCAGGTAGCGCACCACCGAAGGCAGCAACGCACGGCCATTTTCATCGTTCAACACCACGCTGATGCCGTTGCGCACCGTTGCCACCAGGGAATTGGTGGTGCCAAGGTCTATGCCAACCGCCAGCCGGTGCTCATGCGGCGCGGTGCTGAGGCCGGGTTCGGAAATTTGTAGTAGAGCCATTTTAGTCGTTAGTCGGTAGGACGGGCTGTGCCCGCCGGAGCAAACTGTCGGGCATAGCCCGACCTACATTCTGCTTTTAAGTATCTATCGCATCGAAAGCGGAAGCGATTTCCTCCGCGAGTTTTTCCAGGAACTTGAGTTTGCGCACGTCTCCCGCTGCCGCCGCATAGTCCCTGCTGTCGTCAATGCTGGTCGCAAGCTGCGACTCAAGGCTGCGTATTTCTTGCTGCAGGCGCGACTCCAGCGTATCCAGTTCGGCGGTATCACGCGCCTGCCTCGCCTCCTCAATGGCTTCGCGCCATTCCATCTGCTCCATCAGGAAATCCGCCGGCATCGCGGTGTTGCTCTCTTCCTGGATATCCACGCCGTGCAGGGAAAGCAGGTAGCGCGCGCGCCTGACGGGGTTGCTCAAGGTCTGGTAAGCCTCATTCACCCGCATCGCCCATTGCATGGATACCCGGCGCTCGGCTTCGGAAAGGTGGGAGAACTTGTCCGGGTGAACATGCTCCTGCAGCGCATGGTAATACCGCTCCAGCAACGCATTATCGAGCCTGAAATTTTGCGGCAGGTCGAATAGTTGGAAAAAGTCCTGCTGGAAATCGGGGGCAATTGCCGGCATCAGGATCAAACCTTGAAGCTCTCGCCGCAGCCGCACGTATCCTTGACATTGGGGTTGTTAAACTTGAAGCCCTCGTTCAAACCCTCGCGCGTGTAATCCAGTTCCATGCCGTCAACATAGGGCAGGCTCTTCGGGTCAACCAGGATCGTCACGCCGCCGCTGGTAAACTGGATGTCATCGCTGCCCACTTCATCGGCGAATTCCAGCTTGTAGGCCATGCCCGAACAACCGCTGGTGCGCACGCCGACGCGCAAGCCAACTCCCTTGCCGCGTTTGGCCAGGAAATTCCGCACATGCTGTGCCGCATTTTCAGTCAGGATAATCGCCATTTCTTACTCCTTGCAATTTTCCCTGCACGCAGGCGCTTCCAGCACTGCGCCATGCTTGCTCTTGTAATCGTGCACTGCCGCCTTGATGGCATCCTCCGCCAAAATAGAACAGTGAATCTTGACCGGCGGCAGCGCCAGTTCCTCGGCGATCTGGCTGTTCTTGATCTGCAATGCCTCGTCCACCGTCTTGCCCTTGACCCACTCGGTCACCAGGGAACTCGATGCAATCGCCGAACCGCAGCCGTAGGTCTTGAACTTGGCATCCTCGATGACGCCATCCTTGCTCACCCTGATTTGCAGCTTCATCACGTCGCCGCAGGCCGGTGCGCCCACCATGCCGGTGCCCACCTGCGCGTCGCTCTTGTCCAGCGAGCCGACATTGCGCGGATGCTCGTAATGATCCAGAACTTTTTCACTGTAAGACATTTTGCTCCTTTCAGTCGCAGGGAAGGGAGAAGGGGGAAGAGAGAAGGGTTCTGGAGAAAAGGGGGAAGGGTTAAGGGAGAAGGGTTTAACCCACTCACCGCTTTGCGTTTTTACCCTTCCCTCTTCCCCCTTATCCCTTCCCAGTATTTACCCTTTCCCCCTTTACCCTTCTCAAGTTTCTAATGTGCCGCCCACTGCACACTATTCAAATCAACCCCATCCTTGTACATCTCCCACAGCGGCGAAAGCTCGCGCAACTTGCCAATCTTGCTACGCAGCAGTTCCACCGCATAGTCCACTTCTTCCAGTGTGGTGAAACGCCCCAGGGAGAAACGGATGGAGCTGTGCGCCAGTTCGTCGTTGCGCCCCAAGGCGCGCAGCACATAAGATGGTTCCAGGCTCGCCGAAGTGCAGGCAGAACCGCTGGATACCGCGATGTCCTTGACCGCCATGATCAGCGATTCGCCTTCCACAAAATTGAAACTGACATTCAGGTTATGCGGCACGCGCTGTTCCAGATCGCCGTTGAGATGCACCTCTTCCATGCTGGACAGGCCGCGCCATAGCCGGTCGCGCAGCATGCGGATACGTTCGTTCTCTGCCGCCATTTCCTGTTGCGCGATACGGAATGCTTCGCCCATACCTACGATCTGGTGCGTCGGCAAGGTGCCGGAGCGCATGCCGCGCTCGTGCCCGCCGCCGTGCATTTGCGCTTCCAGACGCACACGCGGCTTGCGCCGCACATACAGCGCGCCGATGCCTTTGGGGCCGTAAGTCTTGTGCGCGGAAAACGACATCAGGTCCACTTTCAACTGCTGCAAGTTTATCGCCACCTTGCCGGTGGCTTGCGCCGCATCAACATGGAACAGGATGCCCTTGCCACGACAGATTTCCCCGATGGCGGCGATATCCTGGATCACGCCGATTTCGTTATTCACCAGCATCACCGAAACGATGATGGTATCGGGGCGCAATGCCGCCTTGAGTTTTTCCAGGTCGAGCAATCCATTTGCTTCGGGAGCCAGATAAGTGGCGGAAAACCCCTGCCGCTCCAGTTCGCGCACGGTGTCGAGCACGGCCTTGTGCTCGGTCAGCATGGTGATGATGTGCTTGCCCTTGCCCGAATAAAAATGCGCCGCGCCCTTCAGCGCCAGGTTGTTGGACTCGGTCGCACCCGAAGTCCAGACAATCTCCTTGGGGTCGGCGTTCACCAGCGCCGCCACTTGTTCCCGCGCGCGCTCCACCGCCTCATCCGCCACCCAACCATAAGAATGGGAACGGCTGGCCGGGTTGCCGAACTTCTCGGTCAGGTAGGGGATCATCGCTTCGGCCACGCGCGGGTCAACCGGCGTGGTGGCCGAATAATCCAGATAAATGGGAAGATGCAAACTCATTTTATTAATCGCCTGTTTTTATATGCGCCCGATCAAGCCGGAGCCGGTTCTGTCTTGGCTGCGCGCTTGCCGAGGGTTACCGGCGCCGCTTCCGCTTTGGCCTTGGCCTGATTATTCACCAGTTGCTGCAAGTCCACCTCCGCCAGATAACGGTATAAAGCATCGTTCAGCCCCATCCATAAATCATGGGTGATGCACTGCTGCTCGTCATGGCAATCGCCCCTGCCGCCACATTGGGTGGTATCCACCGGCTCGTCCACCGCCACGATGATGTCGGCGACCGATATTTTCGCGCTTGGGCGCGCCAGGCAATAACCGCCGCCGGGTCCGCGCACGCTCGCCACGATGTTGTGCCTGCGCAGCTTACCGAACAATTGTTCGAGATAAGACAGTGAAATTTTCTGCCGCTCGCTGATGCTGGCCAGCGTGACCGGGTCATGCCCGCCGCGCATCGCCAAGTCAACCATCGCGGTAACAGCAAAACGCCCTTTTGTAGTGAGTCGCATGATTACCCTCTCAATATTCAATCCGTGAAACCAGCCTAACGGTCATTAACGGTTGCCGCCACCCCTGATAATGAAACCCTCCATGCCCGTTTCCCTGATGGAACTACTAGCCATTCCACTAGGTTACCCAAAGACGGTAACCAAGTAGCTGGTTATCTCCCCAACCCTCTCCCGGTGGAAAGCCCCTCTCCTCAATCCTCTGGTGAAACAACTAGCCATTCGACTAGGCTATCAAAAAACGATAGCCAAGTCGCTGGTTATCCCGCAAGCGGGCGAGGAGGCGAACGAGAAAGGCTCTCTTCAATCCTTGCGGGCGAGGGGGCAAACGAATCGCTGCGCGACTTTCACGTTAATGAACCTACGGTAAGAACAGTACAATACCCAAACGTTTTAGTCAACTATTTTATTCAGGTAATTGGGATCGAATTTGTCGGCGGTGGCGCGTTCCTCTTCGACATTCACGCCCATCCTTTCCAGTTGTTCGAGGATGAGATTGATGCGCTGGTCCACCACCATGCTGTGCCCGAGCAGACCGTGGATGGCTTTGGACAAGGGATCGTTCTGGTCGTTGCCGATGCCGTAGGCGTTGAAGCCCTGCGTTTTCTTTGCCTCGTCGAGGATGCGCGCCGGAATGCCTGCGGCAGTCGCGCCCGCCGGCACATCCTTCACCACCACGGCGTTGGAGCCAATCTTGGCGCCTTCGCCGATGGTAATCGGCCCAAGGATTTTTGCCCCGGCGCCCACCACCACGCCGTTACCCAACGTGGGATGGCGCTTGCCTTCCTTCCAGGAGGTGCCGCCCAGCGTCACGCCGTGATACAGCGTCACGTCGTCGCCGATCTCGGCGGTCTCGCCGATCACCACGCCCATGCCGTGGTCGATGAAAAAGCGCCGCCCGATGGTCGCCCCCGGATGAATCTCGATGCCAGTCAGTGCGCGCCCTATATGCGACAGGAAACGTGCCAACCATTTAAAGTTGGCGCGCCACAGGCGATGCGCCAAGCGATGAATAATGCGGGCGTGCAAACCGGGGTAGCAGGTCACCACTTCAAAGGTGCTGCGCGCCGCCGGATCGCGTTCGAATACGCTGGCTATGTCTTCTTTAATGGTTTTGAACATTAATTCACCCGCTATTTTTTCCGTTCCTTTAGCCCAGGTCGTCCATTAGACCGAAAAACTCGTCATTCCCGCGCAGGCGGGAATCCAGATGGTTAAACAATCCCCCCGCGTAGCGGGTCAACATTGCAGTTTGTCCGCTACGCGGAGTGTTTGTCTCGCTGGATTCCCGCCTGCGCGGGAATGACGGTGCTAATGGATTGTCTGGGTTTAATCTTTATGGCGCCGCGCATTGTACTCGGTTGTGGCGCTCAGAACACCACGCAGGATATTGATTTCCTCCTGCTCCAGCCGCGCACGCGCATACAGGCGGCGCAATTTCTGCATCAGTTTATTCGGGTGCTTGGTGTTGAAAAACCCGATCTGCTTCAGCACGTCTTCGAGGTGAACAAAAAATCTTTCCATCTCCTCATGTTTGGCTGGTTCCACCTCGACTTGCCGCAAATTCAACCCCTCATACTGCATCGCCACACCCAGCTCATAACACGCAACCTGCACTGCCGCCGCCAGGTTCAGCGAACTGAATTGCGGATTGGCCGGGATGCGCACCAGCACATGGCTCTTGCCCATTTCCTCGTTGGTCAGACCGGCCATCTCGGTGCCGAACAACAGCGCCACCTGCCCCTGCGCGGCGTGTTGCGCCAGCAGCGGCATCGCCTCGCGCGGCGTCAGCACCTCGTGTGAAATGTCGCGCAACCGCGCCGTCATCGCCGCCACGAACACTGTGCCCTGCAAGGCTTCGTCCATCGTGCCGCACACCACCGCGTTGCTCAGCACATCGTCCGCGCCTGCGGACATGGTATCGGCCTGCGGGTCGGGGAAATGGCGTGGATTGACCAGATACAGCGACTCCAACCCCATGGTCTTCATCGCGCGCGCAGCCGCGCCGATATTGCCCGGATGAGTGGTGTGGCTGAGCACCACGCGCACACTGTTTAATACATTTGGTTTATCCAAGATAACTATCCGCAAGCATTACATTGGGCACGGATGATAAATGAAAAATAGCCTATGCGCGCAAACGTCATGGTTTGCCACGATTGGTTGGCGGCATACTCTCTGAACGCACAGCAATTCTGCTGATACCTTCCTGGCTTCCGCCCCATCGAATAAATCCGCCTTTGCTTTTAACGAAAAAGCGCCTAATATTGCGCCACAAGGAGAGTGATTATGCGGAAAGTAAAATTCACATACTGGCAGGACGGCGAATTTTTTATCGGCTTCCTGAACGAATATCCAGACTACCAAACTCAAGGAAAGCATAAAGAAGAGCTTGCCGAAAACCTGAAGGACTTGCTGGATGATCTGGAATCCGGGCACGTGCCATACATCCGCAAGGTTGAAGAGTTGCTGGTCGCGTAAATAAAAAGGCGCGACTTGGTCAAGGCGCTTGAAGATATGGGTTGCACTCTCACCCGTAACGGTGGCCGGCATGATTGGTACACCAACCAGCAAACCAGACAATCCCAACCCATTCCCCGTCACAACGAAATCAACGAAAACCTGGCAAGGTCCATAATCAAAAAACTTGGCAGCGGCTAGCAACCCTGGCGCAGGATAGGCCGTGACAGAGATCGCTCATGCGGCTATGCCATGATTCATTTCTTGAATGGATTGATATTCTCTACCCTGTGATGTGGATGTGGGAATCGTGGTCTGTCCCTGATGTTCCCTGTCGAGAAAAACCCTCTTCTCCGGCATCAGTTTCCATGCCCATAAAGATTATTCTCAAACGTGATGGAAAAATCAGGCGGGGCATCAATAGAAAGTTTTTGCGCGCCCTCAAGGAAAGACATCGGCTTCTCTCCGGCTTGCCGTGCCTCGTTCTCCACCAGCACAATCACCTCTACCCTGCTCCCCGGCTTGAGTTCCGGGCTTTGCAGATGAACCGCGTGATTCTGATCAACCACCATTTGTTGACGGACTGCCAGCGCCATGATTGAACTCCTTGGAATAGTTTTTTGCATTATGCCCCAAGAAAATAACAATAGACATAGTGAGCTCACACACGCACGGCATGATGCACTTTGGGCAAAATTGACATCATGGAATGCACCCGGTAAGCATGGGGAACCGATAGGAGCAAAAGTCTGAGGTGTGCAGGCTGATTCGATCACTCTGCGCATACGCCTGCATCAATGGCACATTGAAAATAAATTTGCTTAGTGGATCGTCACATTGGAGTTCCGCTATTAGGCAGCCAGTTTGTGATGTCGATGTGCCGTTCCCGACCCGTTGCAGACGTTCTGATTTTTCCGAAACAGATGTTCAGCAATGTCCAGCCAATCACAGCACGACTTTGGTGCCGAGTTCCACCACCTGATTCGCGGGCAGATTAAAGAAATTCGCCGCGCCTTCTGATTGCCGTGTCATCCACGAGAACAATGCGCAGCGCCACGAAGCCATTCCACCGGGGCCGTCAACCACGCTCGAACGGGCAACAAAGAACGCAGTACTCATGCTGTCCAACTCCACACCGTGCGTTCCAAGCCCCTTTAATGCCAAGGGAATATCCACTTCTTGGCGGAAGCCGAAGTGCAAAGCGATGTTGTACATGCCATGTGAGAGTTCGGTTACTTTCAGTCGCTGTTCCGGCTCGACGTAGGGAACATCAAGAGTAACCACATGCAGGAAAAGCGTTTGCTCATGCAGAACCTTAAAGTGTTTGAGATTGTGAAACAGCGCACTGGGTACAAAGCTGGGGTCTGCCGTTAAATAAACCGCAGTCCCAGGCACACGCGGCACATCTGGCTGAGTGCCGGAAATAAATAGCTCCATCGGAATGTCGAGCTTGCGCCGATGCTCCGCGACCAAGGTACTGCCGCGCTTCCAAGTGGAGAGCATCACGAATAGACACAGGCCAAGCAACAGCGGCATCCAGCCTCCGCTTGCTACCTTAGTCAGATTAGAGCTGAAGAACATCAACTCCAGCAAAGCGAATATCGCCAAAGCAAACAGTAACGGAAAGCGTACACGTCCCGGCAACATCAGGGTGATGAAGAGAGTCAGTAGCGTAGTGATAATCATGGTGCCGGAGACTGCGATTCCATAGGCCGCAGCCAATGCGCCGGATGAACCAAATTCAAACACCAAAATAATGACGCCGACCAACATCATCCAGTTCACCGCAGGAATGTAGATTTGCCCGCGTTGAGAATCGGAGGTGTGTTGGATAAACAGACGCGGCAGATAACCCATGCGCATTGCTTGCAACGTCATGGAGTAGGCACCGGAAATAGTAGCTTGAGAGGCGATCACCGTTGCAGCGGTAGCCAGGACAACCAGAGGCAGCAAAAACCAATCTGGCGCCAGCAGATAGAACGGGTTTTGGATGGCGTCTGCCGAGCGTAGCACCAGCGCACCTTGGCCGAAATAGTTGATCAGTAGCGACGGACACACCAGGCCATACCAAGCCAATCTCACCGGCTTGGCACCGAAATGTCCCATGTCCGCATACAGCGCTTCGCCGCCGGTAAGTGCCAAAAATACCGCCGACAGCAGCAGGAACATTCCGGTAGGATGCCCCACCGCGAAGTTGATGGCATACATCGGATTGAGCGCGTTTAACACGATGGGATTTTGCGTGATGCTGACAGCACCGAGTGTGGCTAACGAGAGAAACCACAGCAGCGTGATGGGACCGAACAGCTTGCCCATCGTGCTGGTGCCACGCCTTTGAATAACAAATAAACCGGTGAGCACGCCGACAGTGATCGGAATAATATATTTCTCGAAAGCGGGTGTGATGATATTGATGCCCTCTACCGCAGAGAGCACAGAGATCGCCGGGGTGATGAGCGCATCGCCGTAGAACAATGCGGCTGCAAAAATACCTGCCGTCACGATCAATAACTTTAAGCGCGTCGAACCTTTGGCGGAGCGGTTCGCCAGTGCTGTCAGAGCCAGCACGCCGCCCTCACCGTCGTTGTCGAACTTGAGCATCACCCACACGTATTTGATCGAGATGATGAGCATCATCGCCCAGAACAATGCGGACAGGGCTGCCAGCACGTTAGGTTCGCTGGGAGTTAATCCGTGCGTTCCCGCGAAAGCTTCTTTGAAGGCATACAGCGGGCTGGTGCCGATGTCGCCATACACCACACCGAGGGCTGCGAGCGCCAAAACGCCTGTGCTAGCTTTGTTTGGCTGATCCATGTTGTGTTCTCCTTCAGATTTGGAATCGGTAGCCGATGCCGGTTTCGGTTAAAAAATGCTTAGGCTGTGTGGGGTCGTCTTCCAGCTTCTGGCGTAAATGGCTGACGTAGATGCGCAGGTAATGATTACTTTCGATGTGAGCATTGCCCCACACCGAGCGAAGTAAGTGGCGATAGGTCATTACCTTCCCCGTGTTTGCCAGCATGGCGCACAATAGGCGATATTCGATTGGGGTGAAGTGAATTAGCTGGTTGTTGCGTGTGACTTGGCGGCGGGCTAGGTCGACCTCGACTTCACCGAAACAAAATGAAGTTTCCATTGCAGTGCCGTCGGTCTTGTTTCGGCGTAACAAAGCGCGCACTCGCGCCAACAATTCGCCGATAGAAAAAGGTTTGGTTAGGTAATCGTCCGCACCTGCATCCAAGGCGCGGATTTTCTCTCCCTCTGCCGAACGTGCAGATAGAACCAAAACGGGCATTTCAGACTGGGTGCGCAGTTCGCGAATGAAGTTGATGCCGTCGCCATCCGGCAGACCAAGGTCAAGAATTGCTAACTGTGGCTTGGCTTCGTTAACCTGTGACATGCTTTTTGCCAGCGTTCCACATTCCACAATACGGTATCCTTCTGCCTCCAGCGCGGCGCGAACAAAGCGCCGTATTTGTGCTTCGTCTTCAATCAGCAGGATGACGGCAGGATCACTCATTGTCGCTGCCCATTTCAATGACGGGTGGATCGCCCAATGGCAAAGTGAATGTCACACAAGCACCATCACAATTGCTGGCATGTATCTCACCGCCGTGAGCCTGGATGATGCTGCGGCAAATCGCCAAGCCCAGCCCCACGCCGGGAACGCTTGATTCAGCGTTGCCGCGCTCGAATAGATCGAACACTTTATCCAACTTGTCCGGCGGAAAACCGGGGCCGGTATCGCGCACCGATATGTGTACTTTATCGCCATCGACTTGCGCGCTGAGAGTGATGGTCGAAGTGGGCGGCGCATATTTGGCGGCGTTCTCCAGCAGATTGCACAGTACGCGTTCCATCAGTACCGCGTCGAATTTCAGCAGCGGCAGGTCAGATGGCAATATCACTTTTACCGGATGTTGCGCCAGCGCTGTGCCCAATAACTTGATGCTGGCTCCGATAATTTCTTCCAGCGGTTGCCATTCCTGATTGAGCCGTATGTTTCCGGCGCGCAGTTTCGCCATATCGAGCAAGTTGGAAACCATGCTGTTTAGGTACAATACCTGTTCACGCATAGCTGAAACTGTTTCTCTTGCCGATTGTGGTAATTGCGTTAGCGACAATGTGTCGGCCATGCCATAAAGCACGGTCAGCGGAGTACGAATATCATGCGATAGTGCTGATAGAATTGAACTGCGCAGACGTTCGTCGGTCATTTGAATTTGCGCACGCTGCGCCACTTCGACGAAGTGCAGACGTTCAATGGCAATGGCGACCAGTGAGGCAATAGCCTCGTAGAGATTTTGTTGATCGCTAATTGTGGAAGGTACGATCTTGCCAAAATTGATGGCAAGTACGCCACGGATGTAGGTCGAACCGGGCAGTGGCAGAAAAAGCCAGTAGTCATCATCATCGGGCAGACTGAGCGTTTGTGCTTGTTTCAGTGCAGCCAATGCGACAACTGATTGCAGTACAGAATTTAGAGAATGGCCTTGTTCGACAGGATGCAGCTCGTTGTCTCGATGTATCAGCAGCACACTGAGGCAATCCTGTGTTTCATACAAAAAACTACGCGTCGCAGTCGCCACCTGTTCCAATGACGTTGCACCTGCCAGTTGGCTGGCAAGTTGATAGAGTGCTTGCGACTGCAGTTCACGCTCAACAGCTGCCGCTGTTTGGCGTTGCAGGATAATTGTCAGATTGCCGATGATGAGCGCCACGACTAGCATGACCGCCAAGGTGACAACATATTGCGCGTCGGCGACCGTAAAGGAAAACCTTGGTTGAATAAAAAAGAAATCAAGCAGCGCGGTGCTCAAAAAAGCTGCGATGATCGCGGCATATCTTCCTGCGTGCATCGCAACAAGGGCGACTGCGAGCAAATAAAGCATTGCCGTATTGGCCGGATTGAGATAATCACGTAGTGGCCAAGCCAATAAAGTTACGAAGCAACAAGCAAAGATAACCCAAGCCATACGCGCAGAGCCACTTTGAGGTTGACGAAACGAGTCGCTCAACGAAGTAAAACGATCTGAAAAATTTGAAGGGTTTGAGTTCATGCGGCTGGATTATTCCAGCCTAAATATAAAAATGCTGTAAAATTTTCTTATTACTTTGCGTATGGCCGCTTTTGGTACTTTGTGATTATTGGCGAAGCGCCGGTTTCTGAAAGCCAAAATATAAATTGGCTAACAATCGCAGATGCGAAACGATACTTCAGGAACAATTATTTCGGCAAACTCATTCATCTCAATTTATTTTGCAGGGTGCGCTGAGCGCTGACCATTTTCATGCAGCTTTGCTGCATAGAAAATTGCGTGACTTTGTTGCACCACTGCATGGAATGCACCCTGCCAACGGGGATTGCGTTAAAATGTGCGACCGGAATTTTTCGACCGCTCATTAAACTTAAGGCAATCCATGCATCCCATGCTTACCATCGCAGCACGTAGCATGCGATGATAACCGCATCAACCTGAACTTTATAACATTAGCCATAAAGGGTATATTACCCATCAACTACAATTTCAAGGAGATAGCCATGGCTCAACTCGACCGCATCACCCAGCAACCCGAAGTGATGGGCGGCAAGGCTTGCATCCGCGGGATGCGTGTGACGGTCGGCATGGTGGTGGGGCAGATTGGGGCTGGCCACAGCATAGATGAAGTCCTGGCCGACTATCCCTACCTTGAGCACGAGGACATCATGCAGGCGCTTCGCTATGCCGCATGGCGTTCGGAAGAACGCGAGGTTACGCTGGCCAGTTCATGAAACTGATTGTTGATATGAACCTGTCGCCGCGCTGGGTCGGCCTGTTGGCTGGTTCGGGTGTGCAAGCCATTCACTGGTCAATGATTGGGCGGAGCGATGCGCCGGACTCGGAGATCATGGCCTACGCAACCGCAAACAATTATGTCGTGCTCACACATGATCTGGACTTCAGCGCGATCCTCGCGGCAACGCATGGCGAAAAACCCAGCGTCGTACAAATCCGGGCGGATGATGTCAGCCCGGACGTGATTGGCTTGCGGGTCATCGCCGCGCTGCGACAGATGGAATCCGATCTTGAAGAAGGTGCGTTGCTGACAGTTGACCCCAATCGCACACGCCTGCGCCTGCTGCCCCTGCGCACGAAAGAAGGGGATGCTACCCTTTGATCGTTCCCACGCAGGGCGTGGGAACGATATATCCTCGAATGCGCTCCCCCTCCCATCCTCCCCCTTAAAAGGGGAAGAGCCCTCTGCTCCAAGATGTGTGCATAGATTAGCCACTGGGCAATATCCCTGCGTACCCCATTTCACGTTAAAATGCGCGACCGGAATTTTTCGACCGCTCATTAAACTTAAGGCAATCCATGCATCCCATGCTCACCATCGCGGTGAAAGCCGCTCGTCGCGCCGGCAACTTGATCCACCGTGCCGCCGACAATCTCGACCATCTCACCGTCACCAAGAAATCGCACTCCGATTATGTCAGCGAAGTGGATCGCACCGCCGAACAGGCCATCATCACAACCTTGCTGGATGCCTATCCGGACCATGCGATCCTGGCAGAAGAGAGCGGCGCCCAAGGCGACTCGGAATACGTCTGGATCATTGACCCGCTGGATGGCACCACCAATTTCCTGCACGGCTTCCAGCAATATTCCGTATCCATCGCCTTGCAGCACAAAGGCATCATCACCCAGGCCGTGGTGTACGACCCGACCAAGAACGAGCTTTTCACCGCCACGCGCGGGCGCGGCGCTTACCTCAACGACCGCCGCCTGCGCGTCACCAAACGCCTTTACCTCGCCGACTGCCTGATCGGCACCGGCTTTCCCTATACCCGGTTCGAGCATCTCGATGCTTACATGAACATCCTGCGCGACCTGATGCAAAAAACCTCCGGCCTGCGCCGCCCCGGTTCCGCCGCGCTGGATTTGGCCTACACTGCCGCAGGGCGCTACGACGGATTTTTTGAAATCGGCCTCAAGCCGTGGGACATGGCCGCCGGATGCCTGCTGATCACCGAAGCGGGCGGGTTGGTGGGCGACCTGCAAGGCAACGATACTTACCTCAAGACCGGCAACATCTGCGCGGGAAACCCCAAGGTGTTCGCGCAACTATTGCAAGTAATTGCGCCGCATCTTACCGATGGATTGAAAAGCTGACGTTACGCCATGGCTGAAACACATACTCCCATGATGCAGCAATATCTGCGCATCAAGGCAGAACATCCAGACATGCTGCTGTTCTACCGCATGGGGGATTTTTATGAGTTGTTCCATGAGGACGCGGCGCGCGCCGCGAAGCTGCTAGACATCACGCTGACCCAGCGTGGCGCTTCCAACGGCAACCCGATCAAGATGGCGGGCGTGCCGTATCACGCCGCCGAGCAATACCTGGCGCGGCTGGTCAAGCTGGGCGAATCGATCGCCATCTGCGAACAGATCGGCGACCCCGCCACCAGCAAAGGCCCGGTGGAGCGCAAGGTGGTGCGCATCGTCACGCCCGGCACGCTGACCGATTCCGCGCTGCTGGAAGAAAAGCGCGACAGCCTGCTGCTGGCGCTGCACGAGCGCCACGGCAAAGTGGGGATGGCCTGGATGAATCTGGCTTCTGGGCAATTTTTCGTTTGTGAAACTTCCTCAGAAAACTTGCCCGCCGAACTGGAGCGCCTGCAACCCTCGGAAATTCTGCATGCGGAAAACACTCGCCTGCAAGCCAATAACCATGCGGCTCTCAAGATACTACCTGATTGGCATTTTGAGCTGGACACGGCGCGCCGCGCGCTGTGCCAGCAATTCGCCACGCTCGATCTATCCGGGTTCGGCTGCAACGATTTCACTTTTGGACTTGAAGCCGCCGGAGCGCTACTCGGCTACGCCAAGCTCACGCAAGGTCAAGCCATCAGCCACATCCGCAGCTTGCAGGTATACAGCGCGGATCAATACGTGCGCATGGACGCCGCGACAAGACGCAATCTGGAAATCACCCAGACCCTGCGCGGCGAACCTGCCCCTACCCTGCTCTCCCTGCTAGACACCTGCGCCACCAACATGGGCAGCCGTTTGCTCAACCACTGGCTGCATCATCCGCTGCGCGACCGCGTTACCCTAAGAGACAGACTGGATGCTGTGGACAAGCTGGGTGAACTGCATCGCACCGTCCACGACCAACTCAAACCCTGCGTGGACGTGGAACGCATCACCGCGCGCATTGCATTGCGCAGTGCGCGTCCGCGCGACCTCTCCGGCCTGCGCGACACGCTGCTGGCCTTGCCGCAACTGCAAAACGTACTTGTAGGTCGGGTTTCAGCGTGTGTTGTCGGGGCTTCAGCCCCTTACAACCACGGCGTACCCCTTGCGGGTGCAACCCGACATGACAATAATGATGTCGGGATAAATCCCGACCTACAAAACCAGCCTCTCATCGCAGCACTGACCGACGCACTGCAAGCCAATGCGCAGCTTGTCACCATTCTGCAACGCTCGCTGAAAGCCGAACCCTCCAGCGTTCTGCGCGAAGGTGGCGTGATCGCCGGTGGTTTTGATGCCGACCTGGACGAACTGCGCGGCATCCAGACCAACTGCGGCGACTTCCTGCTGGCGCTGGAAAGCCGCGAGCGCGCGCGCACCGGCATCGCCACCTTGAAAGTGGAATACAACCGAGTGCATGGTTTCTACATCGAGGTGAGCCAGGCCCAATCAGTCAACGTGCCGGATGATTACCGCCGCCGCCAGACGCTGAAGAACGCCGAGCGCTACATCACGCCGGAACTCAAGGCGTTTGAGGACAAGGCGCTGTCGGCGAATGACCGCGCACTGGCGCGCGAGAAATTTCTCTACGAACAACTGCTGGATCAACTCGCGCCGCACATCCCTGCATTGCAGAGCATCGCCGCCGCTCTTGCCGAACTCGATGTGCTCGCCGCCTTCGCCGAGCGCGCCGCCACCCTGAATTTCAGCGCGCCGCAATTCGTGGACGAAGCTGTTCTAAAAATAACCAAGGGACGCCATCCGGTGGTGGAAGCGCAAGTCGAGCAGTTTATCGCCAACGACACCGATCTGCACGATGCTCGCAAGATGCTGCTCATCACCGGCCCCAACATGGGCGGCAAGTCCACTTACATGCGGCAGGTCGCACTCATCGCGTTGCTCGCGCACTGCGGCAGCTTCGTCCCGGCGCAGGAAGCGGTGCTCGGCGAACTGGATCAAATATTCACCCGCATCGGCGCATCCGACGACCTCGCCAGCGGACGCTCCACCTTCATGGTCGAGATGACCGAAGCCGCCAACATCCTGCACAACGCCACGGAAAAAAGTCTGGTGCTGGTGGACGAAATCGGGCGCGGCACCTCCACCTTCGACGGCCTCGCCCTCGCCTACGCCATCGCCCGCCATCTGCTGGAAGCCAACCGCAGCTACACCCTGTTCGCTACCCACTATTTTGAACTCACGCGGCTGAACGAAGAATTCCAGCAACTCGCCAACGTGCACCTCGCCGCCATCGAACACCAGCACAGCATCGTGTTCCTGCACAGCGTCAATGAAGGCGCGGCCAGCCAGAGTTATGGCCTGCAAGTTGCGGCGCTGGCGGGCGTGCCGAACAGCGTCATCCGCACCGCAAAGAAACAACTGCTCAAGCTGGAACAAAACAGTGCCGCACAAAATCCGCAGGGCGACCTGTTCGACAGAAAACCGGAGATGCCGGAACCGGAAGAGCATCCGGTGTTGAAGTCACTGCGCGAAGTGCATCCGGACGAACTCAGCCCAAAGGAAGCGTTGGAGAGGCTGTATCAGTTGAAGAAGCTGGTGTAGTCTCATCCCATGAATATCACACCAGAAATACCAAATTCAGACTTGTTGGTCGGCAACTATTGCGTCGGCTTTATTGATCTGCTTGGAAAGAGCTACTTTGCAAGGTCAAGGATTGCTGACCAAAATGCAAATGCTATCCGTCTCTTTGTGATGAGGTATTGAATGAAACTCCGAGTGTTGATCCTTGGCTACGGCGAGATGGGGCATGCCATGGAGTATCTGCTGGCTGAGCGGCACGATGTCCGCATCTGGAGCCTGGACGGGGTGAAGGGGCGCGATTCGACGCTGGAGGATGAGGTTCCTTGGGCACAGATGATCCTGTTCTGCCTGCCGGTGAATCCGCACCATGAGATCGCCAGCCGCATCGCGCCCTTTCTTGCGAATGATAGTTTGTGCCTGACCATCGCGAAGGGGCTGGATGAATCGGGGCGGACGGCGGCGCAGGTGTTCGAATCTATATTTGCCAACAAGCACCATTACGGGGTGGTGTATGGCCCGATGATCTCGGAAGAGATCAGGATGGGGCGGCATTCCTTTGCCGATGCGGTGTTGTCCGATGCGGCGGATTTCGAGGTGATGCACAGCCTGTTCCGGGGCAGCACGCTGGTGTGCCAGCAGGCGTCGGACATGCACGGCAGAAGCTGGTCGGTGATCCCGAAGAACGTGTATGCCATCATATTCGGCGTAGCGGATGAGCTGAAGCTGGGCGACAACATGCGCGGGCACCTGATGGTGGCCGCGATTGCGGAGTTGTCCGGCATCGTGCAATCGTTCGGCGGGCAGGCGCGCACGCCATACAGCTATGCGGGTCTGGGCGATCTGCTGACGACGGCCACCAGCGAGGATTCGCATCACCATGCGCTCGGGCGGCAACTGGTGCGTGGCGAGTGGTCGGACATCTCCGGCGAGGGGGTGCATACCTTGCGCATGGTGGAGAAGTATCACCTGTTCGATTGGCGCGGCTATCCGTTGTTCGCGCTGGTGCGCGACATCGTCACCGCGCCGGATACGCTGAATGAGCGGGTGGAGGATTACCTGAAGCAACTGCGCGAGGTGGAGAGTTGTGCAATATGAGGTTGAGGCGACCGATTATTGAGCAAGCGTAGCCCGGATGGAATGAAATGGAATCCGGGATAAACTTTCCATGACCCCGGATTACGCTACGCTTCATCCGGGCTACGTATTGGTGATTCACATCCACAAAAAAGCCCGCGCAGCGCGGACTTTTTTTATTGATCGGCTACGGCTTAGTGCAGGTGCCCGCCCTCGCCATGCGTGTGCCCGTGCTTCAGTTCCTCGGCGGTAGCGGGACGCACGCCGGTGACTATACCCACAAATTTCAGCGTCTTGCCGGCAAGCGGATGGTTGCCGTCCACAGTCACCTCATCATCCGTCACGTCAACCACGGTGTAGAGCATGTAGTCGTCATCGTCGTCTGAGTCTTCCGCGCCGCCCTCGAACTGCATGCCGACGGCGATTTCTTCCGGGAACAGGTTGCGCGGCTCAACGCGCACCAGATCGTGCTCATACTCGCCAAAGGCCTCGTACGGCTCCATCGTGACTTCGAATTGCGCGCCCACTTCCTTGCCGTGCACTGCCTCTTCCACCGCCGGAAAGATGCCGTCATAACCACCGTGCAGGTAGCTGACCGGCTCGTCGGTTTTTTCCAGCAGGGCGCCGTCTGCGTCGGACAGCTCATAACGCAACGATACGACGGTGTCTTTTGCAATTTTCATTTCAATTCCTTTATCAAGTTAAAAATTTCATGTGCATGGCCGTGCGCGTGGACACCGTACAGGACATGGCGCAATTTGCCTTGCTTGTCTATAACAAAAGTGGAGCGCTGTATCGCCACCTTTTTGTGGCCGCCCACTTCCTTGTCATAGAGCACCTTATATTTTCTGCACACTATCGATTCTGCGTCGGACAGCAGCAGCACGGAGAGTCCATATTTGTCGCGGAACTCGGCATGGCTCAGGCATTCGTCGCGGCTGACACCGATCACCAGCGTATCGAAGCGGATGAAGTTATCATCCAGGTTGGTAAATTCGTTTGCTTCCATGGTGCAGCCCGGCGTGTCGTCTTTCGGGTAGAAGTACAAGACGATATTTTTCTTACCGCGCTGCGCCTCCAGACTGAACATTTCCATGTCCGCATCGGGCAGTTCGAATTGCGGTGCGTCCATTCCAGCCTGCAACAACATATAGCCACTCCTCCCGCGAAGAATTTTAACTTATTTTGTTTACCGCGAAAGTATTTTGTGTGCATATTTTTTGCGCGCTGGCGCGGTTATAATTCGAACGGTGAGTTTCTTTGACCACTGGTAAGCAAGCGACTATATTGTGTCTGTCGGGAGTAAACGAAAGGCAATTTCATGAGTGATGGCCTGCAACACACCGCCTTGAACGGAACGGCGGATTACATAGCCGCACTGGATACGTTATGCGGCCTGGCGCAACGCAGCTTGTATGTCTTTGAAAAAAATTTTGAGGACATCGGTTTTAATTCCGAAGCGCGCCACGACACCCTGCGCCGCTTCCTGCTCGCCAACCCGGCCAACCGTCTCCACCTGTTGGCACATGACGCGCGCCCGATAGTGCAACACTGCCCGCGCCTGATGCTGCTGTTGCGCCAATTCGGCCACAGCATGCACATTTACCAGACGCCACAGCATTTGCTGCACCTGTCCGAGCCTTTCGCGGTGGCGGATGAATCACATTATGTGCGCCGCTTCCATTTTGACGACCCGCGCGGCATCCTGGCACAACATGATGTCGAGGGCGCGCGCGTCCTGAAATCACGTTTCATGGAAATGTGGGCCTCCTCCCACCCGGCGCTCTCAGCGACCACCCTGGGGCTATAATTCCTAAAAAATCTGGCATTTTTCCAGAAAGTTGATAGAATGCCGCGTCTTCGCTATGGCACCGTCTGTGGCGGACTGAATTCTCTGGGTTTTTGTGTAGTCACTAAAATTAATGAAGGAAATATAAATGAAATATTCTGCTCTGGCTGCCGCATTGTTAGCCCTGTCCTTAACCGCCTGTGGCAAAACCGAAGCTCCGGCACCAGCACCCGCTCCGGTTGCTGCACCTGCCCCGGTTGCTGCACCTGTCCCAGCTCCTGAAGCGGCCTCCGCTCCGGCTGCTGCATCCGCCCCGGCTGCTGCATCCGTTCCGGCTGCTGCGTCCGCCCCGGCTGCTGCGCCCGCCCCGGCACCTGCTGCTGAAGCCAAACCAGCTAAACCAGCCGAACCCGCAAAGAAATAAGCAGGTTTTGCCCAACAAAAAAGCCGGCGCAAGCCGGCTTTTTTGTTTCCTGTCGTGCAACGTTCATACAATCTCGCGCCAGCCCAACCCCTCTTTTTGGGTTGCCACGGCAATCCAGTCCCTGGTGCAATTCAGCACTGCGCTCAACGCAGCAACTGCCAGCTCCCGCGTGTTGTTCTTGCGGCTCAGGTGCGCCGCCACGATGTGCTGCAGGCGGCTATTGTCCAGCCGTGCCAGCAGCGCCGCCGCTTCCGCATTATTCAGGTGGCCAAAACGTCCGCCGACACGCTGCTTGAGGCTTGACGGATAATCGCCATTGGCCAGCATTTCGGGGTCGTGGTTGCATTCCAGCACCAGTGCATCGCAGCCGCTCAGCGTCGCCTCAATGTGCGGCGTGGAACAGCCGGTATCGGTCAATACCCCCAGCCGTTTTGCCCCGTCGCTGAATACATACTGCACCGGCTCAACCGCGTCGTGCGGCACGGCGTAGGGTTGCACCTGCAATTCACCGATGGCGAAGGAATGATGGGGGGCGATTTCGGTCAAATTGGGCAAACCGGCCAGCGCGTCGCACTGCGCATCCCGCGTGCCGTGTGTCAGCCATACCGGAATAGAATGTTTGCGCGCCAGGCGCGCCACCCCGGCAACATGGTCGCCGTGTTCATGCGTCACCACGATGCCGCTGATGCTGTCGGCTGCCAAGCCGAGACGCGCCAAACGCGCGCCGGCATCCACCAGGGTGAAGCCGCAATCCATCAGCACACAAGTCCGGCCAGCCTGCACCACCAGTGCGTTACCCTCGCTGCCGCTGCCGAGTGAAGCGAAGCGCATAAATGACTGCTATTTCCTGGTCAGGTTTTGATACAGCACGTCGATAATCTGCTGCGTAGCGGAATTGCTCTCACCCTTGTCATTGTTGGCGGCCACTTCGCAATTTGCATTGTCTTCATGCACGGTCACCTGATAACGCATAGGCTTGGCGCTGTCCTCCTTGCGCCAGAAAGCCATCTTGTCGAGCAAACCTTTTCCCTTGGCGGCCTCCGTAGCACGCACGAAGTACACGCCCTTGGCCCTATCCTTATCTTCCACCACAATACCCGCATGCTCCAACGCCAAGCCTACTTTGCGCCAGCTCTTGTCGAACGGCTCGCTTAACAAAATGGTCTTGCTGCCATTGGCCAGCGTTTGCAGCTTGGGTGCGGCGGCCGCTTCCCGCGCGGATTCAGCGGATGCGCCTTGCGCCTTGGCCTGCGCTTCCGCGCCACCTCCCAGCTTGGCCCTCAGCATTTGCAACATGGTGATTTCCATCTCGGGGTCATTCGGGCGCGACTGCCACCTGGAAGTGTTCGCGTCCTTGTCCAGCACCTCTTCCTTGCCATAATGGCTGATGTAGATTTCCGTGCTGCCGCCATCCTTGCTGCGTTCCAGGCGGGTGCGGTACATATCTTTCTCGCCCGAGTCATACAGGTTGTCGAATACCTTGCCTATGACGCTGCGCAGGCCACCCTTCGGTATTTTGGCGCGGTTCTCCGCCCAGTCGGTTTCGATGATGCCGGCCTGCGGGTTTTCGGTCTTGATGAGGAAGCCATTCTCCTGCCAGAACGCCTTGATCTGCGACCACACGTTTTCCGCCCGGTCAGCCACCACCAGCCAGTGCAGTTGGCCGTTACGCTCCAGGTACACATTCTTCGCCTCAGGCAACACGGAGGCAGCTCTCGCCTGCGGTGTGCCGCCCTTGGCGAAATCGGAATAGCTCGCCACAGCTTCCTCGCCGCTTTCCGGGATGGTATAGCGATCCTCAATCCCTGGCGCAGTCAGGTCGGGTGGGACTTCCAGCGACGGCACCTTGACGGTGGCGGATTTATAGTCAACACGCTTGCCCTCAATATCCATGCTGCCGCATCCGGCCAAGGCCAGCATTACGATGGGCAATACGGCAAGATGTAGTGTTCTCATGCTGCTCCTCAAGTTAACTGCTGGCATCACTTTAACCCAGATAATCCATTAGCGCCGTCATTCCCGCGCAGGCGGGAATCCAGCGAGACAAACACTCCGCGAGTGCGTGGTTGTTGCCGATTTATCGGCTTTACAACCACGGCCTACCCCTTGCGGGTGCGCGGACAAAACCTCGATGCTGTCCCGCTACGCGGGAATTTTTTAATCAACTGGATTCCCGCCTGCGCGGGAATGACGAGTTTTTGGTCTAATGGACAATCTGGGTTAATATTACTCCCGCCTGCTGCATCGCGTTTTCCACCACACTCTGCAAGGCCGTGGACAGCGGCGTAAGCGGCAGACGCAGCACATTTTTTATTTTTCCCATCCGCGCCACCGCCCATTTCACCGGAATCGGGTTGGCCTCGATGAACAGGTGGCGATGTAACCCCAGCAAACGGAAATTGATCGCGCGCGCTCTATCTACTTCGCCGTTCAGGGCAGCGCTGCACATTTCGTGCATCAACCTTGGCGCCACGTTGGCCGTAACCGAAATCGTGCCGTGCGCCCCCAGCAGCAACAGCGCCAGCGTGCTCGCATCGTCACCGCTGTATATCGCGAAATCCACTGGCGCGCGCTGCAACAGGTCGCTGCCGCGCTCGATGTTCCCGGTCGCATCCTTGATGCCGATGATATTGGAAATTTGCGCCAGGCGCAGCACCGTGTCGTTGTGCATATCCGCGCCAGTGCGTCCCGGCACGTTGTACAGGATGTGCGGCATATCCACCGTTTCGGCGATAGTCTTGAAATGCAGGTACAGGCCTTCCTGCGTCGGCTTGTTGTAGTAGGGCACCACCGTCAGCGAAGCCTGCGCGCCAGCCTTCTTCGAAAAAGCAGCCAGCTCGATGGCTTCCTTGGTGGAATTCGCGCCGGTTCCGGCAATCACCGGGATGCGTCCGGCAGCATGTTCCACCGCAAGCTGGATCAGCAATTCATGCTCTTCCACATCCACAGTAGGGGATTCGCCCGTGGTGCCCACCACCACGATGCCATCCGTGCCCTGCATAATATGGAAATCAATCAGCTCACGAAATGCCGCCAGATCCAGGCTGCCGTCCTCGTGCATTGGAGTAACTATTGCAACAATACTGCCTTTAATCATGACTGCTTGCCGCCAAAATAAATGCGGCATTCTACAGCAATACTGCAACACGCCAAAGTGCAGCGAAACAAGCGGGTGCAATCAAAAGTGTTGGTAGCAAGGGCGCAACAACAGCCATGTATGAGTCCGACTTGTCAGGCGACTGAAATATCGCGCAATAAATTGCGCTCCTACACGCTAACCCAACATGGCTATGGAAGTAAGTGGCTGGTTAAATCGCGCCCTACAATTTTTCTCCTCCTCGCCGCACTACTTCCAGCCACAGCCTTTGCGCAACAAACAGGAGCAGCCAGGATCGTCACCGAAGTCGTGCCGTTCAAGGAGTTTTACCGCGCCGAGGAATGCCACCAGAAACATCTGGTCAAGCAGCCGCGCGGCTATACCTGCCACCACATCAGGCGGATGGGCCTGGGAGAGTAGCCTGTAGGATGGATTGAGCGCAGCGATACCCATCAATTTGCAAATGTGTTAATGCAAGACCTGATCCCAGCTATTGCGGCTGTTAATCTTCAGCCTCACGAACGATGCGTGCCATCTCGGTCTTGTTGTGGACTCCAAGTGTGGCATAAATGGCTTGCAGATGGTTACGCACCGTCACTGGCGCAATATGTAACTCATCTGCGATTTCGCGATAATCCATGCCCCGTCCGAAGTACATCGCCACTTCAAGTTCTCGGGGGCTTAATTGATCCACTGTGGCTTTTTTCCTGACGTTGAGCAAAAGCATGTCATTAAGAGCCTTGATCGTGCCAACGATGCCATGGCCGACATATTGGCGCCGCTCCTCGCCGGATAAAATATCCAGCAAAACACGGGGCAATTGCGGCCCATGCCAATCCGGCCATTCGGCGAGCATCAACTCTTCAAAGCCCTGGCTGGCGTTGTACAACACCCCTTTCTTGTCGCAAATCGCCCCAGCCTGGCCGGGTTGTGTGCCGCCGTTGCGGGGGGGATGCATGAAGTTGAAGCGATTGGTATTCCAGGCTTCAACAAGATGCGGCATTAAATTCTGCTTGAATAGCCGTTCGGCTTCGGTAAAAGGTTGTTCTGGATTGGCGCGGTAGAAAGACACAGCCGTAAACAATCGTAAAACCGGGTCGGCGATGTGCGTCGTCAAGACATGCTCCATACCGAAGCGTTTGACGTGCGCTATCACATCGGGATGAAGGCGCGCTTGCCAATAGGGGTCGGTGGTCAGCGCGGCGTTGATCGTTTGCCCCAAGCGGTTGAATGTTTCAAAACCCAGTATGTCGTGCTGTTTGACACGCTCATAATTTTCCATCATGTCCGGCGGCTGGCGATAAACACAAGCCGAATGGACAACACCACCCTCCGGCTCCATCGCTCCCCTTGCCCACAGGGCGGAATCGAAAGCGAGCGCTTCCCGTGCCGCGTCCAGCGCCCGTGTTTGGAATTCCGTTGGCGGTATGAACTGCGCCTGGCGGTAAAGTCCGAACAAGAGGCCACTAAAAGCTTCCATACCCCCTCCCAATATAGAAATCAGTTGTTCAACGCACCGGACATACCCCCATCGCAGTATATACGTGGCGAAAAGTGCATGCCAAAAATGATGCATATGCATCATTTCGGATTTTACCCCCTCCATGCATCATTCTTCCGCAGGCTGGAATGGGTGAAGAAGCCCTTTTTCTCCGCGAGCATCTCCGGATTTTTGCGGTAGAAGAAGTACCCGTGTAACGCACAAAATATCACAGAGCAGCAAGGAGATGTGGCGCAGACGAAAACCCTGCACTGAACGCCAGGCTAGCTGTTTCGCAGTCGAAATTAAACCCATGGATTACGACAAGGCGAGGTACCCAAAATGCGATTCAACAACACAAAACTCATCAATATTGCACTGCCTCTGGTTTTTCTTCTGCTGTCCGCGTGCGGCGGGGGCGGAGGAAATGAAGGTGGAACTCCGCCGGCTGGCGTCCAGACACCGGCCCCAGGCGGAACTGGAGATACGCCTGCTCCTGGTGGAACCGGCGGTACGCCCGCCCCCACCGGCAGTTCTAGTGAAGCCATGATCGATCAAGCACTGGCCAAGGGCGAGATCAATGCCGAAACCGCGCTGATTTACAGGGTGTTGGCTGCCTTCGGTGACGCGCGGCTGCCTGTGGCGTACAAAGGCGACGACAGCGGCATGTTCGAGACAAATGCGCTTAACGAAGTGAATGAGCAGTTCGACTCTCTCTCGAGTACCGCGCAGGACACCTTGGCTCCTTTCTTACTTCGACCCTCAAGCATTGGAAGCTGGGCAGACCCATCTTCGAGCCCCGCGACCATTACATCGAAAGCCAACGTGGCGCGCTTGGCGCCGATGGCAGGGCGCCCGACATGCCGCGGCCAGAGCGAAGGCTGGATTACCGTGAACGGCACAAACGCCAAGGTCAACGTCTGGTACAAGTCCGGTGTCTCTGGCCACATGGAGAAAGCTCAGCTTATCTCGGATGCCATCGAGAACGATATCTGGCCCAAGCTAATCGGTGGTCTGGGGTTCAATTCGCCGCTGGATGATTCTTCCATATTTGGTTGCGATGGCGGCTCCGCAAAGCTGGACGTCTACCTCGTTTCCGGCATCGATGTCCGTGCCCTGGCGGTACCCGAGGGTCTTAACGGGCACCAGGCCCCTGTCTTCATGTTGGTGAACACAGACAAGCTTCCCACCACCAAAGAGCTGAAGGGCGCAATCGCGCATGAGTTCATGCATGGTATCCAGTGGTCGTACAAGACGAAATCCATGCAGTCGAGCTACGGCTGGATGCGCGACGCGATGGCAAACTGGGCGATAGACCAGGTGTACGAAAAGACGCTCCAACTCGAGCAGGATTATGCGGATTGCTTCACCAGCAAACCCGCCCTTTCTCTGGATGATATGAGCAAGGGGAACTGCAGCAACCCGAAATGGTGGGCTGTCGGGCGCGAGTACGGCGCCTACCTGTTCTTCCAGTTCATCGCCAAAACGGACGGGGCGAACAAGGTGAAGCTCGCCCTCGAAAACACGAAGACGATGGCCACCAGCCTGGAGGCAGTGGATGCGGCCATTACCGGCGGCTTCAGGGAGCAATGGTGGAAGTTTGCCAAGACCCTCTGGAACCAGGCGCCCATCGATACCCAATCCAATTCATTTAAGCAGTGGGACGATCTCAAGGAGACGCCCAAGCAACGCGACATCGACGGCGACCTGCATGGTGCGCCGGAAGCCTTGTATGACCAATTCGAACGCGACCAGGACAATCTCTCGAGCCGCTATTACCATTTCACGTTCTCCGACCCAAACACACGCAGCATTCTTTTCTACAACGGTTTCTTCGACCAGATCAAGGCAGGCAAGGCGATCAAGATACTGGCGATCTGGCAGGATGCGGCAGGAGCCTGGCAGGAGGAGGACTGGACGAACTACAAATTTGTGGGCCTGTGCCGCGACCTCAAGAGTCAGCGTGCCAAGGATCTCACGATCATCGTTGCCAACGGGGAAAAAGACCAAGGCGGCAAGGTCACGGCCGGCGAAGCCCCGTATCTCAAGCGCAACAATGTGGGTTGCTACAAGTACGAGGGGCAGGTCACCATGATCCATAAGGACAAGGGTTGGGGAGGGCTGGGCCGCAAGGCCGTGCTCAACATCGCGTTTGGGTTCTTCGATCCGGCTAAGCTGCAAGGTTTGAATGTGGCCAACCCGAGCATCCCGAATAGCCTGCGGGCAGGTTTGAACATAGTCACGAACAACATCGGCACGGACTACAGCTTCGAGGTGAACTATTCGGACGGGGCTTGTACGTACACATACGGGCCGGCCACGCGTTCGTTAGCGTGGGGCACGGTTGCCGGAGTGCTGATGTTGAATACCTTCCCGGAACTCGAGGGGACGAAAGACGTTCAGTACATACTTGACCTTCCGGACCGGGGCTACCTCGGTGAGCTTATCGATTCCAACCTTATCGGCATAAACGTTGCCGGCAAGGGGTGCGTCAGCCCGCAGATGGATATTCCCGGCTTGTTGTTTAGCAGCGGGACTGACCGAGTAAAGACGTCAGTGGTAATGCAGGATGGCACGATGCAAGGCTCGTTCACTGCCGCCAACAGGACGTATACCTGGATGTTAACGCCCAAGAGCGAGCCATGAGGACACGCCGGCCAATACGACGATTATCGGCTATTGCGGCTTGGGCTTTGTAAGGCTCATTCCAGCCTGCCGCCCTTGCGGGCAAGGATCGCTTTTATAATGGCTGCCATCGGGCTACCAGGTTTTTTAAGCAATATCTCGCAGCCCATCTAACACCCGATCATCCACGAGAAGAAAGGACCCGACCATGAAAAGGACATGCTACGCACTGCTGGCTATTATCTCCAGCCTGGTTGCCGCCGCCCCGTGCGCGGCACAACAGAAAGACGCCGCCAACTGCAAGGACCATCCTCTCCTCACCCGGTTACCCTACTACTGGATTCAGGCGTGCACGCTGAAGCAGTTTGACGCATACGCGTTCAGCATCGGCAAGGGAAAACCGGCCCAGGTAGAAGGCCAGTTCACGAACATCAGGTATCAGCCGCCAGCCGGCCTCACGACCAAGCCAAGCACGCTGCAGGTGCTGCGGAACGTCGAGAACGCCGTGAAGCAGATCGGCGGGACGGTCATGGCAACCGACCAGAGCAAGGAGACCCTGAAACTCACCAAGGACGGCAAGGAGTTGTGGATCGAAGTCTGGGCAGATCATACGGGCCAGTATATTCTGACCATCGTGGAAAAAGCGGCGATGGCCCAGGAGATCGTGGCGAACGCCGATGCGTTCGCCGACGGTCTTAAGACGACGGGACACATCGCTGTGGAAGGTATCTACTTTGAGACCGGCAAGTCCGAGCTCAAGCCCGAATCGGCAGCGGCGATCACCGAGGTGGCGAAGCTCCTGAAGGGCGACGCCGGCTTGAAACTTTACGTCGTCGGCCACACGGACAACGTGGGGGCGCTGGAGGGGAACATGAAACTCTCGCAGAACCGCGCCCAGTCAGTCGTACAGGCGCTCGTCAAATCGCACGGCATTGAGGTTGCGCGCATCAAGGCTTACGGCAACGGCCCCTATGCGCCCGTGGCCTCGAACGACGCAGAGGTGGGGCGCGCCAAGAACCGACGCGTCGAGCTCGTGAAGCAATAGCCGCAGAGTGCTCCCGTGTCGTGTTGCACAATCAGATGTGCAATATGAGGTAACCAAAATGAATTCCAACAACGCAAAAATCATTTCTAGAATTTTCCTCATTCTTGCGGCGCTCATCCTGGTTTCGGGTGCGCAAGCTGCGGCGCAGGACATGCCTGTGCTGGTAGCCAAGCCATATCCCGGTGCGGTGCCGGAACATACCAAGGGCGGGAAACATGTGACCTGTGGCGACAACGAAGAAGCTTATTGCTTTCTGACTCGCGATCCGGTTGAAAAGGTCAGGGCGAACTATGCCCAGCAAGGAATCAGGCTGGAATCAGTCACTGCCGAAGAACTGGCGGGGATTGGCGGTGGGCGTTCCGATTTGGTGCCGCTTCGCGTCCAATTGTTGTAATCACAGATTCGTGGTTGCCGACTATATAAAGGGCACCTCTATAAATCCAAACTCCGTCGCGATACTGCGTTGCTCAATAAATTTTAACGCTTACATATCAAACATATGCGGCGCGCTAAAATTTATTTCGCGCCTTGTCTCGCTTAAGATTTTGAATTTATAGAGGTGCCCTAAAGGGGTCATGGTCGAGTTAAATGACCCCCGGCAAAGCCGGGGGCTTATTAGATGAGCCCCTCAAAGGGGCCGATAAAACCGTGAGCCGCCTGAAGGCGGCTGCAATCTTAGCCTCCCCCTTTGAATCGGGGTTGGCAGGGATGGGCGGTTGTCGCCCAACTCGCAAAAAGGGGGAATGAGGGGGATTTGAAACGCCTGAATTGCGTGCCTCAGACTGCAAATCCCCCCTCTTCAAAGGGGGGTATATAGCAGTTCCAAATAACATTTGAGAGCATGACCGCCGCATAAGTCAAACTTTTGGAGTCCCCCGGCAAAGCCGGGGGTTTACCCAACTGAATTAAATATCCCAACTTAATTACTGCTGGAAACGGATTGCCTGACTTTGCCATGTGAGGGTACGCGGGTTGCTGGAAGTTGTCGCATGATGTGACACATCACCAGCCATCAGGTAAGATGCGCTACCTTACCAATACAGGAGATTACCGTGGAAACTGTAAAACTCTCTACCAAGGGACAACTCGTCATCCCCAAGGAAATCCGCAAAGCACACCATCTGGCAGTCGGCACCGAATTCGTGGTTTCCTTTGTGGGCGATGAAATCCGCCTGACCCCATTGCCGATGTTCCCGCACACTACCGTCGCCGATGCCGCTGGCCTGCTGGCAAAGCGCGGACGGAAAGGTCTGAGCGAAGCAAAAACCCGCGCCAGCATCAGCAAAACATTAAAAGCGCGGGATGCCGCCACCCGCTCATGATCGCGCTCGACACCAACATCCTTGCGCGCTTCCTGCTGAACGACGACCCCGTCCAGTTCAAACAAGCCCGCGACCTGCTGGCGCGCCCCAACGATTACACCGCGCCGCCAACCGTGCTGCTCGAACTGGTATGGGTGCTGGAATCCTGCGATTGCACCCGCGCCGAAGTAATGCAAGCCTTGCGCATGTTGCTGGGCCTGCCCAACTTCAAACCCAAATCGTTCGAGGCAGTTTGCTACGCGGTGAATTGGTACGAAGCAGGCATGGATTTCGGCGACGCGCTGCACCTCGCGCTGAGTGCCGGTGATGATGCCTTTGCTACCTTCGACAAGGTATTGGGGAAAGTGGCAACACAAAACGGCATTGCACCTCAGGTGCAGGTGTTGCGGCACTGAACCCTTGTCATAATTGGATCGTCATGCCAGTACACATCAAAGAATCAGATTGGAAACTTCTGAGTCAATTGAGGGCAGCCGCGCTTGAACGGTATTGCCAGCAGATACTTTCTGAAATCGAAAGCATCAACGCCAACCATGCCCTCAGCGCCCATCAACGCTATCTGGAGATTTATCAAGCCATCAAACGCCGCGACAAAGAAGTTGCGCAAATTTTCAATGACCATCGCCGCTCCACAGCATATTTTGAACTTGCCGCGATTCAGTCCCACGGATTGCTGACACAGGAAGAACTCCAGCGCTTCAGCGCGGAAACCCGCAGTGCTATAGGTTGTGTGTGCGACGAGCGATAGCGCGTAGGTTGGGTCAGCAGTTTCACTGCGTAACCCAACAGCAATTTTAGTGATGTTGGGTTCCCCCTCAGGGGACGAGGCGCGAAAATGCCGCTAAACCAACCTAAGCGGGCTGAGCGCAACCTCATGTGTTCCTGCCAGGAACGCCTGCACCTGCGCCACCGCTTGCAGCTTTGCTTTATCCATTTCGATCACCATGCACCGCATAATGACCGATCAGAATCTCAGGTTCTCAGACTCATTTCATGTTGGAAATACGCAAACCCTTCAGACTCATTTCATATTGGAAGAGGCTGCAGCGCGACAAAAGATGCAGCGCTGTGAAGTAATGGCGCCAGCAATTCCTTATCGCTTATGCGGGCACTTCTTTTTGACACAATCCGCGTAGATATGCAGCGAGTGGTCGTGAACGGCAAAGCCGCGCTCGGTGGCGACCTTTTCCTGGCGCGCCTCGATGGCAGCATCGTAGAACTCCTCGACATGGCCGCATTGCAGGCAAACAATGTGGTCATGATGTTTGCCCTGATTGAGCTCGAACACCGACTTGCCACCCTCGAAGTTGTGACGCACCAACAGCCCGGCCTGCTCGAACTGCGTCAGCACGCGGTAGACCGTGGCTAGTCCCACGTCATCGCCACTGACCAGCAGGTGCTTGTACACGTCTTCTGCGCTCATGTGGCGCTCTTGCCCGGACTTGAACAGATTAAGGATGTTGAGTCGCGGCGCGGTGGATTTCAGGCCGGCGTCTTTCAGGTGCTCTGGTTGGGATCTATCCATATCAACGCTCCCCTGTCGTTTTGGGCATCATGCCTGAAAACACTTGCAATTGCAAATGAGAACTATTATCATTTGCGTAAGTTATCAACAAAGGATGGCCGTGAAGAACATTTGCCTTACCCCCCTGCTGCTTCCGCTTGCAACTCTTGCGGACTCCGTCGGCTATACGCGGGCAATCAAGGAGTATTGATAATGGCATCAATGTCGAATTTATCCTTTGCCATGCCTTCGACCACCCTGGCCACCCTGCATCCCGGCGAAATTGCCACGATTGTCGCGATCCACGCCGAAGAACTGTTGCACCAGCGCCTGCTGGCAATGGGTTTTCGCAGCGGCAAGCAAATCGAACTGATCCGCAAGGCCAGCTTTTCCGGCCCTTTGCAAGTGCGCATCGGCACTACCGACATCCTGCTGCGACGCAGTGAAGCCGCTAAAATTACGGTATGTAAGGCATGAAACGGGTTGCCTTATTGGGAATGCCCAACACCGGCAAATCCACGCTATTCAACCGCATGACCGGTGGCGCGGCGCGCGTTGGCAACTGGCCGGGCATCACCGTCGAATTGCTCAGCGGAAAGATTTTGCTGGGCGGCGATATGGTGGAAATCGTCGACCTGCCCGGCATCTACGACATGCACGGTTTCTCGGATGACGAGCAAGTGGTGCGCCACTTTCTGCACGACAACGTGCCCGACCTGGCGCTGGTCATTCTCAACGCCACGCAAATCGAACGCCAGATGAGCCTGCTGCTGCAACTCAAGCAACTCGGTATGAACCTGGTGGTGCTGCTTAACATGGCCGACGAAGCAAAAAAATTCGGCATCAGCATCGACAGCAGGAAAATGTCCGAACTGCTGGAAATGCCGATTTTCCTGCTCAGCGCAAAATACGGCACGGGCTACCCGGAAGCCTTGCAAGCCATCGGCAAAGCGCTGCGCTATCCCACTCCCGGCATGGCCGAGCAATTGCGCAGCCAGCTGGAGCAAGACGAGCATATCGAATCCGAGATGGCGCACGTGCTGAAACACACCGTGCAAATCCCCGCCCGCCTGTCGGACAGCCTTACGGAAAAACTGGATCGCGTGATGCTGCACCCGTGGCTGGGACTGCCGATTTTTTTCGCCGTCATGTACATGCTGTTCCAAGGCATTTTCTTCTTTGGCCAGCCACTGCAAACCGGCGTCAACGACTTGTTCGGCTGGCTGCGTAACGCTGCCCTCCTCCCTCTGCTCGCCAGCCTGCCCGCCGTGCTGCAAGGCCTGTTGCTGGACGGCGTCTACAACGGCGTGGCGACCGTCGCGGCGTTTGTGCCGATCATCATCCTTTTTTTCCTGTTCATGGCGATGGTGGAAGACAGCGGTTATCTGTCGCGCGCGGCGTTCTTGATGGACGCGCTGATGGCGCGCCTCGGCCTGGACGGGCGCGGCTTCGTAATGCTGCTGATGGGTTTCGGCTGCAACGTCCCCGCACTGATGGGCACGCGCGTGATGCGCTCGCGCGCCATGCGTTTGCTCACCATGCTGGTGATCCCGTTCTCGCTGTGCTCGGCGCGCCTGCAAGTATTCGTGTTCATCACCGCCGCATTATTCTCGCCCAAGGCAGCACCGGTAGTGCTGTTCAGCCTCTACCTGTTCAGTTTCGCCGCCGCGATACTCACCGCGCTGTTATTCAAGGGCAGATTCAAAAACAATGAACCGTTCGTGCTGGAACTGCCGCCGTACCGCTTCCCCACCGTGCGCCAGATGGCGCTGCGCGGCTGGCTGGAAGTGCGGCACTTTTTGCGCCGTGCCACCAAATTCATCATCGCCGGCGTGGTGCTGGTCTGGCTGCTCACCCACCTGCCGTCCTCCGCCACACCTGCCAGCAGCGGCACGTTGGCCGGCATGATCGGCGGCTGGCTGCATCCGCTGTTCGCCCCCATCGGCATCAACGAACAACTCACCATCGCCCTGATCTTCGGCTTCGTCGCCAAGGAAATCGTCATCGGCGCACTGGCGGTTATTTACGGCCTCTCCGGTGAAGCGCTCAGCGGCGCAATAGGGCAACAACTGGACTGGGTGCAAGCCTACAGCTTCATGTTGTTCACCCTGATTTACACCCCGTGCCTGGCCACCATCGCCACCCTGCACAGTGAATCCAAACAGCTTGGCTTCACCGCACTATCCATCGTCTGGTCGCTGGCGCTGGCATGGCTGGTGAGCTTTGTGTTTTATCAGGGCGCGAGGGCGCTAGGGTATTATTGATCTTTCCGTAATTCATGACAGATGCAATACAACAGCCGTCATTCCCGCGAAAGCGGGAATCCAGACAATTAAAACACCCTCACGCAGTAAGACAACACCTCAAATACGGTTTTGTCCGCTACGCGGAGACTGTTTGATAAACTGGATTCCCGCTTTCGCGGGAATGACGATATGGTGGGTTTTGCATACAGGCATTCGTTTCGAATGTTGTCTTCAATTATGGAAAGCTCAATAAGTCAGGTAGGGCGGAACCGCTATACATTCCGCCCTGCGCTGGCTTAAATGCCGTATGTCTGGTTGTAAACGGCCAGCGCCTCGGCAACCTGCCCTGCCGGCTTGGCTGTGTCGCCGGTGCCGAACTCTTTCTGCAATGAATCCTTGTTGTCAGCGATGTAATGGATGGCGCGATTCAGATTATCGAGCTGTTTCAAAATAAAATTGCCCTCGGAATTGAGCAGGCTGGCTGATTTGGTGAAATTTGTGCTGAACTCTTGTACTGCATCCACGACACCCTGCTTGTTGGTCGCCAATACGGAATCAAGTTTGGCGGTATCCAGAGACGCCATTTTGGTATTGGGGTCAATAGTGATACCTATATCACTCAGGCCATGCACACCATCCTTGATTCCAAAGAAACGGTTGTTAACGTTCTGCTCCAGCTCGAATCGGGAAGCCTTTGCCGCCTGCGTGTCAGCCAGCAACCCGCCTTGCTGAATGTCAGGATCAAACCGCTGAATCCAGCTGTTGTATTGAGCCACAAAGTCCTGTAGCCGGGATTTTATGCTGTCATTGGCGGTGGATAACGCAATGCTGCCCAGGCTCTGGCCTGTATCCTGCATCTGGAAAACGTAGGATTTCATCTGGCTCAGTTCCGAAAACTGGGCTTTGTAGGAAACGTCGTCTTTGTTGATGACGGTCATCATCTTATAGGCCGACTCCGGGTCGAACAGCTCCGTATTGCGGCCTGTGGCAGATATGGCTTTTATGCTACTGCCTTGGCTTATGTTGCTGCTTTGGGTGAGCAGGGATATTGGGTCGGAGGATAATTGGCCGGGCTGGGCGCCGTTTGAAACCAGAAGCGAAAACATGGTCGCCCATGAGTCATTATTCCTGGCATCAGAACCCGAACTCATCAGTGAACTGAGCACCTGCGATTGCATAAGCGAGATGGAAACGGGCGAGATATTCATGTGGCTTACCCCTTTGGACATATACTGGTCTTGCGTAAGATCAGGCTGGCACAAATTAGTTTTGCTCATTGTGGGATTAACGGTATTTTTAGGTGCCTGTTCCTCGTCTTATTCCCTGCGTCTTAATATAGATACTTATATATTGCCGCCATGAAACCGTTAAAATTCATCAGCTCCAGCGAGGGCGATCTGGCCGAATTTCCCAAAGAAGCAAAGGCTGCTGCAGGGCATGAACTTTGGCAAGTTCAGCTTGGTTTGATGCCATCGGACTGGCCAGCGCCCGCTACAAGCAACTCAAGGAGAATGCGAAATGAAAAAAGAAAAGCTCAAAATCACCGAATCCTGCGGCAACGTATTTCTCGATCTCGGTTTTCCTCCAGACGAAGCCGCCCAAGTGCTCTGCATCTCCCAATCGCGCGTGTCAGATCTGATACGCGGCAAGTGGGGAAAATTCAGTTTGGATATGCTGATTACTTTGGCGACGCGAGCTGGGAAGAAGGTCGAGTTAAAGCTGGCGGCGTAAACCTTACCTTCCACAGTCGTCTATTTTAGCCATATACCAATCAACGAATTGAAGCCATGACAAAAAATGCATTCGCCATCCTTTTGCTGCTCGGCACAACAGCCTGCACCAGCACCCAAGCACCACCGCCCTCTCCGGTCGTCGTAGAGCGACCACCCGCAAAAATCGCGCTCGCATTGGGTGGCGGCGCTGCGCGCGGCTTTGCCCACATTGGCGTGATCAAGGCGCTGGAGGCGCAAGGCATCTCTGCCGACATCGTCGTGGGCACCAGTGCCGGCTCTGTCGTTGGCGCACTCTATGCAGCCGGGCTCAACGGCTTTCAAATACAGGAACTGTCCATGGACATGCAGGAAGACCAGTTTCTCGATGGTTCTGGCATGTACCGATGCATAGCCGAGACGGTGATCTCGGATAAGAGAGGCTGCATCAAGGGGCAAGCGCTGCAGGACTTCATCAACAAAAACGTCAATGGCCGCCCGATGGAAAAGCTCAATAAAACTTTTGCCGCAGTCGCCACCAACCTGAGCAATGGTGAAATGATGGTATTCCGCTCCGGCAATACCGGCTTGGCAGTTCGGGCCTCCTCTTCCGTGCCGGTGTTCTTCCAACCCGTTAGCATCAACGGCCAGGAATATGTAGATGGCGGGCTGGTCGCCCCCGTCCCGGCAAGAGTGGCTCGCACAGCAGGTGCGGATTTCGTCATCGCCGTCGATATCTCAGACCGCCCGCAAGACAGAAAAACCACAGGGATCACCGACATCATGTGGCAGACCTTTTCCATATTCGGGCAGACCATCAATCGCCACGAGCAATCCAGCGCGGACATCATCATCCGGCCCGTCACATTCGGCATCCCCTCGACCGACACAAGTGGCCGCAACAAAGCTGTACTCGAGGGAGAGAAAGCTGTTGCGGCGATCTTGCCGGAGCTGAAAGCCAAGCTGGCGAAACTGAATGAAACGCGACGTGTGGCGGGGATGCCATGAGTAATCAACGGCAGAAAAGTAATTCGAGGCCCGTTTAATCGTTTTTACCTAGACTCCTTTTTCCTTGAAAGCAGCAACACACTTATCGCCATGAAAACCATGAAACGCAAGCGGAACTCGAACTATGTGGTCGTCCAGGAAAACGGTGTTTTCGTCGCGCGCTGCCCCGATCTTGGGTTGTCTAGTCGCGGTACGACTGAACAAGAAGCTATCGAAAATCTGCAAGAGGCGCTGGCTCTCTACTTCGAGGACTTGCCCGGGCCTGCCGACGGCTAGTCACAAGGCGCTGAAGGGCGCATTGCGGCGTTAAAATCGGACTCGGAATGCTCATTTACCAGTATGTAAACTGCGCTTCCTCGACCGATTTTGCCTTGCACTGCATCCCTTGATCGCTTTGTGACGCAGTAGGACTAACGTGATTGACGTTGGTCTGAAAAATATTGCGAACCCGACCCCAACAATGGCTTTTATCCGTGGTTTATCACCAGTTGTTCCCGTTATAATTACCATGGCTGAGTTGGCGCGTTAGCCATACGAAAGGAAATATGATGAACAGAATCGAAGTTCCCATTGCACAGCTTTCGTTCACCCAGAAACTGGATTTAATGGAGATGCTTTGGGCGGACATGGCCGGCAACGAAAAAAATCTGGAATCCCCGGCATGGCATGAAGCTGTTCTCAATGACCGCGAAGCTGCCTTGGATGCAGGAAAGGTAACCGTTTCCAACTGGGAAGAAGCAAAAGAAAGAATCAAGAAAAACGTCTCATGAGGATAAAAATCCTCAGCGCCGCAGAGGACGATCTCGAAGAAGGCCACCGATTCTACGAATCACAAGCCGACGGCCTCGGCACATATTTTCTGGATACAGTATAGGGGTTTGAAACGGGTTGACCAGCACTTCAAACTCACCATGACGGCCAGCAATCTTGTGAGAATTGCCCGAATGCCGTTTGCGGTACCGCAGGGAGTGTGCCAATGAGCCGCCAAGGCGGGTGGAATATGCCCCAAAACACCGGGGGTGCATCGAAATGGCATCAAATTAGCAAGCGCTGTTCGTTCAGCGGGTTTGCAACAACGTGCTCGATATGTGAATCTGGGCGAATTTCAACAACCTGCTAGGGATAAAACAGGGTTTCATTGCGGCCCTGCTCTCCCCAATTCAAACTTCCTCTCCTCTGACGCGTACCGTATGCCGAATCGAAGCTTGGGTTAAAATCTGGACAGCTTCCCCCGCAATTATTTTCAAACCCACTTTAATTCTCGCTTCTCACTCCCCCATGCGCATCACCCAACTCCGCCAGCGTCTGCGTGATCTCGGTGCCAAGCCGTGCCACGAAGATCGTCTGCTGCGCGGCTGGAGCCAGGTCTGCTCGTACGATAGAAAGCACAGTGCCGCAGAAGGTTTCTTTCCGCTTGCACTGCGCAACGAGTTGCCCGCCATTGAAGCGGAGTTGAACGGTCTGGCGCGCCTGCGCAGTGAATATCCCGCCGATGAAGGTGTCGCACGGCTGCTGGTGGAACTGGCCGATGGCCAGATGGTGGAGAGCGTGCTGCTGCCGCGTGGCGGCCTGTGCGTATCGACGCAGGTTGGTTGTGCCGTGGGGTGTGTCTTCTGCATGAGTGGCCGCAACGGCTTGCTGCGCCAGCTCGGCAGCGCCGAGATCGTCGCCCAAGTGGTGCTCGCGCGCAAACGCCGCGCAGTGAGCAAGGTGGTATTCATGGGCATGGGCGAACCGGCCCACAATCTCGACAACGTGCTCGAAGCGATTCATCTGCTTGGCACACAAGGCAACATCGGCCACAAGAACCTGGTCTTCTCCACTGTCGGCGACCTGCGCGTGTTCGAGCGCCTGATGAACGGGCTCCCGCTCCCGGGTAAGCCCTCTCCCCAACCCTCTGATAGAACTACTAGCCATTCGACTAAGCCCGCAAGCGGGCAAGTCGCTGGTTATCCCGCAAGCGGGAGAGGGGGCAAACGAGAAGTGGGTCAAGCAGGTATTTTGTCGCAAGACAAAAACTCGCAAAGGCAATCTTCAATTCCTGCGGTCAAACCGGCGCTCGCCCTTTCACTGCATACCACCGATGCGACACTGCGCGCCAAATTGCTGCCTCATGCACCACCTATCGCTGCCGAAGAGTTAGTGGAACGCGCCGAAGTGTATGCGCGCGCCACCGCCTATCCGGTTCAATATCAATGGACGTTGATCGAGGGCGTCAACGACAGCGACGCCGAGGTGGAGAGGATCGTGCAGCTCCTCTCCGGGAAATACGCCGTCATGAACTTCATCCCTTTCAACGAAATCGGCGGGCTCGACTATCACCGCCCCTCATCCGAACGAACTGCGTTTATGGCGCATAACCTTCATCGGCATGGCATCCTCGTCAGGATACGCGATTCAGCAGGACAGGAGATAGAAGGCGCGTGCGGGCAGTTGCACGCACGGGCAGTGAAAGCAAGACCCAAACCCCTTCCAGCCGCGTAGCCCGGACGCAGCGCAGCGGAATCCGGGAGTGCCCGACAGGGCACAAGATTTCCCCGCATGCCAATAGTGCACCAAGAATCCCGGATTCCATTTCATTGCATCCGGGCTACAAACTCAATTCAAACATCTGGTACTCTCGTTATATGAAAAAAGTCGCCCCGACCAAGGCTGAGATTGCGCTGCTGGAGCCGTTTGTCGGCCTCACGCTTGCGCGCATCCATGTGCCGACAAGCAGCCCAGAGTTTGCGTCCGCCAGTGCCGAGATCAAGGCGGCAGGCATCGTTGGTTTCGATACTGAATCCAAACCGACGTTTGTCACGGGCGATGTCAGTGAAGGGCCGCACGTTGTGCAGTTTGCACTGCACGACAAGGCCTACCTGTTTCAACTGCATCGGGCGGACGGGCATCCGTTCCTGATCGAGTTGCTGCAATCGGAACAGGTCATCAAGGTGGGTTTCGATCTTAAATCGGATAGCAGGCATACCTACGCGAAACTGGGCATGCATCTGGGCGGAGTGGTCGATCTCAATACGGTGTTCAGCATGGATGGTTACCACAAAGAGATGGGCGTCCGGGCGGCGGTGGCGTTAGTCTTCAAGCAGCGCTTTGCCAAGTCGAGACATGTGACCACCTCCAATTGGTCGCAGCCTCAACTCAACCACGAACGGCTAAACCGCTCATCCTACATCTCTCAGGCTTTATCGAACCGCATCACCCCGCCCGTGCACCCCACCTTGATCGTGTCCTTGGCGGCGAAGCGTCCTTCCAGTATCAGCTTGGCGAGCGGGTTTTCCAGTTGCGCCTGAATGGCGCGTTTCAGCGGGCGCGCACCGTACACCGGGTCGAAACCCGCATTGGCGATTTCTGACAACGCGGCGTCGCTCACCGTGAGTTTCATCTCCAGTGCAGACAAACGTTTCTCCAGATAACCCAACTGGATGCGTGCGATGGACTTGATGTTTTTCTCGTCCAGCGCGTGGAACACCACTACCTCGTCGATGCGGTTGACGAACTCGGGGCGGAAATGCATTTTCACCTCTCCCATCACCGCCAGTTTAATCACCTGATAATCGTCGCCGGACATCTGCTGGATCATCTGGCTGCCGAGGTTGGAGGTCATCACAATCACGGTGTTCTTGAAGTCCACGGTGCGCCCCTGCCCGTCGGTCATGCGGCCATCGTCCAGCACTTGCAGCAGCACGTTGAACACGTCCGGATGCGCCTTCTCCACTTCATCCAGCAGGATGACGGAATACGGCTTGCGCCGCACCGCTTCGGTGAGTCCGCCGCCTTCCTCGTAGCCGACATAACCGGGCGGCGCGCCGATCAGCCGCGCCACGGAATGTTTTTCCATGTATTCGCTCATGTCGATGCGGATCAGATGATCTTCCGAATCGAACAGGAACCCGGCCAGCGCCTTGCACAACTCGGTCTTGCCCACGCCGGTGGGGCCGAGAAACAGGAAGGAGCCGTAAGGGCGATTAGGGTCGGATAACCCGGAACGCGAACGGCGGATGGCGTCGGACACCAGGCGCACCGCCTCGTCCTGCCCCACCACACGCTCGTGTATCTTGTCTTCCATCTTCAGCAGCTTGTCGCGCTCGCCCTGCATCATTTTTGACACCGGAATGCCGGTGGCGCGGCTCACCACTTCGGCGATTTCTTCCGCGCCGACCTGGGTGCGCAACAGGCGATTCCTCGGTTTGTCGCCCTGTACCTCGGCGTGCGCAGCTTCCTTCAGTTTGGCTTCGAGCTGCGGCAGCTTGCCATATTGCAGTTCCGCCACCTTGTCCAGCTTGCCCTCGCGTTGCAAGCGCACGATCTCGGCGCGCACCTTGTCCATTTCTTCCTTGAGTTGCGCCGTGCCTTGCGCCGCGCCCTTTTCCGCCTTCCATATTTCCTCCAGGTCGGCGTACTCGCGTTGCAGCCTGGCAATCTCGGTTTCGATCAGGGCAAAGCGTTTTTGCGAAGCCTCATCTTTTTCTTTCTTCACCGCTTCACGCTCAATCTTGAGCTGGATCAGGCGACGATCCATCTTGTCCATTTCTTCCGGCTTGGAGTCAATTTCCATCTTGATGCGCGCCGCCGCCTCATCGATTAAATCAATCGCCTTGTCCGGCAGGAAGCGGTCGGTGATGTAGCGATGCGAAAGCTCCGCCGCCGCGACGATGGCCGGGTCGGTGATTTCCACGCCGTGGTGCAACTCATATTTTTCCTGCAAGCCGCGCAGGATGGCGATGGTGGCTTCCACTGTCGGCTCGTCCACCAGCACCTTCTGGAAGCGGCGTTCCAGCGCGGCATCCTTCTCGATGTATTTGCGGTATTCGTCCAGCGTGGTTGCGCCGACGCAGTGCAGTTCGCCGCGCGCCAGTGCAGGCTTGAGCATATTGCCTGCATCCATTGCGCCCTCTGCCTTGCCCGCGCCGACCATAGTATGCAACTCGTCGATGAACACGATGATGCGCCCTTCTTCCTGGGCGATTTCCTTGAGCACGTTTTTCAGGCGTTCTTCGAATTCGCCGCGATATTTCGTACCTGCCAGCAACGCCGCCATGTCCAAGCTCAGCACCTTTTTGCCTTTGAGTGTCTCCGGCACTTCCTCATTGACAATGCGCTGCGCCAAGCCTTCCACGATGGCGGTCTTGCCCACTCCAGGCTCGCCGATCAGCACGGGGTTGTTCTTGGTGCGGCGTTGCAGCACCTGGATGGCGCGGCGGATCTCGTCGTCGCGCCCGATCACCGGGTCGAGCTTGCCTTGCCGTGCGCGCTCGGTCAGGTCGAGACAATATTTCTTCAGCGATTCGCGCTGCCCCTCCGACTCGGCGCTTTCCACCGAAGCACCGCCGCGCACCGCGCTGATCGCCTGCTCCAGCGGCGCACGCGCCACACCATGCTGCTTGAGCAGCCGCCCGCACTCGCCCTTGTCCCCGGTCAACGCCAGCAGGAACATTTCTGAGGCGATAAACTGGTCGCCGCGCTTCTGCGCTTCCTTATCGGTAAGATTCAGCAGATTGGAAAGGTCGCGCCCCACCTGCACCTCGCCGCCATGTCCCTCCACCTTGGGCAGGCGCGCCACGGCATCATTCAGCGCCGTCTTCAACGCCGCTACGTTGCCACCGGCGCGCGAAAGCAGCGAGCCAGCGCCGCTGTCGGCATCGTTGAGCAAGGCCAGCAACAAGTGCTGCGGCTCGATGAACTGGCTGTCCTGGCCAACAGCCAGGCTCTGCGCATCGGACAGCGCCTGCTGCAGTTTGGTAGTAAATTTGTCAAAACGCATGGCGGCTCCTCAAAGAAATATTTAACTAATGCGGTAAATGGGGAAAGACGGTGAGGATTTCAAGTAGTTTAACTGAACAGATAGTTCCCGTCCCAACGGTCATGGCAGTTGTGCCACCCTGATGATGAAACCCGCCATGCCCGTTTCCCTCTCCCCAGCCCTCTGGATCAAACAACTAGCCATTCGACTAGGCTGCCAAAGACCGCAGCCAAGTCGCTGGTTATCCCGCAAGCGGGCGAGGGGGATAAAGGCTCGCTACGCGAGTTTTACGTTAAAATTGCCTTGCCCACGCCGCTGGACTAGACTGAGCCAACTCAACCGGGGACTGCCATGCAACCCAATAACCACGAAACGAAAGCTTATCCCTCTATGCAAAGCAAAGAGAACCTCAACGATCATGCCAAGGGAGGGCCTGAAAAGCCTGTTCGTAAACCGGGGTTCCTGGAGGGAAAAATTTGGATTGCTGACGACTTCGATGCGCCACTACCGGAAGACCTGCTGGACGCCTTTGAAGGAAAATCTTGATGCGCCCGCTGCTCGATACCCATATTTTTCTGTGGTACCTCGCCGCATCGCGCAAATCGCCTAAGTCCGTTTTTAATCGAATAGATTGACTTTCAATTCACCGTCAAGAGATAATTCCTGCCGAGTCGGGCGCGCTGACCATTTTGCAGTGTATTGAGATTTACTCTCTCCTGGCTCACCTAACAAAACAACAGGCTGCCATTGGCGGCCTGTTTCACTTTGGGGAGCTATTGTGCATCTGTTATACCTTGATGAATCTGGCTCCATAGCAGACCCCAATCAAAAATATTTCGTGCTCGCAGGTGTTTCAGTGTTTGAGCGTAAAACCCACTGGGTCGAGCAAAAACTCAATATCATTGCAACGCCTTTCGCGCCACATGCTCCACACACCATAGAGCTACACGGTTCCCCCATGCGATCAGGTAGGGATGGCTGGAAGAGCCACCCTCTGCCAGATCGCTTGCAGGCTATCAAAGATGCCTTGCAAGCTGGTGTTGTTGACCATTCCCCCAAGGAAGTCAGGCTATTCGGCGCCGTTGTCAGAAAAACGGCTCTTGCAGGAAAACAAGACCCTGTTGAGCATGCTTTCGAGCAGATTTCCAGCCGCTTCGACATGTTTCTAAAACGGCTTTATGCAAAACATGAAGACCGGCAACGTGGCCTCATCTTGCTGGACAAATCCTCTACTGAACTTCGCATTCAAACCTTGGCGCGCGAATTTAAATATTCCGGGCACTCTTGGGGAAAAACAAAAAATTATGCAGAAGTTCCTGTGTTCCTGGATTCAAAGGCCTCACGCCTGATTCAATTAGCCGATTTGGTTGCTTTCGCGCTGTACCGCTTTCACGAAGCCAACGATAGCTCTTTTTACGACATCATCAAGAATCGCTTTGATAGCGAGGGGGGTGTCGAACATGGGCTCTACGTCAAAACATAGCTGGTAGAAATGACCAACCTCACCTACATCATCCACACCAATATCGCCGCCGCGCTGGAAGAGGACGTCGGCGACGGCGACCTCACCGCGCAACTCATTCCGGAGCACACGCAGGCGCAGGCCACGGTCATCACGCGCCAGCGGGTAGTGCTGTGCGGCACGTTGTGGTTCGACGGCTGCTTCCATGCGCTGGATGCGAATTGCGAGATACGCTGGCTACTGCGCGAAGGCGAATTGGCCGAGGCCAATCAAACGCTGTGCGAAATTCGCGGCAACGCGCGTGCGCTGCTCACGGCGGAACGCACCGCGCTGAATTTCCTGCAAACCCTTTCCGCTACCGCCACGGCCACACGGCGCTATGTGGATGCGATAGCGGGCACCCAGGCGGAGATCATGGACACACGCAAGACCTTGCCCGGCCTGCGCATGGCGCAAAAATACGCGGTGACGGTGGGCGGCGGACACAACCAGCGCATCGGTTTGTTTGATGGCATCCTCATCAAGGAGAACCACATCCTGGCTGCTGGCGGCATCCGCCATGCGCTGGAAGCCGCATACCGCCTGGCTCCACCAGATGCAACGATACAGATCGAGGTGGAAAGCCTGAATGAATTGCGCGAAGCGCTGGATGCGGGAGCGAAGCTGATCCTGCTCGATAACTTCGGGCTGGATGACATGCGCGCCGCAGTCAGCCTCAACGCCGGGCGGGCGGAACTGGAAGCCTCCGGCGGTATCACTCTGCAAACCGTACGCGGCATTGCCGAGACCGGCGTGGATCGCATCTCGATTGGCAGCTTGACCAAGGATGTGCAGGCAGTAGACCTATCCATGCGCTTCACCTGAGTCAACAACGTCCCTCTCCCCCAACCCCTCTCCCGCCTGATGCAACTACTAGCCATTCGACTAAGCTGCCAAAAGACGACAGCCAAGTCGCTGGTTATGCGGGAGAGGGTGGCCGAAGGTCGGGAGAGGGAAGAACGGAGAGCACCATGTGCCAACTGCTCGGAATGAACTGCAACGTTCCAACCGACATCTGTTTTTCCTTCACCGGTTTCCAGAAGCGCGGCGGCGAAACCGATGTGCATGCCGATGGCTGGGGCATCGCCTTCTTCGAGGGCCGTGGTGTGCGGCTTTTCCTCGACCCGCAACCCTCGGCGCAATCGCCCATCGCCGAACTGGTGCGCAATTACCCGATCCGTTCGCTGAATGTCGTCGCGCATATCCGCAAGGCGACGCAGGGCATCGTCTCGCTGGAGAACACCCATCCTTTCCAGCGCGAACTGTGGGGGCGCTATTGGGTATACGCGCACAACGGCAACCTGCCGCAGTTCCAGCCACAACTCAACGGCAGCTTCCTGCCCGTCGGCAATACCGACAGCGAGCGCATCTTCTGCTGGCTGCTGCAAAGCCTGCGGCAGCGCTTCGGTGATGCGCCGCCCGCACGCGACGCACTGTTCGCCGCGCTGCACGAACTCATCTATCCACTTGCCGGGATGGGCATCTTCAATTTCCTGCTGTCCAACGGCGAGTGGCTGATGGCTCACTGTTCCACCGAGTTAAGCTACATTGTGCGGCGCGCGCCGTTCAATGTGGCACACCTGAAGGACGAGGACGTGATGGTGGATTTCAGCGAAGTAACCACACCCAACGACCGCGTAGCGGTGATCGCCACCCTGCCGCTCACCGACAACGAACCGTGGATCACCATGCCGCCTGGATCGCTATGGCTGTTCCACGAAGGCGAAGCGGTCAGCCATCTCGCCACGCAGCCCAGTCCGGTCAAATCGCTAAGCGGGATTTGAATTTCCCCGATACGCCCCCACCTGCGGCGTATCGTTGAACGAAAGGAAATTCATGGCCGACTTTCTGCATATCGTCTGCCCGCATTGCGATGCGGTGAACCGTGTCCCTGTGTCCAAACTCAAGGAACACCCCGCCTGCGGCAAGTGCAAACAACCCATGTTCACTGCCCACCCGGTAACGCTCGACAGCGGCAACTTCAACCAGCACATCACACGCAATGACATTCCGGTGCTGGTGGATTTCTGGGCGCCGTGGTGCGGCCCCTGCCGCATGATGGCGCCGGCTTTTGAGCAGGCGGCGACACGGCTGGAACCGGAAATGCGCCTCGCCAAGCTGAACACCGAAGAGGCGCAGGAACTGGCCGCATGCCACAACATCCGCAGCATTCCGACGCTGGCCCTGTTCAATGGCGGGCGCGAAGTCGCTCGCCAGGCGGGGGCGATGGATGCCTCGGGCATCGTGCAATGGGCGCGGGCAAATAGCTAAGAAATTTCCGTTCAACTCCCTCAAGTTCCGAATTTGTCTGCCGATAATCTATCCAATGTAGAGTAGCGGGGGCAAAAGTGAAAATCTCAGATTCCACGTTGGCGATGCAGGCCAGCCACGCTTGGTCACAGCAAAGCAGCGTCAAGGAAAACCTTCGTATATGGGTGGATCGCCGTGCGCCTGACCCTCCACCAAAATTCCAGCAAGTCACTCTCTCCGCTGCCGCACAGGGAAAGCAGGCCTGCGGAACTGCGCCGATTGATAACGGCATGCGCAATGCTGGGAACGATCCCAAGCTGCAACTCATCATACTGATGATAGAAAAAATGACGGGGCATAGGGTAAAGATATTCGATATCGGCCAGATCAAAGCCCCGGAAACTGCACCTATTCCAGATCCAAACACAGCGCAACCCCAGCAACCAGCCCCGCGCGCCGGTTTTGGTGTGGAATACAGCAAAGAGGTTAGCTACAGCGAATCCGAGCAGACCACCATGCAGGCGAGCGGAGTCATCAACACCAGCGATGGCAAGGAAATCAGGTTCAGCCTGGATATGGTCATGCAGCGCCAGTACAGCGAAACCAGCAGCACCGATATACGCTTGGGCGATGCGGCGCGCAAGACCGATCCGCTGGTAATCAATTTCAACGGCACCGCCGCCCAGTTGAGCGAACAGCGCTTCGCTTTCGACCTGAATTCGGATGGAAAGAGCGAGCAGATTAATTCGCCCCTGGCCGGCAGCGGTTTTCTGGCGCTCGACAAAAATGGCGACGGCAAGATCAATAACGGCAGCGAATTGTTCGGCCCCGGCACGGGCAACGGTTTCAGCGAACTGGCGAAATACGACAGCGATGGCAATGGCTGGATAGATGAGAATGATGCTGTTTTCAAACAACTCAAGGTGTGGACAGAAAGTGGCACGGAAAACAGCAAGCTTAGCAGCCTCGCATCGTTGGGTGTAGGCGCTATTTCGCTGCACTCGATAGCGACCCCGTTCGACATCAAAACCGCAAGCAACCAGTTGCTCGGCAGCATCCAGGCCAGCAGTATTTACCTCAATGAGAACGGCAGTGTTGGCAGCGTGCAACAGATTGACCTGACGGCCTAGTACAGCATTTCATAATTAACTTTTTCCTCCTCATTGCCGTTCGTGCTAAACCTGATGGAACTACTAGCCATCTGACTAAGCCGCCAAACTACGGCAGCTAAGTCATTGGTTATGTCGAAGCATGAACCGGTTTCTACAGGCTCATGCCGAGCGGGCATGCCTTAGCTGTTTACCCTGAATTCTGCCTTTATACCCATCTGGCGTATCATACCGCCAGTGCGTGAAACCATCTTCCGCCAAAATTTAGTTTCTTGTATCGTTTAAAAACAACCGCCAGGAGATTCCCTTGACCAACGACATCACGCTGTTCTCATCTATTCAACTCGGTCCCTATACTCTTTCCAACCGTATGGCGATGGCGCCGATGACGCGCAACCGTGCCGGGGCAGGCAACGTCCCGCAGCCGCTCAATGTTGAGTACTATGTTCAGCGTGCCAGTGCCGGGCTGATCATCACCGAGGGTTCACAAGTCGCCGCCGATGCGGTGGGCTATCCCGCCACGCCGGGCATCCATGACGCGGAGCAGATTGCGGGCTGGAAGCGCGTAACCGATGCGGTGCATGCAAAAGGCGGACACATCTTCCTGCAACTGTGGCATTGCGGGCGCGTTTCCCATTCTTCCCTACTGCCCGGCGGCAAGCTGCCGGTGGCGCCCTCGGCGATCAAGCTGGTCGGCCAGACATTCACCTACCAGGGTATGCAGGATTATGAAACGCCGCATGCACTCGATATTTCCGAGCTGCCCGCCATCATCGGGCAATACCGCAATGCCGCACAGAACGCGCTGGACGCCGGCTTCGACGGGGTGGAAATCCACGGCGCAAACGGTTATTTGCTCGACCAGTTCCTGCGCGATGGCTCCAATCAGCGCACCGATGCTTATGGCGGCTCACTGGCAAACCGCGCACGGCTGATGCTGGATGTGACCGAGGCGGTATGTTCGGTATGGGGCGCAAACCGCGTCGGCATCCGCCTCTCCCCGTTGCAGCCGTTCAACGACATGCGTGATTCCAATCCCGAAGCGACATTCAGTTACGCGGTCGAGCAACTCAACCGCTTCGGCCTCGCCTACTTGCACGTTACGGAGATGGGCATGGACAAACCCGGCGCGGCAGGCCCTGCATTCGACCTCGGCAAGCTGCGCAAAATATGGAAAGGGGTATACATGACCAACGGCGGCTATGACCTCGCCCGCGCCAACGCCACGCTCAGTGCCAATAATGCGGACATGGTGTCATTCGGCGTGCCATTTCTCGCCAACCCAGACCTGCCAGCGCGCTTCGCCAAAGGCGCGGCGCTCAACACACCTGACCAGACGACATTTTATGGCGGCAACGAGAAGGGCTATACCGACTACCCGTTTCTTGATGCAAATTAATAGTAAATGCATGGTAGTAAAATGCAACTGAAGCACAAATTACAAAAAAGATATTCCGAGGAGCAAGGAACATGAAATACGCACAAGACCGGAATGCGAGCGGAGAGATCCTGCGCTTGCTCATCCAGAAAATGGCCGGACACCCGGCGGCATTCACACCGCCAAATTACGCGGTGTGGTACGAGTTTACGACAGGCATCAACCCCGCGTTGAGTCAGGCGATGGGCAGTTTGCTGGATGACGGCAAAAAGCTCGACGATGACACCATCGAGAAGTTATATGCGGAATTCGTATCCGAGTGCAACGTGGACGTACAACGGGTATTGCGGGAAGACATCCAGCAACTGTTGAGCAAGCTCGCCGGGTTCACCGAAGAAACGGACCAGCAGGCGCATCACTTCGGCAACAGTTTACAGGCTTACGGCGACACACTGAAGCAAGGCCTCGACGCATCAAGTCTGGGCGCCTTAATCGGCAACATGACAGGCGACACAAACAAGATGCGCGGCTCGATGCATAGCTTGCAATCGGAACTGGCGGCCAGCAAGCAGCAAGTGGAAAAATTGCATCAGGAACTGGAGTCCGCGCGCGGGGAAGCGTTGATAGACCCTTTGACCGGCATCCTCAACCGGCGCGGCTTCGAGGCCAAGGTACAAGACATCTTCTCCGACAAGACATCAACCGACAAGGGCTTGTGCCTGCTGATGGTGGACATAGACCACTTCAAGAAAATCAATGATGCCTACGGCCACCTGTTTGGCGACAAGGTCATCCGTGCAATTGCCGAAACGCTCAAGTCCAAGGTCAAGGGGCAGGATTCGGTGGCACGATGGGGCGGCGAGGAATTTGCGGTGTTGCTGCCGGAAACGACCGTGCCGGGCGCCCGTGTGGTAGCCGAACATATCCGGCAGAGCATAGAAAAAGGCAAGATCCGCCGTCTCGACACCCAGGAACAAATCGGCGGCATCACCATCTCCATCGGCGTTTCCGTATACGCCGGCGGCGGTAACATTGTGGAGTTGCTGGATCAGGCCGACAAGGCTCTCTATGAATCCAAAAAAAGCGGCAGGAACAGGACGACCGTGTACAGTAAAAAATAACTTATTGCGGCTTGCGCGCCACCAGATCAATAAGCGCCGACATGCCGTGATGCGCCACCCCTTCGCTGATGACGTCGTCATGCTCGCGCAAATGCAGAATTTCCATATCGGCGAAAGCAGTACGCAGCATGGCTTCGGTGTACATGTTCTCGGCCAGCGGCGGGCCGCCGGTGCGGTATTCAAGCTGGCGCGGCGTATAGCCATGCAGCAATAACAACCCGCCCGGCTTGAGGGTGTGCCTGATATGGGCAAATAATTGGTCGCGTTCGGCAGGAGTGGCGAACTGAATGAAGATGGCCGCCACGGCATCATATGCCGCGCACGGCCATGACCACGTCAGCGCATCCGCTTGCAGGAAATTCACCGATACATCGCGCGATGCTGCCAGCCGCCGCGCCTTCGCCACGGCCACCGGAGAAATTTCCAGCGTGGTGACCTTCACCCCCTGCTGCGCCAGCCAAACGCCGTTGCGGCCCTCGCCATCGGCTACGGACAACACCTGCATGCCGGGGTACAAATAACTGGATAGCCCGGAAAGAAAGCGGTTGGGTTCAGCGCCGAAGAGATAATCTTCGCCCGCCTGGCTGAACCGTTCGTTCCAGAATGCCAGCCGGTCTACGTCGCTCATCGCGGAGAAATCAGCCTGCCGTGTTTTTTGTGATGAAATCCTGCACCGCATGCACGTCGGCCACCATCACCACCACGCGCTGCGGCAGGTTCTCGATACCTTCCATTGAGTCGGGGCGCTCCGGCTCGCGTCCCAGCGCTTCGCGGATGGTATCCTCAAACTTGGCGGGCTGTGCGGTTTCCAGGCAGATGAGCGGCAGGCTGGGGCGGCGCTGCTCCATCCCGACCTTGATCCCGTCTGCGGTGTGGGTGTCTATCATCACGCCGTATTCCTCCCACAGCTCGCGGATAGTCTTGATGCGGTCGGCGTGGCAACTCTTGCCGGAAGCGAGGTGGAATTGCGGCAGGGCATCCCAATACGGCGTGCCCTTGATGTCAAACGCACCGCCCGGTGTCAATTCCGCATCCGGCTTGCCGGATAGCGGATTGCCTACCCTTGGTGCTTCTACCTTGCTCCACAGTTCACGCACCTTGACAGCATCGCGCCCGGCCAGGTCAAACATGAAGCGCTCGAAGTTGGAGGCCTTGGAAATATCCATCGACGGGCTGCTGGTGTGATAGGTGTGATCGGCGCCGCGCGGGCGGTACACGCCGGTGCGAAAAAATTCATCCAGCACATCGTTCTCGTTGGTGGCAAGAATCAGCTGGCCGATGGGCAGCCCCATCATGCGCGCGATGTGACCGGCGCAGATGTTGCCGAAGTTGCCGGAGGGCACGGAGAAAGCGACCTGTTCGTCATTGGATTTCGTCGCCGCAAAATAGCCCTTGAAGTAATACACCACCTGTGCCGACACGCGCGCCCAGTTAATGGAATTGACCGTGCCGATCTTGTGTTTTGCCTTGAAGGCGTGGTCGTTGGAAACCGCCTTGACGATATCCTGCGCATCGTCGAACACACCGCGAATGGCAATATTGAAAATATTGGGGTCTTGCAGCGAAAACATCTGCGCGGTCTGGAAGCGGCTCATCTTGCCCAGCGGCGACAGCATGAACACGCGGATGCCGCGCTTGCCGCGCATGGCGTATTCGGCGGAAGAACCGGTGTCGCCGGAAGTCGCGCCGAGGATGTTGAGTTCCTCGTGTTGCTTGTCCAGCGCATACTCGAACAAATTGCCGAGCAACTGCATCGCCATATCCTTGAAGGCGAGCGTCGGGCCGTTGGACAACTCCAGAATATGCAGCCCCGGCACCAGCGTGCGCAGCGGCGTAATGTCGTTGGCATCGCTCCCGGCGCGCGTGTTGCAATACACGGCGGGGGTATAGGTCTTGTCTATGATGCGCTTCAGGTCGCCCGCCGGAATGTCGTCCGCAAATTTGGACAGCACGGCAAACGCCAGGTCGGCATAAGAAAATTTCCGCCATGCATTCAACTCGGCGCGCGTAACCTGCGGGTATTTCTCCGGCAGGTACAACCCGCCATCGGGTGCTAAGCCGCCGAGCAGGATTTCTGTGAAGGTCTTGGCGGGCGCATTGCCGCGTGTGGAAATATATTTCATTAAGATGCTCGCTTCGTTTTTAGTCTGGTAGGGTGAGCACGTTTTTTGTGCCCACGCAGAAATAGCCTTTGTTGGCTACGAATACAAAATTATGCAGCAGCGTGATGCTCAGGCTCCACGGAAAGTTTCATTCCGACCGCCTTCAACACAGCCAGGAGTGTTTTCAATGTCGGGTTGCCTTTAGGTGACAGTGTGCGATAAAGCGACTCACGGCTGATGCCCGCTTCGGCAGCAACTGCCCCGAGCCCGCCGTATGCTTCGGCAACGGTGCGCAGTGCAAGAAGACCGGCGGCCCGGTCGTTTGGGTTGTCCAAAGACTCCATCGCGGCCTTCAGATATTCCACGGCAAGCTCCCGATCCGCGCGCAGTTCAGCCACTTCCCGCTCATGGTGAGATACCGCTCCAATCAATTTTTTGCTCATACCTGCCTCTGTTTCCAATCCGCCCAATATTTCCTGGCGGTTTTAATGTCCGCAGCCTGTGATTTCTTTGTGCCGCCACACAACAGAATCACAATCGTTTGCCCATGTCTGCCAAAGTACACCCGATAGCCAGCGCCAAGGTGTTCGCGCAGCTCAATAACCCCATCGCCGACTGATTCACTATCCCCGAATATTCCCGCTTCCAGCCGTTTAAGGCGGATGCGAACCTTGGCCTGTGCCTGCTTGTCGCGCAGAGACTGGAGCCATTCGGTCAATGGCTCCTTGCCATCCTCTGCTTGATATCGAAAAACCTCAATCACAAGGATTAGTGTAGCTTAAAAGCTACTTGCTGGCAAATTGATAGAAGGGTCATGTTAGCCTCAAATAGTTTTGTAGGCTGGTGGTGAGGTACGAACCCCAGCGTTTGGTGACATCGAACATGCCTGCCATGAGCATGTCGAAGCGGCTGGGGTTTGGGCTATCGTTCCCACGCTCCTGCGTGGGAATGCAATTGTGCCGCTCCTGCGGCACGAAACGCAGAGCGTCCACAGAAGCTTTCCCACGGAGACCGTGGGAACGATGAGAAAACTTAAGGCTGAAAATGAGGCTCATCCCTGACGGCTGACAAACTCTCGTCCAGCGATAAATCAGGATATATTTCCCACCATTGCCCTGTGTGCCTCATGTACGAAAGGCCAAAACGATTGTTGCCGATATAGGCCAAACGGGCGAATCTTGTTTCAAAAAATGGGGCGATGGCATTGGGGCCGGTGGAACAATACGTTGCGCAAAAGTAAAAATAATTTTGATGCCATTTCGTAAAAATATCCACGAGGTAGTTGAACCGTTCATTCTCCGCAGGAGGCTTGATGTGTGCGGGCTTCAGGACAGATTCGACAAGCTGGTTTGCCCGTGTTTGAACTTCTGCTTTTAACGTGTCAGGCAGCTTTGGCTTAAGTTGTTTTGGGGGAGCAGGGCGCCATGTTTTTTGTTGCTTTGCCATGTTGTTCTACGCTCGTTCAAAATAGCTGCGAATGTATTGTTTCTGGACAAGCCATCATTGCTCATGTTTTACAATAAAATGCATGAACGGCTTTAATTGGTCTGGTCTTCGCCTTCATGGATGCTTGACGCGCAACTTATGCTCGGTCAGCACTACAAAACAACCATGCCAGCCAGCCAATTTGCTAACCACGGCTGAAATCATATCCAGTAATGCCTGGGCGCCGGGTTCACGCAAACGCACAAGCAATATGCCGCAATGTGTTCCCGGCGCAAATTTCCGCATATCCGAAAAATCCAAATCTTGCGTAATCAAAAAACGTGCATCTGTTTGTGCTGCTTGCCAGACAACCTGATCGGGCTGTCCTGTGAGCCCCTCATCATTGACGGTATCGGTCTCATGCCCGTGCGCTGAAAGGACTTGCTTGAGCCGCGCAGGCAGATTTTCATCCAGCTTGATTCATGCCAACACGGGTACGGCGGGCAGCGGCAAATCTTCCTCCGCAGACAATGCGGCAAAAGCCAGGACAGCCTTAACCGATTCGCGGCTAAGGGAGGGAAAGTCGGCAAGTATTTCCTCCACCGACATTCCATCAGCCAGGCTGGACAATACAGTACGCAGGGTAACGCGCGTACCTGCAATCACAGGTTCTCCACCACAAATTTCAGGGTTGCTGATAATGTAAGGGCGATAGTTAAAAGACATCTTGATCCTCCTTAAAATTGGCTCCGACAAAACAAACAGCCAAGATAAACCGATTGACCTGTTTATTTACCCAACTCTTCCAACCGCAACCGCGTTACCTTGCCCGCCACCACCGGCAGCGCCTCCATCTTCGCAATCGCCGCGTTGATGCGTTTCTCGCGCGTCTGGTGGGTGAGCATGATGAGATCGGTCTGGTCTTCGCCTTCGCCCGGCTCCTTCTGGATCACGGCGTCTATCGAAATCTGTTCGTCGGCCAGGATGCGCGTGATGTCGGCCAGCACGCCGGGTTTGTCCTGCACGCGCAGGCGCAGGTAGTAGCTGGTCTGCACCTCGTCCATCGGCAATATCTTCAGGTCGGCCATCGCATCCGGCTGGAACGCCATGTGCGGAACGCGGTTTTCCGGGTCGGCGGTGTGCATGCGCGTTATATCCACCAGGTCGGCAATCACCGCGCTGGCTGTCGGCTCCGCACCCGCGCCCTTGCCGTAATACAGCGTGGCGCCCACCGCGTCGCCCTGCACCAGTACCGCGTTCATCGCGCCTTCCACGTTGGCGATCAGGCGCTTGGTCGGGATCAGCGTGGGATGCACGCGCAGCTCCACGCCCTCCGGCGTGCGCCGGGTGATGCCCAGCAGCTTGATGCGGTAGCCAAGCTGTTCGGCATATTTGATGTCCACCGCATCCAGTTTTGAAATGCCCTCGATGTAGGCTTTATCGAACTGCATCGAAGTGCCGAACGCCAAAGCAGAAAGAATGGTGATCTTGTGCGCCGCATCCACGCCTTCGATGTCGAAAGTCGGGTCGGCTTCGGCGTAACCCAGGCGCTGCGCCTCTTTCAGCACGGTGTCGAAACTCAGGCCCTTGTCGCGCATCTCGGACAGGATGAAGTTGGTGGTGCCGTTGATGATGCCAGCGATCCATTCGATGCGGTTCGCGGTCAGGCCTTCACGCAACGCCTTGATGATGGGGATGCCGCCCGCCACCGCCGCCTCGAATGCGACCATCACACCCTTGTCCTGCGCCGCCTTGAAAATCTCGTTGCCATGCATGGCAAGCAGCGCCTTGTTCGCGGTGACCACGTGCTTGCCATTGGCAATCGCTTTCAGCACCAGCTCTTTCGCCACACCGTAGCCGCCGATCAGCTCGATGACGATGTCCACTTCCGGATCGCTCACCACAGAGAATGCGTCATCGGTCACGCGGCAGGCGCCCTTGGTAACCGCTTTGGCGTGCTCCATATTTTTGTCCGCCACCACGGTGATGCGGATAGGGCGCCCGGCGCGCCGGGTAATTTCTTCCGCGTTGCGCGCCAGCACGGTGAAAGTGCCGCCGCCGACGGTGCCGATGCCCAAGAGGCCTACGTTGATTGGTTTCATTTAAACTCCTTAAATAGCTAGTAGCCCGTAGCGGGTAGCTTGTAGCTAAACCGATTGGCTACCAGCTACCGGCTACGAGCTACCAGCTTACTTCCCATATCTCTTGCGGTAATACTCCAGAAAGCGCGCGATGCGTCCTATCGCTTCGGTGAGATCGTCCGCATTGGGCAGGAACACCACGCGGAAATGATCCGGGTGCGGCCAGTTGAAGCCGCTGCCTTGCACCACCAGCACCTTCTCTGTCTCCAGCAATTCGAGGATAAATTTTTGGTCATCCTTTATCGGGTACATCTTCGGGTCGAGGCGCGGGAATAAATACAGCGCGGCCTTCGGCTTGATGCAGGTCACGCCGGGAATGTCAGTCAGCAGTTTATAGGCAAGATCACGCTGTTTCGCCAAACGCCCGCCGGGCGCGACCAGGTCGTTGATGCTCTGGTAGCCACCCAGCGCGGTCTGGATGGCAAATTGCCCCGGCACGTTGGAGCACAGCCGCATCGAGGCAAGGATGGTCAGGCCGTCGATGTAATCCTGCGCGTGCTTCTTCTCGCCCGATACGATCATCCAGCCCGCGCGGTAGCCGCAGGCGCGGTAATTCTTGGACAGGCCGTTGAAGGTGACGAACAGGATGTCGTCCGCCAGCGAAGCCATCGAAGTGTGGGTCGCGCCGTCGTACAGCATCTTGTCGTAAATCTCGTCGGCAAACACGATGAGCTGGTGCTGCCGCGCAATCTGGATAATCTCACGCAACATTTCATCCGGATACAGCGCCCCGGTGGGGTTGTTCGGATTGATGATAACGATGGCGCGGGTGTAAGGTGTGATCTTGCTGCGAATATCCGCCAGATCGGGCAGCCAGCCGCTTTGCTCGTCACACAGGTAGTGGCGCGGCGCACCGCCCCCCAGCGTCACCGCTGCCGTCCACAGCGGATAATCCGGCGCGGGCACCAGCACTTCGTCGCCGTTATTCAGCAACCCTTGCATGGACATCACGATGAGTTCGGAGGCGCCGTTGCCGATATAAATATCCTCCAGCCCCACCCCGGCGATTTTCTTTTGCTGGGCATAATGCATGATGGCCTTGCGCGCGGGAAACAGGCCCTTTGAATCGGAGTAGCCGGAGGCATCGGGCAGGTTGCGGATGACGTCCTGCTGTATTTCTTCCGGCACCTCGAAGCCGAATGGCGCCAGGTTGCCGATGTTCAGCTTGATGATGCGGTGACCCTCTTCTTCCATCTGCTTGGCGCGTTCCATCACCGGGCCGCGAATGTCGTAGCAGACATTGGCGAGCTTGACGGATTTCAGCACAGGGCGCACGGTAGCCGTATCGGGGGTATCAGGTCGTTTCACGGTGTTCTTTCAAATCAGGCCCGGAATTCTATTATTCCAGGCATCGGCGAATCCGGTAGAATCCGCCACCAGCCCAATAACCACGGGCTGCAAAGGCCGCAATTCTATCCGAGCGCGCCCCGGTCAGCAAATAGAGAATCGCTTTGGAGATACCGCTTGAAACTGCATCTCAACACAATCACAGCCCGGAATATTTTTACCGCCTACGGCGCAGACTATGTCGCGGTCAGCGGCCAGCGCTTCGAATGCCCCATCGTGGTTACGCCGGAACAAGTATTCACCGACTGGCAACCACAGGGTTTTGACGCGCTGGATGAAAGCCACTTTGCCTATTTCCTTGCCCTCAACCCGGAAATACTGCTGCTCGGCACCGGCGCACAACAGCGTTTTCCGCACCCGCACCTGTACCGGCAACTGATTGCGGCGCGCATCGGCGTGGAATGCATGCATACCGCCGCCGCCTGCCGCACCTACAACATTTTGATGGAGGAAGGCCGCAAGGTGGCGGCGGCGATTTTGTTGTAGCCCCCGGCTGGAAGCGAACGTTTGAGCTTGGCCTGAGACATGCGTATTTCAAAGCAGCCAAAATCGAATGCTCCGCTTCGCGCCAAAGCCGCCGTTCAGCATTCGAGTTGTTGTTGGCTCGCCGGTTACCTCAGAACCTTGAACGTCTCCTTCGTCGAAACCGGAAGCGGGTGATCTGACACAGGGAGCTATTGTATAAGCCGCGCGGGTAGCTTATCGTTCGCAACCCGATCATAAATTACGCGAACATCAACCATGAGCAACTCACTGCACAACGTCATCGCCCAGGTCGAACAGGTCATTCTCGGCAAGCCGCATCAGATCAGGCTTGCGCTGGCCTGCTAAAAATGGGGACGGTGTCCGTATTCTTGTGTAGCCGAATGTGCCTTCAGGGGGCGACGGACTGCTCAAGCGTAGCGATGGGCAGATAGAGGCACAAGGGATTGTCCGCGCAAGCGATGAAGCCCAGCTTCACATAAAATGCTTTCGCCTGGTCATGTTTGGCATCCAGCACCACGGCATACAGGCCCACCCGTTGCGAAAACTCGACAGCCAATCGCAAAGTGAAAGCCAGCAAATCATGGCCGACGCCCTTGCCCTGATAACGCACATCCACCGCAAATCGGCCAATTCTCAACATGGGGGCGGGATAACGCGGCAACTTTAACTGCGCGGGCAATGCAGCCGTGGCAACTTGTCCGGCACTGACCGTCACAAATCCCATTACCGTCACCCCATCCTCGGCGACTGCCACATAGGTTTTGCCAAAACCGCGCCGTTGCTGCTGCCCCGCCTGGCGCAACAAAAAATCATTCAGCGCAGCTTCGCCACAATCAAAGCCCTCACGGCGATGCTGTGCATCCAGCAACTGAATGAATGCCATTTCAACGACGCGCCATTAACTTGCGCAGGGCAGGCTTGGGTTTGGGGGAATTTTCAATGGAGGCGACGAACGCTTCAAAATCACGTTCTGTCAGCAACAACGTGTTGTTATCAGACACAATGCGCCGCGCCGCCTCGTAGGCGTTTTGCAACATGAAGCTGGAAACCGTCGTTCCCATCAACGCGGCGGCACGCTCGATCATCGCCTTGGCTTCGGCACTGGTGCGCAAATTGATCCGGGCTGATTCACTGGCAAGGGTGCTAGGCATGTAAATATCTCCTTAAAACAGATGCCGCCATTGTACGTCAATTCTACGCACGCTGTTTTGGCGGCAAAGCATTCAGCCTGGATCACTTTAAGTAGGCGTCTATAATACTGGCCTATATTAAATTCGCGTTGCCGGAGAAAATCATGAAGATCGAAATTGGTTTGTATGAAGCGAAAATAAAGTTCCCTGAATTAATGCGGCAGGTGAAATCCGGCAAAAGTTTTACCATCACCAATCGCGGGGAAGCCGTTGCGGATTTAGTGCCTAGCTTGGGCGCCAGGGCAAAGGACACGGTTGCGGCAGCAAAAAACTTAAGGCGTTCATATTGGCCGATCCGGTGCGCGGTGTGAACATCAAGGAACTCATCGAAAGATTACACGAGCATCTCCCATGAGCAACTCACTGCACAACGTCATCGCCCAAGCCGAGCAAGTCATCCTCGGCAAGCCGCACCAGATCAGGCTTGCGCTGGCCTGCCTGCTGGCGCGCGGCCATTTGTTGATCGAAGACCTACCCGGCGTGGGCAAGACCACGCTGGCGCATGTGCTGGCACGCTCGCTCGGTTTGCAGTTCCAGCGCATCCAGTTCACCAGCGACATGCTGCCCGCCGACATCCTCGGCGTATCGGTGTACCAGCGCGACAGCGGCGATTTCAAGTTCCACTCCGGCCCGATTTTCGCGCAGATGATCCTGGCCGACGAGATCAACCGCGCCACGCCGAAAACACAGAGCGCATTGCTGGAAGCGATGGAGGAGCAGCAGGTGACCATCGAGGGCGTCACGCGCCCGTTGCCCACACCGTTCTTCGTGATTGCCACGCAGAACCCCACCTACCAGATCGGCACCTTTTCACTGCCGGAATCGCAGCTTGACCGTTTCCTGATGCGTATCCAGCTCGGCTATCCCGACGCACAGGCAGAACGCAACCTGCTCTCCGGGGTGGAGCGGCGCGAGATCGTGGCCAAACTCACGCCGCAGATGGAAGCAGCGGAACTGCTCGCCTTGCAACAGCAAGTGAAAGGGGTATTCATTTCCCCCGCCCTGCTCGACTACGTGCAAGCTATCCTGCGCCACACGCGCGAATCGGCATGCTATGTGCACGGGCTGTCGCCGCGCGCCGGGCTGTCGCTGCTTGCCGCAGCGCGCGCCTGGGCGCTGCTGGATGAGCGCAATGCGGTTATCCCGGAAGACGTGCAGGCAGTATTGCCGGGCGTAGCCAGCCACCGTCTGCAAGGCGTGCAGGATGTACAGGCATCGGATGGCGACAAGCTTGCCAGAGAGTTAATTGGGGCTGTTGCCATTCCATAACGAGTAATTCCATTTCCCGATCAATAGAGCAATATCGTAGGGCTATGCCCGCCGGCTCAAGTTGTCGGGCGCAGCCCGACCTACGGATTATTTTACTTTTGAAATGGAATAAAGCTTGCCCCGTTCGCTAATTAGCGTGTCGTCAGACTGAAGGAGTTCATGCATCATGTTTAATACCCAGCCACTGTATTGCTTCAGCTCTGTTATTGAATATTTTTGCATCCAGCACCTTCTCTCTTGGGGCTACAAAAAATACTTTCACCGACCTTTCGGAAATCATATTGTATGCGACGAACCCAACCCGTTTAATTTCCGGAATCGCCCATAACATTGTTTGAGCGTAGAAGCTATATGAATGGCGGTTAACCATATTGTTCAGAACCGAGACGGGCGCTTTAAAATTGGAGTTCAGGAAATCGTGAACTTCCTCCGTGTGTCTGGCATTCAATTCCACACCCTCATTGAAAATCACTTCAGCCATGTTTTCCCGTATCGAACTTATTCTTCCGCAACTGATTTCATGCGTATCCATAATAATACCCACGCTGCAATTCAAGTAACAAGGACGCGGTGGCGGTATTGACCGTTTCGGTGTGCGCGCGGCAAATACCGGAATTGAAATCGTTGCAGCGATGGATCAAGGTGACCGGCGTGACGTCTTGTCGTCCGCCCTTGTGCTGGCCGTTATGCCAGCCGAAGTAGTTGTGCTCGAGATGAACGGCCAGCCGGTCTTTGCCGTAAGGGCTTCCGGTGAAGCGCTTTAACGGTTTGCGCGCAGCGGACGCTTCCGCCGGGGAGGCATCCCATACTTGGCCGATATAACCGGTAAACCATGCGGCCAATACCGGCCAGCCGCACTCTTTCCGTAAAGTCTGACTAAAGGCTGTGCTGTCGGCTCCGCCATGAAGAGATGATAAAGACAAGATTTTCCCCTTTTCTTGTTTGTTCTGTTTCCATCTTGCATCTCCTCATGTCACAGCATTCAGCCGTTTCCCGGCTTCTTTAATATTTGTAAGCAGTCATGCCGCTTTGTGCGTCCGATCCCCGGCAAACAAAATTGTAGATACCGCTTGCCAAGCTTTCACAGTTTACTGTCAGTTACTATTGAAAGCAACTGGTAATTGCTGACAGGATGGTAACTTTTGCATATGAGTTTGATGAACGAGAAAGAAGCTTTCTGCAAGCGGTTGACGCGCTTGCTCAACGATGCGGGGATCGGCATTGCCAGCCCCACCCTTGTGGCGCGCGAATTCAACCGGCGCTATTCAGGCAAGCCGGTTACCGCACAAGCCGTGCGCAAGTGGCTCAACGGTGAATCCATTCCCGCCGGAGATAAAATCCGCACCCTGGCGAAATGGCTGAAGGCATCCCCCCATTGGCTGCACTATGGGGAAAACGAAAAAAGCACGGGGGTGCTGAAAGTGGAGGAAGAACGCAGCATTTATGGGGAAGATGCCGCCACAACCCTGCCGGAAGATTTCCAGCGCCTGACGCCCAAGCACAAAACGATGGTGTGCGAGATTGTGCATGCCTTGTTGCGGGCAGAAAAACGCTAACTAACCAAGCAGCCTTTTTCCCTTCATTATTCACACCATCCGTGCGACCGGAATCGCAGTTCGACCGCTTCCTGATGCGCATCCAGCTCGCCCGACGCACAGGCGGAACGCGGCCTGCCCTCCGGGGTGGAGCGGCGCGAGATACTGTCCAAACTCACGCCGCAGATGGAAGCAGCGGAATTGCTCGCCTGCAACAGCAAGTGAAAGGGGTATTATTTCCCCCGCCCTGCTCGACTACGTGCAAGCCATCCTGCGCCACACGCGCGAATCGGCGCAGTTATTCCGGAAGACGTGCAGGCAGTATTGCCGGGTGTTGCCAGCCACCGCCTGCAAGGCATACAGGATGCGCAAGCATCAAATGGCGACAAACTTGTCCGCGAGCTGATCGAGGCTGTGCCGATTCCCTAGCGTACGCAATCACATAGCATTCGCTATTAACAACTCATACTTTTTAATGCATGTTGACCAAAAGGAGAAATAAGGAATGTTTAAAACCAGGAAACAATTGCTCGCGGCAGCGGCGCTAGTCGCATGCCTGAGCCCCGGCGCACAAGCTGCATTGGCTCAGGATAACCACTCCCACCATGACAAAATATCTGCTCGGCTCACCCTCAACAACGGCAAAAAATGGACTACCGACGATAACTTGCGCCAAGCCATGAGCCGCATCCAGGGCGCGCTGACAACGGAATTACCGGCGATCCACAGCGGCAAGGCATCGGCAGCGCAATACCATGCCTTGGCGAAAAAAGTGAATGAACAGGTCGAGTTCATGGTGCAAAACTGCAAGCTCGACAAAGACGCGGACGCCATGCTTCATCTGGTTTTAACTGAGATCATCGCTGGAGCCGATGCCATGGCGGATCAGAAAAGCAACAAGGCAAAACGTCACGGGGCAGAAAAGATTTCCCATGCTCTTGAAAACTATGGCGCCTATTTTGAACACCCTGGCTGGCATGAAGTGAAGCAGGCCCATTAGCAGGCCAAAGGCAAATATGATTCTTGTACGCAACTAAAAAAGAACTGGCACAGCAGTGCCGAGTGTGGCGCTAATGAATGGCTGAGTATGGCTCAATTCGGGTTATGCGGTTGTGTCTACATTCCCCCCGATCCGGGCATCGTACTCTGTTAATGCATGATTGGTATCCGCTTGAGAATTATTTTCGCCCACCGCATCTTTGCTGGTATTTTTTTGCACACCCTTTCCCTTGCCTTGGTTAGGTTTGCGCCCACCAAGCCTGTTCTCCATAAAATTGATGCTGCCAATCAAGTCCATGATTTGCCCCCGTGTTATTGGCAACATCGGCAAACCTTTTGATTTCTTTAGGTATCATATTAGCGGACTGGGGGACTTAGAGAAGCTCCTCGTGCCTGACCAGACATCACACCCGCGCGGGTTCGAAGCTCGCGTCCAGATTCAGGTCGTCGCAGTAATCGAGGAAATTTCCACGCAAGGTGGGAATATGGACGTCGGCATGAATGCCCACCGTCATGGTGACGGAAAACATGGATGTGCCGGTGTGTGGCGCCGGGTAGGTGTCGGTCTGGAGTTCCTCGATATTGATACCGTTCCTGGAGAAAAAAGCGGCCAGATCGCGAACGATGCCGGGGTGATCCATGGCCACCACTTCCACTGTATAGGGAACCGCCGGCTGCGTCCGTTCCCTTTTCTGGGTTCGTTTGTGGATAATGGTGAGCCCCAACTGATCGCCCAGCACCCCCATTTGCCCTTCGAGCTTGGAAAGTGCGTTCCATGGGCCGGAAAGCAGCATGATCAGGGCGAACTGTCCGCCCAGTACGGCCATACGGCTTTCTTCGATATTGCATCCGCTCTCGGTGATCTTGCTCGAAAGCCGGTCGACGAGGCCGACTTTATCCTCTCCTGAAGCGGTGATCACCAGATAATTATTTTGAGTGTCTGTGGTCATGGGTTGTTGAAATGCAAAGATTGAACAAGTTTCAGTGTAATACCCAAAACAATAAAGCTCCAGTGCCTCCACAGCACACTGTCGTCATCGTCGGGTTCTGTACGTTGGCCGGCCATCATTTTTTCATGAAAAAGCTACAGCCAACCGGAACGCTTGAAACGGTAGTATAAAAATCCGCAAGTCGCCGCGATCACCAGCAAAGCCAGCGGATAGCCGAATTCCCACTTCAGTTCCGGCATATGCTGGAAATTCATGCCCCAGATGCCGGCAAAAGCTGTGGCGACGGCAAAGATACCGGCCCAGGCAGCCAAGCGCTTGTTAACCTCGTTCTGTTCGATGGACACCGTGGACTGGCAGACCAGAATCGCGGTGGTGATGGTGTCGCGTATCGCGTCAATCGTGGCGTTTATGCGCACCAGGTGGTCATAGACATCGCGGAAATACTCCTGGGTGGTGGCACAGACCGGTGGCACACGTCCGCCGTGCAGTTTCCCGGTAGCCTCCATCAGCGGCAAGACAGCATGTTTGAGCACAACGACCTTGCGTTTGAGCTCATATAGCTGCGCAATGTTGGTGAGGGCGGCGCCCTTGTCGAAGATGTGTTCCTCAATGGATTCCAGTTGCGATTCCAGGTCATCTGCCACCGGAAAGTAGCGATCCACCACCGCGTCCATCAACGCATAGAGCACGAAGCCAGAGCCAAGACGCAAAAGTTCCGGCTCGCGCTCGCAGCGCTCGCGCACACCGAGAAAACTCTGATTGCTGTGGTTGCGGATGGAAAGAATGAAGTTGCGCCCGACGAAGATACTGATCTCGCCGACCGTCAACTCGGAATGGTCGGTCTCCACTATGTGCATCGCCATGAACAGCGTATCGCCGTATTCCTCGATCTTGGGGCGCTGGTGGCCGTGGTGGGCATCTTCGACCGCCAGATCGTGCAACCCGAATTCCTCCTGCATTTTCTCGAGTTCAGCATCGGTGGCGTCGCGCAGCGCCACCCAGACGAAACAATCCGGGTGGCTGATATAATCGCTGATTTCTTCGGCGTGAAGATCGGCGAGCTTGACGCCGTTCTGGTAGGCAACGCAATTGATCAGCATGGCGGTTTACGGTCAGTTATTGGGTGTGCAAAGTATAATCTTTAGTGCGTGGCAGTTACAGCATCCAGCACCAGCATATTGAAAATCACGGCAATGCTTCGCTTCGGTGTTGCACTTCAAACCTGTATCCGCCCTTTTCGCGATGGTCCGGTTTGGGTCGGGCGCTACCCGTCACCAGCGCCTGCTACTGGGTGACCTGAATAGTTGTCCTGAACTCAAAGCTTCAATGACCGCTTCCAAGATGGCTGTATACATAGCTCGGCGAGCAACTTCGTGTAGAGTAGAAATATGGCGCGGTAGCAGTAAAGTCAGGGCGAACGGAAATTTTTATTAAATGAACAGCACTGCCGCAACGAGAGAGATTTTTCCCCGTGACCGCAAACACCTTTCGCTGAATCACAACATCTTGCTGACGCGTTTGATGCTGGCATCTTCCGCGCTGGTTTCGATGGTGAATCCAAGCCGGGTCATGAATTTCAGCATGCTGCTGTTGTTGCAGATTACTTCGCCTTCCATGATCCTGAGCCCCTTCGAACGGGCAGCATCCATCAATGAGTTTATCAGTTTCTGCCCTAAACCTTTGCCGCGCATGTTGTCGGCGATCACGATGGCGAATTCGCAGCTTTCTCCATCCGGGTTGATGGCAAAACGTGTCACCCCCAATTCAATTTCCTTACCCTCCAGCTGGTTTACGGCGATGAGCGCCATTTCGCGGCTGTAGTCGATCTGGGTGAAGCGCACCAGCATGGTGGGGGTCAGTTCCTGCACGCTGTTCAAGAAACGGAAATAGCGTGATTCCTCCGACAAATTGTGCACGAATTCCTGTTCGAGTTCGGCATCTTCCGGGCGTATGGGGCGGATGGTGATGTCGGTGCCGTCGGCCAGCTGCCAGTTGCTGATGAGGTGGGTCGGGTAGGGGTAGATCGCCATGTGGGCATAACGATCCTTGGCCGGTTGGCGATAGTCCACCACCACCCGCGCATCGGCGGCCAGCGCGCCGTGCTCATCCACGATCAGCGGATTGATGTCCATTTCCATCAGCATGGGCAATTCGCACGCCATTTCCGACACGCGCAGCAGCACGCTTTCCAGCGCGGCCATATCGGCCGGTGGCATGTGGCGGAAAGCGCCCAGCATTTTGGCTACATGCGTGCCCTGAATGAGATCCTTGACCAGGAAGGTGTTGAGCGGAGGCAGGGCCACGGCGCGGTCGCCCATTATTTCCACCAGCGTGCCGCCTGCGCCGAAGGTAATCACCGGGCCGAACACGGGATCGTTGGTCACACCCAGCATCAGTTCGCGTCCGTTCGGCTTGACGATCATCGGTTGAATTGAAATCCCATCCAGATGCGCATTGGGCCGGCTGCGTTTTACGTTATCCATGATCTCGTGATACGCCGCGCGCACGGCCTGCGCGTTGCCCAGGTTAAGCTTGACGCCGCCGGTATCACTCTTGTGGGTGATGTCGCGGGAATTGATTTTCATCGCTATCGGGAAGCCCAATTGCTCTGCGATCAGCAGCGCCTCGGTGGGAGAATTGGCGACCATGGTTTGCGCCACGGGAATATGGAAAGCCGACAGTAGAGCCTTGGATTCCATCTCATTCAGCACCTTGCGCTTGTCCTGCAAAGCGCCTTCGATCACCATATGAGCGCCTTCCACATCCGGCTCAAGATGATGGGACAGCGGCCCCGGCACCTGCATCAGCAGTTTCTGGTTCCGGTAGTAATCGGAAAGATGGGAGAACACTTCCACCGCCGGTTCCGGTGTGCGGAAGGTGGGTTGTTTTGCATGCACAAAAGCGGCGCGCGATTCAGCAACCTGCGACTCACCCATCCAGCAAGTGAGCAGCGGTTTTTTATATTGGCTGGTAAGTTCAATCACCGCCTGCGCGGCTTCCAGCGGCTTGGTCATGGCCTGCGGTGTCAGGATGGTCAGCACGCCGTCCACATTGGGATCTTCCAGGCACGCCTTGACGGCATGGTGGTAACGGTCGGCCTGGGCATCGCCGATGATGTCCACCGGATTTCCATGCGGCCAATTCGGAGGCAGCACCTTGTTGAGTTGCTCGATGGTGGCATCGGACAGGGTGGCAATCACCAGCCCCAAATCGGAGGCGCGGTCGGTGGCCATCACACCTGGTCCGCCGCCATTCGTGACGATGGCGAGCCGGTTGCCCGAAGGGTGGAAGCCGCAGGACAGGGCCTTGGCAGCGGAAAATAATTGGGTGATGGTCTGCACCCGCACCGCTCCGGCGCGGCGCACGCCTGCATCGAACGCATCGTCGGAACCCACCAGCGACGCGGTATGGGACATGGCCGCCTTGGAGCCGGCGGCGTGGCGCCCGACCTTGACCAGGATCACCGGCTTGACGCGGGCGGCGGCGCGAATCGCGCTCATGAAGCTGCGCGCATTGCGGATGCCTTCGATGTACATCAGGATGCTCTGGGTCTGCTGGTCGAATACCAGATAATCGAGTATCTCGCCAAAATCCACATCGGCGGATGAGCCCATGGAAACCACGCTGGAAAATCCCACGTCGTTGGTGTGCGCCCAATCCAGTATCGCCGTGCACAGCGCGCCGGACTGCGACACAAAAGCGAGGTTGCCGGTATTGGCGCCGCCCTTGTTGAACGTGGCGTTGAGGCCGATGCCGGGGCGCATCACGCCGAGGCAATTCGGCCCGATCAAACGGATGCCATAGCGACGCGCATTCTCCAGCACCGCATGCTCCAGCGCCTTGCCTTCTGCGCCGACTTCACCAAAACCTGCGGTGATGATGACCGCCGCCTTGACGCCAAGCTTGCCGCAATCTTCGATGATGCCGGGCACGGTTTGCGGCGGCGTGGCGATGACCACGAATTCCACCGGCTCGCCAATTTTGGAAATGGAAGGGTAAGCCTTGCGGCCCTGCACCTCTGCATTCTTCGCGTTGATGGGATACAGTGCGCCCTGATAGCCGCTTTCCAGCATGTTCTGGAACACGATCTGTCCGACCGAATCGACCCGGTCGCTGGCGCCAAACACGGCGACGGACTTGGGTGCAAAGAGTGGGTTGAGATAATGTTGGCTCATGATTTTATCTCCTTATGTGGTTATTATTTTTCGGGGTACGCTTGAACCCAGATTATCCATTAGGCCGAAAACTCGCCATTCCCGCGCGGGAATGACGGTGCTAAGGAACGCCAACGAAATAACTTCTATTTTTTTATAACATGGATAAACAGGATAGACAGGATAAAAAGCGAATTAAAAAATCCTGTTTATCCTGTCTATCCATGTTTGAAATCTTGGCTTCTGGTGAAGCGTTTATTTTTGCACAGCATATCGGGAAGTTATTTCGTATGCGTTCCTAATGGATAATCCGGGTTGAACTATTGAGCCGTGCAAACTTCACGTTTTTCTACATCTGCAACCATCTGTTGTTGTACCTGCATTTCCCACGCCGTTATTTCCGCTTCCTGCAACAGTTGCCGCAAGAAATCCATCGCACTATCCAGCCGGCTATCCGCTGCCGGTGAAAGCGGGGAACCCAGCTCAAACTGTTCACCGCGAATGCACAGGATAAATGCCGGGGGTGGTTTTTTTTGATAAATCTGCAGGTACACGGCCAGCACGGCCTCGGGCGCCAAAGCGTGGCTGTATGGAGTGGTGGAATCCCCCAATTGAGCACGATAAAAGGCATATGGCTCTGGTGTATCCATACCGGCATCGATAAACAAAACCAGCCGGCGTCCGGCCATATCCATGGCGTGCTCGACTTGCAACTGGAAGTCTTCGATCAGTTCGAAGTCTGCACTACGCCCTTCTTTTTGCAGCCATGCATCCAATCTGCGCAAGAGTAATGGCGCCAATGCATCGTCGCCACGCGACTCATTGCCGACGGCAAAGATGAGTATGGGGGCGGGCATCAAATCATCCGGGAATTATGTGGTTTTGGTAGGGTGGGCTATGCCCACCATGTCGGGCATAGCCCGACCTACATTCGGCTCCAGATCATCTCTGAACACACCGTCAGCAGAGCGCGTAAGGGTTGAGAGCGTGTCGCCTGCCGCATCCAGCAACTCGACTTCCAATGGCATCTTGCCCAGCGCATGGGTGGCGCAGGAGAGGCAGGGATCGAAGGCGCGGATCGCCACCTCGATATGGTTGAGCAAGCCTTCGGTGAGCTTGCGCCCGTCGAGGTATTGTCGCGCCACCTGGCGGATCGCCTCGTTCATCGCCTGATTGTTGTGGGTGGTGGAAACGATCAGGTTGCAGCGGATGATCTGGTCGTGCTCGCCCACCTTGTAATGGTGGATCAACGTGCCGCGCGGCGCCTCGATCACGCCCACGCCGCGCGCCTGGCGTTTGCCAATGTTGACCAGATCATTGCCCTGCAGGTCTGGATCGTGCAGCAGTTCGTTTATCAGTTCGGCGGCGTGCAGCATTTCGATCATGCGCGTCCAGTGAAAACCCAGCGTCGCACCTGCCGCCTTGCCGTTGTCGAAGGCGAGGAACGCCTTGCGTTGTTCTTCAGCCAGCGGCGAAGGAATGAAGTCGCATTGCGTCACGCGCGTCAGCGGCCCGACGCGATACCAGCCTGTCTCCGGGCCCAGGCTGCGCAGGAACGGGAATTTCATGTACGACCACGGCTTCACGTCCTCGAAGATCACGCCCCAGTAGTGTGAGTAATCATAGTGGTCAAACAGCGTGTTGCCGTCCATGTCGCGCGCGCGCAACCCGCCGTGATACAAGTCCAGCGCGCCGTCCTCGCGCACCAGGTTGAGCGTGTGCGCCTTGAAGCGCCCGAAGTTGTTGTAAAGATCGAGGTTCTGCTCGAACAACTTCCGTGCAATGCCGACTGCATCCCGGCTCCATGCGATCATCTGCCCGATGTCCTTCAGCAGATAATCGCGCTCCTCGATACTCACGTTCTTGTTCACCCCGCCCGGTATCGAGCCGGTGCCGTGTATGCGTTTGCCTGCCGTGACGCGGATCACCTCCTGCCCGTATTTGCGCATCAGCACGCCCTGTTTGGCGAGTTCCGGGTAGGCGGCGGCAATGCCGACGATGTTGCGCTTGGCGACATCCGAATCGAAACCGAACAATAAATCGGGCGAAGAGAGATGAAAGAAATGCAACGCGTGGGATTGCAATATCTGGCCGTAGTGCATCAGCCGCCGCACTTTTTCCGCCGTCGGCGTGAGCGTCGCGCCCACGATCATGTCCATCGCCTTGCTTGCTGCGAGGTGGTGGCTCACCGGGCAGATGCCGCACAGCCGCTGCACCATCACCGGCGCTTCCCAGTAAGGCCGCCCCTGGATGAATTTCTCGAAGCCGCGAAACTCGACGATGTGCAGCCGCACCTGGTGCACGTGGTCGTTCTCATCCAGCAGCAGCGTCACCTTGCCGTGGCCCTCGACGCGCGAAACCGGCTCGATGACAACGCGGCGCAGGTTCTCTGGATGCGCGGCAGTTTCCAAGTTGTTTATGGTGTCAGTCATATTTGATAAGCCCATGTCCGAGTTCAGGCGTCTTGCCAGCGATCAGGTCGGTGAGGAATTTCCAGATGGCATCGCCCGAGGGCGGACAACCCGGAATGAAATAATCAATTTTCACCACTTCATGCAACGGATGCACCTTGTCCAGCGGTAGCGGCAATTCCGGGTCGTTCGGTATTTGGCCGTGCACCAGCCCCGGCTCGGTGAGGTACACCTCGGTCAGGCAAGCGCCGAGGTCAAGGTGGTTGCGTTGCGCGGGCAATCCGCCGGTGATGGCGCAGGAGCCGATGGCAATCAGGATTTTGCAATTCTTGCGGAACTCGTGCAGCACGTGCACGTTCTCTGCATTGCAGATGCCGCCCTCGATCAGGCCGATGTCGCAGGGCGAACAATGCTTGATATCGTTGATCGGTGAGCGGTCGAATTCCACCAGTTCGAGCAGCGTAAGCAGCCGCTCGTCGATGTCGAGGAAGGACATGTGGCAGCCGAAGCAGCCCGCCAATGAAGTTGTTGCGACCTTCAATTTTCTCTTCTCACTCATGCTTCGCTCCCGCCGGTGGGCGCGGCGCATCGTCCAGCGCCTGCGCGCTGATCGGACGCTGGTCGTAACGCCGCTTGCCGATCGGCACACTGAAGCCGACGCGCTTTTTCAGGATCACGCCGACCGGGCAAACCTGCATCGCCTTGTCGCTGAGCGCGATGTTGGTGTCCTTCAGCAAACCGGATTTCGCATTAACGATGAGGTGCTTGGTGATGCCGCGCCCGGACAGGGCAAATACGTTCTTGCCATCCACCTCGCCGGAGGCGCGCACGCACAGCTCGCACAGGATGCAGCGGTTGAAGTCGAGCAGGATGTCCGGGTGTGAGGCATCCACCGGACGATCCGGGTACATGTGGCGGAAGCCGGCGGTATGCACTTCGAGGTCGTAGCCCAATGCCTGCAGCATGCAGTTGCCGCTCTTTTCGCACGACGGGCAGAAATGGTTGCCCTCGGCGAACAGCATCTGCACAAGCGTGCGGCGTAGGCCGTTCATTTCCTCGATGTTGCTCTCCACATTGAGTCCGGCCTCGGCGGGCATGGTGCAGGAAGCGGCAGTGCGACCGTTGACCTTGACCGTGCACAGCTTGCAACTGCCGTGCGGTTTGAATTCAGGGTGGTAGCATAGGTGCGGGATGTAATGCCCGGCAGTGAGCGCGGCCTGCATCACCGTCTGCCCGGCCTCGAACGGGATGCTTGCTCCGTCAAGCTGAAAAGTGTTGTCCATAATTTATTTGCTCATCAACTTAAGGGCGTCATTCCCGCGAAAGCGGGAATCCAGCGAATCAATTAATCCGCGTAGCGGACAAAGCTGCGATGTTGTCTCGCTGATGAAACGACTAACCATTCGACTAAACTGGCAAAGAACGCCAGCAAAATCGCTGGTTATACGCGAGAAACTATTTAACCAACTGGATTCCCGCTTTCGCGGGAATGACGGGAATGGGTAGCTTTGGCTCATATCTCCTCCGTCTTCAAATGCGCGCCTGCATCGTCGCGTCCGGTCATCTGGCGCGCGCGCGCCAGTGCGCCGTCGAGATCAAATGCCGGCTTGAATTCAAGCGACTTTAACCGGCCCTCATAAGCCGGGCGAAAATGCTTGAGCGTGTGCAGCACCGGGTTGCAGGCGGAACGCCCCAGCCCGCAGTGCGCGCTGGTCTGCAACACCTGATCGAGATGCTCTACCTCGCTCAGGTCATACTGTGTGCCGAGCCCTGCGGCGATCTTGTCCATGGTCGCCTTCAGCATCGAGGTGCCGACGCGGCACGGCGTGCAGAAGCCGCAGCTTTCATGCGCGAAGAAATGCACGAAGTTGCGCGCCACCTCGAACAGGTCGCGGCTGTCGTCGAATACCATGAATGCCCCGGCGGTGGGCATATCCTCGAACCCCAGGCGGCGGTTGAATTCGCTTTCCGCGACGCACAAGCCGGAAGGGCCGCTGATCTGCACTGCGCGTGTATTCACCGCGCCGCAGTCGTGTAGCACCTCGCCCACCGATACACCGAAGGGGTATTCGTAGATGCCTGGATGCGGGCAATCGCCGGACACCGAGATCAGCTTGCTGCCGGTAGATTTCGGCGTGCCGATGGCGCGATATTTGTCCGCACCCATCTGGATAACCAGCGCGGCATTGCACAAAGTCTCGACGTTGTTCACCACCGTCGGCTGCTGTAAATAACCGTGTGTCACCGGGAACGGCGGCCGGTTGCGCGGCACACCGCGCTTGCCTTCCAGAGATTCGATCAGCGCCGATTCCTCGCCGCAGATGTAAGCGCCCGCGCCAAGGTGGATGGCAATATCGAAATCGAAACCGGCCTGGCCGAGAATGTTCTTGCCCAGCAGGTTGTTGTCGCGGCGGCGTTGCAGGACGGCCTGCAATGACTCAAGCAGGTAGCGATATTCGCCGCGCAGGTAGAGATAGCCCTGCGTTGCACCGATGGACAGTGCGCACAGTGTCATGCCCTCAAATACCAGGTCGGCGTAAGAGGTGAGCAGCACGCGATCCTTGAAAGTGCCGGGTTCGCCTTCGTCGGCGTTGCACACTACATGCCGGACAGATCCTTGTGCGTTGCGGCAGGCTTCCCATTTCAGGCCGGTGGAGAAACCCGCGCCGCCGCGCCCGCGCAGGCCGGATTGCTTGATGGCCTCGACGATGTTTTGCGCGCCCAGCGTAAGGGCGGCGCGCAGCACAGCGCCGGGCGCGATGTCATGGCCGAGCAGCGGGCCGCGGCGGCGGATGTTGTCGTCCACGCGAAAAAAATCTGCCGGCCAGTCGTCAAGCGGTGTGCGGTTGCGGATCAGGAGGCCAATTTCCTGCACGCGCTGGTGTGTCAGGCGGGTGATGGCGCGGCCATTGACCAGCATGGCCGGCCCTTGGTCGCACATGCCGGTGCAGGAAGTGGTGTTGATGCTCAACAAGCCGTCTTCGGAAACCTTGCCCGGCTCGACCCACATCTGCTGGCACATCTGCTGCATGAGTGCGGTGCTGCCCAGCATGCGGTCGGTGATATTATCGGAGAACAGTACGCGGTATTCCCCATGCGGCTGCAGGTGCAGGAAGGAATAGAAGGTTGCCACACCTTCTATTTTCGAGCGGGCTACGTGAAGTTTCGCACTGAGATAATCTATGGCATCGGGGTGGATGTAACCATAATGTTCCTGCGCCTCACGCAGCATTTGCAACAGGCTGGTCGCAGCATGCCTGTGGCGATCGAGGATTGAATCCAGGTAGATGGCATGTAAACCAGTATCTGTTACCATGAAAGCCACTCCTTTATTTAACGCCCTCTCCTGCGGGGTGGCGTTTTTTGTGTTTTTATAGAGTTTCCTGATCCAGGTGGTTTTGCAATCGTAATCCGTTTCACCTTAAAAGCAAAGCTGGATTTAATACGGCAGTTAGAAACAGTTCGCTATAGGGTGCCTCTATAAATTCAAAATCCTAAGCGAGACAAGGCGCGAAAGAAATTTTAGCGCGCAGCATATGTTTGATATGTAAGCGTTAAAATTTTTTGAGCAACGCAGTATCGCGACGGAGTTTGGATTTATAGAGGCGCCCTATAGCACCTGTCTATTACCAGGGGAACCCGCATGGCGCTGCTTGAAATCAAAAATGTAACTCGCCGCTTCGGTGATTTTGTCGCGGTGGACAACATCAGCCTGAGTATCGAAGCGGGCGAGTTCTTCACCCTGCTCGGCCCATCCGGCTGCGGCAAGACCACCATCCTGCGCATGATTGCGGGCTTCGATTTGCCCGATGCGGGACAGATTCTGCTCGACGGTAAAGACCTCGCCGATACACCGGCGGAAAAGCGCCCGGTGCGCACCGTGTTCCAAAGCTACGCGCTGTTCCCGCACATGACAGTAGTGCAGAACATCGCTTTTCCGCTCAAGATGGCGCGCTGTCCGCCGCAGGAAATCCAAAAACGCATGCACGAAACACTGGAGCAGGTGCGCCTCACCGACAAGGCGGAGCATTACCCGCGCGAGCTCTCCGGCGGGCAGCAGCAGCGCGTGGCGCTTGGACGCGCCTTGGTCAGCCGCCCGCGCCTGCTGCTGCTGGACGAGCCGCTGGCCGCGCTGGACGCCAAGCTGCGCGAGGAAATGCAGATTGAGCTGATCAACCTGCAACGCGAGGTGGGCATCACTTTCGTGTTTGTCACCCATGCGCAGGACGAGGCGCTTGCCTTGTCGCACCACATCGCGGTGGTGAACCGTGGGCGGGTGGAACAGGTGGACGAGCCATCGAAACTGTACGGCTTCCCCAAGAGCCGCTTCGTCGCCGATTTCATCGGCCACATCAACATGCTGGATGCGCAAGTGCTGGAAGCGGCGCATGGGCATACCCGCCTCGCCATTCCCGGTCTGGGCGAGGCCACCGCACCGCCGGTTGCCGGGGTGACGGCGGGCAACAAAGGTGCGTTCGCCATCCGCCCGGAGCAGGTGCGCATCGGCATCCACGGTGAAGTGGCGGAACTGAAAAACCACTTTCCGGGCGAAGTGCGCAACCTGCTGTATTGCGGCGACGTCACGGTGTACAAGGTGCAGCTTTCAGGCGGCTTGATGATCGAAGCGCTGCTGCCCAATTCCGCGCCGGGACGCGCCGAATTTTTCGAAGTGGGCGATGCGGTCAGGGTGGGCTGGCGTCATGATGCGGGGGTGTTCCTGCATGAGTGAAGATCGCACCCGGTTATCGCCCGCCGCACGCCTGACCAAATGGCTGGTAAGCGGCCCGCCGCTTGCATTTCTGCTGCTGTTTTTCGTTGCCCCAAGCCTCATCATGGTGCTCGCCTCATTCCGCTATCCCGGCGAGTTCGGCGGGCTGGCGCCGCTCATCGCCGCCGACCCCGGCATCTTGCACGGATTCACGCTGGAGACTTACCGCTTCTTTTTCAGCGACCTCATTTACACGGAAATTTTCGCCAAGTCTTTCCTGGTTGCGCTCGCCACCACGCTGATCTGCCTGGTCATGGCCTATCCGCTCGCGCTATTGATTGCGCGCAGCCCCAAAAAAAGCCGCGACTTCATGGTGCTGCTGGTCACCCTGCCATTCGCCAGCAATTTCCTGATCCGCATTTATGCGTGGATGATACTGCTCGGGCCGCAGGCGGCGCTCAGCCTGCTGGTCAACGGCCTGCTCGGCGTGTTCGGCATGGCACCGGTGAACCTGCTGTTTTCGCCGTTCGCGGTGCTGGTCGCAATGGTGTACGTGCACCTGCCGTTCATGGTTCTGCCGCTGTACACCAATCTGGAAAAACATGACCCGGCGCTGCTCGATGCGGCGCGTGATCTGGGCGCGAATGCCTGGCAGCGCTTCTGGCGCGTGACTTTCCCTCTGTCGCTGCCCGGAATTTTTTCCGGCTCCATCCTGGTGTTCATTCCGGTGCTGGGCATGTTCGCCATCCCCGACATTCTCGGCGGCACCGGCGACATGCTGATCGGCAACCTGATCAAGGAACAGTTCCTCGGCACGCGCGACTGGCCGTTCGGCTCCACGCTATCCATCATGCTCACCATCACGGTGCTGGCCTGCGTCTGGCTTGCCGCAAGGCTGGGCGGCAGGAGGAGGCGCTATGCCTGATTCCATTTTTAATTCAAAAAGAAAACAACCCGTAGGTCGGGCTCTGCCCGACAACTCAAATCGGCGGGTAGAACCCGCCCTGCGAAAAACCATGTGCAGCGATGCAGGGCGCAGGGGAGTGAGGCTATGGGCTGCCGCGCTCGCGGCGTATGCTTTTCTTTACCTGCCGCTGCTCATCGTCATCGTTTATTCCTTCAATGATTCGCGCCTCAATGCCGAATGGGTGGGTTTCACCTGGCACTGGTACGACGTGCTGCTGCACGACAAAGACATGCTGGCGGCGGCGGGCAACTCGCTGTTCATCGCCCTGGTGTCCAGCCTCATCGCCACCATTCTCGGCACTATGGCGGGTATCGCCATGCACCGTTACAAAATGAAAGCGCTGACCTTCATGGTGATGACGCCGGTGGCGATGCCGGAAATTCTGCTCGGCGTGTCGCTGCTGCTGTTTTTCATCCAGATACTCAACCTCACCCTGGGCATGGTCTCCATCATCCTCGCGCACATCACCTTCTCCATCGGCTTCGTCGCCATTGTCGTGCGCACCAGCCTCTCCGGCATGGACGAAAGCCTTTTCGAGGCAGCGCGCGACTGTGGCGCCTCGCCTTGGGAAACCTTCCGCCACATTACCTTTCCGCTGATCCTGCCCAGCGTGGTTGCCGGCGGGCTGATGGCGTTCACGCTGTCCATCGATGATTTCGTCATCACCTTCTTTACCGCCGGGGTCGGCGTGAGCACGTTGCCGCTGCGCATCTATTCGATGATCAAGATCGCCGTCACGCCCGAAGTGAACGCGGTATCCACCCTGCTGATGCTGCTCACTCTGACCATCATCGTGCTGGCGTCACGGATTGCGCCCAACGTACTGCAGTGGAAGACATGATGCGCGGCCTGCTGCTGTTCCTGTTGCTGCTGGCCGGAAATGCGTTGGCCGAAGACGTGCTGCATCTCTATAACTGGAACAACTACATCTCGGAGGAAACGGTTGCGCGCTTCGAGGCGCAGTGCGCGTGCCGCGTGGTGCAGGACTATTACTCCGACAACGAAGAGATGCTGGCCAAGCTGGCGGCGGGTGCAACTGGCTACGACATCATCGTGCCGACCGGCAATGCGATGGAATCGCTGATCCGGCAAAAAGCACTGCGCCCGCTCGACAAATCCCGGCTGCCCAACCTGAAAAACATCAACCCCGCCTACCTCAACACGGCTTTCGATCCGGGCAATCAATTTTCCGTACCCTATGCCTACACCCTCACGCTGATCGGCTACAACGTCGAGAAGATGCACAAGCTGGAACTGCCCACCGACACCTGGGCGGTGATCTTCGAGCCAAGCTATCTTGAGAAAGTGAAAGGCCGCATCACCGTGCTCGACTCGCAGCGCGAGCTGATGGCGGCGGCATTGAAATACCTGGGCTATTCGGCCAACGACACCGATGAGGCGCACTGGAAACAGGCGCGCGACCTGATCATCCGCGCAAAACCCTATTGGGCGGCGTTCAACGCGTCGAGCTACATCAAGGAGCTGACCGTCGGCAACATCTGGCTGGTGCACGGCTATTCCAACGACATCTTCCAGGCCAATCTCGATGCGCAAAAAGCCGACAGAAAATTCAGCATCGCCTCCAGCATCCCGAAGCAAGGCGCGGTGCTCTCGCTCGACTCCATGGTGCTGCACAAAAGCGGGCCGCGCCCGGACCTCGCGCTTCGCTTCATCAATTACATGCTCGATGGCAGCAATTCCGCCGAGCTGACCAACCTGATCGGCTCTGGCAATCCCAACCTGGATGCGCTACGCTACATCAAACTGGAAATCGCGCAAAACCCGGCCATATTTCCCGACGCGCAACATCAGGCAAATCTGGAAATGCTGCGCGACCTTGACCGCAACCAGCGGCGTATACTGTCGCGCATGTGGACTGAAATTAAACTGAGATGATTACTGACGGAGTTTTAATTGCGCACGGTTTTATACTATCCATCTAACTGCCTATTAACTCCGGCAAATTGAATAGAAAAACAAATGTTCAGCCAACGTTTCCAGAAAAGTATTCGGCTTACGCATCATGTCAGCGCGCGCATGGAAAAGCGCGATATTTCCCTTGAACTGCTGATCGATTTGATTGAAACTGGAAACATCCGCCACAAGACAGAATCTGACCTGTGGATTCACAAACAATACCCTGAACGGGGTGACAACATGGTATGTACTGCGGTAGTTGTCGGGCAGGCTGTGATTGTCAAAACCGTGATGGTGGATTGGACACTAGAGGAGCCATAACCATGAAAATGCAATATGACGAAGAAGACGACATTCTTGTGATTGAATTCAAGAAGGACAAAATAGTCCGCGACATATCCTTGGGCTGGAACGTCAATGTCGGCATGACCGAAAACGGCGTAGGCGAAATCGTTGTGCTCGATGCCAAGGCAGCAGGCTTGTTCCCACTGGAATTGAGCAAGGAACTCAAGGCAGCCTAGAAACCACTGTTACGCAGTTTTTCACACTCTCGTTACGAATAGGAGGCAATATGAAACATTCTTCACGGCGTTTAAAGTTTCTGCAGTTGGCTACCCTGACGCTGTTCACCATGGGCATTCCATCGCTCGCCCATGCCCACACCGGTATAGGCCATACCAGCGGCTTGATTCATGGATTGGCCCATCCCATCGGCGGGCTGGATCATGTCTGCGCGATGGTCGCCGTCGGCCTGTGGGCCGCCCAAATGGGAGGACGTGCGGTTTGGCTGGTGCCGCTCACCTTTGTAACCGTCATGGCGCTAGGTGGCGTTCTCGGCATGGCCGCCGTTCCTCTTGTCTTCGCCGAACAGGGCATCGTCTTGTCGCTGCTGGTTCTGGGCGTATTGATTGCCGCCGCGGTACGGCTGCCGCTGGCCGTGAGCGCCGCCGTGGTCGGCGTGTTTGCTGTATTCCATGGTTACGCGCACGGCGCCGAGATGCCGCAGAACGCATCGGGTCTGGCCTACGCAGCAGGGTTCATGCTGGCCACCGCTTTGCTCCACGCGTCTGGTATAGGCATGGCCTTACTTGCCGGAAAAACCGGCCGCGCAGAATGGCTGCGCCTTGCCGGTGCAGCCATTGCTTTATGCGGTGGAGGCCTTTTGTTTGCGGGCTGATTTAATCCAAATAACCATCAGCCCGTCATTCCCGCGCAGGCGGGAATCCAGCGAAACAAATTCTCTGCGAAGCAGACAAGACCAGGGTTCTGTCCCGCTGCGCGGGAATTGTTTAACCAACTAGATTCCCGCCTTCGCGGGAATGACGAAGCTAATGAATAATTTGGGTTGATTTAACGCATGCATGAAATGTCGTTGGCAGAGAGCGTCCTGCAAATTATCGAAGAATCAGCACGCACCCAAAATTTTCAGCGCGTGCGCACCGTGGTGCTGGAGATCGGTGCTCTTGCCGCAGTGGAACCGGATGCCATGCGTTTTTGTTTCGATGCCGTAACGCACGGCAGCCTTGCCGAAGGCGCGCGGCTTGAAATTCTCGACAAGCCCGGCGAGGGATGGTGCGCAGAGTGCAACAAGACCGTGCTGTTGTGCGAACAGTATGGGCTCTGCCCGGAATGTGGCGGTGCGCGTGTAAAAATAACCAGCGGCAATGAAATGCGCGTCAAGGATTTGGAAGTTGAATAGAGGCGCCCTCAAGTCGCCTCCGAATTGTTTTTTTCAAAAATCCTTACTATAATTGCAATCGTAAGGATTAAAGGAGATTGCAATGCCAACAGAAACCACACTTACCAGCAAGGGCCAAACGACAATACCCAAGGAAATTCGGGATAGCCTTGGCATGAAATCCGGGGATCGGATGACATTCACGTTGATGCCCGATGCAACTGTCGTCATGCGCCTTAAAAACAAAAGCATTACTGAACTGGCCGGCACACTTCACAAGAAGGGAAGAAAACCTGTTCCTGTTGAACAGTTGTCACGCTGATGCTTGGAATCGACACCAATGTTCTTGTTCGTTTCCTGGTTCGGGACGACGAGATCCAGTTTGAAAAGGCGCGCAAACTGATCAGGCGTGAAGTTGCAGCAGGGCATCGTGTTTTCATCAATCAACTGGTTCTCATGGAAACGGAATGGGTGCTGCGCAGCCGGTATGCCGTGCCAAAAAATCAGATTCTCGAAGCCATTTCCGGCTTACTAAATTCGACCGATATCCAATTTGAGGACGAACCGTCCATCGAGGAAGCTCTTTTCATTTGGAAGGAGTCAGATGCCGACTTTGCCGATTGCCTGATTGGCGCCAAAAATCGCCGTATGGAATGCCGGGCAACCGTGACCTTCGATAAAAAGGCATCCAGGTTGCCGGGCTTCATGGCTGCCTGACAATTCAGCCATTCCCGGATACAAATTTCACCCGCTGACGGGCGACCGCAAGGGAACCTATGCCGTTACGGTGACCGGCAACTGGCGCATCACTTTTCGATTCGACGGCAAAGACGCCCTCGATGTTAATCTGGAGGACTATCACTGATGAAAACCCTGCGTGACCCGAAACGCCGCCCGACACACCCCGGCGCCATCCTGCGTGAGGACGTACTGCCAGCCCTCGAAATGACTCAGACCGAATTTGCCCAGAGGCTTGGCGTATCCCGCCTGACTGTTTCCGATCTGCTGCACGAAAAGCGCGGCATGACTCCCGATATGGCGGCACGAGTCGCCAGGTTACTCAACGCCACGCCGGAAAGCTGGCTGCGCATGCAGCAGGCTGTCGATCTATGGGAAGTCGAGCAACAGCCTGAGAAACTGGCAGGCATCAAGCCGATCAGGACAGAATTGCTGACTGCGTAGATGCCAAAACAGGTCGAGCAAAAATTTCCTCTGTAGCAGCCAACTGAATTGGTTTTTCTTGATTTCCCCTGTTCCTTACTATAAAGTAAGGCTGTTAAAACAAGGAGGAATTTATGTCAACTGCGACCATGACCACATTTCACAAAGTGTTCCCCACTCGCGTGGGGATGAACCGCCATAAACTGTTCACTTGTGCGGTATGCATGGGTGTTCCCCACTCGCGTGGGGATGAACCGAGACAAAATCCTAGACACGCACGGCGGCTCAAGTGTTCCCCACTCGCGTGGGGATGAACCGCAATTTCAGATCATGCTGGACAAACTTATGAAGTGTTCCCCACTCGCGTGGGGATGAACCGAGCATACAATCATCGAAGCCATAGACGAAGGGGTGTTCCCCACTCGCGTGGGGATGAACCGTGTATTACTGATACCGGTGCAGCCTTCCGTTGGTGTTCCCCAATCGCGTGGGGATGAACCGTTGGTGAGAAGTCGGGAACTAGCTGGTAACATAAAGGGCGGTGGGTGGGGCGTTACTGACCAATATCCGGCTATATGTGGCGGCCTTATAGAACTGGAAACGCTCACATGGCAGAGATCGGCAAATATGATCTCATAGATTTGTGCCTCGAACTTTCGCTATTGGCAAAAGTGAATATCTGCAAGGTGTCGCAAGCAGCCGTTCGAGTGAAGGTTTTTACCCCTCAACGCCACAAGCCATCACCTTCAATTCTTTTTGTTAACGGCTTGCACATTTGTGCGCCGTTTGCGTATTACTTATCTCTTGAAACCCAGCACGATGACTCCGGCGGCAACCATGAGAATTCCTAGCCATTCTCTGAGACCGGGGCGTTCGTGCAGAAAGATGAATGCGAAAATTGCGACCAGAACGAGGCTGAGCTTGTCCACCGGCGCGACTTTTGAAGCATCGCCTATCTTCAATGCACGGAAGTAGCAAACCCAGGATGCACCGGTAGCCAGCCCTGACAAGGTCAGGAACAGCCATGTTTTCGGGCTGAGTGCAAATGGGCTACTCCATTTCCCGGCGAAGTAGACAAAGCCGGTGAGCGTGAACAGGATCACGTAGGTGCGAATCAGTGTGGCGTAATCCGAATCAACGCTTTCCAGGCCGACCTTGGCGAAGATTGCCGTCAGCGCCGCGAATACTGCGGAAAGCAGTGCCCATAAAAACCAATCGGGTAGTGATGACATGGTGTTTGCTGCCTACGTTAGAGGTGTCGGGTATCATGCGCGTATTGTATTTTACCGCGCAAAAGAATTGCTCATGAAAAAGAATTGGACGGATTTGCGGCACTTGCTGCGTTTCATCGCCGCGCGCTTCAGGCAGGATCGTTACGCGCAGATGGCGGCCAGCCTGACTTTTACCACTCTGCTGTCGCTGGTGCCGCTGATCGCCATTGCGCTCACCCTGTTCTCGGTGTTCCCGGTATTCGAAAACTTCTCCGCGCAAATCAAAAGCTTCCTGCTCGCCAACATGATGCCGGAAACCGGCAGCAAGATTATATCGCGCTACGTGGAGCAGTTCGCCGAAAGCGCTACCAGGCTGACCGCGGTGGGCGTCGTGTTTCTGATGGTTACCGCGATGTTGCTGATGCACACCATAGACAGCGCCTTCAACACGATCTGGCGGGTGTCGCGCCCACGCCCCCTGGTGCAGCGCGTGCTGATTTACTGGGCAGGGTTGACGCTGGGGCCTTTGCTGATCGGCGGCAGCCTGTCGCTGACTTCGTGGCTGGTCGGGGTGTCGGTGGGGTATGCCAGTCAGATTCCGGAATTCGGTGTGGTGCTGCTGAAAGTGGCGCCGGTGCTGCTGACCACGCTGGCTTTCGGCCTGCTGTTCCGTGTGGTGCCCAACCGCTATGTGCCGTTGCGCCATGCCCTCATCGGCAGCGTAGTAGCGGCGGCGGCATTCGAATCCATGAACCGCGCCTTTGCTTTTTACATCGCGCATTTTCCGACATACAAGCTGGTGTATGGCGCGTTCGCCAGCATACCGATTTTCCTGCTGTGGATATACCTGTCCTGGCTGGCCATCCTGCTGGGTGCGCTGATCACCGCTTCGTTGTCGCATTGGCGCGGAGGTTCCACCCGGCATATTTCCACGGCAGCGCAACTTTATTATGCCTTGCGCATTCTCAGGGTGATGAGCGATGGCATGCGCAGCGGGGCGGTGCAGACGGTGTCTGCGCTATCGGGCCGTCTGAATATCGGATTTGATGTGCTGGAACAAATCCTGGAAAAACTGGCGCAAGCCAATGTGGTGAGCAGGCTTGCGGCAGGGCATGGCTGGGCGATGGTGCGCGATATGAAACATGTGCAATTGGCTGAGTTGTACCGCTTGTTCGTGTTCGACCCGACCATGCTGGCCGCGCAGGATGATGATGCTGAAATTCATGCCTGGCTTGGGCAAATTGAGCGGCATGTGGCGGATGCGACGGCGGTTACGCTGCATGACCTGTTCAGTGGGGCGGGTAAACCTGACACGAATGTTTCATAAACCCAACCCAGACGAGCCGGAACAAAAAATGGGAAGCTGTCTTCTCGTAGATACTCTGTTCGAGGTCAAGCATTTTTTCTGTAATTTTTGTACTTTCCGGCTCATGCTGGAATAGCGTAAAAGCGGGCGTTGTCGAAGGGCTTGTCGTATTTCAACATGCCGTGGATG